>Ga0268298_10003865_pt1 | contig 14957 bp, 13 predicted proteins | sample WWTPWeurt_MetaG_FD_194462 | JGI IMG/M metagenome (GOLD analysis project Ga0268298, IMG submission 194462) | Activated sludge microbial communities from WWTP in Nijmegen, Gelderland, Netherland - WWTP Weurt | ecosystem: Engineered > WWTP > Aerobic digester > Activated sludge | place... | reverse complement strand
TCTTCCTCGGTGGGTCGGACGCGGATCCACACGATCCATTGAGGGCGGCGCTTCGGGACGCGGCGCGCGGGAGCGCTGGACTTCCTCTCGTCAGCCTCGGAGTCACGGGCGGTGATCACGGGCGAATCCTACCACAGCCCGGCTGGGGGACGGTGCGCTGGCGCCATCGAGCGAGAAGCGCTGGAGTCGCTCGTCAAGATGGCGGAGTCCGCATGTGGCGCGCGAGAAATGGATCGCGGCACCTGAAACAGGCCCGTGTGAGCCGGGCTTACGTGCGCCGTGTCATCTCCTCCGCCGGATCCACCCCCGCAGCCGGTAGCGTCTGTACCGGTAGATCACGTGCGCGGATCGCCGCAGGGCAGATGAGAGCCTCGAAGACGTCGCGAGGGGGAAAAGGCACGCTGGAGCGAATGGTCACTCTCATGTTTGAGGACGGCGAGCTGCAGCGCCTGAAGGACTCCTGACGCCCCCTCACCCTGGTTGGATAGCACGCTCATCGAGTCTTCCGCAAAGTTCGCGAGGGCGAGATCGGCTTGGCCGTCACCAGCGCGCCTCCCGCTCCGTGGTGACCGGATTTGACCCCCGGGGCCGGCCGTGCAACGGACAGGGCCTCAGGATCCCGCGAACGCGAGGTCCCACTGGCAGTCTGGACGAGAAACGCATGGATATGGATCGCTTCACATACATCGCCGTCGCGATTGGCATCTTCGTCGCCTTCTACCTGCTCAAGCGGATGGCCTCCGGGCCCATGGTGAGCGGCGAAGAGGCGAAGAGGCTCGTCGACGAGGGGGCCACGCTCATCGACGTCCGGTCCGCCGGCGAGTTCGCCTCGGGGCACATTCAAGGGGCCAAGAACATCCCCGTGCAGGAGATCGGGGCGCGATCGAACGAGATCCCGAAGGGCAAGCCCGTCGTGCTCTATTGCGCGTCCGGGATGCGAAGCGGGAGCGCGGCGGCGATGCTCCGGAGCTCCGGGCGAACAGACGTGCACAACCTCGGGAGCATCTCGCGCTGGCCCGGCTGACGCTCCACGCCGAAGCTCGGACTGGGTGCCTCCAGGCCCGAAGCCGGCCGGCGCTTACTCCGCCTCGGGGAGCACGACGATCTCGAACCAGTAGCGATCGAGGGCCTTGATCACCTTGGCGAGCGACTCAAAGGTGACGGGCTTCGTGACATAGGAGTTGGCGCCGAGATCGTAGCTCCGGGCGATGTCCTGATCCGCCTCGGAGGTGGTCATCACGACAACAGGTATTCGGCGGAGAGAGGGATCCTTCTTGATGACCTCCAGGGCCTCGCGCCCGTCCTTCTTGGGCATGTTGAGATCGAGGAGGATGAGGCCGGGGCGAGGCGAGGCATCGGCGTCCTCGTAGCGGCCGCGGTGATAGAGGTAGTCGAGGAGCTCCTCGCCGTCCTCCACGAAGCGAAGGTCGTTGCCGAGGTGGTTCAGCTCGAACGCCTTCCGCGTGAGCATGCGGTCCTCCTCGTCGTCGTCCGCCATGAGGATCGTGATGGACTGGGATTTCATCGGGGCTCACCTCGGGACTCGGGGGGACGCTCTCGGGAGAGGGGGAGATCGACGGTGAACGTGGCGCCCTCCAGAGGAGCGCTCTTCGCGCGGAGCGAGCCGCCGTGCCGCTCGACGATCTTTCGGCAAATGGCGAGGCCGATGCCGGTGCCAGCGTAGCGGCCGGCGGGGTGGAGCCGCTGGAATGGCTTGAAGATGCGATCGACGTAGCGATCGTCGAAGCCGATGCCCTGATCCGAAAAGACGATCTCGACGCGGCCGTCAGCGACGGCGGCGGTCACATCGATCCGGGGGCGCTCGCCGTCCTTGCGGAACTTGAGGGCGTTGCCGAGGAGGTTCAAGAAGAGCTGCCCCATCTGCGCAGGATCGGCCTGGATCGTGGGGAGAGGACCGATGGTGATCTCCGCCGACGTCTCGGAGATCGGGACCTCGAGGTCCACGAGGGTCTCGCGCGCGACCTCGGCGAGATCGACGGCGATGAAGGGGCGCGCCTTGCTCGTGATGCGCGAGAGGGTGAGCAGGTCCTGAATGAGCGTGCGCATGCGGCCGGCGGCCCCGAGGATGCGCTGGAGGTAGTCCTTGCCCTCGGGGCCGAGCGCGGGGCCTGACGTGGTCATCAAGAGGTCGGCGAACGCCTGGATCTTGCGGAGAGGCTCCTGCAGATCGTGCGACGCGACGTAGGCGAACTGCTCGAGCTCGCCGTTGGAGCGCGCGAGATCCTCGACGCTGCAGCGGAGGTCTTCTTCGGCGCGGAGGCGCGCCTCCTCGGCGGCGCGGCGCTCGGTGATGTCCTCGGAGATGCCGAGGAGATAGGCCGGCGCGCCGTCTTCGCCGCGGATCGGGATCTTCTTGGTGTGGAGCCAGCGGATGCCGCGCGCGCGGGTGTGGATGGGCTCGGCCGGGATGTCGTGGAGCCTGCCCAGCGCGAGGACGCCCCGATCGCTCGCGAGGAAGAAATTGGCTTCTTCTTCCGGGAAAAAATCGAAGTCGTTCTTGCCGAGGAGCTCCTCGCGCGCGTACCCGAGCAGCTCCTCGCCCGCGCGGTTGAAGCGCACGAAGCGGAGCTCGCGCGCGTCTTTGAGGAAGATCATGTCGGGCACGTTCTCGATGATCGACTCGAGGAAGCGATCGCGGCGGCGCAGCTCCTCTTCGATCTGCTTGCGGGCCTCGATCTCGGCGGACAACGCGGCGTTCGCCCGGGCGAGCGCGAGCTCCGTGGCCGTGCGCGACACGGGGGCCTCGGGAGCTTCGGGGGCTTCGCGATCGCGGGGCGGAGGCGGGGCGGAGCTCACGAGCGATCTCCGGCCACAGCGGGCCTGGGGGGGCTCGTGCGGACGGTGAGCGTGACGACGGCGCCCTCCCCTTTCGCTCCGCGCGCGGTGAGCTCGGCGCCGTGACGCTCGGCGATCTTGCGACAGATCGCGAGGCCGAGGCCCGCGCCAGGGTACTTGCCGCGACCGTGCAGGCGCTCGAAGGGAAGGAAGATGCGCTCCGCGTGCACGTCGTCGAAGCCCTCGCCATTGTCCGCGACGCGGATCTCCGTCGTGCCTCCTACGCCCGGCGCCGCGATCGCGTCGACGTGGATCACGGGGGCGACGCCCTCGCGCTGAAACTTCACGGCGTTGTCGAGCAGGTGCTCGAAGAGCTGCTGCATCTGGAACGGATCGCCTTCGATCGAAGGGAGATCTGCGACGTGAACGGCGGCGCGGGAGGCGTCGATGTGGGGGCGCATCTTGTCGATCGCGGAGCGGACGACCTCGCCCAGATCGATGGTCACGAAGGGCAAGCCGCGCGGGACGCGGGCCAGCGCGATCACGCAGTCGAGCGTCGAGCGCATGCGCACGGCGGCGCGCTCCATGCGCGTGACGTAGTCCAAGCTCTCGGCGTCGAGGACGTGGCCCGATCGATCGCGGAGGAGCTGACCGAACGTGGCGATCTTTCGGAGCGGCTCGTGGAGCTCGTGCGCCGTGAGGGCGAGCAGCTCTTCGAGCTCGGCGCGGAGCGGATCTGCCTCCCGACCCTCGCTCCGCGGCCCGCGATTCATAGGGTTCTATTAACAGGTCAGCGGACGAGGCGCGAGATGTCGAGGTCGTACGAGAAGCCCGCTCGGAGCATCAGCGTCTGCGCCGCGCCGGCCCCGTAGGCGCAGTCGTCCAGGAGATCGCTCGTGAGCCGGTAGCCGACGAAATCTGCCCCAACGATCACGGCGCCGGCGTGACCGAGGCGCGCCTTGAGTCCCAGGCCCGCGCGGAAGGCGAAATCGGCGCCGCCGCTCACGTCGCATTTGAACGAGCCCCCCGCGAAGCCGTCGCGTGGGGGGAGCGTCGCGCGCGTGGTCGCCGCCTGCCACGCGAAGCCGGCGCCGATGTTGACGTAAAAGGCCACGAAAGAAGCTCGAAACGGGACGAAGCGGGCGTCGGCCATGAGGGTGTGGGCCGAGTGATCGACGTACACGGTGTCCACGCTGCCGGGCGCGCTCTCGACGCGATCGAGATCGGCGTGCGCGTAGTCGAGGCCGAAGGAGAGCGAGCGGCTCGGCCACACGAAAGCGGACGCGCCGAGGACGAGGCCCGCGCGTCGGGTGGGGTTGAGGTAGGGACCGTCGTCGAACCGCACGGAGGCGCCCGCGGACGCGCCGAGCTCGAGGAGCACCGGAGGGGCCTTGTCGGGCGCCGGGGGCTCATCGATCGCGGGCTCCGGCGGGGCGATCGGGCGGCCCCGGCGATCGGTCGCGGCGGGCACGCGCGTCACCTTGGTGGGGTCCGAGGGGGGCGCGCCGGGTCCTTCCACGCACTGGGACGTGGGGCTCAACGGGGGTCTTGACACGGGCGCGACTGGCGTGGTGGGGGGCTCGTCGGCGAGGCTCGGCTCGGGCGCGAGGGCGACCGAAAGGGCGATCGCACCGACAAAAAGGCCGAATCGTGGCGCGTGCACCTTGGTGGTCTACCTTTCGTGAAGGATCCGAGGCAAGCGTCTTGACCGGGAGAGATTCGTTTGCGATGTTGCGCGGCGGAGAGGTGACCGAGCGGCCGAAGGTGCCTGATTCGAAATCAGGTGTGCCTGTAAGGGTACCGCGGGTTCGAATCCCGCCCTCTCCGCCAAGCGGCAGACACGTTCTGCCGCTGTTTGCTTTTTGGGGGGATGAAAATCGAACGTTGGAGAGGTGACCGAGTGGTCGAAGGTGCACGACTGGAAATCGTGTGTACCGAAAGGTACCGCGGGTTCGAATCCCGCCCTCTCCGCCAATCTGTACGAGGTACCGCGGGTGTGCTCGCCCCCTACGCGCTCCGCGCTCCGGGGCCTGCGCGGGCTCGGTGACGCTGCTCCGCAGCGTCCCTCTCGCCACGAATCCCGCCCTCTCCGCCAGGCTGTACGAGGTACCGCGGGTGTGCTCGGCCCTAGAAGGCGAACGGGAGGTCGATCTGAACGATGTTGTGGCTCTTGCTCATCGGCAGATCGATGCCGCGCGCATAGGCCACCCCCGGCCTTAGCCACAGCGTCTTCGCGAGGTGGATGTGGAAACGCGGGCCGATCGCGAACGTCGCGTTGTCGCGCGTGTCGCCCGTCGGATCCGCCGCCACCGCCGCCGGCGTGGAGAGCCAGCGCTGGTATCGAAGGTCCGCGCCCGCGCTGAGCCACGGCGTGAAGAAGTAGCCGACGTGAAGGCCCGTCGTGAGGTTCGTCTTCGACGAGTCGCCCTTCTCGGTCCGCGCACGAACGAGGTCGAGGATCGTGACCTCCGCCTGCACCGTGAAGCCCCCCGCGACATAGGCGATGTCGAGGCCCGGAAACACGGTGAAGTCGTTCACCGCGAACATCGCGTTGTCCATCGCGGAGCGCGTGAGCGGGCCCGTCTTCATCGCGTCCGCCACCTTCGGATCTGGCTTGTCGCCGCCGCCGGACGCGATCGGGAACGCGAGGCCCATGAACAGCGCCGCCTTGATGTTCGGGTGGATCGGGATCGACAGCGTGCCGCCCGCGGCGAGGTTCGTGACGCCGCTCGCGTCCGGTGTGCCGAGCGCGCCGATGCGAAGGAAGGGCGCGAAGTCGGGCGTGACCTTGTAGCTCGCGAGCAGGAGCGACGCGATCGTGTACGAGCTCGTTCCGTCCGCCTTGTCGTACGTGGCGATCGCTGTGTCGAGGCGCACGACGCTGCCCGCCGCGGCCGGACGAAGCTGCCAGGGCAATGAATACGGAGGAGGCGGAGGCTTGTCCGGTGCAGGTGCCGGCGCGGCTGCGGGTGCGGCGGCTGGCGCGGCTGCGGGCACGGGCGCCGCGCCAGGCGCGGGCTCGTCGGCCGGAGCGAGGGGAGAGAGGCTTGTCAGCGTGGAGAGAACGGCGGCGGCGATCGCATAGCGTTTCATGGTTCGAGTACCTCCGAAGCCATCGAGCGGGCGAGCCTCCGGCGGGCGCCGACGAAGGGCGCACGGCCGCATCGAACGCACGCGCCAGGGCTCGCATCGCGAGGTGGAGGCAGCGTGCGCACACGAGGGGCTCCCCGATGTGTACACATGCAAACGAGAGCTGGTGCGGGAGCCGGCGCGCGGATGAGCGCGACCGACCCGACGGATCACTTTGGGTGGGTCACCTCCTCGCGCGCATCTCGCGGAGCACGTCGCGCTGCGCGGCCGCGGAGAGGCGCGCGCGCGCGGCAGGGAAGACGATCGTCTCCTCCAGGTGCAAGTGCACGTCCCAGAGGGCGCGGAGCTGCTCGACGAGGCGCGCCATCTCGGTCGCGTGCGCCGGCAGAGCGGAGGCATCTTCAGCGACGGCTCGCCAGCGCGGGATGAGCGCGCCGATGGTCTCCTCGAGCGTGACGTGCTGCCTCGTCATCGACGTCACCGCGGCCCGAAGATCCTCGCTGATCGCGAGCGAAAGGAGACGCGGCGCGAGCGACTGATCTTCGTCCGCGCTGTGCTTGGGGAGCGCGACGGTGAAGTAGCGGTGCACGTCCTCGGCCGTCTGCTTCACGCCCGCGAGCGGCGCGTCGACGGCGTGCGCGAGCCACTCGGCAAGCTTGGTGAAGCGACGGATGCGCTCGTGGCACTCCATCAGCAGATCGAACGCCTCCGGCTCGCGGACGGGCTCGCCCTTCTTCTTCAGCGGGATCAGCACGGCCTCACCTCCGCACCGCCGCGCTCGCGCCGCACCCCGAGATCCTCCGGACCGGATTTGTCCTTCGGCAAGTAGCGATCGCACCACGTCGCGAGCGCCGCGTGGATCTCCGCGTCGTCGCGCGGGGAGCCGCCGGGGCTCGGAGCGCCGACGTCGGGCGAGGGCCCGGAGCTCGCGGGGAACGATCGCAGCACGTCGAGCCCCACCGAGAACCAGCCGCGCACCGTCGCCAGGAAGTCCTCGCGAGCGTGCGCGCCGCCGTCGCCGTCGGCCCAGTGGCGCGCGAGACGATCGCCGATCGCCTTCTGGATCCGGGTCATCACGCGACCGAGCTCCTCGCGCGAGAGGCGATCCTCCGGCGACACCCGGTACGCCCACGCGCCGAGATCCACCGCGCGATCGTGCGCCTTCTCCTTGCAATAGCCCGCGACGAGGCGGCCGAGGAGGCCGACGTCCGCGCCCTGTTGCTCCAGCTTGCCTGCGAGCCCCCGGCCGAGCTCCGTCCAGATCACGAGCGCGTTCATCGGCTCGCGCGTCTTCGCGTCCAGCGCGAGGACCTCGTGGATCGCCCCGTGAACCGCGATGGCCGCCGCGTGCGACGCGCGCCGTCCGACAGCTCCAACCTGCTCGCTGATCATTCGCCGCCTCCTCGGGGCTCGCCCCCGCTCTCGGGTCCATCGTGCGGGGGCGCGCTCTGGCCCGACTCCTTCAACCCGAGCTTCTCGATGCGCCGGTACAAGGTCGCGAGCGAGATCCCGAGCGTCTGCGCGGCCTCGCGCCGATCGCCCGACGTGCGCTCGAGCGTCGATCGGATGAGCGCGCGCTCGAACGACTCCATCGCCTGGTTGTAGCCGCCCGCGTCCTCGGTCTTCGCGCCCGCGATCTCGGGCGGGAGGTCCGCGACGGTCACCATGTGCCCCGAGCACACGAGCGCCGCGCGCTCCATCGCGTTCGCGAGCTCGCGCACGTTGCCTGGCCACGGATAGGCCATGAGCCGCTGCTCCGCTGCCTGATCGCAGCCCAGGACACCTCGGCTCTGCTCCCGCGCGTGCCGCGTGAGGAACAGCGTCGCGAGCAGCGGGATGTCCTCGGGGTGCGCGCGCAGCGGCGGCACGTCCACCCGGAGCGCGCTGAGACGGAAGTAGAGATCGCCTCGGAACCGCTTCTCGCGCACGAGGGCCGAGAGATCGAGGCTCGTCGCCGCGACGATGCGCGTGTCGATCGGCACCGATCGATCGCCGCCCACGGGCAGCACCTCGCGGGCCTCGATCGCGCGGAGGAGCTTGGCCTGGTACGCGACAGGCACGTCGCCGATGTCGTCGAGGAAGAGCGTCCCGCCCGAGGCCGCGCGGAACAAACCGTCGCGCCGCGCCTCCGCGCCGAGCACGCCGCGCTCGTGCCCGAAGAGGCAGCTCTCCACCATGTTCTCCGCGATCGCCGTCATGCTCACAGCGATGAACGGGCCGCTCGCGTGCGGGGACGACTCGTGGAGCAGCCGCGCGAGGACCTCCTTGCCGGCGCCGCTCTCGCCCTGAAACAGCACGGGCCGCGCGCTCGCCGCGAGCTGCCTCACGTAGGCGATGAGATCGCGCATCTCCTTGCTCTTCGCGATCACCTCCGGCTTCTCGATCGCGTGGAGCCTCTGCCGGAGCCGCACGTTCTCGCGCAGCAGGCGCCGGTGCTCGATCGCGAGGCCGATCTTTCGGGCGACCTCCTTCATCAGCACGGGCTTGAGCAGGTAGTCCTGCGCGCCCGCGCGCATCGCGTCGATCACGGACTCCACGCTCGCGTACGCGGTCATGAGCAGCACGGCCATCTCGGGCCATCGCTTCTGGAGCTCCGCGGAGAGCGTGATCCCGTCCTTGCCGGGCAAGCGCACGTCGAGGAGGGCCACAGAATACTCTTTGTCGACGGCCGCCTCCAGCGCCTCCTCCGCCGTCGCGAAGGCGTCCACCTCGTGCTCGTCGCGCGCGAGGAACCTCTGGAGGTTTCGCCGCAACGTCTCCTCGTCCTCGACGATCAGGATCCGCTCAGCCATCGCTCACCTCCTGGCTCGTGGCGTTGGTTCGCTTGCCTTCGCTGGGCCGCGATCTCCCGTCTGCGCCCGACGCGCGGGGGAAGAACAGCCGCACCTCGGTGCCGCGTCCGGGCTCGGAGTCGATCGAGATCGTCCCGCCGGCCGCCTCGACGACGCCGGCGCTCACGGAGAGGCCGAGGCCCGTCCCCTTGCCTCCCCGCTTCGTCGTGAAGAGCGGCTCCGTCGCCCTCGCCCGGACCTCTTCGCTCATCCCCACGCCGGTGTCGCGCACCGTGATCGTGGCCCCGCGCTCGTCCTCGCGGCCCTCGACGCGGAGCTCACCGCCGTCGGGCATCGCGTCGAACGCGTTGATGATCAGGTTCACGAAGACCATCACGAGGTGATCCTCCACCGCGCGGACGTGCGGGAGCTCGCGCGACACATCGACGCTCACGTGGATCTTCCGCGCCCGCGGATCGTGCCGCACCATCCGCACGGCGTCGTCGATCGCCACGTGGAGCGGGAGGCTCGCCACCTCGTCGCCCCGCCGCCGCGCGAAATCGGTCATCTCGCGGAGCGCCCTGTCGATGCGGCTCACCTGCCTTCGCAGCTCCGCGATCGACGCGTGGACGCGCTCCATGTCCGTCTCGCCCTCGAGCATCTCCAGCTCGCTCGAGAGGGACGCGAGCGGGTTCGCGATGTCGTGCGCGATGCCTGCGGAGAGCACGCCGAGCGCCGCCATCTTCTCCTGGTGGCGGACGTGCGCCTCGAGCGCCTTGCCCTCGGCGATCCGTCGCTTCATCGCCTCCTCCAGATCGTGGTGCGCGCGCCGGAAGGCCTCTTCATAGCGAGATCGCACCCACCACACGACGATGACGGAGATCGTCCCCACGAGGATCGACGCCGAGATCCCGCGCGCCATGTGGAAGATGAACAGAGTCTGCGTCGACACGCGCGACAGGAAGAAGCTCCGTTCGATGATCTCGTAGCCCGCGAAGATGACGACGAGGCACACCGTCCCCATGGCCGCGGCGCGCGACCACGTCCGCACCAGATCGGAGCGGGTGAGGAAGCGCGGGTGAACGACGGCGGGGCTCATGGGGCTGGGCTCCTCGGTCGAGGGGCTCTCCTTCTCATGCTCCGGTGTTGCAACGGTGGGGCCAGACACGCCCGTAGCCTAACAGCCGCTCGCCGTGGCGCTGCGCGATGAGCCTCCGACGTGGCGGCGTGCAGCAAGTGCAGGACCCGCGAAAAACACGCTCGGCCTGCATTCTACAGTTCTCAGAATCGACACGAGAGGCCTTGTCGATTCTCACCACTGATATTCGGCGCCCCCTGGATCAAGGCCTCGGCGCGCCCCCGGATGATTGGCCCGCCGGTTGCGAAGTGGGCAGTCGAGAAGGGGACGCCCCATGCCGTCTCGACGTCGCGACTCGTTCTGTTGGCCTGTCGTCGCCGCTGCCCTCGTGCTCTCCGCAGCACCTCTCGCACGCGCGCAAGAGCCCTCGCCCACCTCGGCCCCGGACGCCTCTGGCCCGAGCCCGAGCGCCCTTTTCTTCGGAAAGCGCTGCGGAGGGTGCCACTCCATCGGCGAGGGCGATCGCGCCGGCCCGGATCTCCTGGGTGTCTTGAAGCGCCGGGATCGAAAGTGGCTGACCACCTTCATCCGCGGCCCCTCGGCTGTCATCGACTCCGGCGACTCCACCGCCAATGAGCTGATGACCAAGTTCAAGGGCGCCCGGATGCCGGATCAGGCCCTCTCCGACGCCGAGCTCGACGGCCTCTTCACCTACCTCGACGAGTGCAGCCTCAAGGGTGGTTGCAAGCTGGCCACGGCCAAGGTCAAGCCCGCCAAGGACGCCACGCCCGCGGACATCGCCGCAGGAAAGGCCCTCTTCGAAGGCACACAGCCCCTCTTGAATGGCGGCGCCCCCTGCATCTCTTGCCACAACGTGCGCGGCGCCGGCGTCGTCGGCGGGGGCACCCTGGCGAAGGACCTCACGCACGCCTTTGCCCGCCTCGGCGAACAAGGCACCTCCGCGGCCCTCGCGAGCACCCCTTTCCCCATCATGAAAGACCTCTACGGCAAGAAGCCCTTGTCGGATCAAGAGGCCTTCCGACTCAAGTCCTTCCTGTTCTCCGCGAGCGCCGACCCCAAGGCCCCGCCTGCGGATCACGACTTCTTCTACATCGGCGTCCTCGCCGCCCTCTCGTCCTTCGCCGTCATCTCCGCGGCGTTCGGCAAGAGGCTCCGCGGCGTGCGCAAATCCATTGCACTGCGAGGCGCGAGATGAGCTGGATCAAGGACATCGTCGACCCCAAGACCCGCTCCTGGGAAGACTTCTACCGCAATCGCTGGCAGCACGACCGCGTCGTCCGGAGCACCCACGGCGTCAATTGCACGGGGAGCTGCTCCTGGAACATCCACGTCAAGGACGGGATCGTGACGTGGGAGATGCAGGCGCTCGATTACCCCACGATCGACCCCACCCTGCCCCCTTATGAGCCCCGAGGGTGCCAGAGGGGCATCTCCTTCTCCTGGTATCTCTACAGCCCCATTCGCGTCAAATACCCTTACATCCGCGGCATCCTCGTCGACCTCTGGCGCAAGGCCAAGGAGAAGTTCGAGGACCCCGTCGACGCGTGGGCCCATGTCCAGGAAGACCCCGAGTCGCGCGCCTCCTACCAGCGCGCCCGTGGAAAAGGCGGCTTCCGCCGGACATCCTGGGACGAGGTCCTGGAGCTCATCTCCGCGGCCAACATCTACACCGTGCAGAAGCACGGCCCCGATCGCATCGCGGGCTTCTCCCCCATCCCGGCCATGTCCATGTTGAGCTACGCCGCGGGCTCTCGCTTCTTGCAGCTCATGGGCGGCATCAACCTGAGCTTCTACGACTGGTATTGCGACCTCCCGCCCGCCTCCCCGGAGATCTGGGGCGAGCAGACGGACGTGGCCGAGAGCGCCGACTGGTACAACTCCAAGCTCACCGCGGTCATGGGCTCGAACCTCAACATGACCCGGACCCCGGACTGCCACTTTGCCGCCGAGTCGCGCCACAACGGCACCAAAATGGTGGTTTTCTCCCCGGATTTCAATCAGGTCGCGAAATACGCCGATCAATGGATCGCCCTCCACGCCGGCCAGGACGGCGCCTTCTGGATGTCCGTCGTCCACGTGCTCCTCAAGGAGTACCACCACGACAAGAAGTCCGAGTCGTTCCTTGAATACGTCCGCCGCACCACCGACTCCCCCTTCCTCGTTCGCATCGAAGAGAAAGACGGCGTCGCGCGCCCCGGACAGCTCCTCCGCGCCGGCGTCCTCGAGCGCTACGCCTCCGAAGAGAACGGCGAGTGGAAGCTCCTCGTCCTCGACCGGAAGACCAAGTCTCCAAAGATGCCGGGCGGCTCCGTCGGCCACAGGTGGCAGTCCAAGGGCGGCGCCTGGAACCTTGAATACAAGGATCCCTCCGACGGCTCCGACATCGACCCCGAGCTCTCCTTCCTGGACGAGCACGACGCCGTCCTGGAGGTGCAGATCGCCGACTTCACCCGCGAGACCGAGGTCAAGCGCGGCGTCCCCGTCCGCTATATCGACACCAAAGAAGGCAAGGTCGTCGTCGCCACGGTCTACGATCTCCTCTTCGCAGAATACGGCGTGTCCCGCGGGCTCCCTGGCGAGTACCCCGCGGACTACGACGACGAAGAGGCCATGTACACCCCCGCCTGGCAGGAGAAGCTCACGGGCGTCGGCCGGGCCACCGTCCTGCAGTTCGCGCGCGAGTGGGCCGTCACGGCCGAGAAGACCGGCGGAAAGTGCTCGATCATCATCGGCGCCGGCATCAACCACTGGTACCACAACAACCTCATCTACCGCGCGGGCATCGTCGCCCTGATGCTCACAGGCTGTGTCGGCAAGAACGGCGGCGGCCTCAACCACTACGTCGGTCAGGAGAAGCTCGCCCCCATGTCGAGCTGGTCCGCCATCGCCTTCGCCCGCGACTGGGGCATGGTCCCGCGCCTTCAAAACGCGCCCTCCTGGCACTACATCCACAGCGATCAATGGCGCTACGACGCCGGCCACTCCACCTATGGCGGCGGCCCCACGGGCTCGCCCCTCACCGAGGCGCACACGGTCGACATCAACGTTCAGGCCGTCCGGTCGGGCTGGCTCCCCTTCTATCCTCAGTTCCCGGAGAACAGCCTCACCACCGTTCGCAAAGCCAAGAAAGCCGGCGCGACCAACGACGCGGGCATCGTCGCGGAGGCTCAAAAGCGCATCCAGAGCGGCGATCTCAAGCTTGCCGTGGAGGACCCCGACGCCCCCGAGGCGTGGCCCCGACTCTGGTACATCTGGCGCGGCAACGCGATCATGGCCTCCGCCAAGGGCCACGAGTTCTTCCTCAACCACTACCTCGGCACACACCACAACGCCATCGCCCCCGAGGCCGCCAAAGGCCACGTCGAAGAGGTCCTCTGGCACGACAAGGCCCCCACAGGAAAGATGGACCTCATCGTCGATCTCAACTTCCGCATGGACACCTCGGCTCTGTATTCAGACATCGTCCTCCCCGCCGCCACCTGGTACGAGAAGGCCGATCTCAACAGCACCGACATGCACTCGTTCATTCACCCTCTCTCGCAGGCCGTGCCCCCCGTGTGGGAGTCGAAGAGCGACTGGGACATCTTCAAGGCCATCGCCAGGAAGACATCGGAGCTCGCGAAGAGGCACCTCCCCGAGCCGGTGAAGGACATCGTCTCTTCCCCCCTCGCCCACGACACGCCCGACGAGATGGCGCAGCCCGCGATCAAGGACTGGGGCAAGGGCGAGTGCGCGTACATCCCCGGCAAGACAGGCCCCAAGCTGGCCGTCGTCGAGCGCGACTACACCCTCGTCTATCAAAAGTTCATCGGGCTCGGCCCCGCCATCAAAAAGACGGGCCTCGGCGTCCACGGCGTCAAGTACGCCTGCGCCGACTTCTACGAGTCCATGATCAAGGACGGCCCCTCGGTCTTCACCGCCGACACGCTCTGTCCCTCGATTGAATACGCCGAGCTCGCCGCCGACGCCGTGCTCAAGCTGGCTCCCGAGACCAACGGGGAGCTCGCCTATCGCGCCTACGCCGAGCAGGAGAAGCGCGTGGGCCTCCCCCTCGTGGACCTCGCCGAAGGGCACCGCCACGTCCGCGCGAGCTACAAGGACCTCCAGTCGCAGCCTCGCCGCCTCCTCAACAGCCCTGTCTGGTCGGGGCTCATGAACGGCGAGCGCGCCTATTCCGCCTTCACCTACAACGTCGAGCGACACGTGCCCTGGCGCACCCTCACAGGCAGGCAGCAGCTCTACCTCGATCACCCCGGCTACATCGCCTTTGGCGAGCACCTGCCGACCTACAAACCGAGCCCCCTCCCCCGCGCGTACGGCGATCTCGACGCCACCGACCCCAAGGAGAAGGGCAAGCTCCTCAATTACCTCACGCCCCACGGCAAGTGGCACATCCACTCGACCTACGGCGACACGCTCCGCATGATGGCCCTGAACCGCGGCTGCGAGCCCTTCTGGATGAACCCCGAGGACGCCGCCGAGGCCGGCATCTCCGACAACGACTGGGTCGAGGTCCACAACGACAACGGCGTCGTCTGCACGCGCGCGAACGTGAGCCACCGCATCCCCAAGGGGATCTGCATCATCTACCACTCTCCCGAGCGCACGCTCAACGTCCCCAAGTCCCCCCTCCGCGGCAACAAGCGCGCCGGCGGGCACAACAGCCTGACGCGCACGCGCCTCAAGCCCGTGCTGATGCTCGGCGGATACGCACAGTTCACGTATCACTTCAACTACTGGGGTCCGACGGGGGTCAACCGCGACACCCACGTCCTTGTCCGGAAGCTCGAAAAGCCCACCTTCTGAAAGAACGGGACGACGAACATGGATATCCGCGCCCAGGTGTCGATGGTGTTTCACCTCGACAAGTGCATCGGCTGCCACACCTGCTCCATCGCGTGCAAGAACGTCTGGACCGACCGCAAGGGGGCAGAATACATGTGGTGGAACAACGTGGAGACGAAGCCCGGCACAGGCTTCCCCACGGCGTGGGAGGACCAGGAGCAATACGGCGGAGGCTTCGAGAAGCACGGCGACCTCGTGAGCCTGCGGTCCAACGGCCGCTACCGCGGGATGGCCAACATCTTCCACAACCCCAAGCTGCCCCAGCTCGACGACTACTACGAGCCCTGGACATACAGGTACGAGGACCTGTTCACGGCCAAGGCCGGCGACGATCAGCCCATCGCGCGCGCCGTGTC
>Ga0268298_10003864_pt1 | contig 14961 bp, 12 predicted proteins | sample WWTPWeurt_MetaG_FD_194462 | JGI IMG/M metagenome (GOLD analysis project Ga0268298, IMG submission 194462) | Activated sludge microbial communities from WWTP in Nijmegen, Gelderland, Netherland - WWTP Weurt | ecosystem: Engineered > WWTP > Aerobic digester > Activated sludge | place... | reverse complement strand
CTAGAAATTTTGATTTATTTGCCGCTGACAAGCTGCCGGGAATTAGCGGAATCGGGTGCCGCGACTTTCCGGATTCTGCTGCCGACAATTAGCGGAATTAGGTGCCGGGAGTTTCCGGAATTTACAGTTAGGCAATCACTCTTGATTAGAGTGCCATTGCATAAAGTGTTAACTCATCAATCGGGAGAGAATCTTTCTCAGTGTTCCCAACGTCGGCGGACCATACACCCACTACTCGCTGGAAGGCTTGAAAACCTTTCAGCTTTTCAAAGTCCGCCTCAGTACCAAGCCTGTATGAAATAACCACGTTCGCCCCAAAACCTTAAGTATTTGATGGCTGAGAGAAGTATCCGGATCGACCGAGCCGGTTCTAGCACTACTTCTAAGAACATGAGCTGAAACCGAACCATCGTTGCCTGCGGAACTTGTTGACCATGCTAATTTGTCGAGATTATGCCTGGTTCAGATTATGCATTTGCTGGAGAATGAGTTTTGCGTTTAGCGTTGAAGTGCTTTAGTGTGGTTTGACCTGGCTAAGTAGTCTGACACCCGGAAGCTCAGGCAGGCAGAGCATCGGGCATTGTCGACTACAGAAGGTATCGCGTTAGGACCGCAGCATTTGAGGGCTTAATGTCAGTATAATTGACTGAACCTGGCTCGAGTTCACCTGCAGTCTTGAGTCAGCTCAAAAATTCCTTGGTCCCGCATGCTCAGGAGAGCACCTTCAATGAGTATGGTTCATCAGAACAGAATTCTTTCCAGAAAGGAGACGTTACTTGCAGGCCTTGCCTCTGGCCTCATCTGTTATTTAATCGCTGAAGCTCTTGCACCGCAGACTAATACCACGCCGACAGACCATGATATGCAGTTAGCTATCAATCTTGGATTCATCTATACACCCTATGTAGGTGTTTGGCTTGGCTGGCAGCAGAGATCTGTTAGACGAGCGGCGATTGGAGCCGTTGTTGGTATCGCGCTGGCTGTTTTGTACATGCTTTTGTGCTATACCAAGAGTTTCTTCCTCATTATGGTGGGGTTTCCGACTCTTTTGGGCGCGGGGCTAGCAATGTTCGTTGGTTCAAACAGAAGTCCATGGATTTCGAGGTTTCTTTCCCGTGGACTCAAGGGAATGGTTGCCGGATTTTCACTGGGTTTGATATACGACGTGGTGCTCAATGTGACGGGATATTTCTTGTTGGGTTTTGATTGTCCTGATACGAAGGCTTACATCGATATGATGTGGCGAGCCGGTCCGGTTTCTCTATCGTTTGCGAGCGCAGCATTTTTCCCTCTAATAAGTAAGGCGGTTGAACTAGATACTTCAGAAAATGAGACACCTGAGACTGCAGGCTTGTAGGGCTCCGGATTGTGAGCTGGCACCACGATTCCAAACCGTAGCCATACAGCTCTGGTAGCTGAGAAGCCGATTGCAGTTGCGGAAGATACCCATGTGGTTTTCCATGTTCCTGGCATGGAACCTTTCTGAGAAGCCAAAAAGCCAGAGTCGCTAGACTTGATCCTTCAGAGACTATCGAGGTATGGTTTCCTGTGAGTATTGCCGGTAGTGGCAAATCCGTTCCGCGTTTCCGTTTACCAAGTCCTATCTTTTGTTTCAATGGCCTCTTCGACTGCCTCCTCATCTTTGATCGAATAGCGCTTCCATTTGACCAAGCAGTTCGGAAGAATTACAATCGAGGTATGCGCTGAGCCACCGATAAAGTATTCGCTGATGTACACCTTGTATCTAGCACCGGAGTCGTCCGAGAATCTCATATAAAGACCGCCTTCATAAACATGTTCCGGACGAATTCTAGATTTCTCATTCGGTTTCAGAGATTCGATAGTGCCAACATCCAGATCCGCAGAATCATGAAATGCAATTTTTCTTAGGGTCCCATTCGTCCTATTGGATACTTCGACTGAGGAGCGAAAGAAGTCATCTACAACACACTTGATTGCTAAAGCTGCAACCAGTGTCAGTGCAATACTCACACGCTTAAGCTGCTTCATCGAATTTTCTCCAACTCACTAAACGCTGCTTCCACTGAGGGCGCAATAACAAATCTGTTCAAAGTGATGGAACAGATGAGTCCGAAGAGCAAATGAAGCAAGCGTGAGATACGGGCTTTCAAAAACAGTCCGTTTGGATGAACCACCGCTAGACCAAATGTAACACACTTGATCAGAGGCAGCCTGCTCAGGATGGTTGATTGATTGGATCATCTTGCCATCCTGCGAAATGCCGCGCGTCATCCTTTTCCAGAGCATCCGCGTCAGCCCTCTTGTAAATGAGGCTGGAGCGGTTTGTTTATATCCAGTCGCACGCAATGACGCTGAGCAGAAAGCGTCTTGGTATCGGGCTCGATCATTGCGATACGCATTCGTGGCTTACTCCTATTTGTCTATATTCCCTTTAGCTTCACCTGGGCTTAGTGGGGGCTGCTCAGAATCATAGACAACATAAACTCCAGAAGATGCGGCACCTTGAATCAAAACCCCTTCGTAATCCAAGTCTGCAATAAATGCTCTATAGTCATTCAGAATCTCCTGAATTTTCACCGCATTCAAAGCCATTATTGGCTTAAGAAACCAGACCGCCAATAGCCGTTTGTCTCTCTGCTCCTTCAAAAGCATGTAGACTTGACTCTTTGTTAAATAAATTGGGTCGTAAGAACCACTTTCCTTGCAATCGTTTCCCGTAGAAACATCTATTTCATCTGCTCCATTACACTTGATTATCATACTGGCTTTGGCAAGAGTGGAGAATACTTTTTTTGTTTGCAACGAGTCTCTATTTGGGAGAAGTGGATAGAAACGCGCTTCAAATGATAGACAAGGTGGCGCAAGCGCAAGCGTCAAGATTGAAAGTATTAGGCAATAAGGCTTGGTAAGTGCTTGTGTTCCTATTCTGATAGTACGTTGATGAGCTGGTTTAATGGCGAGCTTAGTCAAATCAACTTTCATAATTATCATGCAGCACTCCGCCGACGGCAAACAAATTGCGCCACGCTTTTAAATTCACGGATATATGAGCGCATTGTCGAATGACTTGACGGCTTTCAATACGGCATCGCTGCTGGAAAGGATGATATAGACATAGCCTGAGCCGGGGAAGGAGACGCTGGAACAGAGCCTACCCAGCGCTGCCTGAGTTGTTGCAGCGTTTGTTTCGCCGCCAAAACTTTCCGGATCTATCTTCATGCGCACCACCAGAACGAACATGCGATCTTCCGGGTCTACGTTCAGTTGCTTCTCAACAAGATAGGCAGCCTTGATCGAAGGTTCAACCGAAACAAGGGATCTTACCTTCTCTACCTCCTCAGCTGTAGCCGTGTGTGGTTTGAATCTATCAGCACTACTTACCTGGCTGCGTTCGAAATGATACTGCTCATCTTCTTCGGCATATTTGATGTAGAGTTTCTCGTATTCTTGAAAGCGCTCATGGTCGTGCTCTTTGTCATAGTGCGAAAGCAAAACGGAACAGGCTTCGCGGCGATATGACTTGCCGTGCTTTGCTACCTTCTCAAATAGCTCAACACCTCGCTTCTTATCGCGCATGTCGAAGTAGCTGTGGGCTGCAAGCTGAAATGCTACATTGGGCTCATCGGGGTGGCGCTCATAGAGATTGGCGTAGAGCGGCATAGCCTCAAGCTCTCCGCGCATTGTGTGAATATTAGAGACGAGTTCGAGTTCTTCCTGTACGGTCAGGGTTTCTCCCGCGCTACGCTTTTGTTCTAGCTCTAAATTGCGAGTTTCCATAGCTTTCAGGCTCTGCGCTCGCTCTTTCCAGTATTCTCCGTTTAGCTTGACCCAGTCCTGACAGCAGTAGTCCATGAGCTTTTGATACTGCTCACCGAAGAAGTGTTCGAGGGCGGAGACCTTCACCGGTTCCATGATGGCAAAGCGATCAATTAGTTTCTCTGCTTTCAATCTTGGCAGCAGGTTTTGCAGCGTATTGACTTTGTCGCAGCAGGCAATGCGCTCGGCATGTGCCGGGTGGCTGTCATAGGGTGATGGTTTTGTTAGAAGATCGGCTTCCAGTGTGTCAATGGCTGAGAGTTTGTCGGTGAGGGGAGCGGTCAGGCGAGCCTGCAAGCGCTTGTAAAAGTCATCTGGAGCAGGACCCTCGTAGGGATACTCCCGGAGAAGATTTTGTATCTCATAGCTGGAACAGCGGTCGCTTCTTAAAATCAGTTGGAGGAAAGAGCGAGCATGGTTTTCCGCCCCGGAGATCTCTATGGCTAGCTTATCGGCTTCACGCTCGTGCTGTCTGGCAATGATGCTGGTGAGCGCCTCGAAGTAGGGGCAGAACCAGGCATAGAACTTCCAGTTGAGCAAGAGCAGCGGCGATTCGGCTTTTTGTAGTGCCTCAAGAATCAGGGCCCAGCGCCTGCTCATTTTATAAATCCATTCGCTCTTGCGGCTGTGCTCGCCGGCCAGGTGCCCGAATTCGTGCGAAATTACCGACCGGAATTCATCAGGGCTGAGCATCATCATCAAGGGCACGCCAAGCAAGAGGTGATTCTCGTAGAAGCCGAACAAACCAAGGCGTGGTCGCTGAATGACGGCAGCATTCACTTCGTAGTTGAGAAAGATGCGGTCGACTTTTATGCCGACCTTGTTGGATACATCTCTCACGTGACGCCAGAGGTCTGGATATTCCTTATCTGTCAGTTCGAGCCCTTCGGTCTTCGGAAACGTTACGAAGAGAGCCTTCAGGTAACAGCCGACGCCGGCAAGTAGGGCGAATAGTGCGAGCAAAATGGGTTTGGCGGCGTACCAACCTACGTGCATTTTTGCCGCCAGAAGAATTAGCGCCAGTGCCAACGAAACCAGAATGATGGGCATCACAATCATGAAAGAATAGCCAAGCACTGCCCAGGCCATGACCTTTGCCTGGTAGAGAGCCGGATTGGTTTTAGAAAGCTGCTCGGCATCGGCCATGCGTTTGAGAAACAGCTTGTCGGCTGCCGACATTGAAGCCTCTGAAGGGCTGGGTCCCTTGTTCTCTATCTGAGCGGTCGCCGAGATGGCGGACAACTCTGAGGTGGCTCTAAAATTAGTGTTCCCTTGATTCAAGTTAGTCACGGGTGGACCTCTCAAGCGTTCGCATTAGAACGATGCCGGGTATCATCCTAAAATAAATACCACCCTGAACGCGTCCGTAACCGCTTTCTGCGATTAACTTCCGACTGTAAGTTTCCCAGAGAAGTCATTCAATGGGATTTGCCGGTCTAGTCGGCTTCGGTTGTTGTTTAAGCGGTCACGGTTTAAGCGGTTTGTGTGTAAGTGGGGCCGTTATGCCTTTGCCGCTACTTTAGTCTGGGCACGGCGGAAGACGAAGCCTTTCTCAACGGCCAGTTCGGTCGCCAGAACCGCACCGCCGGCGGCGCCAAGAATGGCATTGTGGGCAAGGGCCGTGAAGCGCACCCAGTTATCTTCGTCTACTTCCAACTGACCGATGGTGACGGCCATGCCGCCGTCGCGCATGACGTCCAGTTTGGGCTGCGGTCTATCGGGCTCGCTCTGGAAGTAGAGCTGCTTCTGCGGTGCCGAGGGCAGTCCTCTGGTGGGCACGGTTTCGGTGAAGGCTTCCCATTTAGCGAGAATGGCTTCTTTTGTGACCGGCTTTTTGAATTGCACATTGACATAGGCGGTGTGACCGTCTGCTACGGCTACGCGCACGCACTTGGCTTTGATCGAGGGTACGGCGACTGACTCGATGCCTTTATCGGTGAGTGTGCCCCAGACTTTCAGGGGCTCGATTTCAGACTTTTTCTCTTCCCCGCCGATGTAGGGAATGACGTTTTCTACCATTTCGGGCCAGGTAGAGAAGGTTTTACCGGCTCCGGAGATGGCTTGTTCAGAGTGTACGAATACTTTCGCCGGTTCAAAATCCTTGAGGGCTGTGAGAGCCAGCACATAGCTTTGAATTGAGCAGTTGCTTTTGACGATGATGGCGCCGGTATCGTAACCGCGAGCCTTTCTCTGGGCTTCCAGCACTTGCAGGTGATCGCCATTGGTGGCTGGTATCATCATCGGTACCAGAGCATCGAGGCGATTGGCGGAATTACAGGAGGTGACGAAGACGCCTTTCTTAGCCAGGGCATCTTCCAGTTTCAATACTTCTGCTTTGTCCATGCTGACGGCGCAGAAGACGATGTCTACGCCTTCGGTGGCGGCATCGAGATCGGCGGCGTCTACTACTTTGATTTTGCCGATGGCTGGCGGTATGGGAAATTCCATGAACCAGCGACCTTCGACGGAGGCGCTGTAGGACATACCAGCCGAGCTTTTGGAGGCGGCCAATACGGCTACTTCAAACCAGGGGTGGTCTTTGAGCATGCGGATTAGCTGTTGCCCCACCATGCCGGTGGCTCCCACTATGCCGACCTTGAGCTTAGCGCCGGAGAGTTCTTTAACTGTCCCGTTGATTTTCACTTGCGCTGTCTCGTTCATGGCAATCCTCATTAGCTGTTTGGTAGCTACAGCAGTATAACAGTGGTCTTCTTGAATACCGTACGAACTACAGTATTTTGTTTCCAGAACTTAATTTCAAAAACTTAAAATTGGCTCTTAGGCTGGGTCTCCGCCAGGTTCTGTAGATAGGCGGCGTCGGCTTTCTTGAGTTCTACGAGGGTGAAGCTGGTGCCAGGGGGCGGCGCCTGGCCGCTTTCTGTGGCCGGAATGTAGGGGTCGTTGGCTTGGCAAACGTAGGCAATTTTGCTAGGTAGCGAGGCTTTGAGCGCCTTGTACTTAGCTCCAATGATTGCTCTATAGATGGCGCAGGCGGCCAGGTAGCTGCCGGAAGCGGAGGGGTGATGGTTGTCGCTCATATAGGGATTGAGGGCTGGTTTTTCCTTCAGGTTGGCGGCGAAAAGTTCGCCCACCGGTACCAGGGTAGCGCCGGTCTGGCGGCAGATGGCTTCTGTGGTGAGGCGGATTTCTTCCTGGTGTTTGGTTTGCCCTTTGTCGGCGAAAGCTTCGAAGAAGAGAATCTTTGTTGGTGTTTCTGCCTTGCGGCTCAGGTCTTTGCCTTTGATGGCTTCAGTGAGAAGGTGGGCATACTGGGCGGCTCGTTTAGGCTCCAGTCGAATCTCCGAGGCTTCCTGCAAGACTATGCAGTCCCATTTGCCGCTTGTGACTGCCATTTTGGTTTTGACCGTATGATAATGACCTTCCAGGGTTTCACCGGGAAAGGCCAGCATTTCGATATCGCAGGGGCGGCCTGAAGCTTTTACAAATTCGTGTACCATCCAGGGCATGAAGCTCATGGCCGTGAGGCTATTTCCCAGAAAGAGAATGCGCAGCGGCTTGTTGTTGGTTTTTTGCGGCTGTTTGGCGGTGTTGTTGCTGTGGATGACCGTGTGGGCGTTATCAGGCGCCGCCTGCGCGGACCTGCCGTTGCCGGCGACAAGAAGCAATATGGCGAGTGCCGGCAGGTAACGGTAGATTGCGGCGGCGCTCACTTTCCTTGCCCTCCCGTGCCACTTTGCGAGTAGTTTTCCCGGCGCACGAAATCGTCGAAGAGTCTGGTTATCAGTGCCGTCCAGCCTGTCTGGTGGCTGGCGCCGAGGCCGCGTCCGCTGTCGGCATGGAAGTGCTCATAGAAAAGATGCAGGTCCCGGCAATGTTCGGAAGCGAAAAGGGCTTCCTGACCTTCCTGCCAGGGGGCAAAGCCGGTTTTCGTCTTGAGGAAAAGGGATGCAATCCGGTGCCCAATTTCAAGCGCCACTTGCTGCAGGTTCATGAATTGTCCCGAGCCCACCGGGCATTCTACGGTAAATTCGTCGCCGTAAAATTTATGGTAACGCTCCAGCGCTTCAATCAATAGAAAGTTGAGGGGGAGCCAGATGGGACCTCGCCAGTTGGAGTTGCCGCCGAAGGCGCCGGTTTCGCTTTCCGCCGGTACATAAGAGACTGTGTAAGTGTGCCCTTCCGCGCAGAAACTATAGGGATGCTCCTCATGAATTCTGGAGAGTGAGCGTATGCCGTAGGGGGAGAGGAACTCATTTTCATCCAGCATGTATTTGAGGATGCGAATCAGTTTGTCTTTTGAAACCAGAGCTAAAAGACGCAGGGGGCCAATGTCTGAGTCTCTTGTTTTGGCTAAATCTTCTTCCAGATATTGGCGATGCTTGATGAACCACTGCATGCGTTTATAAAAGCCGGGCAGGCTTTTGATGCGCTCTTCTTTGATTACTTCCACCGCCAGAAGCGGAATCAGACCGACAATGGAGCGAATGCGCAGTGGAATGGCCTGGTCTTCAATTACTAGCTGATCGTAATAGAAGCCGTCGTCTTCGCACCATAGACCTTCGCCACAGGCACCGTGCACGGCATCGGCAATTTGCACGAAGTGTTCGAAAAACTTTGAGGCGACGTCCTCGTAAGCCGGTCTGTCGCCGGCTAGTTCCAGGGCGATGCCCAGCATAGAGGTACAGTAGAAACTCATCCAGGCGGTGCCGTCCGCTTGTTCGAGAAGACCGCCCATGGGGGCGTCGGCTTCTCTGGAGCGGTCGAAAAGCCCGATATTGTCGAGCCCGAGGAAGCCGCCGCCGAACAGGTCGTTGCCGTCAATGTCCTTGCGGTTGACCCACCAGGTAAAGTTGATCAATAGCTTTTGAAATATGCGAGCCAGAAAAACGCGATCGCGCTCTTCTTTAGGTGCGGTCATTTTGTAGATACGATAGGCGGCCCAGGCATGCACCGGCGGATTGACGTCCGAGAAGTTGAATTCGTAGGCGGGAAGCTGCCCGTCGTGGCGCATATACCATTCACGCAGGAAGAGCACCATCTGCTCTTTGGCAAAGTAGGGGTCGACCTTGGCCATGACGATCATGTGAAAAGCCGTGTCCCAGATGGCATACCAGGGGTATTCCCATTTGTCGGGCATGGAAATGATGTCGCGGTTGAAGATGTTTTTCCAATTAGTGTTGATGGGATGCTTCCGCTGGGGCGCCGGGCTGTTGCTGTCGCCCTCCAGCCATTCTTTCACCACGTAATAATAGAATTGCTTGCTGAAAAGAAGTGAAGCATAGGCCTGCCTGTCGATGCCTTTGATTTCCTGGCTGAGGCTTTTCGGAATGACGGCATTGTAATATTCGTCGGCGTCCCTGAGCCTCTCTTGGAATACTGCCTTTGCCTCGCTGCCAGGGGCTTCCGGTTTGTCGCTCAGCCGGAAGAAGAATTCTTTGCTCTCGTAAGGATTCAATAAAAGTACATAGTGCAGAGCGGCCTTGGTGCCTTTCCTGGCTGGATTGATGGCTTGTTTTTCACCCTTCACGATATAGCGGTGAAAGGCGTCTTTCACGTATTTGCTGCGGCTCTTTACGCCGAAGAGCCGCTCCATATTGGTTTCATTGTCGGTGAAAAGAACTTCGGCCGGTTGCTCGGCACTGAAATAGAAATCGCCGAGGCTTTCGTGGCTGGCTTTCAGTTTGTCGCCGGAAAGGCTTATGGAGGGCTCGGCAAAATAGCCGTCGTCGTCTCTTGCCCAGGCCCAGGTATTGCGATACCAGAGCTGCGGCAAAAGGTGGAGAGTTCTTGGTTGGGCACCGCGATTGGTGCAAGTGATCTTTATAAATATATCGTTGGGAGTTTTCTTGGCATATTCAACTTGTACATCGAAGTAGTTATCGTCCAGCATAACGCCGGTGTCTATAAGTTCAAATTCCGGCTCCAGGCGAGAGAGCCGGCGATTGACGTCCACCAGTTCTTCATAGGGGTAGCGGCTCTGGGGGTATTTGTAGAGCGCCTTCATATAAGAGTGGGTGGGAGTTGAATCAAGGTAAAAGTAGTACTCTTTTACGTCTTCACCGTGATTGCCCTGATGGTTGGTGAGACCGAACAGTCTTTCTTTCAAGTAGGGGTCGTTGCCGTTCCAGAGGGCGATGCTGAAGCAGAGCCTGCATTGCCGGTCTGTCAGCCCTAGAAGTCCGTCTTCACCCCAGCGGTAAGCCCGACTTCTGGCTTGATCGTGGTCGAAATAATCCCAACTGGAGCCGTCCGGTGAGTAATCTTCCCTGACAGTGCCCCATTGTCGTTCCGATAGATAGGGCCCAAAGCGTTTCCAGTCTTCCCGGCGCAAGGCATCTTGCCAGAGCCTTTGGCCCTCTTCCGTGCTGCGCCCTGGCCAGTTTGCCTCTTTCTCGTCGTGGTCGGAATTCATGGAATTACTTCTAAAACTTCCAAAAGTGCGGCTGCTTTACTTGGTGCTGAGGGGCGGATTTACCTTTAGATAGCGAGCGGCACCGTCTGAAAGCAGGTCTCGGTGCATGCGCCACTTGTCTTTGAAGAATGCTACCGCCACTCCTTCATCGAGCACATGGGTGCCTAGCAAGCCAAGGGCGCTGGCTTCATCGCTCAAGCCTTCCATGACGATAATTTTCTCGCCTTCTTCCTTGACGCCCAGTAGTCTACAAAAATACTGGTAGTTGGAATTGCGCTCCCTGGGCATGTGCCCGACGGCGATCACTACCTTCAGTTTCGACCATTTTTCTTCCCCCAGACTATCTTTCCATTTTGCAATGGTCTTATCTATGGTGGCAAGCTGCGAACTGACTGCTTCGTAGGCGTTTTCCAGAATATCGGCGGAAAGATCCCGGCTCAATTTTTGCACCCGATCATGATTGGAATTACCGGTCTTGATAGTCTCATCAATGAAGATGAGGCAGTTATCTATAAGTCTGTATTGTCTTTCCCTTGTCTTTACCGGCAGGTCGTGCTCGGTGAGGGCGGCGCGCGCCCTGGTGACAAGCTCTTTCAGTTCCGCCAGGGTCTTGAGGCTGCCTTCGTCCAGTTTGCCTTGTTTATCGTGCAAAAGGCAGTAAAGAGCCAGGGCAATGTGATCCACGGTCTTGAGGGTGGTGTAGCGGTCGGTGATGTTGTTCACCGACTCTTTTCTTTCACCATCTATTAATTCCACCCGATCGGCGTAGCAAATTATTGTAGGTTGGCTCTTGAGGGCGGCTGTGTTCTTAGCCTGGGCGTAAATCTCGCGAAACTTACTATTTAGTTTGAGCAGATCGTCTTCCGCAAGAGCTTGAGTCTGGCTAAAGGCGATGAGACCGAAAGCGGCACATGCAGAAAGAACTATTTTAATTGTCATAGAAGGCATTGATACCCATAATATGGTGCACAGGGATTATGGAAAAGCATACACTCTTGACCATGAATTAGCCCTTACTCGCAGCCGGCTCGTCGTTTTATGGGGCTTCTGAGGGCATACCGGATTGAGATTGGGCTTGGAGGTGGTCTGCTAATTGGCTTAATGGCTGGCTTTGGCTTTGCCAATTTTGGGGGAGTTGACGAAGCTAGACGACTGGTCTATTCTGGAATGGTCGGGAGTTGATTCCGGTCTGGTTTTTCTAAATCAGGCATTTCAGTTAGCTTGAGGAATTATCGAGATGAAGGCGTTTGCCGTACTGGCCCATCCTGAAAGAGAGAGTTTCAACGGCGCCCTGTTCGATGTGGCGGCCGATGTCTTCAGTGGAGGCGGTCACGAGTTTGTCAGCTCAGACCTCTATCGCATGCAGTTTGACCCGGTTTCCGACCGCCGCAATTTTACTTCCGTCAAAGACCCGCAGTACTTCAAACAACAGATAGAAGAATTGCATGCCAGCGAAAATTCAACCTTTCGAAGCGATATCGCCGAAGAAATGGAAAAGCTTTTCTGGTGCGACCTGCTCATACTGCAGTTTCCGCTCTGGTGGTTTTCCATGCCCGCCATTATGAAAGGTTGGGTAGACAGAGTCTTTGCCATGGGTCGCGTTTATGGCAGCGGCAAGTGGTATGACCAGGGTGTTTTCAGCGGCAAGAGAGCCGTGTTGTCCCTGACTACCGGCGGCGGTAGCGGCTCTTATGCCGAAGATGGCTTGCACGGAGATCTAAGTCAGATTCTCTATCCTATTAACCACGGCATCTTGCGTTTCGTCGGCTTTGATGTGCTGCCGCCCTTTGTGGCCTGGTCGCCGGTGCGAATCAGCCCGGAGCAAAGGCAGGATTATCTGGACTCTTATCGCCGGTTTCTGACCGGTATTGATAAGGTTGAACCTATAGCTTATCCGGCTCTGGCTGAGTTCGACGAAACATTCAGACGAAAGAGTCTTGTTTAGAAGACAGTAGCTCACAGTTTTATTTCGCACTAGCCCCGCACCAGGGGTGGTGCTCAGGCTTTGCCCGGCAAACAAAGCCGTATATTCACTCGCCAAATAATAGAAAATGAGGAACCGTACCATGTCAAATTCAGTAGAAGAAAAGAAAGAACAAGGCGCTTGCAGTACCACTGCCACCGCTTGTTCCAGCGAAGCGAAAGCTGAGAAAGAGAAACTCGACAGTGCCAAAGGGCAGTGCTCGACCACCAAAGCAGCGGAAGAAAAGAAATCCGGTTGCTGCGGCTAAATTTAGTTTTCCTCCCACGGAGACACGAAAAGAGCCCGGCCCAGGCCGGGCGCTTTTCGTTCAAGATGCCTTCTCTCTTTTCACTGTTTCTGCCCCAATTTCTGGGTCGTTCTAATCTGGTCCCTGACAGCCTCTACGGCCTTTCGAAAGAAACTAGACCAGGCCCCCTGTGTGACGCCGTGAAATGGTTGTATCAGCCAGGGCAACTTAGAACTGGAAGTAAATGAAGCTTGGGGTGCCGTCCGGCGCGAATAAGAGAAGCAAGACCGCTAGAGCGGCAAGATAAGCGGGGCGCAGCGGGGTGAGCCAGTTGGGCAGGTTCAATACGCCGGGTGTTTCTTTTTCGTCGCGCAATAGTTTGGTGAGAATTTGCGCCAGAATCAAAATGGCAACCAGCACGGGCAAAATGGCATAGTTGGCCGGACCTTCAATGGTGGGGATGGTCAAGTCAAAGGCTCCCAGCCCGGCCGGCTGGTTCATGAAGAGCAGGCGCTGGTAGGTGATGCCGATATTCTTCCAGTCGTTCAAGCGGAAGAAAACAAGAGTAGTTATATAGAATTGGAAGTTGATAAACACAGCAAATGGGTAGAACTGCGGCGCTGTCGTCAACTTCATCAGGAAGGGTGAAAGGGGGTTGGCTTTGTTTTCGACAAAGGCGCGCCAGAGGCGGTTACCCACCAGCAGTACGCCGTGCATGAAGCCGAACATAACGTAGTTGAAGCCGGCGCCATGCCAGAGACCGCAGAGGGTCATAACCACAAGGGTGATGAAGAGTGTTTTGACAAAGGTGCCTTTGGAGCCGCCCAGGGGCACAAAGAGATAGTCGCGCAGCCAGGTGGAGAGTGAGAGGTGCCATTTGCGCCAGAATTCTCTCATGGAGCCGGACAGGTAAGGCAGGTCGAAGTTTATCGGTACGGAGAAACCCATGAGAGCTGCTGAACCGCGGGCGATATCGGTGTAGGCGGAGAAGTCGAAATAGACCTGGAAGGCAAATGCATAGAAGATGAGCCAGGTGTCGGCGCTGCTCAACAGTTCCGGGTGGGCCAGGCATTTATCCACCACCACGGCGATATTGTCGGCCAGTAGTACTTTGCGGCAGAGCCCCCAGAGGATAAGTTCCACACCCTGGTCGAATTGCTTTATGGAAAAGGTGCGCGGCGTGTGAAGCTGCGGCACGAAATCCTGGTAGCGCTTGATTGGTCCGGCTATCTGGGTGGGGAAGAAACTGGGGAAGAGAGCAAATTCCAGGGGCGCCTTAATGGGCTTGTGTCCTCTGTAAACATCTACCAGGTAATGGATGAATTCGAAGGCAAAGAAAGAGATGCCCAGAGGCAGAATGATTTGTTCCACCGGATAGCTGAATTTTGCTGCACCGGCGGCGGTGGCAATGCCGTTGACGGCGTCGATGGCTAAATAAGTATATTTGAAATAGGCGAGAATGAGCAGGTTGGCGGCTACGCCCAGGGTCAGGTAAAGACCTTTGCGGGTGGGGCTGGCTGCTAATTTGAGACCGGCGAAATAGTTGAAGGCGGTCAGTCCGATTATAAGGATGCCGTAAATTGGTTTCCAGGTCATGTAGAAGAAGTAGCTTGCCGCAAGCAGGAAGAGAGTGCGGTAGCGGAAGGGCAGCAGCCAGTAAAGGAGAACCACAACCGGAAGAAAGAGCATGTAAGCGGCGCTATTGAAAAGCATCAGGGCTTGCCTCCCAGGAGGGCCTGCTTGACCTGTGGAAACTCCACCATTTTGGAGGCGGCGATATCCACGATTTTCTTGCCGCCGCTGGCATCCATGTGACCGTAGTCGGTGAAGTCGGCGGCTTCGAAGCGGCCTTCCTTCATGGTGTCTATGTAGGGAATGTTCTGTTCTTTACAAAGAGCGCTCAAGGTTTGCACGTGGCGCTCGTAGATGCCCGGGCGAATCGCCTTCAGTCCCAGTTCCGACATGGGCAGGTTGACGATAACCGGTTGAACGCCTTTTTCTTTCAGCAGAGCCAGGTTCATTTTTAGCCAGGTGAGCTGGTTCTGGAACATTTCGTCGTTGGGGTTCTTGAAGCGTTTGCGCCAGTCTTTGCCGTTGTCGTAGAAGCCGACGGTCTGGGCATTTGGTTTGGCTATATAAACCCCTTTTTCTACTTCAGAGCGAAGGAAGGCGAACTGTTTGTCAAATTCGGTCTTCTGGTCAAAGAGGCTCTTGCGGGTGAAGGCCGGTAATACCGGTGCCATGGCTGCTTTCATGCCTTCGGAAGTGGTTATTTGGGCGTGCCATTTTTTGCCCACGAAGTAAATGTATTCGCGCAGCATGTAATTGATCTTGGGCCAGGCACTGGTATAAGCCAGGTCGAGCAGATCTTTGGTGTCCGTATAGCGTTCTAAATATTTGAAGTGGCTGGTGGCACCGGCGCAACTGAAGCTTGTATCCATTAAGTCGCGAGGTCCCAGGCAGATGACTGCTACTTTCGGTGTTTTTTCTTTGACGAAGAGGGTGCGCACAATCATATAGCCATCGGAGACCATGGCGCCGGGCAGACCGAAGTTGAAGCAGGTGCCGGTGAAGCCTGGC
>Ga0268298_10003863_pt1 | contig 14963 bp, 5 predicted proteins | sample WWTPWeurt_MetaG_FD_194462 | JGI IMG/M metagenome (GOLD analysis project Ga0268298, IMG submission 194462) | Activated sludge microbial communities from WWTP in Nijmegen, Gelderland, Netherland - WWTP Weurt | ecosystem: Engineered > WWTP > Aerobic digester > Activated sludge | place: Netherlands... | reverse complement strand
ACGATCGCGAGCCCGTGGCCCTGCGGCCGGGCCAGTTCGAGGTGGACGGCCTGGGCTTCGAGCAGCGCGTGGCCATTGCCGCGCGCTTTGCGGCACACCTGCGCCTGCATGGCGCGGGCGGGCGGCCGGGGGCCGACTGGGCAGGCCTGTTCGATGCCGACGAGGTGCTGCTGCTGGCGCGCATTGCGGCCGAAGCCCAGGTGGCCGCACAGGATCTGGTGCGCCGCGATCTGGAGGCCATCGCCCTGCCGGCACTCGAGGCGCGCTGCGACCAACTCGCTGCGCGCGTCAGCCAGTGGCGTCACGCGCTGGAGCGCGCGCCGGGCGACGGCGCACTCACCCTGCTGCGCGCCATCGACGACATGCGTGAGCGCGCCCGCGCCGCCGGCTTCCTGCCTGCGCCCGGCGCACCGGACGGCGACCCGCTGCCCGACGATCCCAACGCCCGACGCGAGGCCCTGCGCAACCGGCTGGATCGGCTCAACGGCGTCTTGCTGCGCCTGCAGGACCTGGCCGCCCGTGCCTTGCCCGATTCACTGCAGTCGGGCCAGCACGAGGCGGCGGCCAGCCTGGTGATCACCTTTCTGCAATTGATGGGCACGGTGCAGCAGCACATCAACCGCTTCACCGAGCGGCACACCGATTTCTATTTCGACGAGGTGCTGCACATGCGGCCGCGCCCGGCGCGGCCCGACCACGCGCACCTGGTGCTCCAGCGCGATCCACGCAGCGCCATCGAGCTGGTGGTGCCGGCCGGCACGCGCTTTCTGGCGGGGCGCGACGAGGCGGGCGCCGACATCGTCTTCACCGCCGACACGGCCCTGGCCGTGAGCGAGGCGCGCGTGGCCCGCCTGTGCACGCTGCGCCTGGAGCGCGACCCGCTGATCTCGCCCGAGCACGAGCTGGGCTATGTGAACCGTGCGCGCTCGATGGTGTTGCCGGTGGTGGACGACGCGGCGCCGCGCTCGATGGCGGCGGCCTCCGAGGCAAGCTGGCCGCTGCTCGGCGGCAGCGAGCAGCCCGGCGGGCTCGGCGTGGCCGACGATGCCTGCCTGGGCCTGGCCATCGCCAGCCCGCAACTGCTGCTGCAGGAGGGTGAGCGCCGGGTGCAGATCACCCTGCGCCTGAGCCAGAACGCGCTGGTGGATGCGCGCATCCAGGGCCTGGTGGCGCGGCAGCTCGCGCCCGACGCGCCGCCCGACACCTTGCAGCGCGTGCTGCAGGCCTTCATCGATCAGGACCGCCAGCGCCCGCCCGCCGGGGCCTGCACCGCGCAGGCCCTGGCCGCGAGCTGCCAGGCGCTGTTTGCCGCGCTGCCGCCGTCGCGGCGCAACCTGCGTGGCTACTACCGCTGCTTTCTATTGCAGCGCGCCTTGCACAGCACGGGCCAGGGCTTTCGGCATGCGGCGGGGCAATTGTTTGCGCACTGGTTGCTGTCGCACCGCAAGCGCCTCGATGATCCCGGCCAGCCTGGCGAGTCCGCTGAGCCCGACGATTGGCTCTCGCCTGCCGACCACCGCGCCTTGAAGCTCGCTGCCGCCAAGGCCCTGGCGCCCGTGGCCGAAACCTGGGACGGCGGCGTGCTGCGCAGCCCGCGCGCCGGGCTGATCGAGGGCGATGATGGGCAGGAGGACGAAGCCGGGCCCGGCATCGGCGACCCCTTGTCCTTTCTGCTCGGTCCGCCCGATCTCGTGCCCGACCGCGATCTGGTCTTCGCGCGCCTGTTCACCGGCCTGTTCGCCGTGCGCTACAGCGGTCCCAACGGTTGGAATGAGGTGGCCAATGCGCATGTCGTGCGGCCGGACGAAGGCAACGCGCCCGGCTCGACGCGCCTGCAGTTGCGGTTTCGGCTGGGCCGCGCCGAGCCGCCGGTGGTGGCCTGCACCGAGGCGGCGCATGGCAGCGCCTGGGCCGGCGCGCCACCGGTGGTGCAGTTGCGGCTCAAGGCCTTTGGTGGGCTGTATCCGCATTCGATGCTCGAGTCGGCCCTGCTGCTCGACATCCAGCTGGCCGTGCAGGTGCGGGGCCTGCGCCAGTTGAGCCTGCAAAACCAGCTCGGCCGGCTCGATCCGTCCAAGCCCTTTCACCCGTTTGGCCCGCTGCCCACGCGCGGCGCCTACCTGGTGGTGGGCTCGCCCGAGGTGGCGCGCAAGGCCCTCACCGGCCTGAGCCTGCAGCTGCAGTGGGATGGCCTGCCCGCCGATGCGGCAGGCATGGTCGCGCAGTATGAAGGCTATCCAGCCGAGATCGACAACCGAAGCTTCGGTGTCTCGCTCTCGGTGCTGCGCGACGCGCAATGGCAGCCGCAAACCGACACGCCGCACATCGTGCCGCTGTTCCAGGCCGATGCGGCGGTGGGCCCGCTCGAGCCCACCAGTGAGCTGCCCTTCGACAGCAGCCTGCTGCGCCACCAGGTGCAGCCGGTGGACGGCGAGGCCCTGGCCGCCCACTACGATCTCTCGGCGCGGCATGGCTTTGTGCGCGTGCAATTGCTGCGGCCCGACTCGGCCTTTGGCCATGCCGACTACCCTCATTTGCTCACCCAGGTGGTCACCACCAACGCGCGCCATCGCCGCCAGTTGCCGCTGCCCCGCCCGCCCTACACCCCCTTGCTGGAGGGCCTGAGCCTGGACTATTCGGCCGAGCGCCTGATCGCGCTGGGCACGCCATCGGTCGCGTCCGGTGCTGCGGCTGGCGCAGTGCATGACACACAAACAACGCAGGCTGCCGATCGCGTCTACCACCTGCACCCCTTCGGCGTGAAGCAGGTGCATCCGCTGCCCGAGGCCATGGCTTGCCATCTGCTGCCCCGGCACCGGCACGATGGCCACCTGTTCATCGGCCTGCAGTCGCCCCGACGCCCCGGCCGCCTGAGCCTGCTCTTCGATCTGAACGAGGAGGCCGCCATGGTGCGCCAGGGCCCCATGCCGCCCTTGTCGTGGTCGGTGTTGGTGGGCGACACCTGGTGTGCGCTGCCGCCGCGCCACCTGCTGTCGGACAGCACCCACGGCATGCTGGGCTCGGGCATCGTCGAGCTCGATCTGCCCGAGGCCATCGACGAGGCGCACTGCGTGATGCCCGACGGCCTGTATTGGCTGGCGCTGGCAGCCGACGAGGGCTTCGAGCGCTTCGCCGGCCTGCGCTCGGTGCGCGCCAATGCCCTGCGCGTGACGCGCCAGCTGCCGCCGCCCGTCCCGGGCGCAGAGCCTGTGGTGCTGGAGGCCTTGCCGCCAGGCCGCATCCAGATGCCCTCGCTGCCCGGCCTGGCGGCGGTGACGCAGCCTGCGCCCAGCTTCGGCGCGCGCGCAGCGGAGGACCGCGCACAGATGCGCGTGCGCACCGGCGAGCGCTTGCGCCACAAGCAGCGCGCCTCGCTGCCCTGGGACATCGAGCGCTTGGTGCTCGAGAAATGTCCGCAGGTGTGCAAGCTCAAGTGCTTTGCCGCCGGCGAGCTGCCCGACAGCCCGCCGGGCCGCGTGGTGGTGGCGGTGGTGGCCTCGCCCGAGCGCTTCAACCGCGAGGCCGGGCGGCTCTACCCGCGGCTCACGGCCATCGAGCTCACCGAGATCGCCGAGTTGCTGCGTGGCCTGGCCTCGCCCTTCGCTTCGCTGGTGGTGCGCAATGCGGCGCAGGAGCGCGTGCAGGTGCATTGCTCGGTCACGCTGCGGCCCGGCGTGCCGGTGGGCGCCACGCTGCAGGCCATCGATCGCAGCATCTTTGATTTCCTCTCACCCTGGTGCCCCGGCGGCCTGCAGCCGCGCTTCGGCTGGGTGGTGCGTGCCGAGGACATCGAGGCCCACCTGCGCGCCCAGGTGCCGGGCGTGGAGTTCATCACCGGCGTGTCGATGCTGCACCTGGCCGAGTCCGATGCCGGCTACCACGCGCTGGGCGACACCGCCAACCCGCCGGGCCTGGGCCTAGGGCGCCATGCGCCGGTGCTGCAGATCGCCGAGGGCGCCGACGACGCGCTCACGCCGCGCATCCCCGCCCACCCGCTGGCGCGCACGCGGCCGCGGCGCCAGGCCCGCGTGGAGGTGCGGCCCATGGTGCCCTGGAGCATCGCCGTGCCCATGCTGCGCCACACCATCCGCCTGGCACCCGCCAGAGCGCCCCAGCCGGCGCAAAACAGCGGCATCGCCGATCTGTCGATCGGCAGCAACCTCATCATTGGTGGGATCGAACATGGGTGAACAGACACGCAAGACCTTGCGCGAGTTCTTCAAGGCCGGCCAGCTGCCGACCGAGGAGCACTTTGGTGACCTGATCGACTCCATGCTCAACATGAAGGACGAGGGCTTTCGCAAGTCCCCGCTCAATGGCCTGGAGGTGGCCGCCGCAGCCGGGCAGGACGCGCTGCTCAGCTTCTATCGAGACCGCCTGCCCGGTGATGTGCGCTGGGCCCTGCGCTATGGCAAGGACAACGACCAGCTGCAAGTCCAGGCGGGCGCCGACCGCAGCAAGCCCCCGCCGGCCGAGCCGCCACCCGCCTTGTTGAGCCTGGACGTGGCCCAGCCCGCCGTGGCCGAGGGCCGCGCCGCGCGCCGCCTGCAGCGCGTGGGCATCAACATCGACAGCCCGCGCCACACGCTCGACGTGGCCGGCGTGCTGGCCAGCCAGGGCCGGCTGGGCAGCTTCAGCCAGCGCGATCTCGAGGCCCCTGGCGACGATGCCAGCCGCCTGCTCACGGTGCCGGCCGATGGGCAGTGGCACCCCATCGTCGACAAGCTGGTGGGCTGCCATGCCTTCGAGGTGATGGCCGGCGTGGGCGGGCAATCCGGCAGCGGGCGCTTCGCGCTGCTGCATGCCGTGGCGCTGAACACCCACAACCCGCTGGTGGGCTGGCTCGATTGGCTCAACCCGAAGCGCGGCATCCGCGCCACCAGCGCGCACTACGCCAGCCGCTGCGATCAGCTGCAGCTGGCCTGGGACGGCAGGAACGGCAAGGGTGCCGAATACAGCCTGCGCATCCGCACGCGCTGCCCCTACGACGCGGGCGTGAGCATCCGCTTTGCGCTCACCCGCCTGTGGTTCGATCCCCTGATGGACGGCTGCCAGCGCAGCGCGCCCGCTTGAGGCCAACTGCCCATGTCAGCGGATCAGACCATCCCGCGCCTGGCCGAGCGGCCTGAGCCCACGCGCTTCGACGCGCTGCGCGCGGACGGCATCGCGCGGCTCGAAGCCATGGCCGGCGGCGTCTGGACCGACTACAACCTGCACGACCCCGGCGTCACCCTGCTGGAGGCGCTGTGCTACTCGCTCACCGAGCTGGCCTACCGCGCCGACTTCGAGGTGCGCGACCTGCTGGCCGGGCCCCGCCCGGGCGCCCACGCTGGCACGCACGAAGGCAAGGATGCAGATGACCCACACGCCATCGACCGGCCCGAGAGCCTGTGGGGCGCGCCGCCCGATGTGGACCCGCACGACCACATCGACTGGGCGGCCCTGGCCCTGCACCTGCCGGCCCAGGTGTTCCCGTGCCGGCCCACCACGCTGGACGATCTGCAGCAGTGGCTGCTCGACCAACTGCCGCAGCTGGATGGCGCGACGGTGCGCGCATCGGCCACCACCGCCGGGCTGTACGACGTGGTGCTGGACGAAGCGGCCGATCACCAGGTGCCGAACACCCCGCAGCTGGCGCGCGAGCTGCTGGCCTCGCAGCGCAACCTGGGCGAGGACCTGGGCCGCCTGCTGCAGGTGCGCAAGACCCGCTGCCGCCTGCATGGCCTGGTGGTGATCGCCGGCGCGCGCGATGCCACCGACATTGCCGCCGAGGTGTTCGAGGTCTGTGCGGCGCTGTTGTCGGACACGCCGCTGTTCAATGCCGCCGCCGAGGAGCTGCCCGCTGGCCAGTCCCTCGATCGCCTGCTTTGCGGCCCGCTGCTGCAGCGCGGCCGCCTGCGCCCCGAGGCCGATGCGCCGGACCAGCACCGCTATGTGTTCATCGCCGACATGATGGACCGCGTGGGCCGCATCGACGGCGTGGCCGAGGTGCAGTGGCTGGGTGTGGAGGCCGTTGCCCAGGCCGGCGAGCCGCCCGGCACGGTGTCAACCCAGGCGTTGGAGCGCCGCAGCGCCGACGGCCTGCAAGGCCTGTGGCTGGCCCCGCCCGCCAACGACACCGAGCTGCGCAGCCTGGTGCTGCAAAGGCGCGGCAATGTGATCGCCCTGCCGGCGCACGAGGTGCAACGCCGCTTCGACGAGCGCCGCGCGGCGCAGCGCGCACGCCGCCACGGCCTGCGCGATCTGGACCTGGCCTTCCCGCCGCCAAAAGGCCAGCAGCCGCAGGCCTGGCCGCACCTGTCGGTGCAGCACCTGCTGCCCGGCAACTATGGCGTGGGCGCCAACGGCGTGCCCGAATCCGCCAGGGAGCAGGACAAGCTGCAAGCCCTGCAGCTGCAGGCCTATCTGCTGATGTTCGACCAGCCACTGGCCAATGGCCGGGCGCAGCTGCAGCACCTGCGCGAGCTGTTTGGCGTTGCGCCGCCCAGCCCGAGCGGCTCGAGCGGCCCGATCACGCACTGGTGGGCCGCGCAGGGCCGGGCCCAGGTGCCGGGCATCGATGCGGTGACCGACGGCACACCCGCTGCGGTGTTGCGCTCCGAGGTGCTGCAGCCCTTCGACAAGGCCATCGAGCGCCGCCATCGGGTGCTCGACCGCCTGCTCGCGCTGCACGGCCAGACCTTCACGCAGAACTCGCTGCGCCAATACAGCGGCCACCTGCTGCCCGACGAGCTGGACGCCTACCTGCTGCGCAACAAGACCGCCTTCGTGAGCGACCTGCTGCGCCTGGGCCAGGACCGCGCTGCCGGCATCGACCTCACGCGGCGCTGCTGGCGCAACGCAGACAACTGCTCTGGCCTGCAGCGCCAGGTGAGCCTGCTGCTGGGCTTTGAGCAGATCGGCAGCCGGCGCCTGAGCGCGGGCCTGCGCGGGCTGCATTGGCGGGACGACGCCGAGCCCGCAGCCAACGGCTACAGCGCGCGGCCAGCGGGCCTGCAACGCCTGGACCTGGCCGACGCGGCGCTGAGCACGTCCTCACCCGCCGAGGACGCCGCGGCCTGGCAAGGCGCGCTCGACGCCTGGTGGCTGCAGGTGGGCGCAGCGGCCGATCGCTACGCCATCCTGCCCGCTCAGCACGGCCAGAGCGCGCGCCTGGTGCTGGGGCCGGACGATGCCGGGCGCTATCGCAGCATCGCCTTTCGTCAAACGTTGGATATGGCGCAGATCACGACCTCGGTCGCGCGCTGGCGCCAGCGGCTGTTGCGCATCAACGCCGCCTGCGAGGGCCTGCATGTGGTGGAGCATGTGCTGCTGCGCCGCCTGGCACCCGCCGCCGAGGGCGAGGTGCTGGCCGAAGACAGCACGCCCGCGCTCACGGTGAGCGTGATCTTCCCCGACTGGACGCACCGCTGCAGCCAGCCCAACTTCCAGCGCCTGGCCGAAGAGTCGGTGCGCATGGCCTGCCCGGTGCAGCTGCGGCCGCTGTGCCTGTGGCTCGGGCCCGCGGCCATGCGGCGTTTCGAGACGCTGTACCTGGCGTGGCTGCGCCGGCGGCGTCATCTCGGCGCGGCCGAGCCCACGCGCGACAGGGCCGCGAAGGTGGACGCCGCATCGGCCCCCCTTCTGGCCCAGCTTCTGAAGTGGGCGGATGCGCAGGCTGCGCGGCGCGCGCGGCTCGAAGCGGCCGCACGCGCCCCCGGGGCGGGAGCCTGAAGTGCACGCCATCGAGACCCTGGCCTTCGACATCGCCTTGCCCGACGAGCGCCTGGCCTTCGAGGCGCAGGATCGTCTGCAGGCCTTCCTGAAGGGCCCGGCCCTGCGCGTCATCGAATCGGAGTTCGACGAGGCCAGTGCCGCCGACGAAACCCTGCGCCTCGATGAATTGGTGCTCGACCTGGGTGTGCTCAGCCTGGACGACCTGCCCTGGCGCTGGGAGCGGCGCCTGCGCGATGCCTTGCATGAGCAACTGGCAGCATTCAGAAGGCAGCGCGCAGGGCCTGCTCGGCCTCATGCAGGGCCGCGGCCTGCTGTGCAAAGGCTGGCCCGCAGCGAGGCTGAATATCAAACCCTGCTGCACTACCTGCAAGCGGGCGTGCTGCCCTGGCAGCAGGTGCCTGAGCCCGTGGCCGCGCCCTCGCGATGGATCGATGCGGCCGTGCTCGCGCATTGGCAGGCGCTGGTGGTGGCGCTCGGCGGCGCGCCAGGGCAGGGGGTGCGTGCCGCGGTGGCGCCGCCGCAGGCGCAAGCGCGGATGCGGCAGCGCCTGGCGCTGCAACTGTCGCCGGCGCTGTGGGAGTCCCTGCAGGACTTGATCGACGCGCCGCCGTCGAGCCTGGCAACGCAGGCCTCGATCCATCGTCAGGGTGCATTCGATCAGGCCCAGGCGCGAGGTGAGCCTGATCGCCTGCGCAGGCTTTTGCCTGAGCCGGCGCGGCCTGGCCAGGATTCGAGCGGGCTGTCCTTGCAGTCAGCCCGCACCCAGGCTCGGGCGGCACTGCGCCAAGGCAACTGGCCCGACGCCGACCAGGTCTGGCCCCTGCTGATGGCTCAAGACCCAGCCTGGCTGACGGATGAGATACGCGTCCTCGGTCGTGACGATGGGCGACGCGAGCGCCTGGCCGAGCAGATCGATGAGCCTCGGCTGGACGATGTGGTGGCCTTGCTGGTGCCCGGCGAGCTGGGCTTTCTGGGTGGCGTGCGGGTGCAGTTGCGCTTGGTGCAGGCGCGTGCACCGACACCAACGGCGCCCCCATCGCCCCCGCTCGCCCCGACGCTGCGCGCCTTCACGCTCGGCTTTCTGCTCGCCGACCGGGGCAGTGTCTTCAACCGCCGCAGCTACATGGCGCGCCTGGTGCGCCACCTGGCGCAACAGCAGGGCATGGCGGTGGCCGCCTTGGCGCAATCGCTCTCGCAGGCCCTGGCAGCGGGCGGTGCAGCCAGCGACTTGCGCCGCGAGATGCTGCGCTCGCTGGAGGGCTTGACCGAGCCGGGCGCCGACGCTGCCGCATCACCCGGCCAGGACGGGCCGCTTGAACGCGTGGATCGGGCCGCGCCCGTGTCCGCGCACAAGCCCGCGCTGCCATGGGATGCGCAAGTGCAGGCGGCCTTGTCTCAGGGCCTTTCGGTCGCCGAGTTGGCGCGCCTGTGCGCGAGCGGCGTCGGTGAGCCCGCGCCTGTGCTGGCCCGGGTGATGGCCTTGTTGATGGCCCGCCTGGGCCGCGACGCGCGCTGGCAGGCGCTGCTGAACGCAGGCACGGATGGCACCTGGCTCGCCCTGGCCGCGCGCCTGCAGCCGGCCCATGGCGGCCTGCTCCTGGCGCTCGGCATGGGCGGGTGGGGCACTGCCTCGGCGGCAGGTGTGAGCGTGGATGACGGGCAGGCCGCGCTCGCATCCGCGTGGCTGGGCCGGGCCGAGCGCACGGCCTTCTGGGCCTTGTGGTGGGGGCAATGGCGAGCCGCCGGCACGCGGGGCCTCAGCCTGCGCGCGCTGCTGCAGGCGGCTTTGCTGCAGGCGCTGCGCCAAGGGCAGCGGCGCGCGGCCTCGCACGGCGCTGACCTGCAGGCCTTGCTCGCCGCATTGCCTGTGGCCTGGCGCCAGGCAGCAGGCCCCTTGGCTACGGGCGCGGCGCCGTGGCAGCGCGAAATGCACAGCCTGCTGGCGTCCTGGTTGGCGCGGGCCCGGGCTGCGCATCCTGATCAGGGCGCTCAGCAGCGCGGCAGCCCTGTCGGCCATCAGCGTGGCCGCCAGCTCGGCCAACACAGTGGCAGCCAGATCCGCAGCCAGATCGGCAGCCAAATCGATGGCCGGATCGATGGCCGGATCGATGGCCGGATCGATGGCCAGATCGCCGGCCAGATCGCCGGCCAGATCGCCGGCCAGATCGCCGGCCAACGCTCCGTCCAGGCCAGCATCGCCAGCCAAGTCAAGAGCAATTTGCAAAATAAGCGTACGAGCCGCGCCAAACCTCCCGCCTGGCCCTGGTCGCGCGAGGCCGATGCGTTGCCGCAGACCGATCCCCTGCACATCGCCAATGCCGGCCTGGTGCTGCTGGCCGCCTACCTGCCGCGCTTGTTCGAGCACCTGGGCTGGCTGGATGGCCAGGCCTGGCGCAGCCCGGCGCTGACCGAGCGCGCGGTGCACCTGCTGCAGTGGGCCGCCACCGGCGAGGCGGCGGCCGAGGAGCACACGCTCGTGCTCAACAAGCTGCTGTGTGGCCTGCCACTGCAGGCGCCTGTGCCTTTCGACGTGTTGCTCACGGCCGAAGAGCAGGCCACCACCGCCGGGCTGCTGCAGGCGGTGATCGCGCACTGGTCCGCGCTGGGCGCCACTTCGGTGGAAGGCCTGCGCGAGAGCTTCCTGCAACGCGAGGGCCGCCTGGCGCTGCTCGGCCCCGATGAGCAGCCCGGTGCCTGGCAACTCCAGGTGCAGGCCCGCAGCTTCGACATGCTGCTCGATCGGCTGCCGTGGAGCATCGCGCTCATCAAGCTGCCATGGATGGAAGGGGCGCTGCATGTCCAGTGGCGTTGATCGTTCGCGCGGCCGTTCTGCGGGCCCGGGCGGGCCAGGCCTTGCCACGCCCGGCGCAGCATCACTGCGCCCGTCCAGCCCCGCCGCGCAAGCCAATGCCGCCACGCTGGAGCGCGAGCTGGGCTGGTTCACCACGGTGCTGCAAGCCCGCCTCGCGGCCTACTTCGGTCAGACGCCTGGCGATGTGCGCGCACTGCAGGCCGCGGCGCCCGGACTGGATGGCGATGAATCGGCCTATGCCCAGCTGGTGCGTGAGGGCCGCATGGGCCCCGACGAGCGCCTGGTGCTGCTGCTGGCCCTGGTGCCGCACGTGCGGCCGCAGCTGCTCGACCTGCTGTTCGTGCGCAACAAGAACCTGGATCGTGGCTTCTGCGAATTCGGCGGCAGCCAGGGCAAGGCGCATGGCGGCTTTCTGCCCACCGGCGAAACAGCCCTGTTTCTGCTCGCGGGCACCGATTTGGCCCGCCGCTTCGAGGCGGCGCGCTTGTTCGAGGACGCGCACTTCTTCAGCCAGCTCGGCATGCTGCGCCTTGACCACGAGGTGCCGGGCGAGCCCCTGCTGGCCGGCCGCCTGGTGCTCAGCACCGAGTACCTCGATCGCCTCACCAGCGGCGACTGGCACAAGCCCGACTACGGCCTGGGCTTCCCGGCCAAGCGCATCACCACGCCGCTCGGTTGGGGCGATCTGGTGCTCAGCGACGAGGTGATGGACGAGGTGGAGGCGCTGAACACCTGGATCGCCCAGGGCGCTCAGCTGCTCGACGACTGGGGCCTCGCGCGCGCGTTGAAGCCCGGTTACCGCAGCCTCTTCTATGGCCCGCCCGGCACGGGCAAGACGCTCACTGCCACGCTGATCGGGCAGAAGGCTGGGGTGGATGTGTACCGCATCGATCTGTCGATGGTGGTCTCCAAGTACATCGGTGAGACCGAGAAGAACCTGGCCAATGTGTTCGATCAGGCACAGAACCGCCATTGGATCCTGTTCTTCGACGAGGCCGATGCCCTGTTCGGCAAGCGCACCGCTGCCAGCAGCTCGAACGACCGCTATGCCAACCAGGAGGTGTCCTACCTGCTGCAGCGGGTGGAGGACTTCCCCGGCACGGTGATCCTGGCCACCAACCTGAAGACCAACCTCGACGAGGCCTTTGCGCGGCGCTTCCAGTCGATGGTGTATTTCCCGATGCCCGATGCCGAGCAGCGTCTGCGCCTGTGGCAAGGCATGTTGTCGCGGCCCGAGCGCCTGGCCGCCGATGTGGACCTGGGCCTCGTGGCGGAGCGCCACGAGCTGTCGGGCGGCGCCATCGCCAATGTCGTGCGCCACGCCGCCATCGCCGCGCTGCGCGAGGGCCGCAGCAGCCTGAACTCTGCCGACCTGCGGCGCGGCATTGCCCGCGAAATGCGCAAAGAGGGACGAACCGCCCAGGAGGCTGCATGAATCGAAATCACCCGTCCCCGCCCTTGTCGCCAGCGCCCGTGCCAGGCCTTGCTGCGGGCTGCGTGCCTTGCGCCTTGCTGCGCCTGTCGCTGCGTGCGGTGGTGCGCGCTGCTGTGGTGTTGGCTGCGGCACTGCTGGCCGTGGCCAGCACTCCGTCTGGGCCGGCGTGGGCGGCCAACGAGGCGGCCGCCTCGAGCACCAACCCGCCGCTGCAACTGGTGTACCGCACGGTGACCTTGCCCTCGGCCCAGGTGGGGCAGGTCTACCTTCGCTTGCTGGCCGCCGGCGGCAATGGCCCCTATCGCCTCAATGCCTCGGGCGGCGCCTTGCCGCCGGGCCTGCAGCTCGCGCCCGATGGCACGCTGAGTGGCACGCCCAGCGCCAAGGGCCGCTACCCCTTCACCCTCACCGTGGCCGATCAGAACCAGGCCGATGGCGTGTTGCAGCAGCCCTATGTGCTGGTGGTGAACCCGGCGCGCGGCACGGCGCCTGCAGCACCCGCGTCGGCCGCTGCAGGCGCCGTGGTCTCGCGTGACGCGCTCACCCGCAAGGTGGACAGCTCCGACACGCCCCGCGCCGTGGTCTGGAAGCTCAGCGCCGAGGAGATCCGCAAGGCCCTGCCGGAAGAGCCGGCACTGACCGAAGTGCCTGCCAAGGCGGCTGATGCGGCAGGCACTGCGCCCGCCCCAGCCGCCAGCGCGGCATCGGGTGCGGCCGCCGACGCGATGGCGACGGCCAAGGCCAAGGCGCCGGTCGCGGTGGCTGCAGAGGCCCCCTGGCCCACGGCCGAACTGGTGATCCAGCGCCTGCAGCCCATGCTGGACATCGAATACCCCACGCAGGCCATGTTCGAGGCCGCACTGGCCGCGCAGCTGCGCGAGCGCTGTCGCGACATCGTGGCGCGCTCCATGCAGCGGCCCTTGCGCATGCTGCCCGCCAACACCTGCCGCGACGACCCCAAGGCAACCGCGCCGGCCGCCGCGGCCAGCGGGCTGACACCAGAGCAGACCTACCAGGCCCTGCTGCCGGCCAAGCTTCGCGCTGATCTGGTGGAGGCCGCTGCCAAGACCCACCCCTTCACCGAGGGCCTGCCCACGCGCTGGACCGGCAAGGGCTGCAACTGCAGCCCGGCGCGGCCCACCGAACAGGTCTATGGCCTGCATGCCTTCTGGAACGCGACCCAGAAAGAGCAGGCCATCGACTTCAGCGCCTACACCCGCATCGGCGTGCTGGGCAAATACCTGCGCGACGACGGCGGCCTGGCGGGCTCGCCGCACTGGGACGATCAATCACCCACCGGCATCCGCGTGGCCCAGCAGCACGGCACCAAGCTCGATCTGGTGCTCTACCGCAATGAGTGGCCGCGCCTGCTGGCCTTGTCCGACGCGCAGCGCGAGCAGGTGCTGCGCCGCGCCGCCCAAGAGGCGGTGGCCAGCATGGACACGCCACTCACCGGGGCCTACGTGAAGACCAAGCAGGTGCTGCTGGCCGGCTGGCCCGAGCCCCGGCATTTGTATGACGGCCTCACGGTGTTCTTCGATTACGAGCCCAGCGTGGTGGACACGCGCACCCAGGCGACCGACATGGCGGCCTACCGCGCCTTCTTCCGTGCCTTCATCCTGCAGCTCATCTCGGAGATGGAGCGCAGTGGCCGCGACCACGCGCTCAACATCGTGGTGCCCGATCACCTGATGACGCTGAAAGGCAGTGCCTACAGCGTGGAGGACCTGCTCGACTACCTGCTGCGCACACGCTCGCTGCCGTCCAGCCGCCCGGCGGACGCCAAGGCGGTGGACAGCGCCGCGCGGCGCGGCAGCATCCAGATGCGCTTGTTGGTGCTGTTGCAGGAGCCCACCACCGACACCAAGAAGGCGCTGCGCGAGCGGCTGGATCGCACCGATGCACTGCAGAGCCACGTGCGCGCGGAGTTTCTCGAGAGCCTGCTGCCGGTGATGGTCTACCCCATGGGCAAGGCACCCCCGAAGCCGGCGCCCGGCGAGCCCGCGGCCGATGCAGCCGACGCGCCCGAGGCCCAGCCCGGCAGCCACCTGGCCGGCGGCGAGGCCTTTCAGTTCGATGCCGATCTGGCCTACTACAAGTGGCAGTTCGGCGGCCTGGCCCTGTGGCCGCTCACGGTGAACGGCGTGGGCGCCAGCGACGATGTGCGCGCCCTGGTGCGGCGCAATTACCGCAACCAGGGCAGTTGGCTGCGCGAGCAGTTCGCCACGCGGGTGTGCACCATCGTTTGCCCCAACCGCAGCGAGGTGCGCCTGGTCTGGCGGCTGCTCCTGTTCATCGGCGTGCTGTCCATCGGCCTGTACATCACGGTGTGCAAGCTGCGCCAGGCGGGGCCGGTGAAGCTCAAGCTCGGACCCTTCGCCTGGACGGTGGACAACATGGGCCGGCGCTACCTGCAGGGCCTGATCCTGGGTGGCGTGCTAACGGCCTTGGTGGGCGGCGCCCTGCTCAGCTGCGACCCCGATCTGGTGGGCCTGAAAGAGAGCAATGGCCCGCTGGCCTTCGTGCTGGGCTCGGTGCTGATCTGGTTCCTGTACCGCGCCTCGCAACGGCGCGTGCCCACGCCATGAAGCGCCTGCTCGCCCTGCTCGGGCTCGCGGCCTTGACCGGCTGCGCCAGCCTGCACCCGACACCACCGGCGGCGCCCGCGCCGCTGGAGGCGCCAGCCGCCGCCGCATCGGCCGTCGACCCGCAGGCCTACATCGCCACGCCGGTGCCCGTGGAGGGCCCGGCGCGGGGTGGCCTGGGCGTGAGCCTGCCCAGCCTGCGCGAGCGCCTTCGGCACATCGCCCTGCAGGAGTGGACGCTGTGGGGCCGGGGCCGTTGGCAGGTGCAGACCAACACCGTCGAACGCCCGGCCGGCACCGAGCTGCGCGCCGAGCACGAGCCTGCCTACGTGGCCCGGGTGCTGCACTACTGGTATTCGTTCAAGGGTGGTCGCGATTTCGCCGCCGAGCGCACCTTGTTCAAGGACGGCTCGCT
>Ga0268298_10003862_pt1 | contig 14963 bp, 10 predicted proteins | sample WWTPWeurt_MetaG_FD_194462 | JGI IMG/M metagenome (GOLD analysis project Ga0268298, IMG submission 194462) | Activated sludge microbial communities from WWTP in Nijmegen, Gelderland, Netherland - WWTP Weurt | ecosystem: Engineered > WWTP > Aerobic digester > Activated sludge | place... | reverse complement strand
GAGAAGGCCCGCACGCGCCAGAACGTGATCGACGATCGGCTCTTCAAGGCGCAGGCGAACGCGGCGAGCGAGCTCGGCGGCTACAACGCGCAGGTGCAGGTGCTCGACCCGGCCTTCTTGCCCACGCAGGCGAGCACCATCGGCAAGAGCAAGTTCATCATGATCGGCGTCATCGTGAGCGTCGTGGTGGGCCTCGTCCTCGCGGCGGTGTGGGGCATGTTCCTCGACGATCGGGTGTTCGTCGCGGACGAGCTCCAGCCCTTCGCTCCGGTCCTCGTCGCCGTGCCCAAGGGGCCCGCTGAAAAAGGAAAACGGCGTGGCTGATGTCCGCGCCGATCTCGAAGCCACGCTCGATCGCATCCTCGGTCGCCTGACCAAGCCAGGGGCGCCGCGCGAGGCGAAGGCGATCGCCCTCGACGCGCGGCGCCTCCGCACGCACGTCAGCAACTGGCGATCGATCGCTCCGACAGAGGAGGCGCTGAAGGAGATGAGCCTGCGCGTGGAGCAGCTCGTTCACTCCGCCGACGCCGCGATGCCACCGGAAGAGGCGCCCGCACCAGCGCAGCGCGCGCCGCAGCCGAGCCCTCCGCCGGTGGTCGCGCTGCGATCGCCCGGCTCGAGCGCTCCGCCCGTCGCATCGCCCTCGCCCGCGCGACCTCGCGTCGTTCAGGAAGAGGTCCGCCGAGGCGCGATCGCAGAGCCGTTCGCGCGGCGTCCACCGCAGGCGCCGTCGGAGCCAGCCCCCGCGCGATCCGCGCCCCCGCGGGAGGAGTCGGAGCCCCCGCCCCCGAAGCCAGCGGCTCCGCCGCGCGCCGCGACCGACTGGGACGAGCCTCCGTCGCTCGTGATCCCGACGAAGACGCTGCTCGGGAGCATCGATGAGCCCACGCGAGCCGCGCCCATCGCGACCCTCGTGCAAGCCGGTGAGGAGCGAGCCGCCGCCCGCGGCGCCGCTGATCGTGCCCGCGCCGCCTCCGCGACCGCCGCCCGCGCAGCGTCGGGGCTGCGTCCCCCAGCGGCAGCCGCCGGCGCGCTGGATCCCGAGCGCCCGCGCACCTTGCCGGATCTCGACATCAGCGGCCTCGCGCAGCTCCTCGAGGACAGCCCTCCGGGGGGCTTCGACGACACCCTCGACACGCCGCGACCGACGGTCGCCCGCAACACGCGCGTCGACTTCGATCCTATCGGTCGTCGGCCGAGCTCGGAGCCTCCGCCGCGCCCCCGTCCGAGCCCCACGCCCGCGAACGGCAAGCGCCGCGCTGAGTCGGCCACCGTCGATCCCAACAAGATCACCGGTCGACTGTCGCGCATCCTCGTCGACTCGGACAACGAGAGCGACGTGCGCGGAGCGCCTGTCGTGCCGAACGGCGACGACGCCGGTCGCACATCGATGCGGCCCTCTTCGTCGCCCCCGAACGCCTCGCGCTCCGACAAGACCCTCATCGCTGTCCGACCCCTTCCGGCACCGGAGACGCACGACAAGCGGCTCGTCATGCTCACCGAGCCTTTCTCTCCCCGCGCCGACGCTTATCGCGCTCTCCGGAGGAAGCTGTCGGGCCCCGGCGCCCCGCGCACCATCGCCGTGACGAGCGCGCTGCCCGACGAAGGCAAGACATCCTGCGCAGTCAATCTAGCGCTTGCGTTCCGGGAGACGTCCAGTGAGCGCGTCCTCCTTTTGGAGGCCAATCTCAAATCTCCGGGGCTCGCCAAGCTGTTTGGATTCGAGCCCCCGGTGTGCTTTGCCCGACAGATGGCCAAGAATCGCGACACCCCCCGAGCCTCCTGGACAGTCGCGGAGCAGTTCGAGCCCTTGCACGTCCTGGCCGTCGATCCGAGCTCGAAGACCTCACCGCTGCTCGATCCGGTGGCCTTCGCGAACGCGCTGGAGCAGCTCGTCGAAGCGGGCTACGATCACATCATCGTGGACACGCCCCCGGCCCTCGGCGGCTCGGATGTGAACCTCATCGCGGACGCCGTGGACGGGATCGTCGTCGTGGCCTGGATCAAGAAGAGCAAAAGGAGCCTCGTCAAAAAGGCGATCGAGCAGCTCAAGCCAGCGACGATCCTGGGGGTCGTCACGCTGGAGGGGTGAGACGGCAACGCGCCGCGTGGCGCACCCGAGTGTTTGAAAAATGCCGCGCGCTCGCTGCGCCGGGGAAGGTGGGCATGGACGTCAAGGGCACCGCGTTCCTCGCCCGGAAAGTGATGCTGATCGACGAGATCGGCGAGGATCGTTTCAATCGAATCGTGTCGGATTTCGGCAAGAAGGAGCCGATTTTCAATCAACCCATCCATGCCACGACCCTCATTCCAATCCAGGTCTTCGTCGCCTTCAACGACGCGCTCGTCGATGAGCTCTATGGGGGAGATCGTCGAGCCTACATGCGATTTGGCGAGAAGAGCGCCGAATACGCATTGATGATCGGCCCCTACAAGCGAATCCGCGAGACGAACAGCGTGTCGGTCTTCGTCGAGGCCGCCCGCTTCATCTACCAGGGGTATTACACGGCCGGCCGCGCCGAGGGCTCCATGGAGGGCGACACTGCCGATCTCCGACTCCACGGGGTGCCATGCGAGCACAAGCACCTTTATCTGGAATACGCCAGCGCGGCCTACGTGCGCCGAGGCATCGAGCTCATCGGGATGCACAGCGTCGCGATGACGTGCGTCCGCGGCTTCTCGCAAGGGGATGACGAGGTCCACTACCGATATGCGATCGAGCGCACGCCGGCGCCCCCCGTGTCGTTCGTCGGGAGGGGGTGTCGAAACAGCCCCTCTTCGGGCCCCCCTTCCAGGTCGTCCTGAGCCGGCCCTCCGCGGCGCGCCCGTCAAGCCGAGACAGGCGGTCGCGGGAGCAGGTAGTCGCGGTATTCGCCGGGATCTCCAGCCTTGCCTTCCATGGCCGCGATCGCGATGTTGAACATCTCGCGGGCGGTCACGTAATGGAGCTTCCACTTCACTCCATCGTTGTACTTGCTCGCGAGCGTCTCGTGCATCACGCGCGCGCCGTCCCCCAGGAACACCTCGGTCTGCGGCTCCGGCGCCCCGTGCGTGAAGGCCTTCACGAACACCCACTCCGGGCGCCCCTCGACGTGGATGTTCTGCGACACCCAAGTCTTGAGTCGGAAGGGCGTCGGCGGGCGCAGCTTGGTGATCCCGGCGTTGTCGATCCAGATCGGCAGCTTCTCGGCCCGCGGGGCGATCGCGAGGGGGCCTGTCACCATCAACAGCCGATCGTTCATCACCTGCCCCACGCGCGCGCCCTCCCCGTTCTCGTAGGCCCGCTTCTTCGTGAGATCGCCTGTCGGCCAGTAGATCTGGTTCACGAGGCGCGGCTGGGACTCGTCCGGGGCCGCCGCGAAGGTGAAGTCCGCGTAGCAGCCCGTCTTGTGCAGCACCACGAGCTCGTCGTCGACTCCGCAGTTGCGCCCGTCGCGCCGCGCGTTCGCGAGGCACCAGTTGCCGTGGATGAAGGCATACCGCGCGCTCCCGTCCTTGCCCCGCGTGAAGAGCCCGTGCTCCGTGAACCGCTTCTTGTAGAGCTCGATCTTCGCCGCGAGCGTCTCCGCCGTGTCGCGATCGTGGTGCAGGTGCAGCTCCACCTCGCCGTAGTCGTCCTTCGTGAGCTTCGCGAGCGCGTCCATCCACCGCGGGATGTACTGCTCGCCGGGGAAGAAGAACGAGTGCCGCGGGGGCCGGCCGTCCGCGTCTCGAAAGCCCTTGCAGAGCGCCGGATAGCCCTCGGCCCACGCCTGCACGCGCGCGTCGCCGAGCGCCGTCGTGCTCGTGTCCCAGAGCGGCTCGTAGTGATCGCAGATCGCGAAGAGCAGGTGCCGGGTCGCCGTGACCTTCGGCGAGAGGACGTTCTTTGCGAGCTGCTTCGCGTAGCCGCCGAGCCACGCGTCGAGGTTCTTCTCCGAGATGTAGTCGAGCATGAGCGCGCTGATACCTGCGAGTTGGAGAGGGGAGTCGTCATCGAGCGATGCGCTGCCGCGATGAACGGACAATGCTAACCTGCCGGCCGTGGTGCGTCCTCTGCGGCCCTTCGCTTCGCTCGTCTTCGCGGGGGTCCTCGCGTTCAGCGGAGCGGCAGAGGCGCAGTACATGACGGCCCGCGGCGTGTTCGCGGGGGGCTTCGAGTGGACGGACAACTCGAACTTCCTCCCGATGAACTCGCCTGTGCCGCTCGGGGCGACCGAGGAGAGCGCGCCTCGCCCGAGATCCGCGTTCACGGCGAACCTCAACCCCTCGGTGATCGGCACGTACGAGACGCCGCGCTCGCTCACGGAGCTCCAGTACACGCTCCAGTTCGCGACGGTGCTCGGCGTCGGCCAGCAGGTCAACTACACCAACAGGCTGGAGCTCCGGCACCGCTACGACCTCACGGATCTCACGGTCGTGAACTTCGCGCTGCGCGGGACGCAGGGCCAGCAGACGATGTACCCGGAGCCTCAGCCCGGCGCCGCGACGACGCTCATCGTCCCCGGGACGTTCGTCTTCGGCACAGCGGAGGTCGCGGAGAACCTCACGTCGCGCCTCTCGCCCGACGTCGTCTTCACGCAGGCCCTCGGCGGCAACATCTTCGTCCCGATCGACGCGAAGCCCGCGCGCCCCAACGTGTTCGCCGCGAACGTGGCGCTCGCGCTTCAATACAACGACGACCCTACCAATTACGGCCTGACGCTCAACTCGCAGCTCGCCGCGGCCGGCGAGATCGAGTGCGATCCGTGGGCCACCGTGAACGCCTGCGGAGCCAACCGCACGTGCGCCGTCGCCACGCACCGCTGCGTCATCGACGCCTCGGTGACGGAGGCCGCGCGCAAGATCCTCGAGGCGAGGACGAACCCGCCGACGCTCGGGAGCCGGCTCGCGGTGAACATCCGCCACGACTTCAAGAACGGCTTCAACGGCGAGGCCGACCTCGGCGTGCAGCAGCTCATGCGCCTCACGGACGCGGGCGGTCAGAACTGGCAGCCCGCGGGCAGGCTCTCGATCCGCTTCGCCGAAGAGGACGTCACGGCGGCCCTCAACTTCAACCACGGCACGCAGCTCAACCTCGATCTCGGGGGCCTCGTGCTCGCCGACAACGTCGATCTCGTCGGCGCCGTCCCGCTCGATCGGCAGACGCGCCGCTTCGGCACGCAGCTCCAGCTCGCCTACCAGCGGGGCACGCTCATCGACGCGCTCGGGAACCTCCTGCCGGGCTTTCAAGTGTTCGGCGCGGATCTGGCGCTCACGTACCGCCCCGAGACCCTCCTGCCGAACCTCGCGTTCGCGCTGCGCTACGCGTTCCGCTACCAGATCACCGAGCCCGCCGCGAACGGCAACGCGGTGAGCTACGACCTGCACGCGATGCGAAACGCGATCGCCCTGAACGTGGGCTTCGAGTTTCCGGAACGGAAGCCCGTGCAGTAGCGCGCGGCTTCGCGTCCTCTGGCCGCGGCGTGGTAGCCTCGCCATCATGTGTGGAATCGTCGGTTACGTCGGCCCCAGGGCCTGTGTCGATCTCCTGGTGGATGGTCTCCGTCGCCTCGAATACCGAGGGTATGACTCGGCCGGATTGGCCATCCACGACGGCAAGGAGATCAAGCTCCTCCGCAGCGTCGGCAAGCTCGGAAACCTCGTCCATGCCCTCAAAGACAAGCCCATGACGGGCTCCCCGGGCATCGGGCACACGCGCTGGGCCACCCACGGCCGCCCCTCCGAGACGAACGCGCACCCGCACATCTCCGGCGGCACCGCGCTCGTGCACAACGGCATCATCGAGAACCACCTCCACCTCAAGCGCCAGCTCGTCGAGCAGGGCGTCAAGTTCACCTCCGACACGGACACGGAGATCGTCGCGCACCTCGTCGAGCGTCAGGTCAAGGCCGGGCACAAGCTCCTGGAGGCCGTGCGCCTCGCGCTCTCCGTCGTCGAGGGCGCCTACGCGGTCGCCGTGCTCCACAAGGACGAGCCCGACCGCATCGTCATCGCGAAGAACGCGTCGCCGCTCGTGATCGGCGTCGGCGACGGCGAGACCTTCTGCGCGAGCGACATCCCAGCGATCCTCCCCTACACGCGCGACATGATCCTCCTCGAGGAGGGCGAGATCGCGCTGCTCACCGCGCGCGGCGCCGAGATCACGACGCTCCGCGGCGACAAGGTCGAGCGCAAGCCGAAGACGATCACCTGGAACGCGTCGCAGGCGGAGAAGAGCGGCTACAAGCACTTCATGCTCAAGGAGATCCACGAGCAGCCGCGCGCGATCGAGGACACGATGCGCGGCCGGATCGACCTCGACAAATGGGACGTCATCGAGTCCGAGATCGGCGTGGACGCGGCCACCGCGACGAGCCTCCGGAGGGTCTATTTCATCGCGTGCGGCACGAGCTTCCACGCCTCGCTCTTCGGTCGCTACCTCATCGAGCAGCTCGCCGGGGTGCCCGCGCAGTGTGAGCTCGCGAGCGAGCTCGTGATCCGCGATCCCGTGATCGGCGAGGGGGATCTCGTGGTCGCTGTGTCGCAGTCGGGCGAGACGATCGACACGCTGGCCGCGGTGAAGGCGGCGAAGGAGCGCGGCGCGAAGGTCCTCGCGCTCACGAACGTGCTCGACTCGGCGATCCCTCGCGCGTCGCACGGATCGCTCTACACGCACGCGGGCCCGGAGATCGGGGTCGCCTCGACGAAGTGCTTCACGGCGCAGCTCGCGGCGATGACGCTGCTCGCTGTCTACATCGGCCGCCGCCGCGGGACGCTCGACAGCGATCGCGCGCGCGACGTGCTGCAGGGGATGCTCGAGGTGCCGCACCGCATGCGCGACGTGCTCTCTCAGGACGACACGCTCCGCGATCTGGCGCGCAAGTACCAGCACGCGAAGAGCTTCCTCTTCCTCGGCCGCGGGGTGAGCTTCCCGATCGCGATCGAGGGCGCGCTCAAGCTGAAGGAGATCTCGTACATCCACGCGGAGGGCTACGCGGCGGGCGAGATGAAGCACGGGCCCATCGCGCTCATCGACGAGAACATGCCCGTCGTGGTGGTGATGCCGCGCGATCGCACGTACGAGAAGGTCCTGTCGAACTTGCAGGAAGTGAAGGCCCGCGAGGGTCGGATCCTGGCGCTCGCGACGCGCGGCGATCAGGAGGTGGGCGCGATCGCGGATCACGTCTTCTACCTGCCGAAGCTGGAGCCGCTGCTCTCGCCGTTCGTGTCGTCGCTGCCGCTGCAGCTCCTCGCGTACTACGTGGCGGACTTCAAGGGCACGGACGTGGATCAGCCGCGCAACCTCGCCAAGACAGTCACCGTCGAGTGACCTTCTCCCTCTAGAAAAATCGAGATCGCGGGCAGGGCTGCCCACCCCCAGGCGCGCCCTCGTCGCTTCGCTCCTCCGCGCGCCTGCCCCTCCCAGGCGTCGTGCTCGCTCCGCTGCGCGCGCCGCGGGTGGGGCCCCGGTTTGTTGGCCCTACCCCAGGTTTTCCACAGGGTGCCAGGCTGCTTGTCCACTTGTTTTTCCACAGGGACAGAAGTGCAGTTTGCACGGCATTCCATTCCATCCCACCAAGCCCCTCAACCGCTTCTCCACAGACGGTTATCCACAGGCTTTCCACGGGTGAGGAAAACAAGATCCGGTGATCTGTACAGGTGGGGAACCCCCCGCTGAAGCCTCGGATCCGGCCAAATTGTTGACACTCCGAGGTGCGGTCCGTAGCGTGGCCCGGGTCGTGGGAGAGAGTGGCAAAAGTTGTCACGCTCCCTCGGATCCAAGCCGGTCAAGAAGCCACCCATGATGTTCCGCGGGCACTACGAGCATGCGATCGACGCCAAAGGGCGGACGAGCATCCCCGCGCGCTTCCGCGACCAGCTCGCCGAAACGGGTGACTTGCGCCTCGTCGTGACCCCCGCCCTCTTCGACCCCTGCCTGCACGTCTATCCGATGAAGGCGTGGGAAGAGCTGGAGGCCAAGGTCGCCGAGCTCTCGCAGTTCGACCCGAACGTGGTGGCCTTCCGCCGCAAGTACCTGTCCGCCGCCGTCGAGACCGAGTTCGACAAGGCCGGCCGGATCCTGATCCCCCCGATGCTCCGCGACCACGCGGCCCTCGAGAAAGAGGTGCTGTGGGCCGGCATGGGGAAGACCGCCGAGCTCTGGTCGCGCGAGCGCTGGAAGAAGGCGCAAGAGATGTCCGAAGCCGAGATCGGAAACTTCAAGGCCGCCCTGAGCGAGCAGCTCCGCCTATGAACGTCGAGAACGTCGTCCCCATGGCCCCTCCGCGCGAACCCGTTGACCTGGATCCGCCGCACAAAAGCGTGCTCCTCCGCGAGACGATCGCGGCGCTCGATCCGCACGACGGAGGGCTGTACGTCGACGCGACGCTCGGCGCCGGCGGGCACACGGAGGCGATCCTGGAGGTGCCCGGGACGCGCGTGATCGCGGTGGATCGCGACGATGTGGCGCTCGCGATCGCGAGGGAGAAGCTCGCGCGCTTCGGCGATCGGGTGACGTTCGTGCACGGGCGCTTCGCCGAGATCGAAGGGCATTTGAAGGCGATCGGCGTCGATCTGGTGGACGGGCTCTGCGCGGACATCGGCGTGTCGTCGATGCAGCTCACGGAGGCGGATCGCGGGATGAGCTTCCGGCGCGACGGTCCCCTCGACATGCGGATGGATCGATCGAGCGGGGCGACGGCCCTCGATTTGATCGACAGCCTCTCGGACGATGAGCTCGCGGACGTGCTGTTTCGCTTCGGTGAGGAGCGGAGGTCACGGCGCGTCGCGCGGTGCATCAAGCAGGCGAGGGCGGCGGGCGAGCTCGCGACGACCCTGGATCTGAGGCGCGCGGTGGTGCGAGCCGTGGGGCCCGCGCGCATCGGCGGCGTGGACCCGGCGACGCGGACGTTCCAGGCGCTCCGGATCGCCGTCAACGATGAGATCGGGGAGCTCACGGCGCTGATCGCGGCCGCGGAGAAGGTGGTGCGCGTCGGCGGGATCTTCGCGGTGATCTCGTTCCACTCGCTCGAGGATCGATTGATGAAGCGGGCGATGCGGGGGGAGCCGCTGGGGCCCGGAGGGCCGACGCTGCGCGGGGAGCCGCTGGGGCCCGGAGGGCCGACGCTGCGCGGGGCGTGGACGCCGCTCACGAAGAAGCCCGTGGTGCCGAGCGACGCGGAGACGGCCGAGAACCCGAGGGCCCGGAGCGCGAAGCTGCGCGCAGGCCGGCGCAAGGGCGAGGACGAGGGGCTCGATCTGCGCGGCTACGAGATCGACGAAGAGGAGCCTTCGTCGTGAAGCAGCGGCCGTTCCTCGCGCTGTGGACGCTCGCGGTGATCGCGACGGTGGCGGCCTTCGTGCTGCACCTCGGGCTGCGCGGTCGCACGGTGGATCTGGGCTACAAGCTGGGGCGCGCCCGCGCAGAGCAAGCGCGGCTGCGCGAGGTGAAGCGCGTGCTGTCCCTCGAGGCCGCGAGCTACGAGACGCCGCAGCGCGTGGAGATGGTCGCGCGCACGCTGCTCGGGATGAACCCGCCGCCGCCGGAGAGGGTGATCCCGCTCAAGCCGATCGCGCCGATCCTCCCGCCCGAAGACGGGAGCGGCGAAGGGGACACGGATCAGCCTGTGAAGGCGCCGGCCGCGGCCTCCGCGAGCGCTTCGGCGACGGCGACACCGACGGCGACGGCGACGGATCCGGGTGCGCCGATCGCGAACGACGGGAACGGGAACGGGGATGGGAACGTGCCGGCGAATTTGCCGATGGATCCAGGGGCGCCTGTCGCGCCGCAAGGAGTGGGGCCGTGAAGAACCTGGATCCGAAGCGCGCGCGGTGGATCAAGATCCGCATGGGGGTGCTGTGCGGGATGATGGCGCTCGGCCTCGGGACGGTCGTGTCGGGCGCGTACAACATCCAGGTCGAGGACGGCGAGAGCTGGCTCGATCTGGCGGAGCGACAGCGCCAGCGCCGCCTGCACGTGCAGCCCAAACGTGGGGCGATCTACGATCGAAACGGCGCGCCGCTCGCGGAGAGCGTGGAGGTGCCGAGCATCTCGGTGGACGCGGTGGAGATGCTCCGCGGCGTGGACGAGAAGTTCGTTCCGGCCGCGATCCAGAGGAACTCGGAGCGCATCGCGGAGGCTCTGCACCTGCCGGTGGAGGAGGTGCAAGAGAAGCTCACGCGCCGGCGCAGGTTCGCGTGGCTCAAGCGCCGCGTGTCGGACGATGAGGCGACCGCCGTGCGCGCGCTGTCGGATCGAACGCAGCGCTACCCGGTGCGCGGGATCACGATCGAAGGCGAGGGGCATCGCTTCTATCCGAACAGGGAGCTGCTCGCGCCTGTGCTCGGGTTCGTCTCGCCGGACGGCGAAGGGCGCGAGGGGCTGGAGCTGTCGCTCGAGCACGAGCTCAAGGGGCACGCGTCGGAGCTCCGCGGGCTGCGCGATCGCTCGGGTCGTTTGATCTTCTCGGAGGGCGTGGACGACGAGCAGGCGCTCGCGGGGCACAACGTCTATCTCACGATCGACAAGGCGATCCAGTTCACCGCGGAGCGCGAGCTGGAGGCCGCGATCAAGACGTACGAGGCGGTGAGCGGGTCGGTGATCGTGGTGGAGCCGTCGACGGGAGAGATCCTCGCGATGGCCTCGGCGCCCGGATATAACCCGAACGATTATTCGATTTCGCCGCCGGAAAATAGGCGAAACCACGGGGTCGTCGATCGGTTCGAGCCGGGGTCGACGATGAAGGTGTTCACGATGTCCGGCGCGCTCGCGAACCACTCGCTGAGCCCCACGCAGCCCATCTACTGCGAGGAGGGGAACATGGCGATCGACAACATCACGATCCACGACACGCACGTGTCGAAGTGGCTCACGCCCACGCAGATCTTGACGGTGTCGTCCAACATCGGGGCCGCGAAGATCGCGCTCGGGCTCGGCGAAGAGAAGCTCTACGAGTCGTTCCGGAGGTTCGGGTTCGGGGACGCGACGGGCCTCCCGTTCCCCGGCGAGACGATCGGCGTGCTGCGGCCCGCGAAGAGGCCGTGGGTGCAGGTCGAGACGGCGTCGGCGGCGTTCGGTCAGGGCATCAGCGTGAGCTCGCTGCAGCTCGCGATGGCGATGGCCGCTGTCGCGAACAACGGGCGTCTGTTGGAGCCGATCCTCGTGCGAAAGACGACGGACGCGACAGGGCAGCCGCTCGTGGAGGCGGCCCCGCGCGTGCGCCGCGATGCGATCCCCGCGCACGTGGCGAAGCTGGTCTCCGAGATGCTGGTGAGCGTCACCGAGGGCGAAGGCACCGGCGTGGAGGCCGCGATCCCGGGGTTCCGCGTCGCAGGGAAGACGGCGACCGCGCAGAAGATCGATCCGGCGACGGGGAAGTACACGGACACGCACTACGTCGCTTCTTTCCTCGGGTTTGTCCCTGCGGAGAAGCCTCGGCTCGTGATCGCTGTGGTGCTCGATGAGCCGATGGGCGGCACGTACGCCGGCGGATCCGTCGCGGCGCCCGTGTTCCGTCGCGTGGGCGAGATGGCGCTGCGGTACCTCGGCGTGATGCCGAAGGGCACGGAGCCGGTGAAGCTCGCGGAGCTGTCGAACGTGGCGCGAACAGGCGGAGATCAAGCCACGAACGCGTACCAGGTGATGAACGAAGAGAAGGCCGGCGCGCAGGCCGTGGTGACGCCCTCGGCGCCGCTCAAGGGCGGCGAGGTGCGGCTGCCGGACTTTCAAGGGTTCCCCATTCGCGAGGCGATCCGGAGCGCGAAGGCGCTGGGGCTCGCTCCGACGGTGGAGGGCACCGGCCGCGTGACTCGGCAAGAGCCGCCCGCCGGGACGGTGTTGCCGAAGGGCAGCGCGGTGCGCCTTGTCTTCGAGCCGCCGGCATGATCGACCCGCGAGAAGCACCGCGATCCGCCGGCGATCAGGCGCCGTCGTCCGGCACGATCGGCGCGCGCTTGGCGGACGTCGTGCACGAGGTCCCCGGCGGTGTGCTCGTGAGCGGGCCTTCAGATCTCGTGGTGACAGGCGTTCACCAGGACTCGCGGCGCGTGGGCCCGGGCGATCTCTTCGTCGCGCGCGCGGGCGAAAAATCGGACGGAGAGGCCTTCATCGCGGACGCGATCCGAAAGGGCGCGGCGGCGGTGCTCGTGAAGAAGGGGAGCCTCGCGCGGATCGATGGCGCCGCGCGGATCGAGGCCGAGGACGTTCCTCGCGCGATCGCGTTCGCGTCGGCGGCGGTGTACGGGCACCCGACGTTCACGATCGAGGTGGTGGGGATCACCGGGACGAACGGGAAGACGACGACGAGCTACCTCACGGCGGCCGCGATCAAGGGGTGCGGCGGGCGGCCCGGCGTCGTGGGGACGCTCGGGTACAGGTTCGAGGGGATGGATCAGGCGTCGACGCACACGAGCCCCGAGGCCGACGAGCTCGCGCGGATCGCCGCGAAAATGAGGGATTCTGGGGCGACGCACCTGGTGATGGAGGTGTCGTCGATCGCGCTCGCGGCGGCCCGCGCGGACGCTGTTCGGTTCCGCGTCGCGGCGTTCACGAACCTCACGCACGATCACCTCGACTACCACGGCACGATGGACGCCTACGCGGCGGCCAAGGCGAAGCTGTTCTTCGATCTCTCGCCGGGCGCGTCCGCGGTGAACGTGGACGACGCTTTCGGCGCGGAGCTCGCGGCTCGGCTCATCGCTCACAAGCTCCCGGAGGCGGCGATCCTCGCGCGGTACTCGGCGAAGGTGGGCGCGCCTCGCGAGATCGAGATCGCGCCCGAGGAGCTGACGTTCGACACGTCGGGGATCACGATGGTGGCGCGCACGCCCGCGGGCTCCGTCAAGGTGCGATCGCCTTTGATCGGCGCGCACAACGTGTCGAACCTGCTCTGCGCGCTCGCGAACGCGCACCTGCTCGATCTCGACGTGAAGGCCGCGGCGGAGGCGCTCTCGGAGAACATCGTCGTCGCGGGACGGCTGGAGCGCTGCGACGATCCGGCGGTCGATGACGTGGTGGCGCTCGTCGACTACGCGCACACGCCCGACGCCCTGGAGCGCGTGCTCCACTCGGTGCGAGCGTTCGCGCGGAGGAAGGACGGGACCGCGTCGCGCGTGGTGTGCGTGTTCGGGTGCGGGGGCGATCGCGATCCGAAGAAGCGGCCGGTGATGGGCGAGGTCACCGGGAGGCTCGCGGACGTGGCGATCGTGACGAACGACAACCCGCGATCCGAAGATCCGAAGGCGATCGTGGACGCGATCGTGCCGGGCGTGCGGAGCGCGGGGGCGACGCCGATCGTCGAGCTGGACAGGCACGTCGCGATCGAGAGGGCGATCCTGGACGCCTCGCCCGGAGACGTGGTGCTGCTCGCGGGGAAGGGGCACGAGCCGTATCAGATCCTCGGATCTCGGACGATCGCGTTCGATGATCGCGAGGAGGCGCGGAAGGCGCTCGCGAAGCGACGGTCGCGCGCGGCCTCCGCTGGGGGACAGAGTCCCGACGCTGCGCGCTCGAAGGAGATCGGCTGATGGCGACGCCGATCCCTCGGAACCAGGCGGGCTTCACGCTCGACGAGATCGTCCGGGCGACCTCCGGGGTCGTCGTCGATCGAAGCGCGCGGCCCGAGGGTGCTGCGGGGAACGCGGCGATGACCGGCTCGCAGGAAGCTCCGGCGAGAGAGCTGCGCACGGCCGAGGTGTCGACGGACACCCGCTCGATGGGGCAAGGGGCGCTCTTCGTGGCGCTCGCGGGCGAGACGTTCGACGCGCACGATCACCTTGAAAAAGCGGCGAACGGCGGCGCGCGCGTGATCGTCGTGGAGCGCGACGTGAGGGCTCCGGACGGCGCGACGATCGTCCGTGTCGGGTCGACGCTCGCGGCGCTCCGAGGGCTCGCGCGGGCGCACCTCGCGCGGTGGAGGGCGCTCGGCGGGACGCGCTGGACGCTCGCGATCACGGGATCGGCCGGCAAGACGACGACGCGCGTGGCGACGCAGGCCCTCTTCGAGGCGATGCACCCGGGCGAGGTGCACGCGACCAAGGGGAACCTGAACAACCTCGTCGGCGCCCCGATGGTCGTCTTCGGGCTCACGGCCGCGCACCGCTACGGGATCTTCGAGATCGGGACCAACAGGCCCGGGGAGATCGAAGCGCTCGCGACGATGCTCACGCCGGACGCGGGGCTGATCACGCTCGTGGCGGAGGCGCACATCGAGGAGCTGGGCTCGCTCGAAGGCGTGGCGCACGAGAAGGGCGCGCTCTACCGGGCGCTTCGCGGAGACGGGGTCGCGATCGGGAACGGCGACAACCGATTTGTTCGCGAGCAGATCCAGTCATCCCCTGCGCGCTCGAAGCTCCTCTACGGCGCCTCCGAGGACGCGGCTGTGCGCGTGCTCTCGCGCGCTCCGGAGGGCTTGGATCGAAGCCGATCGCGCTTCTTTGTGCGCGGGCTCGGCGAGGTGGAGATCGTCACGCCGCTCCTCGGGGAAGCGGGCGCCCTCGCGTGCGCGGCGGCGCTGAGCTCGGCGCTCGCGGCGGGCGATGCCCACGTGACCGAGGCGCTCGCGAACGAGGCCTTCGCGGCGTGCGAGGTGGGCGGCGGCGCGGGCCGGCTCGTGCCGATGATCGTGGGCGACGACGTCGCGCTGATCGACGACAGCTACAACGCGAACCCTGCGTCGATGCAGGCCTCGATCCGAGCGGCGCAGGAGATCGCGAAGGCCCAGGGACGGCGCCTCGCGCTCGTGCTCGGCGAGATGCGCGAGCTCGGGACAGCGGCCGAGGGCGGGCACGATCAGGTCGGACGCGCGGCGCGCGAGAGCGGGGCGGCCCTCGTGATCGCGGTCGGCGCGCTCGCGCAGAGATACACCTTGCAGCTCCAAGGCAGCTCGATCACGCACGTGCACGTGAGCACCGCCAGGCAAGCGTCGGACATCGCGCGCGAGCGGATCCGCCCGGGCGATCTCGTCCTCGTGAAGGGCTCGCGCGGCATCGGCACGGACGCGGTC
>Ga0268298_10003861_pt1 | contig 14966 bp, 11 predicted proteins | sample WWTPWeurt_MetaG_FD_194462 | JGI IMG/M metagenome (GOLD analysis project Ga0268298, IMG submission 194462) | Activated sludge microbial communities from WWTP in Nijmegen, Gelderland, Netherland - WWTP Weurt | ecosystem: Engineered > WWTP > Aerobic digester > Activated sludge | place... | reverse complement strand
CTGGCGGTTCCGCTCAAAGTTGGCAGCAAAAATTTCGGGGTAATCTCGGTTGATTCAAAGCGCCTCGATGCTTTTAACGCCGAGCACGAAGAATACCTGCAGATGCTCGCAGACTACGCGGCGCAGATTTTTACGACAACCACCTCGGTCGAATCGCTGAGCCATCGTACGCATTTGCAAGATGTGCTCTTACAGATTAGCGGTGTCTTGGGAAAATACGCCGACGTGCGGCTATTCTTCGAAGAAGTGATTCAGATTCTCGCGGATAAACTCGGCGTAAGGCGCGCTGCCATTTACCTATACGATTCGGTTACCAATGAACTCGCTGTCTCGGCATCGCTCAACTATTCCGCAGAAGAAATCGAGCGCGGCCGTTATACGCCAGGCGAAGGTGTCACCGGCAAAGCCTTCAAGCAGCGTAAGGCGATCGCGATACCTGACATTTCTCAAGACAACCAGTTTCTGAACAAAACAGGCCACCAGCGCGAAGAGCTCGTGAGCTTCTTCGCCGCGCCTTTCTTCGAGGGCGGCGAACCCCGTGGCGTCTTCGATATGGAGATCAAGTTTCAATCGCAGACTCGTTTTGAAGACCATTCATTTTTGGCACAAATTCTCTCTTCGCTGTTCGGGCAAGCGCTACAGATCGAGAAGCTCGTTCAGCAGAGTTCTCGTGAGACAAAAGAAGAGAACATTATTCTGCGCCGGCAGCTCAAGAGCACCTTTGAGTTTGAAAGTATTGTCGGCGCACACCCGCGTATGGCCGAACTATTCGCGCGCATGAAAATGGCGGCAGACTCAGCGAGTGCTGTGCTCGTCACCGGTGAATCAGGTACCGGTAAAGAACTCATCGCCAGCGCCCTGCACCAGAACAGCATTCGTTCGGCAAATGCCCTGGTAAAAATCAACTGCGCGGCGATTCCGGCAGATCTGCTTGAAAGCGAGCTTTTTGGCTATGCCCGTGGAGCCTTTACCGGCGCCGTTGACGACTATAAGGGCAAAGTTTTGTCGGCGCATAAAGGCACGCTGTTTCTCGACGAGATCGGCGAACTCGATCTCAAACTGCAGGCGAAACTCTTGCGCGTTCTGCAAGAGAAAGAATTTTCACCACTCGGCAGCAATAAAGTCATCAAAGTCGACGTGCGCATTATTGCAGCAACGAACGCTAATCTTGAACAGGCGGTGAAAGACAAAACCTTTCGCGAAGACCTGTTTTACCGCCTCAACGTCGTGAGGCTTTCGATTCCACCTTTGCGAGAGCGGCTTACCGATTTGCCGCTGCTGATTCAGCATCTGCTAGAGAAGATCTGCGAACGCAATAACAAACCGCCGATGGGCCTCAATGAAGCGGCGCTGCAAAAACTGCAGACCTATGCTTTTCCCGGCAATATTCGTGAGCTCGAAAATCTGCTTGAACGCGCCGTCGTGCTCAATAGCAAGAAAGAAATCGACGCCGTCGATATTCAGCTCGGCGATGGGCTCGTGACTGCGGCGACAGCCAGTGTCGGCAATGAGACGGCCGCGGGCTTCGACCTGCGATCTTATCTTAAAGAGCAAGCCGCTCTCTCTGCCGACGGCAAGATTTTCGAGACTGTCGTCAACGCCGTCGAAAAAGAACTGATCCGCATTTTGCTGAACCACAACCAGTTCAACAAAAAGAAGACTTCTGAGGCGCTCGGGGTAAACCGCGTGACGCTGGACAAGAAAATTCAGCAATTTGGACTTTTTGAGATTTGATGAAGAGATTATTTTCGCTCGACTCACAGACCGCCTTCGACCGATAATCGTTTAGGGCGCATGGCTACTAAGATCGTCGTATTTGAACCCGATGGTATTTACCGCACCATTATTGAAAATATTCTGTTGAAGAATAACTATACGCCCTATTTCGTCGAAAACTCGGCAGAATGTAAGGTGGTCGTCGACGAGGTTCGACCCGAAATCATCATCGTCGACACAAAAGCAGCCAAGCCGCACGATTTTCGCCTGCTCGCAGACCTCAAGGTGCTGAGCAAAGCACCCATCTTGCTCACCACAGACGAGAATGTCGACGACTACATGACTGCACTCAATAGCAAGAATATCACGATCGTGCTGCCCAAACCCATCAAGAGCGCAGAACTTGCCCGCGTGCTCGAAAACCTGCTCAGCGTCGATGCCCGAGTTTGGTTCGGAATCCACAACTATATACCCGACCTCAGAAAGCTGAGAAAGATCGAGCTCAAAAGATCAACGCAGGTGCGCACATGTATTAAGACGATTCTCACAGAGATGCGCGCGTGGGGTTTCAATTTCAGCCAGGAAACCGAGATGGATCTCGTCTGGCAGGAAATTCTGATCAATGCCGTTTACCATGCGCACGGTTATACGCAACAGAAGAAAGATCGCGTGGCGATAGAGCTGCCTGACCCATACCGCGTTGAGGTGGCATACGGCGCGAGCGAACATGCATTTGGCATAGCCGTCAGAGACAACATGGGTACGCTGACCCCGCGCATTATAATTGAGGCACTAAACCAGACGATTGAACAGCAGCGCCTGATTATGAAGGCTGCCGAGACCGGTGACGATATTTCTCAGGTTTTGCTCGATCGCGGGCGTGGGCTCGACCTTATTCGCCAGCTATCGGGTGAGTATTATTTCATAATTGACCCCGGCGTTTCGACCGAAGTTATTATTATCTATGACCGGTATTACGAAAAAGACGATGCGGTCGGCTCTCTCAAGATTTTTGATCTTTCTTATCACCTCAGCGCTGCCTCAGCTTAACGCAGCCGACAAAGCGGGCTCGACCGCCACAGGGCGCCCGCCCGTCGAGGTCACGTTTGCCGGCTTAAGGGACGAGCGCATGGCAACCAGCTGCCTGAACGCCATTAACCGCTACCGACAGCGCCAACTGGTAATACCCGAAAAAGGTGACGGCGATTACCAGATCGTCATCGAGAAGAAAAGACCCGGCTATCAGGTGCGCGTCGAACGCATGGGAACAGCGCTCAAGACGGCGAGGGCGCTGTTCGACTACGAAGTGTGCATCGCCGCAGCCGCAATTGCCCGAGAGGCAATTGCAGATGAATAGCGTCGTAGAATGTCTGAATTACCCGTCTAAGATGTGCAGGGTTGAGAAATGCCCTACCTCTTGAGATTCGCAACTACACAGGCAACATGAAATCCCGTTTTAGCATCTTCTTTTTTTCGGCTTTGGCTCCGCTGTTTGCGCAAACGATGCCCGCAACCCTCGCGAATGTTGAGCCACCTAAAGGATGCACCGCTGAACTACAGGGTAATCGCCCGAAAATCTATATCGCCAATTTTTACGTAACTTATGGCAAGAAAGACATGGGCAAGGCAATCGGCGACTTCATCGCCGAAAAATTTGAGGCCGACGGCCGCCTCGAGGTCATCTCACGCAGCATGATCAACGAAGAGATGAAGACCCTTCTAAACAATAAGAAACTGAAACCTGAAAAGTATCTCGCGCAAACCCTCGCGTACGCAGCGGGCAAGAATGCCGATTGCGTCGTGTTCGGCCGCATCTCTAAGAACAAGAGCAAAGTCGCCTTTCTCGTGCGCATGGCTGCAGTTGAATCGGGAGAAAACCTGCGCAAGGTAGACACCGAAGTTGAGGTCAATGAAGCACTGAAATTTCTCGAAACCGTAGGTGATTCTTTTGTTACTTATTTTAAGACAGCGCCGCCAAAGGTAATCGCGCAACCCGTTATAAAAGAAGAGCCTCGTGCGAAACCCAAAGGTTTTTATGCGGCTGCGTCAGGTTTGGGCCTTATGCCGTTTGGTTTTGTCAAAAACGGCTTTAATTATGCTGCCGGTGGCAGTGCTGAGTTTGGCCACAAGGGAATGCTACACAAAGACATTTTCTTCGGCGTCAATCTCGAGTACTTATATTTTGCGCCTAAAGACGAAACCTTTGTCAGCCTCTATGGCGCAGCGAGTTATGGCCTCGCGGGCTATGAATACCTAACGTATGACTGGTTGCATTTTCAACTCGTGCTCTACGGCGGCTACCAGTTCGGTCGCCTCGTCGGGGCGGTTGAGGCGGTGAACTATGGTTATGGAATGTTCATGGCCGGCACACGCACCGTGATCGACTTTAACAACAAATTCTCGCTGATGCTCGAGCCGCGCTATGTGCTCGCGATCGCGGGCTCGACGATGCTTCATTCAGCAGCCGCAAGCGTCGGTGCACTCTGGAGGTTTTAATGCGCAATATGAGGATCTATACCGTACTCGTGGGTTTGACTCTGCTGCTGGCGGCGTGTACCTCATACGAAGATGCGTTCAACCGCAATCTCGATAGCACTGGCCTCTACGTTACGAACTCCTCATCAAACACAGTATCGCAATTTGCCGCCGACCCCAAATCGGGAATCTTAAACGATCTCGGCACCGTAGCGGCAGGCACAACACCGGTCTACGTCGCCGTCAACGCAACGGGCACGTTCGCGTACGTCGTCAACAGTGGCAGCAACGATGTGTACGTCTATTCGATCAACAAGAAGACGCGCAAGCTCGCTTTCGCAAGTTCGGTGGCGACAGGCACGCTGCCGCGTATGATCGGCCTGCATTCGGGGGGCAAGTTTGCTTATGTCGTGAATGAGACTGACAATGACATATCGAGGTACTCGATTGATGCAACGACGGGAGCATTAACTTCGCTTGGGGCAGACGAAGCAACCGCGGCAAATCCGTCCCGAGCATTGGCGATTTCTGATAATCTCCTTTATGTTCCAGATGCGGGAACAAACACAGTAAAACTATTCAACATGGATGCGACAACAGGTGCATTGGCGCCAAATATGACGCCGAGCGCGACTCTTGATGCAGGCGAAATACCCATTTCTATATTCATCAGTGGCGGTTCGGCCCCTTTTATCTACCTACCATGCGCGAATAACACGTTGGTTTATTTTGCTCGCTCGCCTTGGCCCCCAGCGTTAACAACAAATCAAATTTCAGTAGGTGCAACGCCCGTGGCTGTAGTCCTGAATCCCAATCGAACAGTAGGAGTCGTTTCGAACAGCGGTGATGCAAGTCTAAGTATCTTCTCAGTCACAAATGGCGTACCAACAGCAGCAGGTACTATATCCACCTGCACGACGCCTGGCCAGATGCTGATCAATAGTTCTGGTTTTGGCTATCTGGTCTGCAATGGCGACAACACGGTGCGCGCGTATTCGGTTTCGGGGGCGAGTCTTTCTCTCATCAACAGTTACCCTGTCGGCACGGCACCGACGAGCGTCGCGGCCTATTAGGCTGCGATAGGGAAAGCATTAGCCTGCAGGCCCGCGCGCGGCCACCACGTGTGCGGGGCGAAGCTGCTGAACGTGAAGCTGCGCAGCGTGGGAATGCCGAGAGTGTTGGTGGCGTTGCAGCGTATTTGCGCCCAGCGTTTGATGCCTCGCCAGAAGAGGACTATATCAGCGACAGATCTCGAGCTATGTTTTTCCATAGCTATGCGTGGCAAATAGAGCCAAAGCGCCAGGCGAATCAACGCCGATACGGTGATACCTAGCCTCATCGCGGCAATACGCAGCGCGACCTCATCTTCGCCGTACAAACATAGCATATGCCTGTGCTTATTGGGTGTCTCCCGCATTTCTTCACAAACCTGTGTTAGAACGCTGCTATATAAAGGCATAGTGCGCAAATTCTGCTGCTCAACGATTCGAAAAACACAGTATCGCGTGATGGTTGAAAACGAACATCGGCGCAATTTGGCGAGAATCGCCAAGCTCTGCCACAGCTTCTGGGAAAGGTGGACCTCCCAAACGTTTGAGATTTTTGCTGGTTTATTCGCTAGGAAAGCGGGTTGTTTCAGACATTTCATAGTTCCTCTACTAGTTAAATACCAGAAAACCCGAGTTTTTTCTCACCCGATTGCATTTTTTTTGCAGCTATGGAAATCCATAGCCACAAATTTGCATTTTCGCCATGTCTCGATTGCTCACCCGAATCCATGGATTATAAAGCCGCCGGCGTCGACACACAATACGCGCACAAACTAATCCACAACCTGAAAGACCGTATCAGCGCCACACACAGAGTCCCCAACGTGGGCGAAGTCGTCGGCCAATACGGCGGTTTCGCGGGCCGATTCACCATGCCGCAAATACCTGGCTTCGATGTCGTCGCCACAACCGACGGCGTCGGCACCAAGACCCAGCTCTTGCGCCGCTTTGACTACCTCGACGGCATCGGCCAAGACCTCGTCGGCATGTGCGTCAACGACCTTTATTGCTCAGGCGCCACTCCGGCTTTTTTTCTCGACTACATTGCCTGCGGCAAGCTTAGCGAATCCTGGTATGACCGCGTATTGGGCAGCATCACTGCAGCCTGCGCCGCAACGCCTATGGCGCTCATGGGCGGCGAAACCGCCGAGCACCCGGGTGTCATGCCTGATGACGACTTCGACTTGGCTGGCTTCGCAGTCGGATTTATCCCGAAAGACCGCCGGCTGCCCCTACCAGAGCTGCAACGAGAGGGCGACACGCTGATTGGGCTGCCTTCGAGCGGCCTGCATTCGAACGGCTATTCTCTGGTGCGCAAGATATTTGCAGCTATGGAAAAACAGAGCCCTGCAGATTTTGCTGCCGTGACGGCAAACCGTGAACAGCTGATCGCCACCTGGCTCACCCCAACCCGCATCTACAGTGAAATACCGGCGCTATTGCAATCAGCCACGATCAAGGGTATTGCCCACATCACCGGCGGTGGTATCCACGAAAACCTGCCACGGGCTATCGCGGCGGGCCTGGCTGCGGAAATCCATAGCCCAGAGCCGTTCAGGCTCGCTGCGGCGCCTGTGCTTGAGAAATATGTCGAGCGTGAGAAACTCTTTCACACGTTCAACATGGGCACGGGGTTAATCCTCATCGCTGAAGAAAACCAATTACCGGCAATAAAACAACACTACCCCAATGCGGCGATCATGGGGCGTTTGGTCAAGGGCAGCGGCGTCGCATTGAATCTGTAAGCCCCGTCTTGAATCGTGGTTTACACCCGGCGCGTTTGCCCCGCTTACGCCTAAGATGAAACAAACTAAAACTCTCTTTTTGGGGGCGATGTTTGCCCTTATGGCGCTTGTCGCATGCGGTAAACCCGACGTCACTTCACCCAAAGGCAAGGCCAGCTACGCGATCGGCTATCAGGTCGGCCGCGCGATGAAGGCGCAGGGTATAGAAATTGATGTAGCAACGCTTTCTGCGGCGATCACCGAAACGATGGCAGGCAAAGAGCTGCGCATGAACGAAGCTGAAATGCGAGAAGCAATACAGGCGCTTTCGGCGCAAAAGGGCGCGGGCGGCGACCCGGCAGCGGCGGCGCAGAATACCACAAAAGGCAAAGAGTATCTCGATGCAAACAAGGCAAAACCCGGTGTTCAGGTTACGGCTTCTGGCTTGCAATACAAGGTTATCAATGCGGGCAGCGGCCCGTCACCCAAAGCGACCAGCACGGTGAAGGTACACTACCGCGGCACGCTAATCGACGGTACTGAATTCGACAGCTCTTACAAGCGCGGGCAACCGGCGGAGTTCGGTGTCGGCCAGGTCATCAAAGGCTGGACAGAAGCATTGCAGCTCATGAAAAAAGGTGCAAAGTACCAGCTGACAATCCCGAGCGAACTCGCTTACGGCCCAAGAGACAGCGGCACGATTCCGGCGAACTCTGTACTTAACTTCGAAGTCGAATTGTTGGATATTAAGTAGTTTTTGACCCTTAGGTGCGCAGAGCGCACCTAAGGACGTCTGACAACGCGGAAGCCGCGTTCGACCGAAGGTGAAGCCGGTGCGGTCGTGCCGCGGTTTGAGACGCCAAACTCTCCGCCATAACCGCCACCCCGAACGTCTCTCGATGCACCTGTTGCAGGGCCGAACGAATCTGCATTTGTATAGGGTGAACTAGTTACGTAAGCGCCGTTCCAATCAAACACCAGTTCAAAGACGTTTCCGCTCATGTCATATATGCCAAGCGAATTCGGTTGCAATTGACCGACTGGTTTAGTACCGCCCCCGGAGTTATTATTTGTCCATGCAACAACGTCTTTTTCAGCCAGATCGATCAAACCATTCGCTAGGTTGTTGTCACTCCAGCCACTTGGTGCGTCACCACGCAAATAAGTTGTACCATCGATGTACCTCGCTGCATATTCCCATTCAGCACCTGTTGCGAGACGATAACCATTGGCAGACCATTTGACATAAGGGTTATCCTGTGCGCCGGGGGTTGTATCTACAGCACCACCAGAGACGCGCAGCGGCGAAGTAAAAGCGGCATCAGTGTAGTAGACTGGGGTAAGTCCTGCCTTTTCAGATGCGGCGTTGCACCAGACAATCATGTCACGCCAATCCATGCTCGTCGCCGGATGCTGGTCTGTCTTTACGCCAGCACCGCCACCTTGTGTACCCGCGTTGGGAATTGTATAGGCATTTGACAACGCCCAGGTTCTGATTGCTGACCACTCAGAAAAGGTGACCTCAAATTTTCCCATAGCAAATCCTGTTATGGAGGTGACCGTATGGATCGGTGTGCCGCCGGCTGGAACTGACGCGTTACCCCGACTGAACCCCGTCGTGTTTGCCGGCACGCAGATCATTGAAAAAGCGTCACCGGCAACCGCTGATCGACACGCCGCCAATGGATCAACAAATGCCGGGCTGACATCCCAGAATTTTCCCCAACTGCTGTTCTGGCAGTTCAGGGTTAATAATAGCGACAGGTAGGTAATTACGATCGGCCGGGCAATTTTTGCGTGCGGCATGGGCTGCATTTCTTTGGCTTCACTGTCTGTCGAGAGCATCGTTACCATACCGTGGTTGGCTATCAGGGGCTGCGGCGCAGGGGGCCATATTTGACATTTCAGAACCATGGTGAAACGAGCTGCCACGCAGAGCCACGAATTCGCATGCGACATAACATGACCAAAGCAGAATTTCTTGCCTGCGAAAGTGGCAGAGCCTACAGCGCCATGATGAGGCTCACGGGCCTCAGGCCCGTCACCATCAACAACTATGCACGCCGTGTGAGTGTCGTCGCGACGACGCTGCGCAAATTACCAGAAGACCTCACCAGCGATGATGCCGAAGAATTCATCAGGCGCGCGGCGGCAACGGGCGTTTCGAATATCAACGCCGCGACGACCTGCGTCGCGCTCAAGTTCTACATTTCGCGAACGCTCAAGAGGCCATGGCACCTCACGCAGTTTCCCCGCGTGCACCGGCACCGCAAACGCCGGTCGCGACCTTTGACGCGTGACGAAATTCTGCAGTTGCTTGACCGCACGCGCCCGGGCCGATTTCGAATTCTGTTCGCGCTGATCTATGGCAGCGGCCTCAGGCTCGGTGAAGCCTGTCGGCTAAAGACCGCAGATGTGGATTTCCATAGCTACAAGATCTATATCCGCGATGGCAAGGGTGGCCGCCATCGCGAGACCGTGCTCTCGCGTCATCTGGCCCCCGAACTCAAGAATTACATGACTGACCGCCGACCCGGCGAATGGCTTTTCCCTTCGAGCCGCACGAGCTATGAAGCGGGCACGCTTTTCCCGGTGCCGAAAAGTGCGCACGCCATTTCAACCCGCTCGGTGCACCGTGAGTTCGACATCGCGCGTGGCCGCCTCAACTTAGCCGGCCATGTAACCGTGCATTCCCTGAGGCATTCATTTGCGACGCATCTGGTTGAACTCAGCATGCCAGTGTTTTCGGTGCAACGCCTGCTCGGCCACCAATATCTCAGCACGACCCTGGGTTACCTGACATCGATGGAAGCACCAGTGGTACGCGATTTCAGCCCTCTTGACCGTCTGCGAAACGGGCATCGCGCAGTTGAATGAGCTGCGCGACCACGCTCACCGCAATTTCAGCGGGCGTGCTCTTGCCAATAGGCAGGCCGATGGGGCAGGTAAAGAGATCCGCATTTTGAGGATTCACCCCTGCGGCGATAAGATCTTTCACAAGCACAGCCCGTTTGCTTTTGCTACCAATGACACCGACGTAAGGGAACTTCTGTTCACGCTTCATGCACTCGAGCAGCACGGGAAAGTCGGTCGCATGGCCCTGCGTCATCATGAGCACGAATGTATCGGGGGCAAGGCTCTGAATTTCCATAGCTGGTACCTCACGTAGCCTGCGCTCAAGCTTCGCTGATTCGGGCAGCGCTTCGAGCCAGTCTTGCCGCGCATCGACGCAGATGACACGGCACTCAAGCGGCAACAGCGCCGCGACGACTGCCTGCGCCACATGGCCCGCCCCGAATATCGCGATCTGCCAGTCGGCGGTGCGGTACGTTTCAAAATACAGTTTCACCCGCCCCCCGCAGGTCATGCCCACGTCTTTTTCGAGGTGCCAGTCAACAAACGCAGTTGAGGATTTATTAGTTAATAAATCCGCCGCTGTTTTTAGTGCCAGCGCCTCAACTTTGCCACCACCAATCGTGCCAAAGATGAGCCCTTTCGTATCGCACAGCATCTTTGCGCCGGGTTCTTGCGGCGCAGAGCCGAGCGCGTCAGCAAGAACGACCAGCACGAACGGCCCGCCCGATTCAAGAAGTTCGTGATGTTTTTGCCAGAACATGCAAGCGACAATTTATGCGAGTCATTATTTTCCCTATAGGAACAATACCTTAAGTCATGCGAACACAATCGACAAAATAATCAAACGTGCCGCGCGCATTGGGCTCTTCGACCAGACCATGAATCTCGTTCTGAAATCCGGGAAACTGGTCATTGAAAGAGCGTGCAAATTGCAGATACTTGACTATTGTGCCGTTGATCCGCTCACCCGGTATCAGCAGGGGAATTCCCGGTGGATACGGCGTCAGCAATACGGCCGTTACCCGGCCTTCGAGGTCATCTATCGGCACGCGCTCAGTTTCACGATGCGCCATGCGGGCGAAAGCCTCTGAAGGGCGCAGCACTGGCTCCATATCTGATGTGTAGGTCTGCGTCGTGAGTTGCGCGATGTTTCCGGCTCGGTTGACTTCATGCATGCGCGCACACAGGTCTTTTAAGCCAAGTCTGTCATAAGACGGAAACTTCGCCGCAAATTTTGGCATAGCGCGCCAAAGCGGTTGATTGTTATCGTAAGCATCTTTGAACTGCTGCAGTTCAGTCACCATCGTGTTCCAGCGGCCCTTGGTGATGCCGATCGTGAACATGATGAAAAAACTATAAAGACCTGTTTTTTCCACGACGATTCCGTGCTCACTCAGGTAATGCGTCACGACGAGCGCGGGCACACCCCACGCGTCAAATGTGCCATCCATCTTGAGCCCAGGCGTAATGACAGTCGCCTTAATTGGGTCGAGCATGTTAAACCCAGGGGCTAATTCGCCGAAACCGTGCCATTCTTCGCCTGCACGCAACACCCAATCGCTGCGTTCGGCTATACCCTCACCCGCGATGCTATCGGGGCCCCAGACCTTGAACCACCAGTCGTCACCCCAGTCGGCGTCTACCTTTCGCATGGCTCGGCGAAAATCCATCGCTTCGCGGATAGACTCATCGACCAAAGCTGGGCCGCCGGGGGCCTCCATCATCGCCGCCGCCACATCACAGCTTGCGATAATGGCATATTGCGGACTCGTGCTGGTATGCATGAGAAATGCTTCGTTGAATATGTCGCGATCCAGTTCTTGATTTTGCGAATTCTGCACCAGAATCTGGCTCGCTTGAGAAAGACCCGCAAGCATTTTGTGCGTCGACTGAGTAGAAAAAATCATACTCTCTTTCGCCCGGGGTCTGTCTGACCCAATCGCATGCATGTTTCGATAGAACTCATGAAAGGCCGCGTGCGGCAGCCATGCTTCATCGAAGTGAAGCGTATTAATTTTGCCGTCTAGCATTTCTTTTATGTCTTCGACATTGTAAAGAACGCCGTCGTAAGTGCTCTGCGTAATGGTGAGAATACGCGGCTTTTTATCGCTGTTCTTCGTCAGTGGGTTATTGCGAATTTTTGCTTCGATGGTCTCCCAGAGAAATTCTGACTTCGGAATCGGCCCGATAATGCCGTAATGGTTTCGGGTGGGGTTGAGAAAAACCGGGATAGCGCCGGTCATGGTAATGGCATGCAAAACTGACTTATGGCAATTTCGGTCTACAACCACAACGTCACCGGGTGCGACAGCAGAGTGCCAGACAATCTTGTTTGAAGTCGATGTGCCGTTCGTTACGAAATAAACGGTGTCGCACTGAAAGATCCGCGCGGCGTTCACTTCACTTTCAACGACGGGGCCGCGATGATCTAGCAATTGACCGAGTTCTTCAACTGCATTGCAGACGTCGGCGCGTAGCATGTTTTCACCAAAAAACTGATGAAACATGCGACCGACCGGGCTCTTGAGAAACGCAACACCGCCTGAATGTCCCGGGCAATGCCATGAATAAGAGCCATCGTGCGCATAGTTTGTCAAAGCTCGAAAAAATGGGGGTGCAAGCTTCGTCAGGTATGCATTGGTTTCCCGAATGATATAGCGCGCCACAAACTCGGGGGTGTCTTCAAACATGTGAATGAACCCGTGCAATTCTTTCAGTACAGAATTCGGAATATTCTTGCTTGTGCCAGTTTCTCCATAAAGAAACAGGGGAATGTCGTTGTTGCGAAAGCGTATTTCAGCGACAAATTCTTCGAGCTGGCGCAACGCACGAGGCGTCTCGTTTCCCTCGGTAACGGCGAGTTCTTCATCGTCGATTGACAGAATGAAGCCACCCGCGCGGCTCTGCTGCTGCACGAAGCTTGAAAGGTCACCATAACTGGTAACACCCAAAACCTCAGCTCCCTCGGCCTCAAGCGCTGTGGCCAGAGCCCTGATACCGAAACCGCTGTTATTTTCAGAGCGAAAGTCTTCATCGATGATGATTATGGGAAAATGAAATTTCATAGTCTTATTCAAGTCAACCGAAAGATGTGATAGGTATGGTAAACTAATTAGCCGAACTTAAGTGCCTCAATACGCATTAGTCTGCCACCAAGATACCATCCATGGCAGTGGCAGACCTCAGCGCCTCCATACGCATCAGAATCTCTTCATGCGTCGCGGGCAGTTTCAGATCGACCGCTTCACCCGGTGTGAGATAAGACAGCGCGTTCTTCACCGCGCAGAAAACAGCGAGGCCGAGCATCAGCGGCGGCTCGGCGACGGCCTTTGACGAGCGTATGTTGAAGTCGTGCAACTTATTGTCGAAGAACTCGAGCCTCAGATCGTCGGGAATATCCTGTATGTTGGGTATCTTGTAGGTGGTGGGGGAGTGAGATAATAGCGCGCCTTTATCATTGTATTTGAGCTCCTCAGCTGTTACCCAGCCAATGCCCTGCACGAGCCCGCCGATGAGTTGCCCGCGGTCAATGCCGGGGTTGATCGATTTGCCGATGTCCATGAGCACGTCGAGCCGATCGATCGTGAGCGCGCCGGTGAAACGATCAATGGTGACCTCGGCGACACAAGCGCCGTTGGTGAAATAAAAGAAGGGGCTACCCTTGCCCGTTGCATAGTCGAAGTCAAGACCGGGTGTTGCATAGAAGCCACGTTCGCCCATCGAAATTCGCTCGCGCCAGGCTTTTTGCGTGAGCTCAGCGAAGGGCATTTCATGCCCTTCGCTGAGCACACGACCTTCGCGGAATTGTACAGATTTAGTGTTCACTCCCCACAACCTCGCAACATATTCCGTGAGCCGCTCGCGAATTTTGCGGCACGCTACCGCGGCCGCATTACCGTTAAGATCGGTACCCGCCGACGCGGCGGTCGGCGCGGTGTTGTTCGATTTCTCGCTCGATGTCGCCATCACGCGCACGTCTTCAAAGCGCACGCCCAGTTCATCGGCGACGATCTGCTGAATCTTCGTATAGAGACCTTGCCCCATCTCGGTGCCACCGGTAGAAACCTGCACCGTGCCGTCGGTGTACACGTTCACCAGAGCGTTGCCTTGGTTCAGAAACTTGGTGGTGAATGATATGCCGAATTTTACGCCCGTCATTGCGAGGCCTTTGATTTTATTTCCAAGGGGGCCTGCGGCCCCCTTGGAAATAAAATCACGCCTCTGTACATACCCAGAACTCTCGTACAGCTGCGCAAACAACTCGGGCAGCACGTTGTTCTTCACGCTTTGCCCGTAATGCGTCACGCCAGTTTCGCCCTGGTATAAATTGCGGCGCCGAACGTCGTACGCATCGAGCCCGAGCTTCGCAGAGATATCCTCAAGAATGTTCTCGATCGCCGCGACGCCTTGCGGCCCGCCAAACCCGCGGAACGCGGTATTCGACGGCAGATTCGTTTTGCAGATAGTGCCCGTCGCGCGCAGGTTGGGTATGCCGTAGCAGTTGTCGGTGTGAAAGAGCGTCCGTGAAAGAATCGAAGTGGAAAGGTCGGCGGTGCAGCCACCGTCTGAAAAATAGTCAACCTTGAGCGCCGTCACGCGGCCCTCAGCCGTAAAACCCACATCATAAAATGCCTTGTACGGGTGGCGTTTACCCGTCACCATCATGTCGAGGTCTTTGCTGAACTGGCAGCGCGCCGGCCGCCGCGTTTTCTGCGCAACGATCGCCGCCATGAGAGCCGGCATCACCGCCTGCGTTTCTTTGCCGCCGAAGCCACCGCCCATGCGCTTGCAGATGCAGACGACCTCGCTGTGCTTCAGACCCAGAACTTCGGCGACGACCTTCTGCACTTCGGTTGTGTTCTGCGTCGACGAATGCACCGTCAGGTCATTGCCTTCACCCGGTATTGCGAACGCCGCCTGCGACTCGAGATAGAACTGTTCCTGCCCACCGATGATGAATGTGCCATTCAGACGGTGTGAGGATTTCGCAAGTTCTGTGTCCACGTCACCCTGTTCCATCTTGATCGGTGTGGTTAGAAATTTCTTTTTCTCAATCGCAGCATCGATCGAAAGTATCGCAGGCAATTCGCGCAGCTCGATTTTGATAGCCTGTTTCGCTCGTGCAATCAACTCGGGCGTTTCTGCC
>Ga0268298_10003860_pt1 | contig 14967 bp, 10 predicted proteins | sample WWTPWeurt_MetaG_FD_194462 | JGI IMG/M metagenome (GOLD analysis project Ga0268298, IMG submission 194462) | Activated sludge microbial communities from WWTP in Nijmegen, Gelderland, Netherland - WWTP Weurt | ecosystem: Engineered > WWTP > Aerobic digester > Activated sludge | place... | reverse complement strand
TGTCTCCATTATCGCTACCGCAATCACCAACGAACGAGCACGTATTCCAGTAATTGACGACGAAGGAAAACCAATTGGTATTATTTCTCGACAAGGACTGAAGCAGATTTTGTATAAATTTTTACTTCTAATACGACTTCAATCTTCGTGCCTTCTCATGCTGGCGAATTTTTTCCAGCGCTTTCGCTTCAATTTGACGAATACGTTCGCGCGTCACTCCAAATTCTTTTCCAACTTCTTCGAGTGTATGGTAAGTACCATCAAGTAGCCCATGTCGCATTTCGAGAATTTTTCGCTCCTTCTCAGACAACGTATCGAGAATTTCGGTAATTTGGTCAGTTAAAATGCTATGCGCCACTTCTTGATCTGGAGATACTATCTTGTCATCAGAAATAAAGTCAGACAGTCGCGAACGATCATCGTCGTCGCCAACCGGAAGTTCAAGCGAAATTGTATCCTGAGAAATTTTTTCAATTTGATATATCTTCTCAACTTCAACCCCCATTTCAGTTGCGATTTCTTCGGGCATCGGATCGCGTCCAAGATCTTGCGCCAGTCGGCGCGACACCTGCTTGTACTTTGCCATCGTTTCCACCATGTGTACGGGAATACGAATCGTGCGGGATTGGTCAGCCAAGGCACGAGTGATCGCTTGTCTAATCCACCACGTGGCATAAGTAGAAAACTTAAACCCCTTGGTGAAGTCAAACTTATCAACGGCTTTAAAGAGTCCCAAATTTCCCTCCTGAATAAGATCGAGCAATGTAAGATCAGGACTTCGCCCTACATACTTTTTGGCAATCGACACCACCAAACGAAGATTTGCTCGCGCCAATAGATTACGCGCTTCATCATCTCCTTCAACAATTCGTTTTGCGAGCACTCGTTCTTCGTGAGCATTAAGCAGTGGATACTGCCCAATTTCTCGGAGATACATCTGAATAGAATCGTAACTACTGTTGCTATGCTTAAAAGCATTCTTTTGGGCAATCACTTCGATACTTGGGTCATCACCAAGCATGCCGCCGCTTTGAAGTACGTCAATACCTGCAATGCCGAATCGTTCGTAGAGTGCGTCTAGAAAATCAATATCTTTCTCAATTTCTGGAAAGGCACGAAGCAACTCATCATAGGTTACATACCCTCGTTCCTTTCCAAGCTGCATAAGCTCCGCTGCTTTCACCTCCAAAATACGTTCACTCTTAGTGAGTTTCTTTGGTTCAACCCTCTCCGCAGCAATAGTTTTCACCTCCTCTTTTACTACTGGGGTTTTTACTATAGCAACTGGCTGCTTTTTAACTACCTTTTTTACTGGTTTAGCTGGAGGCTTTTTTACCACCACTTTCTTTGCTGTCACTTTTTTTGACACCTTCGCTATTATTTTCTTTTTAGCAACCACGACTTTCTTACTCGAAGTCTTTTTCGGTGCTAATTTCTTGGTTATTTTCTTGACGGTTTTTCTTACCGCTTTTTTTGTGACTTTTTTTGTGGCTTTTTTGGCAGCCATAATGCTCACCACTATACAGAAAAACCTTGATTTGTCTAGTCTTTACACAGCGCAACTTCAAGTTTGTGATAAAAATGCTTCTGGGGTATACAATGGTTCGCGCATCCTTATTTCATACGAGCCGATTTTTTTCATTACTTCTTCTAGAGCAATGTCGTCATTTCTTTGTTCAATTTCCCGCAATGTCTCACGAAGTGTCGTAAGCTGTCTGCGAATCAGTCCCGTCTTACACTGATTTAATCGCGCTACAATTTCTTCTGTTATTGTTAGCATTGAACTATGAGCAAATTGCTGCTCGAGCGTAAATAGCATTCGAGCCTGATCGGCGGTATCTGGAGTAGACAACACCCCAATTGATTCCAATGTTTGCAATTCTGTTCGCAGACGATTGGCAATTTCCGGCTCTACCAAAGTCATCGCTGCCAGTAAATATTCATATGCCTTTTGAGCAATGTCTCCGCCAGCCTTCTCTCGCGGAACCGACGACTCCGTAGTCGCCACCACTTTCACCTCCTCGTTACTCCCAGCAGTTGACTGTTCACGTAAGCGCTCTAGTTCGTATCGCACAGCTTCAGCAGTGGTCGCAATTGCCGTTGCTACAATACCAACAAAGTGTTCCTGATCGATTCTACTTGGTAACAATAAAATAAACGGCAATACCTCCTCGCGAACTTTTAATTTAAATGATCGATCATCAGAAATTTCTCGTCGTAAGACATGTAATAAAAATTCAATAACATGTACCGATTTCTTGATGACTTGTCGAAATGTCTCGACATTTTCTAAAATAACATCGGCAGGATCTTGCCCCAATGGTAATTCAGCTACTTTCACATCCAAACCACGCCGCAACAGCACTTGAGATGCCTTTTTCATAGCGGCAATTCCAGCTCTATCAGCATCAAGAGCAAGTACAACCCGATCCGAAAGCCGCTCCAGCAATTGGACATGTTGTATGGTAAGCGCCGTTCCCGACACAGCTACTGTATTATGATACCCCGCTTGATGACACATCACTACATCAAATTGTCCTTCAACAATCAAAGAAAAGTTTAGATGTCGGATACCGTTTTTTGCCTTGTCATAGCCGAACAACAGTTCTGATTTTTTATATAATTGCGTCTCTGGCGAATTTACATACTTTGGTGATCGGTCATCAGGGTGAAGAATGCGACCAGAAAATGCCACAATCTTGCCGCTCTGCTCTGCCATAGGGAACATGATTCGGTCACGAAACACATCAAACGGTTCTTTTCCTCCTTGAGCAGTTTTAATAATGCCTGCCTTAAGAAGTTCGTCTCGAGTGAATGATTTACGTTCTAAATACTCCTTTGCTTCACGCCATCCATGGTGTGGTGGTCCTGGAGCAAAACCAAGACGCCATTTTGCGATTGTTTCAGGAGTAACTCCACGACGAGAAAGATACGTGAGCGCTTCTGCTTCAGCGGTGAGCTGTGTTTCATAAAATACGGTAGCGGTTTCCATTGCAGCGTAAAGTCGTTCTCGTTCGCTTCGCTTTTTTGGGTCTTCTGGTACTAATTCCACGCCTGCTTTTTGGGCGAGTATTTTTAAGGCATCTTTAAAATCGACCCCTTCCATAACCTGCACAAAGTTAAACATATCACCACCTTGTGAGGTAGAAAAACAGTAGTACATTCCACGATCTGGTGACACATAAAAAGAAGGTGTTTTTTCTGCGGAAAAGGGTGATTTTCCCTTAAAATTTTTCCCTGCCTTATGCAATTCGACATACGGAGAAATCACATCGAGAATACTCAATCGACGCTTAATTTCTTCTACCGCATCACTCATGGTGTCACTAGTATACCGAAATTATGCCTGACTTGAAATGGGGTGATAATCTGTTTTTAATCATGAAAAGCAATCACTGCATTGCTTTCTACTAGCGCCACACCTAATTCCTCATGCTGTGCCACATCCATCGTCGCTTTGATGTGTAAAATTCGCTCATCTTTCACCATCTTTGTTCGTCGCACTTCAACCACCTCAACATTCAGAGACTCAAGAATATCTAGAATCTTTCCTTCAGCCACGTCAGAATTTTTAATAGTGATATGGAATTCAGAAAAATCATGCAAACGGTCGAGCCATCGTTCAAACGGAGGTAAGATAAACAACACAACAAGTGCCAACACTGTCACTGACAGCACTAACAAATATTCACCAATGCCGGCGCCCATTCCTAGTGAGGCTACGAGCCAAATAGAAGCAGCCGTGGTAAGACCACGAATAGTAGGACCATCCTTTACAATCACCCCCGCACCAAGAAATCCAATACCAGCCACCACCGAAGCAGCAATACGTGTTGTTTCGCCATCTTGATCACCCATGGCATGGGAAAATATCGTAAACAAGCACGAACCAACTGAAATCAATATCATAGTGCGAAATCCTGCACTCTTGTCACGATATTCGCGCTCAATACCAATCATTCCACCAACGAGCGTCGCTACGGCAACAGCAGTCACGGCATCCAAAAACGGCGCTTCTATAAATGATCCAAAGAACGTAAGTAACATTTCCATAGCCAGATTTTATCATGTCTGTTTTTAAGAAAGATATGCAATGCACATTTGTTGTGAGTAGGGTCACAAAAAGGCCACGCCCTTCGGGCGCGGCCTTTTTGTATGCATTACTTATTCTTCTGCAACTCTTCGATCATCTCATACTTCTTACTTCCCTTGAATCCAGAACCAGCTGGAATCAACTTTCCAATGATCACATTTTCCATGAGACCAGCCAAATTATCATGACTTCCCTTCACTGCTGCGTTAATGAGTACTCGCGTTGTATTTTGGAATGAAGCCGCTGAGAGAAAACTCTTTCGTGACAAAGAAGTTTCGGTGATTCCAAGAATCAATCGCTCTCCTTTTGCCGGATCTTTTCCTTCAGCTTTCAACTTCTCATTTTGTTCAACAACAATCCACTCTTCTACCACCTCTCCGATAGTAAACGGACTGTCTCCTCGATGAGTAATTTTCATGCGAGACATCATCTGCTTCACAATGAGTTCAATATGCTTACGGGCAATAGTCACTCCTTGCAATTCGTAAATCTTATTCACTTCTGAAATGATGTAGTCTTGCGTTGTCTCCTGTCCACCGTATTTGAAGAGTTCAGGAAGGTGAGCTGAACCATCAGTGAGTAATTGTCCCGCCTTTACCTCATCACCCTTTGAAACAGTCACCACACGACGATAGTGCACTTCATATTCGATTGGATCCTTTTTCTTTGGTGCTCCCGCCGCTGACATGTCAGGCGTGACAACAATAATCTTTTCGCGACCTTCAGTTCTAATTGCCGTCACCACGCCATCGCACTTTGAAACAATTGACGGAATCTTTGGTTGACGCTTTTCAAACACTTCTTCCACACGGGGTAACCCTTGGGTTACGTCTCCGCCCGCAGAAGCCGCTCCTCCGGCGTGCTTGGTGTTCATTGTGAGCTGTGTTCCTGGTTCACCAATCGCTTGCGCTGCCACAGTACCTACCGCCTCACCAATATCGACAAGTTCATTAGTGGTAAGGTCAATACCGTAACACTGTTGACACACCCCACGCAGAGTCTTACAGGTCATTGGAGAACGCACCACCACTGATTCACACGTCGTACCCTCGACAGCAATCGCATCTCGGCGAGAAAGAAGATGTCCTTTCTTGAAAATAAGATTACCTTTTGAGTCAACCGCATCTTCGGCAAGGATTCTTCCCTTAATCGCTTTTGAAAAAGCAATTTCAATACCCGAAGCAGACACACGACTAATTTTTGTACCTTTCTTGGTCTTACAATCTGCCTCAGTCACGATTGCATCTTGTGCTACCACGAAGAGACGGCGAGTAAGATATCCTGCCTTCGCAGTTTGGAGCGCAGTGTCAGCCAAACCTTTGCGAGAACCGTGAGTGGTATTGAAGTATTCAATTGGAGTAAGCCCTTCCTTCATAGACGAAATAACTGGAGTTTCAAGCGTCTCACCACGAGTGTTTACAATGAGACCCTTCATTCCTGCCATCTGTGCAATTTGTCCCATCGATCCTCGAGCTCCAGACTTCCACATCTCAAACGCTGAACCATTTTCACTCAATGTTTCTGGGAGCAATTTTTCAATTTCAGTTTTCGCACGGTGCCAGATTTCGACAATCATTCGACGGCGCTCATCACGCGAAATCAACCCTTCTTCATAGTGTTCAATAATCTGACGTTCTTCTTCTCGCGCCGCAGCTACGATAGTAGACTTTGCCGCCGGTACCACCACCTCATCAATTCCCCATGTTGTACCAGACAGCGTTGCGTAACGGAATCCGAATTTCTTAAGCTTATCGACAATAGCAGGAATCGCCTGTGCGCCACGATCATCAATAATATCAATGATGATCTGGAACAAGGTCTTCTGCACTACCACGTCGTTGATGAAACGATGGTCACTTGGAAGCACCGAGTTAAAGAGTAGTCGTCCGACAGTGGTCTCAAAAATACTGTTCTCAAACTGTGCGTATTTTGGAGTATCGGTAGCAAGCACTTTCACCTTGGCACGAAAATCAATCACTCCGTAATCATGGGCATTAATCGCATCATTTGGTGAAGCAAAATACTTTCCTTCTCCTTTTGCCCCTTCAACGATTTTTGTCATCCAGTACGCACCAAGCGCCATGTCGAGCAGCTTTTCAGATACCACTGGCTCAGATGAACCCGGTTTCAAGATGTTCTTGTTGGCTGAAATGATGGTCTTAGCTTCAAGCTGTGCCTCATCAGACAAAGGTACATGAACTGCCATTTGGTCTCCGTCGAAGTCTGCGTTAAAGGCGCGACACACCAGTGGGTGCACTTGAATCGCATTCCCTTCAATCAGTACTGGGCGAAATGCTTGGATACCCTGTCGGTGCAGTGTCGGTGCGCGGTTAAGCATGACGTATTTATGCTTAATAATATTTTCGAGAATTGCCCATACTTCTGGCACTCCATCTTCAATCAAGCGACCAGCTCCACGGATGTTATATGCCAACTCTTGTTTCAAGAGCTCCGCGATTACAAACGGACGGAATAATTCAAGCGCCATGTGCTTTGGCAAACCACACTGATCAAGCGCCAATTCTGGACCAATCACAATCACCGAACGACCTGAATAGTCGACACGCTTTCCAAGAAGGTTTTGTCGGAAGTATCCTTGCTTACTCTTGAGATAATCTGAAAGAGACTTCAGTGGTCGGCGCTGTGCCTGACTCATCACTGAGTACGCACCGCCACCATGACGAATTGAATTATCAATAAGCGCATCAACTGCTTCCTGAAGAATACGCTTTTCGTTTCGAAGAATCACATCCGGTGCTTGAATATCAATCAACTTCTTCAAGCGGTTATTACGATTGATTACCCGACGATATAGGTCGTTAAGATCAGAAGACGCATGACGACCACCTTCGAGTGCCACCATTGGACGAATAGCTGGTGGTACCACTGGAATACGAGTGAGGAAAAGCCATTCTGGTCGGACTCCCGCATTTTGCATACCACGAATCAGCGCCAGACGTTTATCGAGCTTGGCTCGTTCCATAGCCCCTGCCTTGGTGTAGCGATCTTCTAGTTCTTCAGCGAGTTTTGCCAAATCAAGATTCTTGAAAAGGTCAAAAATGGCTTCCGCTCCAATGCGCGCCTCAAAGAGCGTGCTGTATTTGATTGAATAACGATGAAAATTCATTTCATCAAGTACCACCCCTTGTTGAATACCGTCGATTTCACGCTTCGTATCTTCCATACGCACCTTCAGTGCTTCGCGCGCCTCTTCATTCTGCAGTGCCTTTAGTTTGGTTTTAAATTCAGTATCAAGGTCGCTCAAAATGCGAATACGATCTGCTTCACTCACTTTCGTGATGATGTATCCAGCAAAGTAAATCACCTTCTCAATGGAAGAGGCAGTGATACCAAGAATCATAGCGATACGACTTGGAACTCCACGAAGGAACCAGATGTGTGACACTGGTACACACAAGTCAATATGACCCATGCGCTCACGACGCACGATAGCGCGAGTGATTTCAACTCCACACTTCTCACAAACAATTCCCTTATAGCGTATACCGCGATACTTTTTACAGCTACATTCGTAATCTTCCACCGGACCAAAGATACGCTCGTCAAAGAGTCCATGCTTTTCAGGGCGCTGTGTACGATAGTTAATAGTCTCTGGTTTTGTCACCTCACCCCATGACCATTCGAGAATAGTCTCTGGCGAAGCCAGCTTCAGGCTCACACCGGTGTAGTTGGTTGGCATCGGTGCCGGCTTCTTGAACTCTGTTTTTTTGAATGTTGATTCGTTAGACATAGTGAGCAAGGTTAGGCGTTCTCATAATTACGACGGATTTCCTCTTTTTCCAATTTAACATCGAGCGCCAAACCTCGAAGCTGATTAAGGAGGACATTAAAGGCAGCGGGAGTGTGTGGATGTGATATTTTCTCACCACGCACAATGGCATCAAAGGCGGCTGAACGTCCGACAATGTCGTCTGACTTAATCGTCAACATTTCACGGAGGGTGTAGGCAGCGCCGTATCCAAGGAGTGCCCATACTTCCATTTCTCCGAAGCGTTGTCCTCCTACTTGTGCCTTACCACCAAGTGGCTGCTGGGTAATGAGAGAGTACGGTCCAATCGAGCGCATGTGGATCTTGTCTTCCACCATGTGGTGTAGTTTCAAAATATACATGTACCCAACTGCTGTTTTTTGAGCAAATAACTCACCGGTAAGACCATCACGTAGTTGGATTTTTCCATCTGAAGGGAGTCCTGCAGCGACCAGTTCCGCTTTTACATCATCTTCCGTCGCTCCCGCAAATGGTGGCACAATCGCTTGATAGCCAAGCGTATGGGCTGCCATACCGAGGTGCAATTCAAGAATCTGACCAAGGTTCATACGAGATGGCACACCAAGTGGTGTCAAAAGCACATCAATCGGACGTCCATCTTCAGTAAACGGCATATCTTCTTCAGGCAAAATGCGCGAAATAACACCTTTGTTACCGTGACGTCCAGCAAGTTTGTCTCCTACCGAGACATTACGAACTTGCGCTACGGTAATGTGGATACGCTTAATGACACCACTTTCAAGTTGGTCACCGTTTTCTCGTGAGAAGATTTTTACGCCCACAATACGACCACGCTTCCCTGCTTCTAATCGTAGTGAAGTATCCTTCACATCTTTTGCTTTCTCACCAAAAATTGAACGCAGGAGCCGCTCTTCTGGCGTAAGCTGAGTTTCTCCTTTTGGAGTAACTTTTCCAACCAAGATATCTCCTGGACGAACTTCAGCACCAATACGAATCACTCCTGTCTCATCAAGGTTGCGAAGTTTTAGTTCGGAAACGTTTGGAATATCGGGGGTGGTCACCTCTGGTCCAAGCTTGGTATCTCGTACCGCGCAATCAAATTCTTCAATATGTATCGTAGAGAACTTTGCCTGCTTCACTAGTCGCTCTGAAATAATAATCGCGTCTTCGTAGTTCGCACCATTCCATGACATAAATGCCACGAGTGCATTTTGACCAACGGCGATTTGTCCGTTATCAGTAGCGGTCGTATCAGCCAAGAGGTCACCACGCTTGACGTGTTGTCCGAGCGATACCGCTGGTCGGTGCATAAAGGCAGAGAAATCGTTTGTGCGCTGCAATTGCACGAGTGGGTATTCGTGTGTTTTTCCATCCTTAAGTTTTACGACAATCTTTCGAGCATCGACTTCCACAACCTCACCCGCTTCCTGCGCATGAAGCACTCGCCCCACATCGTGCGCAGCCTCACCTTCCACACCCGTAGCAACAATTGGTGCTTCTGGAACCACACACGGGGTAGCCTGCTTCTGCATGTTTGAACCCATGAGTGTTCGGTTGGCATCGTCATGATTCAAGAACGGAATCATTGAGGTTGCGACTGAAAATGGTTGGTTAGTAGCAATATCAATGTAGTGCACATCCTCACGAGCAACAATTCTTGGCTCACCTTTATAACGAGCCTCTACGAGTTCTGGCTTAATCTTTCCTTTCTCGTCAATTTCAACGGCTGCATGCGCAATCGTGAATCCCTCTTCTTCATGCGCGTTCATGTAGACAATCTCGTCTTGGAGCTTGCCCTTATTCACTTTAAGATACGGAGTTTCAATGATACCAAAACGGTTCACGCGAGAGTACATCGAAAGACGAAGGATCAATCCAATATTTGGACCTTCTGGAGTATGAATCGGACAAAGTCGCCCGTAGTGTGAAGGGTGCACGTCACGCACTTCAAACCCTGCACGCTCACGCGTGAGACCTCCTGGTCCAAGCGCTGAAAGCGTACGAAGGTGTTCTACTTCAGCAAGGATATTTTGCTGTTGTGAAAACTGAGAAAGTTGGTTGGTGGTGAAAAATTCCTTAATCGCTGCTTGTAATGGGCGAGGATTAATGATCTGCATTGGCAGTGAAGTTTCAGCCTCGATGGTTGACATGCGGTCTTGAATATTTCGCTTCATGCGAGTCATACCCACACGCACGCGCTGCTGCAGCATTTCACCAAAGTATCGCACTCGGCGGAACCCTAGATGATCGATATCATCAGGAAGAGCTGAGGCATCATGATTACTTTCGATGATATGTTTGAGGATGAGTTTGATATCTTCAGTGGTGACCGTACGATTCGCGGTTGCTTTTGCGTCAGTTGGCAAACCAAATCGCCCGTTGAAATGGTGGCGACCAATTTCTGAAAGATCGTATCGCTCTGGGGCAAAGATTGAATCAACGAATTCTCGAGCATTATCAACTGTCGCTAAATCGCCATCTCGAAGACGCTTGTAGATTTCAATATAAGAGTCATTAGTGGTTTTTGCAGGATCTTTAGCAAGTGTTGCTTTCATGTATTCTTCACCGCGCTCTACTCCTTTCATGAGCTTAATCATGTCCGCGTCTTTCTCCAAACCAAGAACGCGAAGCAGTGACGAAATTGGGAATTTCTTCTTACGATCAATCTTTACGTAGATAACACCATCGGCCTCAGATTCGATTTCTACCCACGCCCCACGGGCTGGAATAATTTTCGCACCAAAGAGTGTTTTTCCCTTTGCTTCAGCGGCAGTGAAGAAAATACCGTAACTTCGAGCCAGCTGTGGCACAATCACACGCTCCACTCCATTGATGATAAATGTTCCATTATCAGTCATTACCGGAATATCAGTCATGAAGATTTCCTGTTCCTTCTCTGACTCAAAGGTTTTATTTTTAAGCACTACCGTAGCACGAAGTGGCGCTTCGTAGGTACGTTTATTCTCCCACGCAAATTCAGGTGAGTATTTTGGTGCACCAAGCTCGTACTTCTTAAATTGCATTTCAAACTTTTTCTCAGAATAGTCTGAAATTGGTGAAAACTCTTTAAAAATCTCCTTCAGGGCAGTCTCAACAAACCACTTATACGACTCGCGCTGTGGTTCAATGAGATCTGGTAGTGGGATTCGTGGCGCTGCCGCTTTTTCAAAGCGTTTTTGTGGCCAGTGTCCGACTGAAACATTTGGTTTGCTCATAGCTGTAAAAGTTATGAATGGAGAAAATAGCGCACAACAAAACCCGCCTATCGCGTTTTTGTTACTTGTTATTTTCTACCCGATGAATAAAAACACCACTTTAGTGATTAAACTTTTTGTCTGCATCCTCATACAAAACAAAAAGAGCTCTTTACCCCCGCGTATCTGAATCTCACCACCTCAACTCACTCGAGATCGCATTGACGTGCGTTTGTGGTCGGTAGTATACGAGATTTTATAAATTATGCAAGCGTAGCGCTTGATTTTGCTAATAATTTATTGTATAAATCTCGCTGGCTTTATTGGTTTCACTAGTTTTTAACCGCAGTTCATTTTAGAAAGGAAATTGTATGTTCTTCGATGCCAGCAGACTCTCTACCCACGATTCCATCTCTTTGCTGTGCGCACTTCTGATTTCTATGGTGGCACTGATGTTTTTAATCTACGTCATCATTCCAAATGTCAGCAACCTGTATTCACGAAGAAAGCGTCACATCATTGTTCATGGTCGAATCATCGAAAAACGCTGTGACGAATCGGGGTCCGTATATATCGAAATTGAAGGGCGGATCACTTTTGTGACACTTCCACCGGAACAATTTCAAGAGATAGATGTTGGCAATAATGTTGAACTCGAGTTATGTTCGGCAGACAAAAGAATACTCGCCCTTCGCCCAATCGAATACACCCGCAGCAACGCCTAAGCCTTAAACAAGGCAACATGAACCCTTCGTGCATATTTATAGTGTGCGAAGGGCTTTTTTATTTCAAAATTCGAAATTGACCAACAAAGGGTACTTCCTCCAATTTTCCTTGATAGGCGTTATAGGTGCCAATCGCCATCAAAACAATAACCGCCACATTCAGTAGCTGAATAACAAAGTATCCAAACGACAATAACACCGTCAAGATCATGCTATGCAGTAAATACACCGCCCCGATGACAATTAAAATGATTAGTTGCTGATTAGCATGAAATCGAACCACTGGATCATGTTTCGTTTTTTCATCCAACAATGGTAAGAAAAAAAGAAATGGCAGTAGGTATCCAATCACCGCAAAGGGCAATTTTGTTTTAACTGTCGTCTGCTCTTCTGATTGAGTATTCGCTTGGTTTGGAACGGCTTCGACGGTAGGTGTTTCAAATTTAGTATCAGATTCCATAGACATTTTTCTTATTTCTAATAGTAAAATAATACCATGCAACAAAATATATGTTTGACCCCTACGGCAAAGAAACTCATCTACGCTGCCAAATTCTTTCGTCGTTCTTCGATAGCCGCGTGATTTCCCCCTAAAAATACCTCGGGAACGATGAAATTATTTTTTTTATAAGTGAGCATTTCCGGTCGGGTGTACGCCTCTCCTGTGGTGGCGCGTTCATCTTCAAGTGATTCATGTGTGCCAAGCACACCGGCGATATGCCGCGCTGTAGCATCAATGATGGTTAGTGCTGGCAATTCTCCACCCGTAAGCACATATTCGCCCACACTGATTTCCTTTGCTTGCAGCACCTGCTGTACTCGAGCATCAATTCCCTCATAACGACCACAAATTAGTACCACGTGTTCGTACTGCTGCGCATATTGTTTAGCGGCTGCCTGCGTGAACAATGCTCCCCGAGGAGACATAATCAGTGTCAGTATTTTGCTTTTATCTTTTTTCCTCCCTACCGCTTTCTCCCACGCCTTGATGATGGGCTCAGCCTTCATGACCATTCCCGGACCACCTCCATAAGGCTTGTCGTCTACCTTTCTATGTTTATCAGTAGTAAAATCACGCGGATTATAAAAATGTACTTCAATTTTTTTACCACGCACTTTTGCTCCCCTCCCCTTATCAGTTTTTTGTGCTCGACCAAGCACACTGGCATCAGTATATGCCTGACACACTTCAGGAAATAAGGTAATAAGGTGAAATTGCATACATTAATCCTAGCATATAAAACAAAGGGCGCCCACGAAGTGGGCGCCCTTTGTTTTATAAACTAAATACGCAAATCGTCAATTGCTTGATCGAGCGATTTTGGTTCCACCGCAAGATTATCTTCTTGCATGGCTTCCGACATTTCTTTGGTCATTACCCGACCACCCTGTGGTTCATTAATCTTCAAATTAACACGAGCATCATGTTTCATTCCAACTACTCGGAGTAATGTTCGTATTGCCTTCGCAGTATTACCGGAACGACCAATAATCTTTCCCATGTCTTCAGCGTGCACATCAAGGGTGAGCAGTACGCCCATTTCATCAACCGTGCGGTTGATATTGACCGCCTCTGGATGGTCGACGAGTGCCTTTACAAGATTCTCGAGAAACTGCTTATCTTCATGCGTATCCATACATCAAATTTTGTCTATACTGGTAAGCAATCGTTACTAGCCGCAACGTATGCATTTAAAATGATACGAGAGTGTCTCGCGAGAGTCAAATGGTTTCTGGGTAGAATTACGCAGCAGGCTGTTCTTCAGCAGCAGGAGTTTCTGCTACCTGCGCTTCGGCAGCTGCTTTTTCAGCCTCAGCCTTTGCTTTCGCCGCAGCTTCTTCTGCTGCTCGCTTTAGCGCCTCTTCATCAACAATTGGCGATTTCTTTGGCAGGACGTTTATTTTTCGTCCTTCAACTACTTTCTGCCCAATAAGGATGTTGTACACCGTATCAGACGGTTGCACTCCTTTGGCGAGCCATTCCTTGGCTTTTACAGCATCAAGCTGTACCGAATTCATTTTCGGGTTGTACGAACCAATTCGATCGACATGCTTGTCGCTCTTTGGACCAGTTCGCTTGTCAGTCACAACAATACGATACGAAGGATCGTTCTTGCGGCCAACTCGTTGTAAACGCATCATTAACATATAAATAGATAGGGATTTATACAAGTTTCACTCGCTCTGTCATAAGCAAAAGGTTTTTACTCATGTCACTCGCTCCCTCACTTGTAGTGGACGCTAGCATACCAGATTGCATATAAACGTCAATAGACAAGCCGTCTTTATTAGTATGCAGATGATGCTATACTTCGCCATATGGAAAAAACTCACGAGGGCGCCATTATGATTCGTGGCAAAGGAACTGGTTTTGTTGCCCACCCAGATTTTACTGAGGATGTGGTTATCGAGCGCGAAGCCCTTGGCTTCGCGCTCGATGGCGACATTGTCGAAATTAGCCTAAAAAAGAAAATTCCCGGAAAACGTCTTGAAGGAACAGTAGTTCGAGTTATCAAAGCAGCTCACCGTGAACTCATTGGTGTCGTGAAGGAACGAAGTGAAAATGGACAACTAGTGAAATTTCTGCAACCCGACAATCATCGCATCCATATCCGCCCTCTGCTTCCTGAAGCAACCGGAAGCGACCTTGGCATGAAGGTGGTAGTGACCATTACCAAATGGTCACAGCCTAATCTCGACCCTTTGGCAAGCATCACTGAAATCATTGGTCGTGCCGGCGATCATGAAACCGAAATGCAAGCCATTATTCGTTCGGGGGGCTTTTCCAAGTCCTTTCCCGAAGCGGTGCAGCAAGCAGCGTCAAAATTACACGAAACCCAAGCAGAAATTTTTACCGCCGCACTGAACGACCCCAAGCGGCGTGATATGCGCCATGTCGTCACCATGACTATTGACCCTGCCGATGCCAAAGACTTCGACGACGCCTTGTCGATTCAAAATTTACCAAATGGAAATATCGAAGTCGGTATTCATATTGCTGACGTCTCTCATTACGTCGTTGAAGGTGAACCACTTGATGATGAAGCGCGTGAACGTGGTACATCAGTCTATCTTGTCGACCGTGTGATTCCCATGCTTCCTGAGATTCTTTCTAATGACCTTTGCTCCCTTCGCCCCAATGAAGATCGACTCGCCTTTTCAGCGATTTTTGAAATGAGCAGCGACGCTTCTGTAGTCAATGCG
>Ga0268298_10003859_pt1 | contig 14968 bp, 10 predicted proteins | sample WWTPWeurt_MetaG_FD_194462 | JGI IMG/M metagenome (GOLD analysis project Ga0268298, IMG submission 194462) | Activated sludge microbial communities from WWTP in Nijmegen, Gelderland, Netherland - WWTP Weurt | ecosystem: Engineered > WWTP > Aerobic digester > Activated sludge | place... | reverse complement strand
TGTCTGCATTTTTTGAATTACCGCTAACTCGTATATATGCGAACAAAAGGTTCGCATGTCTGCCCAAAATGGCGGGACATGCGAACCTTTTGTTCGTTTTGTGTGGTTGAAATGTAGTAAGAAAAGTGGAACAAGGTCATGGTTTAGTACTTTGAGAAGGCAAGGTATAAAAAGTTTCGGGGTTTGGCAAAAAAGTTTAAAGTTTCGGGTTTGAGGATGCGGATTCCGGGTTTGGCTCTGCGCTTTAATTATACTGCTAACCACAGGCAGATTGTCGCGCCATGGGTACATGGCTCCACAATGACGGTTTGTTTGATTTGTTTATAATACCAATTACTGGCATGTCCCAACTTTTCGTCACTGTGCGTGTCCCGACTTTTCGGGAAGGAATGTACCCATGACGAAGCAGTCTGCTTGTGGGAAGCACATGGCACGAATGGACAGACTCTTCGCTGTGCTCAGAGTGACGGTGTGTGTATGGATGGAAAGTGCCTCGCAATGACGTTCAGTATTGGAAGTACGGGGTATGGATGGGTCGATGTTTTATTCGTGGTAAAACTATTATAGCTAATGTTTACCTTAGCGTTAAATTTGCCGGGTAAAAACATCCGGGTGTATATGGTGAGGCAATTATTTTTTTTAATTTTTATATCCGTTTTTATATGCTCGTGCAACAGAGAAAAAGCTGCTGATGCCGGTAATAAAATACCTTACCTCTACGATAGCATCAATGTGTGCGATGTGTATCCGTTTCCGGGCGATACTTGTTTTGTGCTCCTACATGGCGGGGCATGGGAGGATGGAGATAAAAGCAATTTTTACCGCTCGGCTGAAATTTTTAAAAAATATCACCGGGCCGCCTGCAATATGAATTACACGGTAAACAAAAAGTATTGTGGCGACCTTAATCAAAAGGAAGTAAAAAATTGCCTCGATTTTTTGAGCAGCAAATTTCAGTATAAAAAATTTGTACTTGCGGGTTTATCGGCCGGCAGCACCATTGCCATGGATTATGCTTACCACACCACAGATTCACGGGTGATAGGCGTTGTGTGCATGGGAACCATTGGCGATTTAACCAAAAATGCCAATTCAAAAGTATTGTTCAATGCGGGTTATGCCTATAAAGATGTGGTAGCCTCCAGCCCCATCAATGCCACTACCTTTTGCAAAACACTTTTTGTGCATGGCAACACCGATGATATTTCTTTTCCGGTGCAGTCGGTAGATATGAATAATAAACTCACGGCTTCGGGCTGCGAATCCATGCTTATGTTTAAAGACAGGGGGCACTGGTTTGATGAAGAAATTTTGCGCGAGTTGTTTACCTTCTCGGTAGTTTATTTTCAGTAATGTGTGGCAGGTTTTTACGTTAAAATAACCGCGAGATTAAAAACGTGGAATCGTAATTAAAGCATACCGAGGCAAAAAACAGGGTATCGGCAATTCCGTGCGCCAGAATAAGCAAAAATAAATTGCGGTCGCTGCGCAGGTAAAGTAATCCAAATAGCACACCGGCAACAAAGGTGGTTATTACCCCGTTTGCCCCCTGATAAATATGAATAAGTGCAAACAGGAAAGAGGAGATGGCAACCGATACTCCGCGATGATTGGTGAGCTGCATAAAGCGGTCGAGCAAAAATCCCCTGAAAATAATTTCTTCTCCTATGGCAGCCGAAAGCCACATACCGGCTGTTGCCTGCAGTGTGAGCGGTATGTTATGACGCAGTATATTAAATTTATCGTAGTTGGTCATAATGCCGGTGAAATGATTGAGTACCGGATTTAAGATGAGTCCCAGAATTACCCAAAGCACCAATCCGGCTAACAGCCCGTTAAAAAAAGTATGATTAAGGTAAGTAAACCGCAGGATCTGTTTTCTTTTTACCAGTTGATTTTTAAAGACAAAATACGAGCAGAAAAGAATATTCAGAATAAACAGCCATAAGGCCAGCGCTGTTGTTAAGGTGGTAACCACCGGAAGCAGCACCAGCGAAAGCGAAACCGCAACAGGCCAGTTGCTGAAAATACTTTTTGATGAAATGGAGAAAGGGGTACTTACGGTATTATTGGTTCCCGACATGCGTTGTATTTAAACATTTTTTAAGGCAGCAGGAAAGGTAGTTGTAAATTGGTAAAAGGAATTAACTGACAAAACCCCTCATGCCGCTGCCCGCTGAAACAGAAGCCTGCATGGCTGCAAAATTTTCAGCCGACTGACTTTCTTCTTCGCCCTGACCTTTTGAAGCCTGATGAATGTCTTTAAGAAACGGAGGCATAAACTCATTTAGTTCATCATTGCCGCTTGCGGCTTTAATACTAACCGAATAACGCAGCGAACTGCCATTGCCAATGGTTCGCACCATATTCATCTTAAGCAGGTCGGTAAAATCGCGCTGAATGGTTTTGCGGTTACACCCGAATTCTTCGGTAAGTTCTTTGGTGCTCACAAATCCTTTATGATGGATAATGTACATAATGAGTTCCTGTCTTTTATTCAGCAACCCGTGGCTGTACAGTTTAAGTTTATAGCCGTGTTCAAATACGTAGTTCATAATATTGCGCTGCCGCGGGTTGGCATCGTCATATTCTACCTGCTTGCGAAAATACTGGCGCAGCACCTGTTTTACCCGCACCAGATTATTGTGAAAAATTTCGTTGCCAAATTCTATTTTGCTTTTGAGGTTTTCAATGCTGAATTCCTCCTGTTCCCTTAGTTCAAAATAACGCGAGCGGTTTAAAAATAACTCATGCTCCAGGGTAAGCAACCCGTCCATATGAAGGCTGTGCTTTGCGAGCCAGAAATTTTGCATTAAGCGGGCCAGTATGGGGGCATCGCTGCCAAATGGTTTTATACGTAATATTTCGAAATGCAAAATCCAGGAAGTAGCTATGGGATCCAGTTCGTGTTCGTTTTGTACCATATCAAAAACCTCGGCCAATTGTGCTTCTTCCATTTGGGTAAGCGATTCGGGAAGTTTATGGTATTGTATAGTGAATAAATCAAAATCTTCGGTAGAGCGGTTTACCGTGCTGCTTATTAATTTGTGCAACTGAACCAGTAAATCTACAGTCAATGGTTCGTCCCGTTTTTTAATCAGGTATTCTTCGGCTTCGCGGTAAATGTATAATGTTTTTTCGTTAAACCCTTTGGCCTGTGCTTTTTTGCTCAATATGTTTTTAAGGGTTTCCAAATCGGCAATGGAACGCTCCAGTGCATTGGCGTAATAAGAGCGGGAGGCCGATGCATTAAACTGTTCAATGCGCACCACTTTATCGGGCAATTCCAGAAAGCGGAAAATATTGCCCAGCTCGAAATAAAATTCGTGCAGTTTGGTGTCAGTCTTAAGTAAAGCTACAGGTATGCCCAGCTTTTCTTCTAAAAGCATAGTCCAAATCTACCTTGTTTTATTTCGCTTTGAAAATGGCCTCCTTTGTAAAACCTCTGGTTTATTCACAATATGAGGCATAAAGCAGGCGAGAACAATTCCTGAATAGCAGTTTTAGCTTAGAGGGAGACGAGTCGAAAAAAATGGACAAAGGCCCGTTTATGTGGAATTTTGAAAAGGAGGAAGGGTGCTTTTTTTAACCCAAATCGGCCAGCCAGGCTTGCAGCAGGGGCATTTCCTGCTCACCCACCAATTTCAAATCAATAAGTGCGCGGTAACAGCTTATCAGGTTTTCTCCCAGATGCTGTGTGCCCGGTTTAAGGTCTAATTTCTCGAGGGTTTCGGAAATTTTGGCGTTGTTGAGGTAACCCGGAATTTCATCTTCAAAATCGCGCAGCAGGTTATGCTGGTTGCGTTCCTGCCACACCGTTGCTTCTTCAAATAAAACATGCCAGTTGTTTTCCCAGGCTATGCGTTGAGCCACAAAACTGCGCCATATATCCGTCATTCTAAAACTGCAATACGCAGGCAAATACAGCAATGGGAAAGCTTCTTTAAAATGGGTAGTATTTTGGCTGTTGTAAGGGCACCATGTGTTTTTACCCAATCCTATTTTATGCTTTTCGGTAAACGAAAACGGAAGGCTTTGCGTTAACCGGAATACTGCATCAATATCCGGATTTTCATCGGCCAGTCCCTGTTGTATGGGTGCTTTTATTTCGCGCTGCTCAAATGAATGGAGCGGCTTTATTTCCTTTTGCAAATACTCGAGCGGATATCCGCGCGGCCAAATATAGCCTTTGGTAAAATGGGCGTACACATTGAGCCATCCCTGCCCGTTAATATCAAACGCATGTGTGGTAAGGGAGCGGTTGTTCCAGAAATCTTCTCTCGGAAAATTGTCGTCATCACTCTCAATAATCATTTGCGCTCCGTTTTTTATAGCTACTAAGTATCCTATATTTTTTCGGGCATAGTGGCGCTCGGGGCAAATTTTAGCAAACGCGAAGGACAGCGTTTTTTGTTCTTCGAGTGAGTAAAAGCGGCATCCGTTTAACGAAAAATCTTTGGGCGATTTGGAATCACCAATAAGAATAAATTCGGTTCCGTTTTTGGCACATCCTTCGGCAAAAGAACGCAGCACATCATTGGGAGCAGATATGGAAGTGATGACTAAAGCGGTATGGCTGTTCATGAAAAGAATTAGAGTGATTTGGAATTAAAAGTAAAACGCAGCAGCACATAATGCAGCAATACTTCGATAGAATTGCGTATGGCCCGTTTTGATACACTGGGCGATGGTGCTTTGTAGTGAATGGGTATTTCGGCAAAACGTTTTTTACGCAACAGGTAGCGCACTTCGGTTTGGTAGAAATGAGCTTTAGAGAGCAACTGATAGTCGAGCAACTCCTTTACCACCGAGGCATGAAATCCCTGAAACCCCGATGTCATATCGTACATACGTGTTCCTAAAAGTACATTGGAAAGAATGGTTCCGGTTTTAGATAACATTCTGCGAAAAAAGGGAGAGTCGGACATAGAGCCTCCGTTAATGAAACGGCTGCCAAAGGCACATTCATTCCCTTCGTTCAACACCCGTAAAAACATGGGAAGTGCGCGCGGGTCGTGCGAGAGTCCGGCATCCATTTCAATAATAAAGTCGTGGCCACTGGCATATGCTTCTTTATAACCGCGCACATAAGCATCCACCACATTTTTATTTTCGGGAGCCCAAATGGTTACATACCGGTTGTCGGTGGCACTTTGCTGTTGGCACAATTCCAGTGTGCAGTCCTTCGATGCATTATCTACCACTAAATAGATTTTACCGCTGCCCAGACTATTCAATACCTTGGTCACCTCCCTGATAAAATCAGCGAAATCTTTTTCTTCATTAGCCATTGGCACTATAGCCGCCCAGTTCGAGTCGAAATACATTTTTGTGGTTTCAGGTCAGGGGTTCAAAGATAAAATAAGCATCCGAATTTCAATGAATGCCCATGCTGCCAAGTTTCTCAATCATTTGGGTGCAGGCCTGTGCCATTTCCTGGTTGCCCATTCTTGTATAGGCATCCCTCATTATTTGGTAAGCCTGAGGCATTTCCTGCCTTAGGTTCACTGCATTGGTTTCGGCTTCCACACATTTGGCATAATTTCCGGTAAGAAAATACGCCTGCCCCAGTGCCATATAAATTTCAGGAAGTTTTCCGTTTTGCTTAATGCAATTTTCATATTCGGGAATGGCTTCGGCATATTTCTGCATGTTCATGTACGAGGTAGCGGCATGGTAGTAAGCCATGGCATAATTAATTTTCAACCCGTATGATTTATGGAACAATTTAATGGCCGGCTCGTAGTTCTTTTTATTAAATTCAATTAAGCCCAGCAGGTCATAAACTTCATAATTTTCGGGTAAAAGTTCGAGTGCTTTTTTCAGGTGTATGCGGGCGTTGGTTTCATCCAGCATATTTACATAAACACCTCCCAGCACACGGTGCGCTTCTTCGTTGTTGGGGTTCCATGTTATGGCCTTTTTTAAGTTGACTATGGCCGAATCGAAACTGCGATTGTACAGTTGGGGGTAGGCATCGGCTATGTAATGATCGTGGCTTTTTAAGATGGCTGCCAGCGGAACACCGTCTGCTTCTATTACATGTATGGCTTCCTTAGGCGGAAATTGCCCCGATGCGAGCTGATGCGGGGTGAGGGTGCGGGTGGTGTAAATGGCGTAATCCCATTTTCCTTTGTACCATTCCATATCGCGGGTCCATTGCCATTGTATGCTGTCGGTTACTTTTTGCGAGTAGTACGAAGCATTCAGCGGTTCGTTATTAATGGCTACCACCACCGCTTTATTGTAATTGAGCGGTTCGTTTTTAAGCAGCCATTCTGTAGCCTGTTTCACCACATTGCCATAGTAGTCGGTTTCGTATTTGCCGTAGGCGCCTTTTATTCCGCCCACAAACTGATTAAAATACACATACTCGTTGGGATGGTTTCGTATCATCCAGCTTAAAGGTTCGGCTAAACCTGCCAGCGGTACCAATACCAGTAAAAGCTGAACGGCTTTTATTTTTACCGCAGAGGCAATAATGTCCCACCCGCATGCTGCTATGGCTACCAACGGAGGGTAGATAAATAAAAAGTGACGCCAGCCGTTATACAGCATGGAGTTTTTATAAGCGGCATAAAACACCGGAAACACAATTACAAATACAAGCAACCCCACTACAGGCCAGCGGAATTTTTTACGCGCAAACACAATTAAAAGTAATCCAAGGGCGGCACCTGCAAGGGCCACCACAGGTACGGTAATGCCAATATATTTTAAGGTGTAATACCACGGCACCTTGGCCATATTGATATGCACTCCTTCAAAATTTTCGTAAGAGGTGATGAGGGAGAAATTGGTAAATTCTTTAAGTGCTTTAATGGGATTGGTAAATGGTTTGGTAATACCAAACGGCCAGAAAAGTATTCCAAGAAAGTAACTGAAGCCGGCAATGGTAAAAAAGAATTTGAGGTATTTTGGAATTAACGATAAGGCGGTTTTGTTGTTTTTACGGAGGTGGCTAAGCCACTCAAAACCCATAAAAAGACCTGTGAATCCAAGAAGGATAATGCCGCCAATACGCATGCTGTTGGTGAGGGCAATACCCAAAATTAAAAATAACATTGTAGACGTGCGGGGATTGGGCAGTTGTTTTAGAAAACGTATCAGGTGATAAATGCTGAAAATATATCCCGCTGCAAACGGAATATCCTTTGGGTTATTCATTGACTGACCAAAAAATTGCGGAGTAATTAAAATGAGAAGCAGCGCAAAAAAAGCCGTGCGCCAGTTTCCTAATTCGCGGGCAGTGAGTGCGGCATAGGTCATAGCCATTAAACCAAAAAGGGAATTGAGCAAATGCCTTGTTTCAAATTCGCCAAACGGAGATAATACATCATTTACAAACGCAGCCAGTAAATCAAAAAAGCTTCCGTAATACAGCAGGTGACTGTACAGTGCTTTATTGGTATCGAACACAGTTTTATCCTCGCCAAACGAGAAGAAAAACTTAAGCATATCCTTGCCGTATTCATTTTGTGCTTTTTCATCCCAGGTTACTCCAAAATCGAAACTGAGATAGGGCATGGCAACCAATGCTAAGGCAAACACCATAAAAAAAGCAAAGCGGTACACAGGGTGCTGAGCATCGCCTAAAGAGAGCGAGGTAGTTTTAAACTCGCTGATTGGGTTTTTCACATGCCAGTACCATCGTAAGGTAAACACAAGAGCCAGTGCACTCCACACTTCGCCTATCCATTTGTAGGCGCGGTAAGGATTGGTTTTTAAGGCCACTACTGCCGGTTCAACCGAAACCTCATTCAGTTTAATTTTTCCGAGCAATTCGGTGAACAGATTTAATCCGTTACCCGATAAATGGCTAAACAGGTTTTTTGCTTTTTCTGTTTTTAGCAAAAGTGCTTTGGCCGATAGATCTTTTATTCCTGAACCGATATTGGTTTCGTTTATAAAATTACTTTTCCATTTGAGTAATTTATGTAAAAGGCCAAGGTTGTGGTTGTCTTTGGCAGGCACAAACCAAACGGCATCGCTTTCTGTTTTTGAGTGATTGCTGTTAAACCAGTTAAGCGCATTGGTAGCCGCACAAGCCTGATGCGGATGATAAACATACACCCATTCTCCGTTAATACTCTCGGTACATTGTGCAAGGGCTTTGCTGCCATTCACCGATGTACTTACTACTGTAATTTTTCCTTTTGTAAGTGCTTCGGCAACCGATTTGGTTTTGGACGATTGTGCCCATACTTCTTTTTTATCCTCCGGTAAACAAACCAACAATTCGGCTTCAGTTTTTGATTTGAGCACAAGTCCCGCAAGCAAATCAACTGACGAGTGGAACTCCTTATCATCGGCTAGCGGTGGTAAAACAAAACTTAAAAGGCGGCTGTAAGTAGTCATAAGTGTTCTTAATAATCAAAAGCAGCCAAAAATAGTCAATAAATTGAACTGAAATAGCACGAAGCAGTTTTTTTTCTAAGTGGTTTTATATAACTTGCCTGCACAAACCACCCATGAGGAAATTTTTTATTGTTCAGGTGCTGCTTTTCAGCTTTTTTGCATCATTGCAGGCTCAAAATTTAACCCTTCCCCTTTTTAAAATTGATATTGATACGGGGTATTTAAAAGCTATGTATGCCAACCCGCTTGCCGAGATATATTATCCGGCTGTTTTTCGGTTTGACACGGTTATTTATCCATGCGAAGTAAAATTTAAAGGTGCTTCTTCCCTTAATTATCCTAAAAAAAGCTGGGCTATAAAATTTGGGGATAATGTCAATATTTTTCACGCAAAACGAATTAACCTGAATTGCGATTACAAGGATCACTCGTACATGCGCAATTTAATGGTGTTGCGCCTGTTTAAAAATGTGATGGGTGTTGACGGGCCTAATATAACCCATGTGAGTTTTAACGTAAACGGGCGCTATGCCGGAGTGCATACCTACATAGAGCAGATGGACGAAGATTTTCTGGTAAATCACGGGTTGCCTGCAATTGATTTTTATAAAGCCGAAAATCATGGTGCCGGAATGTTTGCACTGACTAAAGATTCTTACTGGCCATCGGTATGGACTGAGCGCGTAGGCAATGATAATCACAACGACCTGAAGATACTTACTAATAAAATTTTTTACTTGGGTGAAGAAGAGTTTGATTCAAGTATTCACAATATAGTTAATGTAGATAATGTGATTAGTTTTTTTGCCGTTCATTTTGCCAATACTGCGTTCGATAATTTTAATAAAAATCAGTACATAAATTTTAACGGAGCTACCGGGAAATATGAGTGGATACCCTGGGATAATGAAGGGAGTTTTGGTTTTGGGGCATTTGGGGATTTTGATACCAGCCATATTGATTACATCATGGAGGATTCCTATACCGGTGAATACAATGTACTTTTTCAGCGCTTGCTTGATAATGATTCCATGCGTGGAGTTTTTAATGCCAGAGTAATTAAAATAATTAATGAAGGATATACGTATTTGGATACCTTAATTTACAACACCGCCAACCAAATCAGGAATGACGTGTATCAGGATACTACCAAGGAAACATCGAATGCCGAATTTGAAAATGATCTTTCCAGATTGCGTCAATTTATGACGGGGCGCAAAAATTTCCTCACGGCCAATCCGGTGCCCGAGCATTATGAGCTTACTGAATTTTACAACTCCAATCCTTTTCCCAATACCATCTATCCGCTGGCCGATATACGTGTAAAGTCGGAAGCCAAGCAACGGGTATTTATGTACCTGGCCGATTCGGTCACTTTTGATATTTTCGGACGACCCTTTAATCTGAAAAGAATAGAATTGTTTGATGACGGGGCGCACAATGACCTTTTGGCAAACGATCTGGTTTACGGAAACACCGTGAATGCGCAGGCGTTTTACAGCAAGTATATTCCGTATTCGTTTACGGGAGGATATCAGAATTATCCTTCCAACGGACTTTTTTATATCGATTATTACCGCTCAAAATCTTTTGCATTCAACAAAGCAAATACCGATAATAATCTGGGAGGCCGAATTCGTATAGGGCGAACATTTAAACAAAGCACTTCCTATTTTGTAGAAGTGGTGAATAATTCGTCAAGTCAAACTTCCGATATTTCGTACTGCCATTTCAGAGTAAATGCGGCTTACAAGGATGTGATGTTTTTGCATAATACTCTGTTGCAGCCGGGCGATACGTTTATTATTACCAACGATACCATGATGGCGCGTAAATCTTTTCCGGGAAAGGAAATATGCAATGTGTCGCTGTATTTCGATTTACAGGAAAAAGACCTGTTTGAAATTCTCTCTCCCGCACTTACTCCGCTCACCTCAAAAACGCTTCTTTTCTTTGATAATATTCCTTTCCCTGCTACCGACTCGGTGGTGATCAATGAAATTAATTACAACTCTCCGGGAAATCACAACACAGGCGACTGGATTGAATTATATAACCCCAATACCCATCCGGTAGATTTGAGTAAGTGGGTTTTTCGTGATGTATCAAATTCCCATAGTTATGTTTTTCCAAATGGTACCATCATTCAGCCCGACTCTTACCTGGTAGTATGTGAGGATACACTTGGATACACCCTGTTTAACAATATCAATATTCAGTATATGGGTAATCTGGGTTATGGATTTTCGGGGGCGGGAGAGTTAATCAGGTTATTTAATGCCAACGGACAGCTTATAGATTCGGTTTTATATGATGATGTTTTACCCTGGCCAACTGCTGCCGATGCCAAAGGGCCTACCCTCGAACTTAAAAACTTTACATGGGACAATGCGCTGGCATCGTCATGGTATGCTTTTGCCGGGGACTACGGAACACCGGGAAGAAGAAATCATATGGTGAATGTAGGAATGGCCGAAGCGAAAGTGACTGACAGCGATTTTTTCCAATTGTATCCAAATCCGAATAACGGAACATTTACCGTAGCACTGGCTTCGGAAGAGGAAGTTATTGACCTTAAATTGATGAATATGCTTGGCGAAGAAATTTATTCGGTACAGGTAAAAAATACAGCCACACTCAATGCCCAAATACCATCTGTTAAACCGGGAGTGTATATTGTTTCAATACATGCCGGTAACCGCAGTGTGAGCCGAAAGATGGTTATAAGCCATTGATTAAATGAGTTTCAGGTGTAAATACACCGGTAATTTCTTCCGGATTTGTCCCGCTAAAAAAGGCAAACAACTCTCAGTAATTCTTCTTACTTTTGGCGTTCAAAATAAAGATTAAAGTTCATGACAACAGCTGCTTTAAAAAACACCTCGTTAACCGAGTTGCACAAATCGTTAGGTGCTAAAATGGTTCCGTTTGCAGGATATAATATGCCTGTGTTGTACGCCAATTTAATTCAGGAACATCATGCCGTTCGCAATTCGGTAGGCGTGTTTGATGTAAGTCATATGGGAGAGTTTATGCTTAAGGGACCCAAAGCGCTTGATTTAATACAGGCTGTAACTTCAAATGATGCTTCTAAACTTACTGACGGAAAAGTGCAGTACAGTTGTTTGCCCAATGATAAAGGAGGTATAGTTGACGATTTATTAGTTTATCGCTGGAAAGAAGATGAATATTACCTGGTGGTGAATGCTTCGAATATTGAAAAAGACTGGGAGTGGATAAGCAAACACAATACCTACGGAGTAGAAATGGTGAACATGAGCGATGATATGTCGTTGCTCGCGGTTCAGGGACCCAATGCTGTGAAAGCGCTTCAAAAACTAACTTCGGTTGATTTAGGATCAATGGAATATTACACTTTTACTTCAGGCACACTGGCAGGAATTGAAGGGGTAATTATTTCCAATACCGGCTATACCGGTGCAGGCGGTTTTGAGTTGTATGTAATGAACAATGATGCCCGCAAGTTATGGGATGCCGTGATGGAAGCCGGGGCCGAGTTTGAAATTAAACCATGTGGTTTAGGTGCACGCGACACACTCCGTTTGGAAATGGGATTCTGCTTATACGGACACGATATCAATGACGACACTTCGCCCATTGAGGCAGGCCTTGGCTGGATAACCAAATTCACTAAAAATTTTACCATGAGTGATTACCATAAAAAACTCAAGGAAGAAGGAGCAAAGAAAAAATTAGTGGGTTTTGAAATGATTGAACGCGGCATTCCGCGCCAGCATTATGATATTGTTGACGGGCAGGGAAACGTGATAGGAGAAGTTACTTCAGGAACTCAATCGCCCACCCTTAGCAAAGCTATTGGAATGGGATATGTGAAAACAGAATACAGTAAGCTGAATACCGAAATTTTCATCAATATCCGCGAAACCCGAATTAAAGCCCGGGTTACTAAATTGCCTTTTTTACAAAAGTAAGTTTTAGGCTTGCAGTAGTATTACCAAACTAAAGGCCATGCAGCACATTGATGTAGTTCTCACACCAGCCATGCTCCCCCTTTATCAGATTGAGGGGAAAGTGGTAGTGGTTATTGATATACTCCGGGCTACATCTTCCATTTGCGTGGCCTTTAATACCGGAGTTCAAAAAATTCTTCCGGTAAGTACCCCCGAAGAATGTGCCACCTATCAATACAAAGGATTTGTGTGTGCTGCCGAGCGTGACGGAATGGTGGTTGATGGATTTGATATCGGGAATTCTCCTTTTAGTTATATGGACAAAAAACTGGAAGGAAGAAATATTGCACTCACTACCACCAACGGTACTTATGCTATTGAGCATGCCCGCCATGCCGACACTGTGGTTATCGGGTCGTTTTTAAATTTGAAGGCCATATGCAACTGGATAACGAAACAAAACAAAGATGTTATTTTGTTATGTGCCGGATGGAAAAATAAATTTAACCTCGAAGACACTTTATTTGCCGGAGCAGTTTGTTATCACCTCAAAAACGAATTTTCGCTATGCAGTGATGCCTCTATTGCCGCATGTGATTTATATATGCTGGCAAAAGATAACCTGTATGGGTATATACTTAAGTCGTCACATGCGCACAGATTTAAAAAACTCAATATTGAACGCGATATTGAATACTGCCTGCAACAAAGTATTTTTAATGACATACCGGTATTAAGCGGAGATTACCTCATAAAAATGGAGTTGCCCCAGCGAGGTTGATATGCGTAATTTGCTATTTTACTCTTTTACATTTACCTTGCCATTGATTTAGGGTATAGATGGAGACCAATACAACTGTTGCGACAGGCATTTTCGATTTGGCATTTATTATAAACGAGGATACGCAAATTTTACATTTTGCTTCGTCAGATAATACTTTGCTGTTTGTGAGTCCCGATTATTTTCTTGGCAAAAGAGTTATAGAGGTATTGCCTCCCGCGGCAGCGGCCACCTGTATGCAAAGTATTCAACAGGCTTTTGGATCGAACGTTTCTACCAGGTGCGAATACAGTTTAGAGCTTGAAGGGAAAGTTTGTTTCTTTCGGGCCGTAGTAAGCCCGTTGATGGGAATAAACGCTGATGTTTCGAGACAGGCTATTGTTTCAATTAAAGACATTACCCAAAATAAAATTCAGGCAAGTGAATACGTTGAACTCAACGATAGGTTTAAAACCATTTTTCATTCGGCTAATGCAGGAATAGCCTTTGCCGATGCAAATGGTAATCTGGTTATGGTAAATAAGGCATTCGAAGAGCTTGTAGGATATAGTGATGCACAATTGAATAATATGCACTTCAGTTATTTTATTCATTCCGAAGATTTGGCTGAGGAGATGATTTTAATTGAGCAAATGGTTAATAGTGAAATACCCGGTTTTAGAATAGAAAAACGCTTTCTCAAACAAAATGGGGATATTATTTGGGTGGATGCCGCCATCTCACATATTCGTGATGAAAAAGGTGAAGTAAAATTTCTTGTGGGAGTTTGCACAAACATTGACGAAAGGAAAAAACAAGAGTTGCAACTCGAGGAATTAAATACAACTAAAGCTAAGTTATTCTCAATTATCGCACACGACCTGCGAAATCCGTTAAATGTCATTTCAGGGCTTGTTAATATTTTGGCTACTGATTTTGATAAGGAAGAACTACGCAGCGAATCAAGGCAGATTCTGGATATGCTTACACAATCAACACTTGGGGCAAATATTTTACTCGAAAATTTACTACAATGGGCTCGGGCACAAACCAATTCCATCTCATTTTGCCCTACTAAAACAGAATTGAAATTTATAGCCGATGATTTAATTCACCAACTGGCCGGGATGGCTAAGGCCAAAAATATTTCAATTATTCCCACGATAAATGGTGGGAAGTTCGGTCTTCTCGACTGGCAAATGATAAGCACCATTTTGCGCAACCTGATGACCAATGCCATTAAATTTACGCCCGAAGGCGGACAAATTGAATTGACTATTTGTACCAATGAGCATGATATTTCATTTGAGGTTAAAGATAATGGCGTTGGAATGGACAAAACCAGGGTGAGTCATCTTTTCGATGCCAATCATATTCAAATTACTCCCGGCACCGCCAATGAAAAAGGCACCGGACTTGGGTTGCTCGTATGTAAAGAGTTTGCCAAAGCCCACGGTGGAACCCTCTCAGTTGTCAGCGAAACAGGAAAGGGAAGTACGTTTACTTTGCGCATTCTTCAATAATATTTCTGTAAGAAGACTTAGACGGAGTAATTCACGAAGAACACGGAACGGTGAATGTGATTTATTAACCTCTTCTTGCCATCACTTTCAGCACGGCTTCTACAATATCCGGGGTGTCGAGTTTATATTTTTTTAATAAATCTTCCGGTACTCCGCTCTCGCCAAAGCTATCGTTTACGGCTACCATTTCAACAGGTGCCGGAGTGTGGCGTGCCAGTAGCTGACAAATACTATCGCCCAATCCGCCATGGCGCTGATGTTCTTCGGCAGTTACCACGCATTTGGTTTTGGCCACCGATTTTAAAACGGCTGCTTCATCAAGCGGTTTAATGGTGTGTATATTGATAATTTCGGCATCAATGCCTTTTTCAGCTAATATATGTCCGGCCTCAATG
>Ga0268298_10003858_pt1 | contig 14975 bp, 18 predicted proteins | sample WWTPWeurt_MetaG_FD_194462 | JGI IMG/M metagenome (GOLD analysis project Ga0268298, IMG submission 194462) | Activated sludge microbial communities from WWTP in Nijmegen, Gelderland, Netherland - WWTP Weurt | ecosystem: Engineered > WWTP > Aerobic digester > Activated sludge | place... | reverse complement strand
CGTGAAAAAAACGATCAAATTGGTAGCCGTTTGCTGCGAGCCACACCCCGACACGACGCGCCTGCGCATGGCCCGTTTCGGTCAGCTGGTCATAATTTTCGCCGGCGCTGTCTGCCTGGCCATGGCGGATAAGAATTAGATCAACCATAGTTTACCCACTCCGCCATGGCGCGCCATCCCTGGCTCAGGCAGACCACGGGCGTCCTTGCCCTTTTGTCGGCTTGGCCGTGACGCACAAGAAAGAGTTCCATCGCTTAGCCCTCCGCGGCGACGCCGACCACGTGCATCCGTGCACTTCGGTCTGCCTGGCCATGGCGAATAAAAATGAGCTCAATCATAAGTCCTCAGGTTTTAAGCCGGTATGCCTTGCGATTTTTTTTAGCATCACAGGGCCGATTTCGACACCGTCATGAAATGCAAAAACATAGTCAGGGTAACCCGAACGCTCAAGTATCTTGTGTGAACCTGACTGCCTTTTTAGACGCCAGCCTATTCGCAGCAAAGCTGCCAGTACCTGCTTGGCTTTTCTTGATGACCAATCAGACATTAAGCAGAAATAGAAATCTGAAGAGAATCTGCATTCAGCTCACCGCTGTCCAGTTGGTCGGCCATCACGCGCAACGCAAGGGCCTCGCACAGGGCTAAGGCTTCTTCGCGGGTCTTGCCATACGCCATAACACCCGGCATTTCTGTAGCCTCGGCGATGAACCTGCCATCGGCTTCTTGATCGAATTCAATGTGAATCTGCTTCACGGCATAGTTGCAACGATCATTTCGAGACTGTAAAGCATTTTTGCTTGCAGCAAGCGTGGTCAATTCTTGTTTACTATCGCCGCGAACAACTTCTCGGGCGCATCGGTATAGAGCCGCAGGTGTTCGATGTTCGTCGCGCTGCCGGTCGCTTCGGGAATGAATTTGATAAACGGCTTCTTGCCGTCGAGTTCTGTCGAAACATTCTTGCGCAGCGCGAGATAGATCACGTAACCCTTCGCGTAAAGCCCACCCGTCAGCTTATCCACTTCGGCTGAATCCCCGGCTGCCGAGTCGAGCTTAATCACGTGCGTGATCATATAGCGTTTACCCAGAAAAACTTTCTGACCAATGACAATACGTTGGTTCGTCACGATCACCTCGGCACGACGCATGCGTGCAAATGACATCACCATGGCGCGACCGAGATTCGTTACCATGTGAAAGTCGGCCCCTGCCTCGCGGTGCCTGACCTCTTCGCCCAGCTCGGGTTTGAATTCATCGAGGTAGTGCGCCTTCACGCCCTTGATTTTGTTGATGAGCATCGCGCCGAGAATAAAACCGGCAATGATGCCGAAAAAAATCATGAGATTCATATGTGGTTACCTTGTCCTTTGTGAAATTCTAATCAGTACCATACCGCGGATTCGAAATCTGCAAATTGTGCTTCAGAATTTCTTTCACGGTCGACCACTCTGCGCTGCCGACGCTCGCCTTACTTCTGCGAATCGACTTTGAGGTAGCAACTGACAACTGCTGCGCCTTTTGCCACAGCGCGCGGTCGGCAAATTCGTGAGGATTGATTTTTTCGCCGAGCATCTGCGCGAGTGCCGCGATATCTTGCTCAAGCAGCGTTCTGCCGTTCTTTAACTCACGCGAGACAACGCCGAGCATGTTCCACGAGACGAGGGTTTTGTAGGCGACGGCGTCGTTGTCTTTAACGGCGGGCAAAACTTCTTTAATTAAGAAATCCTGAATGGCATCGAGAAGGTCTGTGTGTTCGGGTCTGTATTGCATTTGGTTTCCTTACTTCTAATTCAGAGCGCTGCCCTCAATCAGGCGCATTGCCTCGAGTTCCATTTCGGCGACTCGGCGGCCGATCGAGGCGAACTCGATGCCTTTGTCTTTGCCCGACAGATGGCGTTCGCCCTGCTGCGCCGCGCCAATTGCCCAGCGAATGTTGCCCATAACTTCCCAATAGCGAACTTTGACCGGGTCAATCTTTGTCTGCGAAGCCGCCTCGTAGTGAGGGTAAAAATCCTCTGCAGAAGAAAATCCGCCTACTTCATTTTTCACTTTGCCAAAGCGCCAATCGCGCATGCGAATGTAACCGATGTCTTCGTGGCGGTCGCTCCAGTGTGCGAATTCCCAGTCGAGTATTCCCGTCAGGTTACCACCACCCGCTACATCGACCATGAAGTTGCCGCTGCGAAAGTCACTGTGCGCGAGCACAATCGTGTCGGTCACGGGCGCATTGGCTTCGGCCCAGTTGAGGCAGAGTTCGATGCCCGGGTAGCCGCCCGGCAATTCGTCGAGCAGGCGGCGGCAATCGGCGACCGCAGTGAGCGCCACATCGGTGGTCCCAGGCCGCAACTTGCGGTCAAGAAACGGCAGAACCTGTGAACCATATTCTACGCTGTGAATTTTCGCCAGATTGGTTGCTATATCCGCCGCTAATTTTTTAAAATCGATTTTTTTGCTCTTAAGAATTTCGCGTGGGTTTGCGGTGCCTTCGATCTTCTGCATCAGATAGAACGGGTGGCCGACGATCGAGGTATCTTCGCTCAGCCACTTCACGGAGGGCGTCAGCACACCCGCGGCAACGGCGCGTTCTATCACCTGGTATTCTTGCGCGCGCGAAAGGCTGCCGAGCAGAGCGCCACCTTTGTCGGTACGCAAAACACATGTCTCATGGTTGGTGAGCGCAGTCGAACCACCATGAGACTGCATAGACATCGCAACGAGGTAGTTATCCTGACAGGCGCCGCCCGAGAGCTGACGAAACTCGTTGATCTCGACCGGCGCGCCGGCGCGCTCGCTCAGATATGCCTTCAACTTGTCGCTCGCCACCATGCGGACAATTTGCCGGCGTACGTCAGTTTGTCGCGTGGTTCGTGGCGTCACGAATGGGGCGTCAGATGTGAAAACGGCGTCTCTTGCCGCGGATAGGTACGAGGTGTTTTTTTCTGCCGGGGTGGCTACGCTTGCCAGAATGCTTGTCGCGCTACAATCGTTGTTCAGCTCAACCCGAATGCGGCGGCGCGCCCATCTTTTGCTTGCAGGTTCTGCTCTGGTCTTGAGCTCTGTCGCGCTGCAAGCTGACCCAAATGAGGGCGAGCGCAACTTTCAGATCGCTGTTGCGGCCGGCTTCAATCGCATTCTCAGCAATGATGAGTTCGTGAAACAAAACGCGGGCGCCGAATTCGCTGTCATCTCGACGCTGCCATTGACGCTCTGGCGCGAAGACGCGAATCTGTTTGCAGTGCGCGCACAATATACCGCTTTTAAAGGTGATATCGAATTGTCCAAAGACACTGCGGGCAACGCAGATAAACTTTTTTACCCGAGCCATTCACAGATTAAGGCAGATTTTCGGCAGATATTCAGGCACTGGAATATCGACTGGAGCCTCGGTCTCGGGTTTCAGCTTCCCGTTTATGACCGAACGCTGACCCCTTTGGGTACGTTCACATTCAAAGAAGCTTCTGAACTTTATCCCGAGGCACGCGACACGCTCGCCAAAATTGACCGCTCGTACGCAATTTTTTTGCGTCTGGGCATCGACCAGAAATTTCTCGAAGATGCACTGATCGCGGGGCTCGCGATAGAAATTAATGCTGTTGAGTTTCCGAAAACACAGCAGCGCGCATCGCTGAACTTCTATGTCGGGGCGCGCGTATGGTGAAGCTCTTGCGCATTTTGGCCATCGTGCACCTGCTTACAGCGTCTTTGCGGGCTGAACTCACAGTCTACGATGCAACTTTTGACACCAGTGCGGCGAACGTGCAGCGCGCGCTCAACCTGCTTGATCGCGGGCTCGGCATAGTTTTTTATGGCCTGGCTTCAGTGGCGGGACAACCCATCGTCAACTCGGCTGCATTCTCATCGACGATTGGTGTGCAGCGGCAAGAAGCGTGGCTACCGAATTTTCAGCTCGAACCCTCTGCCGCATGGATTCAACCCGACAAGATCGGTGCGGGCCAGAGACTCAATTCATCGATTCTCTATTCTGTGAACATCGTCGGTGGCATGAAACTGAGCGATAATCTGGCGCTGCAGGTGCGTTCATTCTATATGCCAGAAATTGACTTCAATCAATCGGGTGATGGTTATGCGCTGCAGCCTTTTAGCCTCGGTGCTTCGCTCACCAGACAGATCAAAAAAAACGGCGATGCGTGGTACAGCCCCGCCATCACGACCCCGCTCGACATCGGCTACATGCACGGCACTCTGACGGCGTCATTTCGCGATATCATACGTAACATTGAGTTCGACCCTGACGGCGATGCCGCGAGCGGCACAACCGCGAGGGGTGACTTTCGCTTTCGCGACGAGTTCAAGCTCAAGTGGGATGTCATATCGCTCACAACCGGCCTCATCATCTCAAAACCATTTCTGTGGATATTCACGGGCCGAATGGGAATTTTGACTTCTTTGCATAATGGTAGAGCTTCACTTTCGAATACGGTGACTGGCGACTTTCTCGTTACCTCGTCAACGGCCACCGCGTCTGATACGATACGCACAAGTGACACCGCCACCCTTGTGCTCAAAGATTCGGCAAGCTTCAGACCGATTCTGGTGTCGAACCAGATTACTGCAGGCCTGGGCCTCAGGTTAGGCCCGGCTACGGTTAACCTTGATCTGTCGCGAAACCTGCAAATCAACGCCACGGCTATTATGGTACAGGCTGGGTGCTGGTTCTAGCAATTTCTTTTTTCGCATGCGGCGAGCATCAAAACTCGTAACTCGACGTGAGCAATGCTCCGAGGCCAGTCAAGCCCAGGTTAGCGGTGTTGTTCGCCGTCGCATCAATCTGTATGCCCCCCTGGGCGGTTATAAAAAACGCTCCGAGACCCGTACGCACGTGCTCGTCTGAATAGATAACGCCAGCAGTCACGAGAAACGCTGTGAGGCGCGCCATGCCAGCGTAACGCGGCTCAATCGCGGGCACGGCAGAAGGTAAATACGCAAAGCCAGAAAGTACGCTCCAGGTTTTGTTGATTTGGTATTCGAGACCTGTTGAAGCCCGCACAGTCGTTTGCATATTGTAGCTCGCGGTACTCGCAACCGCAGGCATCTCTTGAAAAGCTATCGGAAACTGCATATTCAAATCAACGTACCATTTCCACTGGTCGAGCACCTGCAGCTGTACGCCGGCAGATAGCTGCGCCGGACGCTGGTAAAAATATCTCTGGTCAGGCCTGTCTTCTGTGGTTGCCGACTGCGCACCGGCCGTGGTGATAACCGTCGATGAATAGTACGTACCTGACCCCTGAAGCCGAATGCCCGGCGGAGAAAATTTGACGCCGGTTGAAAGCCAGTTTTCCGGTTTCCAGAAAAAACCCAACACGGTCTCGACGCTGTGCGCAGCGCCTTCAGTGTGAGAGATTGAGCTGCTCGTAGCCTGATTGGCGCCAATCACATAAGAACCTGCAATGCTCATTGCGTTATAGCTGCTATAACGCGTACCAAAAAGCGAGAAGCCCAGACCATATTTCTCGCGCCAGACGCGGGCGAGCGATGCCCCGAGCCAGAGATCTTGCTGGCGCGTATCGAATTGAATGACGGCGTTGAAGCCGGTCAGGTTAATCTTCTGCAAGACACCTGATTGATAATACTCGGGCACGAGTACCGAAATCGCCAGAGTGGTTTCTCCCCATTTATAGATGCTGACTGCAGAGTTTGGCACAGAATTGAAGCCCGAGATGCGCACGTTTTGGCCCTCACCATTAAAGCGAACGAGCGGCTCGTAGTTGCTCGACATATTGAAGTAAAGGTTACCGCTGAGCGCGATTTTGCTCTTCTCAACGAAGCCCAGTGCCCCGGGATTAAAAAGCACCGCCATTGAACTTCTGCCGTCAGCGCAGGCCGTGTTTGCGAGAAACGCAGTACGGTCGCCAATCGGAAAATAATTTCCGTTGGCGATATCGGCGCTTGCCCGGGTAGCCAGTAAAAGAAATAGCAGACCTTGAGTCAGAAACCTTTTTTTTACTTTCAGAATGCGCTTTCCCCGATTTCTTTTTGGCGAATCATGCTGTGAACAGCCCAGATGAACATGACGACGCGGTTGTCCATCGCTGAGTCGCATGCTTAGCCCACCGCATGGCTGCAAATTTTTGCCGGCTGCGAAAAAACCTGAGTTCAAACCTGATTCTGATCTGAAGGCCCGCTTCAAAATGTATGATGAGAATCAAACGAACGCTCAGATTTCAGTCGGGTGAATCATTTCGCTCTCGACGATTGCGATCGTCAAAACCATATTTTGAAATATCGAATACGCAAGGCGTTCGTCAAGATGACTGATCTTGGTGAGAATATCGTCATCGAGAGCAATTAATTTCGCCGTCGTCGAGCCCGCACGGGCAGTTAATACATGCCCTTGATTGTCTGCTGATTTCAAGAAACCAAACATTGCGCCGGGTTCGAGCGCAATTACGAGTGCTTCATCTTTCCAGTATTGTTCGATCGTCCCTTCGACGAGCAAGTACACGTTTGTATCGACGTCGTTTTCGCGATCAAAGAGCTTCTTGCCCGGCGAAACGTACTTGTTTCGCATTTTATTGAGATATTCGAGCGTAACAAGGTTCTGCTTTCGTATTTTCGCAAACTTTTCGGCCGCACCCGGCCCGAACATCTCGTCAATCTGCAGAACCCGATCGGGTTTGCGAATGAGATGTTCGGGAATCGAGCGCAGGCGCTGCAGGGTGTTGCGAAATATCTGCGAAAGAAATGATTTGTCTTCGCGCAGGTACCGCAAGAAATCTTCTTCTCGCAGAAAAAGCACCTTACATTCGGCGTTAGCTGATTTGGCAGTTTCAAAGCGTGGTATACCCAGCAGGGCCGAAAGCCCGAAGTACGAACCGGGGTCGTGTACCGCGATTGCGCGCGTCGTGCCGCTGGCGCCTGGATGAAATACCTCTACCGTGCCTTGTAAAACAAGACAAACGCCATCATCGCTCGGCGTGCCATGCGCGAAAATTTCTTCGCGGGGCGCATAACGCTTCGCTACGGCGCCTGCGGCTTTGACGATATCTGCAAGTGACATGGCGGCCAAAAGGTTACGCCTGAATATTGGCGCAATCGATTTCTGTCAGAACCTGTTACGAGAATGGCGCCCCCTGCTCGAAAAGAGAAGGCGCTAATCGCACGAACGCACATACGCTAGAAACCCAGTCTGCGCCGCAACTCAGAATGAATCAATATCAGGTCAGATGCAAACGTGAAGACTTTTTCACTGAGCGGCGCATGCGGCGCATTTTTGGTCGCTATCCCCCCGGGCTGCGTAAAGGCACCGTTGCCGGTAATCAGCACGCGTGCATTGTCGCGCTTCAGCTCAAGCCATAGCCCGCGGCTCACGCCGGTGTTGGTCGTACCATGCAGATGGTAATAGGCAAATCCCATTTGTGTTTTCGCATCGATTGTCATCTCGATAACTTGACCGCTCATCGTGGGCAAGACCAAACGGTTGCCGTCAAGGACAATCTTTGGTCGCACTTTTGCCTTTTTGCGCAAGTATGCCGGAAAGCGAAGGTAGGTTGCCAGCGGTGCGGCCGCAAGCGCCGCGACTGTAATCAGAATCACAGCCGTTTCGCTCAGAAAAGCCTGCAGCGCGATTGCAAGGGCAATCACGGCCGCGGCAATGCCGAGAAATGGCACCAGCGCAGAAATAAAATAGAGCATCTCTTTCGCTTCTGAAGCCCTGGTCGGCCATTCGCTGCGCATGTCTTACCGGGAGTAAACGCGACACGTCGGGTCGCGTATTATTTGAGGCATGCTTTTCCCTAATTAGGGAAAGTTTCGCTACAGATACTTACCGTATTCAGTCTGTAGGCGCGCGAGAGGCATCACACCAGACGTACGGTGTACGATCTGGCCGTTCTTGAACATGATCAGCGTCGGAATACCCGATATCTGGTAGCGACCGGCGATGTCGGGCTGCGCCTCAGTGTCTACCTTGATCAGACGAATGCGATCACCCCATGATTGTTTCAGATCTTTCAGAATCGGCGCGAGCATGTGGCATGGCCCGCACCAGTCTGCATAAAAATCGACGAGCACGGGCACGTCGCTGTGCTGAATTAATTCATCAAACTTGGTGGCTTGCGTTGCGGTCATATACCCAGTATAGTATATACCCACATGGTCGGCAAATTTTGCTTCGGCTGAGAGAGACCAGTACCGACCCTTTAAAACTTGACACCAGTGTCAGTTTTGCAAGCGCAACCTTATGCCAGCCAACAGCAACACCGAACATAAGCTCACCGTGCGCAAGGGCCCGGCCGAGATACCACAAGACCCGCGCAGCGTCTTTGAGGGTAGCGTTGTGCTGTCGCACTTCTTCAACGCGATGAGCCTCTTGTTTCCGCGCGGCGAAGAGTTCTTCATCGACAGCGTGCGCAAATTCGCCGACCGCACGCCGCCCGAACTCAAGAGCGACGTCAAGGCCTTCATCGGGCAAGAGGCGATGCACGGCAAAGTACACCGCGGCTGGAACGAACATACACAGGCGAGTGGCTACGATGTTTCGGCGGTTGCGAACCTCATGGAAAGTGCCCTCAGCAATTTTGACAGACTCGACTTTATTCACCCGGCGCTTGGCCTGTCTGTGACCGCTGCTCTCGAACACGTCACGGCAACGCAGTCTGCGTGGTTTTTGCGCCACCCCGAGTTTGTTGGCCGTCTCGAACCGAAGGCGCGCGACATCACACTTTGGCATTCATGCGAAGAGATCGAACACCGCCACGTGGCATTCGACCTTCTGAAAGTTGTCGATGACAGTTACGCACTGCGCGTCGGCGGTCACGTTCTGGGCCAGGTGCTTTTATGGGGCAGTGCATTTTATGGGTTAGGATTGATTCTGTCACAAGAGAAATCGCTGACCGTTGGCGAGATGCTCGCAGAACTGCGACAGAATCTGCCGGGCCTCGCTGAATTTACACGCAACAACGTAGAACAGTTCTTTGAATATTTCAGACCCGACTTTCACCCCGAAGACGACGACAGCCGGCCTTTAGCTGCCGCGTATCTGGCCGAGAAGAAAATCGCCTGAACTAGCGCGAGCGCGTCGCGAGAAAATCTGCGTAAGCCTTGCGGGTGGCGGCCATAAGATTGTTCAGTGCCAAGATATTTCTTTGATTCTGTTTCTGTAATTTCGCTACCTCTTCCCGAACACATATGCCGCCCCGGCGTCGGCGGCTGCATCGTTATCGCTCGCAGCTGCGGGCAGGCTTCCCGTGTGCAAGACGGTCGTCGTGTTGCTGTCTTCGTACCATGCCCCGACGATGATCGTGCTGCCACTCACCGCAAGCGCTGACGCGAAACGATCATTCGCATCGGGGTTGGGGGACTTGAGATAAGCGTTTTGGCTCCAGACACCGGCTTCTCTGACAAAGACGTAGGCGGCGCCTGCCGATGCGTTTGCGTCATTGTCGGTTGCCGGCGTGGGCAGCGCCGCCGCCTGAGAGATCGTCTCTTGATTGCCGTCTTCAAGGTGGGCGCCCACGACAATCGTATCGCCCGAAATTGCTATGGCATAGCCGAATTCGTCGCTTGCCTCTGTATTCGGCGCCTTCAGGTATGCCTGCTGCGACCAGGTTAAACCTGTGCGCAAGAAAACATATACAGCGCCTGCGGCAAGTGCCAGATTGTTTGCCGTCGCTGTAGACGGCAAGGTGGCTGAATTGATCACTGCGGTATTATTGCCATCTTCTAAATGCGCACCGACGACGATTGTGTCACCCGAGATCGCGACCGGATAGCCAAAAAGGTCACTTGCAGCGGCATTCGTCGATTTGAGATATGCCTGTTGCGTCCAGGTTGTGCCCGAACGCACGAACACGTGCGCTGCACCCGCGCCATTTGCAGAATCACTGTCGCCCGCAGCAGTCGGCAGGCTGCCAGAGTTGAGTACGCCCGAAACTCCCCCGTCTTCGCCTTTCGCGCCCACAACTACCGTGTCGCCCGAAATCGCGACAACCTCACCGAAACTGTCTGCGCCCTCAGCGTTGCAAGCTTTGAGATATGCCTGCTGCGACCAGGTCGTGCCCGAGCGCGTGAACACATAAGCCGCGCCCGCTGCACTCGCAGCATCGTTGTCGCCCGCAGCAGTGGGAAAGCTACCCGCAAGCGAGATGGTGCCCTGGTTGCTGTCTTCGCCCGATGCACCGACCACAATTGTATCACCGTCGATGCCAACCGATGCACCGAAATTGTCAGACGCTTCTGCATTCGATGCCTTGAGGTATGCCTCGGCCGACCAGGTTGTGCCAGACCTTACGAACACGTACGCCGCACCTGCGAGAGCCGCTGAGTCATCGTCAGTTGCGGCCGTGGGCAGAGAACCCGCATGTAAAATTGAGGATTGATTGCTGTTCTCGTTAGCGGCGCCCACGACGATGGTATTTCCCGAAATAGCGACCGATATTCCAAATGTATCTGCACTTTCAGCATTGGGGGCTTTGAGATATGCCTGGGCCGCCCAGGTGTCGCCCGAGCGCACATAGACGTACACAGCGCCCGATGCCGCGGCTGAATTATTCTCGGTGCCGGGTGTCGGCATTGACGGTGCATGCAATATAGTGCTGGCATCGCTGCTCTCGATCGGGCTGCCAATTACCATCGTGTCGCCGTCGATCGCAACAGCCCCGCCGAAATAGTCGCCAGCTTGAGCATTGCTCGCTTTGGTGTAGGCCTGGTGCCACCACTCAGAGACAACAGCCGGGGCTCCGATTGCAGGCATGATGTCTTCAACCGTGATTGCCGCGTTGCCGTTGCAGGCAACGATCACGAGAGCCAAGAGCGAACAAAGAATTTGCAGCGGGCGAAGCTGCCGCATCGCGTTAAGTTTCTTGCGTGACGCTTCAGGCATTCTTCAACCCGTACCAGCCGCTGATCATGAACGCCTGAAAAAATCGAACCGGCAGCCCGATACCACTTTCACTCAGAAGTTTTTCGGTATCTGCGGGCGATATCACCGAGAGCATATCACGCAGCTGCACAGCCAGATTCGCCAGAGACTCAGGCGTTGCCCCCATGATAGCCTGCACGGCCTGCCAGTTGTTTAGCATTGACGGAAATTCTGGCGAGTTGAGATCGAAGCTGATTTCGGTATTGATGAATACGCCGTGTGCACGCAGACGCATGCAAATTGCCCGGTAAAAATTCAATCTGTCTGCTGGCTTCACAAAATGAGCCACAAGAATACTCAAGGCGGCGTCAAAGTTCTCGCCGGCCGGCAGGTCTTGCACATACCCTTGGATAAGTTCGCAACGACTCAGCACGCCGGCATTGGCGAGTCGTTCGCGGCAAACGTCAAGCATACCTTCTGACGGATCAACGCCGACGAATGTCCATTCGGGATATGCTTTCGATAACGAAAGAATCTCCGCGCCAGTACCCACACCCACGCAGAGCACATGGGCCCGCACCGGTGCCTTTTGCAGAATCAGGCGAATCAGAAAATGCATGTTCTCAGCAATAGGGGCCAGTTGCAGGTTTCGCTCATCGTAGAATTTCGCAGTCTGCGTGAAATGGTCGATGACTGACGGCATAGGCTTCATGCTGATCGAATCTGCGCCCCGAGCCGCAGTTTTTCATAAATTCGGGTGAATTCGGCGGTCGGCTCATCTATCGTGCCAAACCGCGGCTTCAGGCCTTCGAGAAAGTACATATCTATCATGCCTTTGTTTTTTGCGGCAACGGCCCCACGCTGTCTACACTGAAACAGCCAATGCAAGAGAGCATGGCTCGTTGCCGAAATATTGATGCGCCCGGGTTCACCCGAAGATTCCATACGGCTTGCGGTATTCACGGTATCGCCCCAGATATCATAGCTAAACTTATTTCGCCCGATTACACCGGCGACGACCGGGCCCGTGTGAAACCCAATGCGTACATCCCAATAGGGTTCGCCGCGTTCTGCTCTCTGCTTTTTCAGCGCGGCAATCGCATCGCGCATTTTGAGCGCGGCGAGCGCCACGTCATAAACATGCGTGTGGTTTGAATCGGGAATTCCGCCTGCGCACATGAAGCTGTCGCCAATAGTCTTGATTTTTTCAAGCCCGTGCTCGGCGCAAATCTGATCAAAGGCCGAAAAGCATTCGTCTAGGTCGGCAATCAGCTTTTCGGGTGGCATCTGTTCTGAAAGTTGCGTGAAGCCCTTGAAGTCGGTAAACAAAACCGTGGCCGCATCAACATGCACCGGTGCCACTTTGTTCTCTTTCTTCAACTCGGTTGCGATCTTGGCCGGCAGAATATTGTGCAGCAGGCGATCAGACTCGTCACGGGCATGCTGCAGGCGTTTTTCAAAGACTTCATTCACAGTCTCTTGGTAATCTTTGCTCTGCTCAAAGATGACGCTCCACCCTTCTTTGTAGTCGATGTCGGGAATCGCCATCATGACTTCGCGCATCATTTCGCGCATGTTGTTTTCAACACGAATCAGAAACGATATCGAAAAACCTGACTGCGTGTAGTCAAACTGCCTGAAATTATCGAGCGTCGCTTCTTTGAAGCGGGCGTTGCTCGCGGCGGAGTTATCGCGCAACGCGATCAGGCGTTCAATAAAAAGCCGGTTGTACCGGTCAAAAACATACGCGTCGTAATCGAACGCGAATCGATTTCGCCTCGCCCATTCGCGTATGAGATTATATTCTGGCTCGCGCAAAGATTCGACGCCGGGAAATTCATTCAGCAGCCGTGAATAAATCTCCCGGTTCACTTCACCTGAGGTGCGCCCGTCATAACCGACCTGCGCGAGCAATTCTTGCGGCTTCGTGAATTCGGCGCGCAGATGGTGAAAAAAGTAGCGCGCCAGTTCGGTCGATAGCTTAATCCGCAAAGCCATTGGTCTATTTCTTGAGCAACTTGAAAGCGTGGCTCCAGCTGCCGCCAGAAAGACCCGGGATACACCAGAGCATGCACAATGGTTCAATCGCGCGCGCCGCGGTTGCTGCACCCATGTCTTCGGGTTCAAAACCGAATTGTTTCAGAATGTCAGACACCTGCTTTTTTGCGGCGCTATCGTTGCCGCAAATGAACATCGTCGGTGTTGAACTGAATGTCGGGTTTACCATGTGCGGGCCACCGATCATGCTAAACGCCTTCACAAAATGTGATTCGGGGTGCGCCACCTGCAGATCTTCCATGAGCGAGTGGTTGATGCTGCTGTAGAACCTGAGCACGCCATTTTCCGGTGGTGCGTCATCAATCGGGTTCGTCGGGTCAATTATCGTTTTGCCTTTGAGGTTTGCTTCACCGGCGAGTTTCAAGACTTCGGGTGCAGCTTTGCCTTTTACCGCCAAGACCAGAATTTCACCAAATGCGGCAGCTTCGGCAAACGAACCAACGCCGATTTTCCCTTCTGCTTTGCTGAGATATTCATCGAGCTTCTTCGGGTCGCGCGTACCCATCATCACTTCATGACCATGCTTTACAAACCCGCCCGCCAGAATTTGCGCCACTGTTCCCGAGCCCAGTACACCAATTTTCTTTGCCATAAATTATGTTCTCCCTTTTTTTATTATATTCAATTGCTGATGGGCCGCATAGGTCGCTGCAGTGAGATTGCGCGCCGCCTCTTGCCCGAGAATCTGTGCGTATTTTTCATAGAGACCTTGCCAGGCCTTGCGTATTCTGGCGTCTGCAACCTTCGCTGGCTTTTCTGGGTAAAGGTATATATTTCGACCCTCGGACTTGCGCTTGACCCAGCCTTTGGTATCGAGATAATCAATGAGGCGCGTCACCGTCGAACGTTCGAGCTGCATGGCTGCCGCAAGCGCAGTGGGTGTCACGCCCGGGGTCTTGTTGACCGCCATGACAACAAATGCATGCGAAGGTGAAAGGCCGGTTGGCGCGAAACTCTCTTCGGCGAGCCGCGTGATGGTGCGGCCCAGCGCATTTGCCGTAAAGAACAGACAATTGCAGAAAGGTGACTCTGCGTCATCAACCATGCGCCATACCTGCTTATTTAGTTGTACATACAAGTATTTTGCGTTTTGAAGCTGCGCGTTCGTGTGTTGTCATTGAGGCGCAACCGCCCTGTCATCGTTCGTCGTCAGCACCTCACCGGTCGCTACATAACACGCAACCGCATCGCAGACGCCCTCGCCGGTGATCGTCAGGCGCACGTGGTGGCGCAGGTCGCGGCCCTCGTGTTTAAAGATGCGCGGCCAGCGCGCGGCGTTGATATAAGTGATGCCGTCTTTCGTCGCATGCCACTGCTTCGGCTTTTTGCCGTGTTTTGTCGGGTAGTGCATATGCCCCGCGATCACAGCGAGCGGAGGCTTGCCTATCGACTGCGCATACGTGACGGCAGCTGCAAGGTCGTGATCACCGAAGTCGGTTTCTTGCGGCAAGAAATCCGCCCCCCACATGTCGGTCGCAAGGCTACCCAAACCATATGGGCCATGGTGCGCCAGAATTAAAAAAGGCTTATTCACCGCGTCGATGAGACTTTTCAGGCGAACAAAACTTTCGCTGAGTGTCGAAACGCCATGCACCTTTGCCACATAAGGTCGAAAGTTCACCGGCAACTGTAACGGGTCTTGGGCCGTCGCGGCGTGAGCATCGCCCATTGAAAACGGGCGCGCGGCAACGAGGCCAATACCTTGTGGCAGCGTATGGTTCGAATAGCCGCAGAGCTGCGTGCGCTTCAGCGCAGACTGCATCTTCTGCATGCGTTCTATCTGCGACGACGCGCCGTTTTCGATCAGCATGTCGCTATGCATCAATTCACCGAGAAGTTGGCGAATGCCGGTGGTGTCATGGTTGCCAGGTATCAGATACGCGGGTTTCGTCAGCTGCTCAATGATCGGCAGAAGGCGAAACATGCTGTCGGGGTTCTTCGAAGCAAGGTCGCCGACGAACAGCAAAGCGTCGTAATCAGACGCGTTGAAGAAGGCAACATCGGTTTCGTCGAACTGCATGTGCATGTCGCCGATGATTGCGAAATTTGGCATCAGATGCTAGGGCTCCTGTCGAGGTTCTGTTTCGCATTCTGCCGA
>Ga0268298_10003857_pt1 | contig 14980 bp, 17 predicted proteins | sample WWTPWeurt_MetaG_FD_194462 | JGI IMG/M metagenome (GOLD analysis project Ga0268298, IMG submission 194462) | Activated sludge microbial communities from WWTP in Nijmegen, Gelderland, Netherland - WWTP Weurt | ecosystem: Engineered > WWTP > Aerobic digester > Activated sludge | place... | reverse complement strand
TCAGTACGCCGGTTCCACCAACCTTCTTTTGCAGCGTCCTTCCCGAGAGAAAATGGTAATGCTGGCAGCTTGTCCGATGGTGCCCCCGGTCGGAATCGAACCAACACCTGATGATTACAAATCTGCATCACTGGCCCCACCGGGCGGGCATCTCCAGCCACCGCCCACGCTAACCCCTTGATTTAAAGTCAAGCCTTGACAGGTAATGCCAAGACCTGCCAAGCTATAACAAGCGCAACGTGTTCCCAGCTTGTTCCCAGACCCTCGATCAAGGACTTCACCATGGCCATCCACCTGCTATCCCCACTCACCCTAGACCGCCTGAAGCCCGAGCCGGGGAAGACCGAGGCCATGTTCAGCGACGGGGGCGGTCTCTGGCTGCGGGTTCGGCCGAGCACGAGGACGTGGCTCTTCATCTACAGCAGGCCCACCGGCGGGCGTGGCAAGGAAACGCTGGGCAACTATCCCGACATCACCCTCGCAGATGCCCGCGGCAAAGCTCAAGAGCGCCGCCGGATGTTGGCCGACGATGTTGATCCGGGGCTGCAGAGAAGGGCCGCCAACGAGGTGCAGCGGGTTCTGGTGACCAAGACCCTTGGCAACCTGCTCGACGGCTACGTGGCCCACCTGCGGCGCCTTGGGCGGGCATCTGCGAATCAGGTCGAGCGTGCCCTGCGCCCGGTTGGCGATGACCTGCGGCAACTGCCCGCGAGTAATGTGACCAAGGATGACCTGATGGTGCCGATCCGCCGACTCAGCAACGCCGCCAAGAAGCGCGCCGCCGGCTCCCTGCGCAGCAACCTGCACGCTGCATTCAGTCTCGCCTTGGTCGCCGCGGACGAAGCCGAGGCCAGCGAAGACATGCTGGGGTTCGGCATCACCCGCAACCCGGTCACCGACATCCGGCCCATCCGTGGCGGGCAGGGCTACAACTCCCCGGGCGACAGGGTGATACCGGCCGCCGTGCTGCTGGCGTATCGCGAGAAGCTGGACGCCATGCCCCCGGGCGATATGAAGGATGCCCTGCGCCTTCACCTGCTGACCGGCAACCGGGTCGAGCAGCTTCTCGCCAGCACCGTCGAGGGTGACAACCTTGTGCTCATGGACACCAAAGGGCGACGGGAGCAGGCACGCAAGCACCTTGTTCCCTTGGTCGGGCGTGTCGCGGAGATCGTCGATGCACGTCAGGGGCGGGCCTTCCACATCACATCCGGCGCCGTCGGCAAGCGCCTGAAGAAGATGAGCGGTGGCTACAGCATCCCGGATGTCCGGCGAACAATGGAGACCAACTTGGTACGGCTCGGCTTCTCGCTGGACGTGACCGGCGAGTTGCTGTCGCACGGCACCACAACCGGGGTGCAGAAGCGCCACTACGTCCGCCACGACTACCGCGCCGAGAAGATCGCCGCGCTCCGGGCTTGGGAGGCGTGGTTAAGCGCCCCGCTTTGACAAGTAGTGCCTGTTTCTGCTAAGCTTTGAGGTTAGCGTATCCGAAATCCTGCCGGGGTCGGACCGGAGCGCAGCAGCACCAGACCCAAGGCACGAGCATGTGGCGTCGTCTAAATTCGCTGGACGATAGGCGGCTCAAGTGCTGGAGGTACAACCTGCCCAGCGGCGGCAGCACAGCGAATGGTTCCTTCACGGGAGACATTCGCATGACCAACGCCCCGGGCGACCTCGCCTACCTTCCCCCCGAATATCGCGGCCTCGTCGAGCTGCGTGTCCGCGACCTGTGCGCGATCTTCCGCACGTCCCGCGAAACGATCCGCGTCCGCTGCAAGCAGGGCAAGCTGCCCGCGCCTGTCCCGGATAGCGAGCCCCGCCGCCCCCGCTGGTCGGCCGCTGCGATCAGCGCCCACTTGGCCAAGCAGGTAGGCGCGCAATGAACCCTCCTCCCTACAGGCCAACCGCCTCTGTTGCGGCCGTCCTCGATGCCGCCCTCACCTTAGCCAAGGTGCCCGAGCCGCTGCGCCGCGTCGCAGGAGGCGCCCAATGAGCGCCGTGACCACCAACCCTACCCTAAGCTGGGAAGCGATCGACATGGAGCTCTGCAAGGCCGAGCAGATGGGCCAGCAGACTGTGCTGCAGTTCGCCAAGGTGGGGCAGTTGCTGATTGAGCAAATGGGCGATCAGCCCATCCGGGAGTTTGTCCAGCGCGCTGGACAAGCTATTCCGCGGCTGACCCGCAGCAGTTGCCACAACTACATGACCCTCGCCCGCAACCTGCCGTTGCTGGAACAGAAGCAGCCCGACAGCCAGCGTGCGGCGCTGGCGCTGATTGCCGAAGCCAAGCGGCCTGCACCGTTGGCAGCGGCGGCCCCTGCGAACGATGCCGAGGCACGCGCCCGTGCAGCCGAGAAGCGGCTCAATACCATTCCGGATGAGTTCAATCTCTCGGCACCAATGCGCGAGCGCTACGAAAAGGCGGTGGCCAAGGCCGTGGCCGAAGTCTTCGCCGAGCGTGACGCGCAAGTGCATGAAAAGGTCGAAGCCGAGCTTGCCATCCGGTTCGCCACCGAACGGGCGCGGCTGGAAGAAGCAGCGGCGGAATACCGTTTGCAGGTCGATGCTTTGTCGATTGAGCGTGAGCGTGTTGAGCGGCAGATCACGGCTGAAGAGTTCAAGCTGATCCGGGGCTGCCTGCATTCGGATCGCGTGCCGGATAATTTGAAAGAACGCTTCAACAAGGCGTTCGTCATCCTCAACAAGCTGGCCCCGATCTATGAGGCGATGGCCGCCGTCGAGAAGCGCAAGCAGGAACAGTCTGCTCGCTCAAAGGCAATGTGGGCTGCCCGTAAGGCCGCCAATGCGAAGGCTGAGGTCGCCCAATGACCCGCCGCAAGCTGATCCGCGAAATCGAACACCGGGCTGGCATTCAGATCATCGAATGCCGGATTGCCGGAAACGGCCACCTCCGGCTTCGGCTGGCATCTGGTGCAGTGGTATTTGCCAGCGCCACGCCGTCCTGCCCAGACGCAATTCAACACATTGTCGGCGACTGCCGGCTTGCAAATCATCAAAGGGAGTACCAATGACCACCGTAGCAGAAACCAAGTCGGCGCACGCTAAGGGAGCGTGTCTGCTGACCCCCACGGAACAGCAACTGCAGGATGTCGCGCACTCTGCCGCCCGCCGCCATGGCCCCAATCATGTCCGGGAAACCATCAAGCGCTTCGTGCCAACCGGTGCCGATCCGACGATCGCCAACGTCGCGCCGGAAAAGCTCCAAGCGTTGTTCTTCGAGCTCGATATGCTCGCAAATCCACCCACGATCTATGTGCCTCCCGGCCCCGCAACGGTCCCAGTGGCACCTGCACCTAGCCCGGCCCCGGAAAACCCCGTAGCGGCGCTTCCTGCAAGCCCTGCCGGGCCTACACCCGCACCGACCTTCGACCAGTCCGAAGCAGCGCGGCTTCACGCAGCGGGCATCAAGCTGTGTGCCCTCCACAACCTGCGCAAGCGCCCCATCGGCAACGGTTGGAACAAGCCCGACCAGTGCGTCACGCAGGTTGATCTGAAGGCATCCGGCTATGGCATCCCGCTGGTCATCAACGGGCTGTGCAGCATCGACCCGGACCAACTCGACATGGCCAGCGTTGCCTTCACCGCCATCGGCTTCAACCTGAACGAGATCATGGGTCAAGGTGTGCGCACGACCAGCACTCGCCCCGGCTCGGGTGGTCGCGCCGCATTTCGCTCCCGCGCCAAGTTACAGTGGATCAGCTTTGCTGTACGCAAGCCCGGCCACAAGGAAAGCACCGTCGTGTTCGAGCTTCGCGCCGGATCGCCCAACCTGCAGGACTGCTGCCCCGGCGTTGCTTATCAGACGGTCAAGCTGATCGACGGCGAAGAGGTGGTGACCCACGATGGCGCCATCTTCACGCAGGGATACGCCCTCGGCAGCCCCCGCTTCGACGCAGCGCCGGAGCTTCCCGCCGCCTTCGCCGAGTTCTGGGAGAAGATGAGCGAAAGCCCCGCCTTCCGCCGGGAGGCCGAGGCCAAGATGACCGCGGCTCTCGTGGCTGCCGGTCACGCGGTCGAGGTCGTGCCCAACCTGCGCTTCAAGGGCAGCAAGCTGGCGATCGAGATCGACAAGCCGCTGCGTGCCCGCTACAACGACGCTACCCCTGTCGAGGACATCCTGCGCAGGCATGGCTACCTCGAACCGAGGCGCAACGGAAAGCGCTGGATGGCGCCGGGCTCAAGCGGTTCCCCGGGTATCCGGCTGATCCCGGGTCACGACTCGCTCTGGCAGAGCGATCACCAGTCAGACCCGCTCAACGGCACCTTCGACGCGGCGCAGGCCAGCGTCGTGCTGGACCACAACTACGATGTCAGCGCTTTCGAGGACTGGGTGCGCGAGCACCTGCCGAAGCAAAGCGCGGCCGAGGCGTTCGCCGGGTTTGCTGGGGTGCCACCCAAGTCATCGGGTGAAGCCACCTTCATGCCGCTGCATGTGCCTGACGACAACCCCAACCCGATCGGCAACTTCTTCCGGACGGCACCCAAGCCGTTCCCCATGGACTGCGTGCCGAAGGTGCTTCGTGACTGGGCAGAGAATCAAGCTGCAGCAAGCGGGTTCGACCCGGGCGCCTACGCCTATGTCGCCTTGATGGCGTTCTCCGGCTGGCTGGATCAGCGCTCTGTGCTGCGGGTAACCCAGAGCTACACCGTTCCTCCCTACCTGTGGGGCGGATTGGTGGATGATTCCGGTGGAGGCAAGAGCCCGGTGCTCAACGCATCGAATCAGTTCATCGAAAAGCTGAACTCTGAGCTGGTCAAGGCTTACCTTGCTGCAGCGGGTTTCCGGCAGATGGACAACGAGGTCGCAGACGCCGCCGAGCAGTTGATGCAGGAAGCGGCAGAAGCTGGAAGGGACGCTCCCCGCTTCGTACAACGCATCATCGTGGATGCGACCGTGGAAGCGATCGCCGAAATCGCAGCATCTAACCCTGAAGGCTTGATGTATCTGGCAGATGATGTGAGCGCGTGGTTGGGAAAGATGGATGCCTACGGTGGAACTGGAAAGGACCGCGGGTTCTACCTCGGCTTGAATGACAGCAAGCGCGATCACTCGATCAACCGGAAGGGCAAGCCGCCGATCTTCGTTGAAAACTTGAGCTCGGGCATGATGGTCGGCATGCAGCCGGGTGTGGTCGTGGCTCAGATGAGGGGTGGCGCCACCGATGATGGCCTGTTCCAGCGTTTCCTCCTGTACATGATGGCTCCGGCAGGTGAAGCCAACTTCGACGCAGAGATTGATGCCGACCTGAACAATCGCATCCTCGACCTGTTCCGTCGCGGTTTCGCTGCCGGCCAGATCGACGTGGCATTCAACCCTGCAACGCGGAAGCTGGCTGAAGAGTACCTGAACGCAGCCCGCCTCGAACGCCACGCCAACAGGCTCAGCCAGAGCCACGCCAACAAGTTGGTCGGCTACACCTTCCGGCTGGCACTCGCGCTGCACGTGATGACCTGCCTCGCTGAAGGGCGTGCGATTTCGCCAACCGTCGGCGTCGATACCTTGGTCGCCGCGGCCGACATCATCGCCTGCCTGCGCAGCCACGCCTTTGCCATCTACGAGATGGTTGCGGGGGGTGATGTGCTCAGGTTGGCCCAATACGCGCTGGAGCACATTCTTGCCAACCGGCTAACCGAATTCACCCAAAGTGAGCTCAGCAAGAACAACCGGGACTGGGCCACCACCGGCAGGTTCAACACGACCCCGGAAGAAGCCCTTGAGTTGTTGTTCGACCGGGGTGTCATTACGAACGGGGGATTTTCCCAAGGCGGCCGGCGGGCAACCGTTTGGCTGGTGAATCCCGAACTGCATGCCAAGTTGGCCAATGCAACCCCGGAGCTAATCGAGCGTCGCAAGGCTAACCATCAATACTTGACGGATAAGTTTGAAGCGATCCGTGAGATGCGTAACGGAGGTGTCAGTTGGTGACATTTGGGGGAGAAGTCGAGCATTTTGCGGTAGTTCTCCCTGCTTTTGCGCTCGCGCGGGCGAACAATGCGTACCAAATATCTCTCTCTTAATAAATTTAACTTAAAACCCTTATTTCCAGAGCGTTTTTCCATTCGCGCGCGCGAGGGGAAAAGCCGGGAGAAGGGTAGCAGCCCAAATCACCATCAACACCTGACACTTGACCCCGGCATAGTGCATCATTTGCCTGTCACTACTAACGCGAACAATGCCCGATGCCGCTCAGTTGGAATGAAATCCGCAGCCGCGCCCTCGCCTTCTCGAAGGAGTGGGCCGACGAGACCAGCGAAGATGCCGAGGCCAAGGCTTTCTGGGATGCCTTCTTCGCCGTCTTCGGCATCACCCGGCGCCGGGTTGCCTCGTTCGAAGAACCGGTCAAGAAGAGCGACGGCGCCGGCGGCTACATCGACCTGCTGTGGCGCGGCATGATGATCGTCGAACACAAGAGCCGCGGCAAAGACCTCGACCGGGCGACCAAGCAAGCGTTCGACTACTTCCCCGGGCTGAAGGAACGCGACCTGCCCCGCTATGTCGTGGTCAGCGACTTCGCCCGCTTCCGCCTGCACGATCTCGACGCCGGAACCGAACACGACTTCGACCTCGCCGACCTGCACAAGAATGTGAAGCTCTTCGGCTTCATGGCCGGTTACCAGTCGCGCACCTTCGGCAAAGAGGCTGCCGTCAATATCTGGGCCGCCGAGAAACTGGGCAAGCTGCACGATCTGTTGAAGGCATCCGGTTACGAGGGGCACCAGCTAGAGGTGCTGCTGGTCCGCTTGCTGTTCCTGCTGTTCGCCGAAGACACGGGCATCTTTGAGCGCCGCCAATTCGCCGACTGGATCGAGCAGCGCACCAGCGACGACGGTGCCGATTTCGGATCACTGCTCAACACCCTGTTTGAAGTGCTCGACACACCCCCGGAGAAGCGCCAGAAGAGCCTTGACGAGCAGTTGGCCGGGTTCCCCTACGTCAATGGTCGCCTGTTCTCGGAGAACCTGCGCTCAGCCAGCTTTAACCGGGCGATGCGTGAAACCTTGCTGGACTGCGCCGCCCTCGACTGGAGCCAAATTTCGCCGGCAATCTTCGGCAGCCTCTTCCAATCCATCATGGATGCCAAGGCCCGGCGCGATCTGGGCGCGCACTACACCAGCGAGCACAACATCCGGAAGGCGCTGGGGCCGCTCTTCCTTGACGACCTGTGGGCTGAACTGGACAGGTTGAAGGCCAGCGGCAAGAGCAACGCCAAGCGCCTGCTCGAATTCCATACCAAGCTGGCCAGCATCAATGTTCTCGACCCCGCCTGCGGCTGCGGCAACTTCCTCGTGGTCGCCTATCAGGAACTGCGCCTGATCGAGCTTGAGTTGCTGCGCGAGATGCACAAGCACAAGGAAACCGGGTTCCTTGATGTGGCCTCCATCATGTTCGTCGATGTGGATCAGTTCCACGGTATCGAGTACGAGGAATTCCCGGCGCAGATTGCGCAGGTCGCCCTCTGGCTGACCGACCACGCCATGAACATGCGCGTGTCGGAAGAGTTCGGCCAATACTTCGTGCGCCTACCGCTGAAGAAGGCAGCGAACATCGTGCATGGCAACGCGCTGACGGTCGATTGGGTCAGTGTGGTGAAGCCGGCGGACCTGAGCTACATCGTCGGCAATCCGCCGTTTGTGGGTAAGAAAGAACAATCGGTGGTCCAGAAGAGTGAAGTGATGACTACGTTCGCAGGTTTGAGGGGCGCGGGTGTCCTCGACTACGTAACCTGCTGGTATCGCAAGGCAGCGGACTACATGACCCAGAATCCTGCCATCCGCACCGCCTTTGTCTCGACCAACTCGATCACCCAAGGCGAGCAGGTTGGCATCCTCTGGGGCGACCTCTTCGGCCGCGGGGTCAAAATTTATTTCGCCCACCGCACATTCCAGTGGTCATCTGAAGCCCGGGGCAAGGCAGCCGTGCATTGCGTCATCATTGGCTTCGGCCTGCGGGATTGGGCCGGCAAGATCATTTTCGACTACGACACGCCACAGAGCGAACCGCACGCCATCAAAGCGGGCAACATCAACGGATACCTCGTTGATGCGCCCGGTGTTGTTATCTCCAAGCGGGGCAAACCGCTGAGCAGCCACACCCCCGGCATGACCTATGGCAGTATGCCAATCGACAACGGCCACCTGATTCTGTCGGCGGACGAAGCCCGGCAACTGCTCGCAGAATGTAGCGAAGCTACCCCCTACATCCGCCGCTACCAAGGAGGTGAGGAGTTCATCAACGGGCAGGTGCGCTACTGCCTCTGGCTAGTGGGTTGCCCACCGGAGAGGCTAAGGACTTGGCCGCGCATTCGGGAGTGCGTAGAAACGACACGCGCCTACCGACTGAGCAGCGACCGTGCTCGCACCAAGGAACTCGCCGAAACCCCAACCCTTTTCGGCGAGATCAGGCAGCCGAAGGGGCGCTACCTTTTCGTGCCCAAGGTCTCATCGGAGAACCGTACCTATCTCCCAATTGGCTACTGCGAGCCGGAGGTCATAGCCAGCGGCTCCGGCCTCGTTGTGAGCGACGCTACCCTGTTCCACTTCGGCATCCTGACCTCGACCATGCACATGACTTGGATGCGGGCAGTGTGCGGCCGACTCGAAAGCCGTTACCAATACTCCGCAGGCATCGTCTATAACAACTTCCCGTGGCCGACGCCGACGGACACCCAGCGCGCGGCCATAGAGCAGGCAGCGCAAGCCGTTCTGGATGCCCGGGCGATGTTCCCGACCGCCACCCTTGCCGACCTCTACGATCCGCTCACCATGCCCCCGGAATTGACCACGGCGCATCGCAAGCTGGATCGCGCTGTCGATGTCGCCTACGGCAAGCCGGGCGGATTCCCGACTGAAGCCGAGCGCGTGGCCTTCCTGTTCAGGCTGTACGAGGGGGCGGTCGCATGACGACACCAAACATTCCACCAACGGCTGTTGCTTGCTCATTTTCAGAGCTTACAGACACGCTTGAACGAATCAACGAATTCTGGAAAACCCGCTGGAACGTCGAGAACCCGGGCTTCTGTTTCAGGGGGGCAGACAAGGCGAGCTACGACCTCAACCCCAGCCTACTCCGCTGGCCATACCCCGAAGATGTCAAGTCACTCGCCCACCGAGAAAACTCAATTTACTTGGAGTTCCGCCTGCGTTCAAAACCGCTGATTGGCCACCATGTGACTAGCACGTGGGAGGCCATGCTAACCATGCAGCAGTATGGTTTCCCTACCCGATTGCTAGATTGGTCGAAAAGCCTCGCAGTTGCTGCACATTTTTCTGTTCGTGATATCGACTGCGACGTAGAAGGCGCGATCTGGGTTATGGCATCACGGCGACTTATGGAGCTGCGAGGATATTCAGATTGTTGGCGTAGCGTCATCGGCGATCCCTCGATTGAGTCGCTCGCGATGAAAGACAAACCCGAAGAAATCGAAGACCCGAAAGCACAAATCCCTGCGCCAATCGCCCCCGATCAGTTCTCGCCTCGCATGATCGTGCAGCAAGGAATCTACACGGTCCATAGCTATCAGAGGTTCGTGCTGGAAAGGCTTGCCGCCGCTGATCGCCAAGATTTTGGCGACGCCACGTTCTTGCACAAGATCGTTATCCCGGGCTGCTCCAAGGAAGGACTGCGGTCAGAGCTTTCATTGTTTGCCGGAATCAGCGAAGAAACCCTTTTCCCCGACCTCGACGGATTCGCCCGCGCGCTTGTAGCAGAGAGCAAGAGGAACCGTCGTCTTGACGAATTGAAGCCCCAAGCAGGACCAATTGCCTCTTTCTTCTCGGGACAATAGAGAACTAAGCCATGTGCGGACGCTACGCCCTCAAGGCCACCGCCAGCGAACTGATCGAGCATTTCAAGCTGCTCGCCTGCCCGGAGTGGAGTGCGCGCTACAACATCGCGCCGCAGAGCATGATCCCGGTCATCCGGCAGAATCCGGGCGCCAGCCGGGTCGGGCAGTTGGTGCGCTGGGGCTTGATTCCCTCATGGGCCAAAGACCCGAGCATCGGCAACAAGCTCAACAATGCCCGGGGCGAAACCGTCGCCGAGAAGCCGGCGTTCCGTTCCAGCTTCGCCAAGCACCGCTGCCTGATACCGGCCAGCGGCTTCTACGAGTGGCAGCCGGTCACCGAGGCCGGCAAGGTCCGGAAGCAGCCCTACTACATTCACCCAACCGCCCCCGATGGCTTCTTCGCCTTCGCCGGCCTGCTCGCGGCATGGACACCGCCGGAAGGCGAACCGGTCGTCAGCACTTGCATCATCACCACCGGCCCGAACGAGATCATGGCGCCGATCCATGACCGGATGCCGGTCATCCTTCGGCCCGAACAGTTCGACGCATGGCTCGACCACGGCAACAACGACACGGCCGCACTGGCGGCGATGCTAGGGCCATGCCGGGCCGATCTGATAGCCTCCCACCCGGTGAGTCCGGCAATCAACAGCGGCCGGGTCGAAGGGCCGGCGTGCGTCGAGCCACTTGGTGCAAATTAATCAATTGCAACTCACGCTTTCCATGTCCTTGCTCACCACAATAACCACGAATTTTGGAGAAAATCTATTTGGCATCTTGGCGTTACCGGGCTTGCGCTTTCTTCCACTTCTTAAACTGTGACAGACGGCGAGAAATATATTCTGCATCCTCTGAATCAATCAGTGCTTTGCCATCAGAAATAACGTTGTCTCGCCAAAACTGAAAATCTGATGATTTGGCTATCTCAAGCCAATCTGGGTGTGCAACCGTTAATGTTTTGATCTCAATTTCTTCCCTGCTGATACTGCTTGTTTTGGTTCGCACCAGCTCTGGTCGAAGTTGAAGCGGGCGGCACAGCACTGGAATTATTCGACCCGGAATCAAGGTTGGAAAGATTCTCAGTCACCGATGATTTGCTCTTTTCATCGTTGGAAGCTGTTGCTTTGGGCGGTGTTTTAGCATCGCCCATATACTCGAAGGCTATCCCGTCATCCGAGAATAGTGGGCGTATCGGAACCCCCTCCATACCCTGTTTTATTTTCACTCGATTGAACTTCAAGGCAGCCTCATCCAATTCACGAACTTTCAGGCGCCCATTGATTGCATCTTCCATCACCCGGGCCTCAACTGAGTCGGTATCAGCCTGAATGAATTCCTTGCCGCTCGGTGGGGTCATATATTTGGCGTAAAAGCCGTAGCGCATCACCTTTATAGCTTTGCATGGGGTAGCGCACTCAAGTGCGTATTCAATGCCCCCGTCCTTATTCCCCACATACACCTGATGTTTGCCATTGTGGATGCCTGCATAACGGAACAATTTCACGGATTGGTTGGCTGCACCCTTTTTCGTTTCTTTGTATCCGTACTCACCACCGTCCTCGACGATGTAGTTGGGTCCGCCCCCAACACTGCGGTAAGTCACCAAGACCACAACAAACACAACAAACACAACAAACACAACAAACAATATCGCGCCCCAATACCCCCTCCGACCAGAAGCCTGCGTTTTGCTGATGCTTGGTTCTGGCGCTTCAGGTGACCGGAGCTCGGTTGCCACCGAATCAATTTGCGGCTCAGCTCTCACTTCAGGCGGCGTCTCTCTCGTTGTTGTCTCCAGTGGAGTTTTGTTACGCTGATGCCGCCACTCTTGGTAGTAGAGGGCACCACAGGAGAACACCGAAAGAACTAAAGGGGCGAGAAGCTTCATGCCGTCACCGTATTTTTCCGCACGCAATTCCCATCCCAACAAAGCTAGAACCAATGCGGGCGCCACCACGTAGGCAAGCGCAAGCCATGGTCTTATTTTGATGGTGAAGCGCTTACGCAACAGTAAGTGGGTGATGCCGAAAAAGAATGCAACCGCCGGGATTTGCCCAGCGAACATATTTGCCAGTAAGGATGGATTCTCAAGAATGTAAATCGTCGCGTTCATCGTCATATCCAAAGGGGATTCGCATATTTTGAAGGATCGGCCAAAAAAATCCCTATGTATAGCCCCTAGACGCCATTCGCATGACATTTCGCGCCAACTTGAAATCCGCCACCGGGCAACTACAATGCCGGTCCAACAGGAGAACCCATGCTAACTCCCGAGAACATCGTGCAAATGCTCGACCGCTACGTCGAGCTCAAAGCTCAGGCTGACCGCTTGGATGCGCTCACGCATGCCGGCGTGCCGCACGACACCTCTGCGTACCTTGGCGCGGTCTATGAGCTGCCAAAGCTAGAGGATGAGTTGATCGAGGCGGGTATCTTTCGCCACACCGCCGGGCAAGTGGTTGCCTTGGTCAGCCGAAAGGGGGAAGGCGATGAATGAGCTGAAGCAATGCCTGAGCAACCTGCAATCAGCGAGGGGTGAAGAAGGCGATCCGGGGTTCGACGAAATGCTGGACAGCCGGATGTTCGCCATCATGGACATCCTGATCGAGCGGCATCAGGAATGCCGGGCAGAAGCTTTGGCCTGCATCGCCAAGGCCATGCGCTGAGCTCAGACTATCCCCGGTAACCCGGGAGCCTTTCAGGCCAAAGTCAGGATTTCAGCCAAGAGGTTTTCAGCCGCAAGCAAATGCCCCTGAGCCGCTGTCAGTAGCTCGTGGTGCCTCGACCATTGAGGGTCAGGGGTTACCCCCGCCTCCCGGCAGCGATAGCGCAGGACGCTTTGCAGGTGGCGTTCCCAATCGAGCGGGAACTCGACACCATCCCGCAAATCCCTGACCTGCGGCACGAGGCGGGCAACCTGCTGCATGGTTGTTGGCAGCGGTTCGAATGGCCGGCCCTCAAGCGCACAGACCTCGCGTTCCCGCTTAAGGGCTTGGGCCATGACCTGCCTGTAAATGCTGGCACTGCCTTTGGCGCGTCCTAGCGCCAAGGTTGCATCGGCGATCGCGACTGCCTTGGCCTTGCGTTTGCTGGCTGCCTTGGTCTTAGTGACGGTCGCGGTTGTCATAGTGCGAAATCCTTGTGGTCGATCAAAAAATCAACCCAGTCCTGCGGTTCTTGGAAAGTGTGAATGACCGGCGGCATGATTCCCCAAGAGATCGCTTCCAGCAACTTGCGATTCCAACGCCGATGTTCCCGTTGCCATACCTCGCGCAAAATTGGGTTAGCCGGCGCTGAGATTGCCTTGTTGCAGGGTGGCGGTAACTTGCCAGTCTCGATCCGGCGGCGCAGGGTTTCCATGGTGAAGCCAAATAACCTGCAAACCTCGGCAGCGGTCATCAGGGGGTGGATCGGCGGCCTCCGGGCTGCAATCCTCTTGTCAGCCGCGCGCAGGATGCGCCTAACCTCGCGTTCGGCGGCCGCTGCGTGCTTTGCCTCTGTTCGCTTTGCCGCTGCGCATAGTGCTTCTGCTGTTCTGATCATCTGAATCGCCTCCATACGGTAGCGTATGTTTCGTAGGGCCATCATACCCCAGTAAATTACTCGGGTATAGAGGCGCTCTGAAAAATCAGTTCGCTGTATTTTTTCAGGGCCAAATGTGGAGGCGTGCCGCCGAACCCGTGCGCCTCAAATCCGGATTTTCTATTTGAGAGGGGGCCGGGTATCGGTGATTTCAAAAAAGTGGCATCGGGGTGTCTGGGGTTCCCGTATAAGTACAAGCCGATCCGCGCGCGGGGTGGGTATGGGTCCGTGATTGGTACGGAGGGCAAGGGGTGGGGGTGGGCGGGTGAATCATGCGCACGATCACGTCCATACACGAGGTAGCAACTTATCAACAGGGTCGCTGGCGTGAGCAAGCGAGCATGTATGCAGGGGGTTTCTGGCACAGCCAGATACCCAACACGTAGCCAACCAGCAGAGCTGGATGGCCGCGCACCTACCGCCGCACGCCGCCGTCACCGCGCCCGCGCGGCAAAGCCACGCGCGCCCTTAAAAGGGTCAGCCAGCTACTCGACATCCTCGGCGTCCAGCTCCGCAAGCAACTTGTTCAGGTACTCCAGCGTTTGCCGCGCGCCTTCCCGCATCGCGCCGCCGGCCCGGATGTAGCGTTCGAGCTCGGCGTACAGCCGCACGGGTTCGGCCTCCTTCTTCACGGCACCGCGCTTCACGGCTGTATAGACGCTAGCCTGCACGGCGCCAGTGGCCTTGCACGCCGCATAGACGGTGTGGCCTTGGGCGACAAGTGCCAGCGCCTCTTGAACCTTGGGATTGGGCTTTCCGGCCATGGCGGTTCTCCTAGTCTGGGATGCCCTGATTGTAGCTCACCTTGACATACTATGCCATACTATGTTACAATTGATCTTGTCGGCCGACTGGCTGCAACGAACTGGAGAACCACCATGAAGATCGAAACCACTGTCACCATCACCGCCGACAACGGCACCCTGTACGTCCATGCCGACGGCTGCGACGGCCACATCGCCATTCCCGCCACCATGGAGCGCAACGAGCAGAACCTGCGGGCATTGGCCATCCTTGCCTTGACCCCGTATGCCCGGAAGATTGGCGCCCATCAGCCATGGTTTGCCTCGGCTGTCGCTGATCCGGGGGTTCGCGAGTTCGTGGATTGGGCGAGCGATGGGACCATGGTGCTCCGCAACATCGACCTGCTCGACTACCTGCTCACCATCCGCGACGCCGCCCGGACCGCTGGCTCGCTGGGTGAGCTGCGGGACGCAATCGCCGACACCGTGCTGCGTGCCACGGATCGCGAGGCATGGGTGGAGAAGCACCATGGCTAAGCCGAACGCCCAGCACAAGGCGCTGCGTCAGTGCCCGCTGTTCCGCCCCAAGGTGGAACGTGACCGACGGCGCCCAGCACGCCACCCCAAGCACCGCAACCGAGCCTCCCACGAGGCGGCTTCTTTTTGCCCCCAGCGCGGGTTGATTGTTCCCCGATTGTTCCCAGCTAGGCGGGATGTCAGTGCCAGCTAACCTGCCGAGCCTCATGGTTACTTGGTGCCCCCGGTCGGAATCGAACCAACACCTGATGATTACAAATCAACTGCACGACCTTCATGCTACGGGGGCAACGTGAGAATGGCGCGAAT
>Ga0268298_10003856_pt1 | contig 14983 bp, 14 predicted proteins | sample WWTPWeurt_MetaG_FD_194462 | JGI IMG/M metagenome (GOLD analysis project Ga0268298, IMG submission 194462) | Activated sludge microbial communities from WWTP in Nijmegen, Gelderland, Netherland - WWTP Weurt | ecosystem: Engineered > WWTP > Aerobic digester > Activated sludge | place... | reverse complement strand
CCTCCGGGAGTGTAGTGGGCGCGAATGAACTTCGGAGGATCCGTTGCCAGAGAACCTCTGGCCACTGTAAAGAAGCAGGGCATTTCTTTCTCAATCCAGGCGCGATCTTCTACTATGTCTACGGTGACGTTTGGAATAGAGGAGAGTGATTTTGCTTTCTCTACAAGAGTGGTGGTGCGCTTTATATTGGGCGGCATGTTCGTGAGATCTTTTGCTGAACTGCGTGCTCGCGCAATGGTCACTGCTGCTTTGAGATGTCCTTCCGTGCCAGAAAGACCATACCGTGACATGAGTATGATTTGATTGCACGACTTTGGTGGCTTCTTAGATTCGCGCGACGCATAACAGACGTCATGCGACATATCGACTGCGGAGAGAATCGAATCGACTACAGGAGGCATCTCACTGAGACAAATGGCGATGGTTCCCACTGCGTCAAATCCCAGGGCCTGATCAATGGCCGGCCTGAGTGCGCGAGATAGATTGCGTGTTGTGATTTTCTCTTTTTTGCCCAGACCTGCGATGATCAGTCTTTTTGAGCGAAGAGTTGTTTGCGCTGTGCGGATCAGGATGGTCTTGTCCCTGGATGCATCGAACTTTTCTTCCTTCATTACAGTCGCGCAGGAAGCAAGTCTGTCGAGTTCCTCCATGAGGCCCGAAGATTCCCAGGTCTCTCCGTTTTGAAAAACACCTGCAATGATTACGTCGCAAACGATTTGATCCAGAGAATCATTGGAAAAAGAGAAGGAGAGGTCAGCGGAAGGCATGAAATCATTGTCCTTTCCGCCGTAAATGTGTCTACCTTTTTGTCCGACCCCAGGTGTCCGGGATTTCTTCTCCCTGGATCATAAGCTCGCTCAAGTCTGTTAGAACAAGAAGGTTGTCGATCATGACGCTTGCGTCGCCTGCTTCTTCGCGTGGACTCGATTCAATCACAAAGCCCAGGAACTGAGTGGTGTATCTGCGTTCGAGTCTTCTACCTCTAGATCTCAAGAGATCGGGTGCTGTCATCTCCACTCTGGTCCATCCGGCGTGATCCAGTCTGCCAGCGTTCACTCTCACTTCGCGTCCATCTGAATTCTGAAACAACAAGACCAGAGCATGGGTGCTTTGTCCGTTCACCCATAGTGATATTCTTTGCGGGATCCCTGGAATCTGCACCGGATGATCCGGCAGTACCTGAAACACCTGTTTGCCTGGATCTTCGAATGAAAAGTGAAGAAACAGGGACTTCTCATGTTCGAAAGGTTGAGCGCGGGAGGCAATGAGATCCAGCTCACGGCGATAAGGGGCGGAGTCCGGCGATCTTTTGATGAATTGAATGTCAGCGAGTTGAGTGGATGCGGCTCTGGTATGATACGTGCGTTCGCCTTCGAAATTGTCGATCACGAAGAGACGCAGTCCCCTCCTTTCGGATAGAAATCGTTCTATGATAGCGATCCGACCGTCCGCATCGTATGGGGAAGGAAGCTCAGCCGCCGTGATCATTCCTGTAAAGAGCAAAAGAAGAGCAGTTCTCTTCATATATAACAGTGACGGAAGATTCCGCGTTTTACATGAGCCTAGGCTTCTGAGCCACGCCGTTTAGGAGGACGCTTTTTCTTTGCTTTGCGCGGCTTTTCGTACGGATCAAAAGACCGTTTGCCCGCGCTTCTGAGGCCAGGCCACCGAATCGAGAATGGATCTCCCGCTTGCTTGAGTGCCATAAGGAAGCCCTCTCGTCTAAATTCGCGGCCCTCTGTCGGGTAGTCTATCACCTGGACTGTTTTTCCGTTTGAGCGAAATCGAATCGCGTAGGCATGAAGGTAGCCTCTCTCTTCTTCGCGAGCGCGTCCATAACCACCATAACGCCCATCTCCGAGAATTGGTGACCCAATGGATTTGAGTGCAACGCGGATCTGATGAGTCTTTCCGGTGGCTGGCCGGAGAAGAAACAATCTCATGGCTCTGTCTGTTTTGTAGGGCACACTGATGAAGTGGGTCACGGCCGGATCTTTCTGGCTGCGAGTCAATTGCCAGTTTCCTTCGCGCGCCTTCTCCATGTCTCCGGAGATGGTCCCCATAACTCTGGTGGGGGCTTTTTCAGAGATCGCACAGTACACTTTTTCTACACGTCCGAATCGGAATTCATTGCCGATTTGATTTGCTGACTTTCTTCCGCGTGCGATTACTAGAATTCCCGATGTGATTGTGTCCAGGCGATGGACCGGAAACAGTCTTTCACCGGCGGGGAGTTTTCCTTCCGTTTCCATCTGGCGAAGGATCTGCATGACTCCCGGTTCTTCCCCTTCCTGATGAAAGGCAAGGCCGGCCGGTTTTGAAATGACTAGATACTCCGGAGATCGTGCGAGAATTCGCAGGGACATGAGCCAGCCTTTCGGAAGCGGTTTCCAATACGATCCAAAAAACTTGTCTGATCTGACCGACTCTTCATAACTTGTCCATGTGCGACACAGCCGTAGCCCTGCCCAATGCCACCAGAGAAGGAATCACCATTCTTGCCAAGAATTCTGACAGAGAACCCAATGAGGCCCAGGCAATCGTCCGATTTGATGCAGCACAGCATTCGGAGAAAACTTTACGTGTATCATATATTGAGATTCCTCAAGTAAAGGAAACTTTTGAAGTCATCCTCTCAAAACCCTTCTGGATGTGGGGCGCGGAAATGGGAGTCAACTCGAAAGGAGTGGCGATCGGGAATGAGGCAGTGTTTGCTCGCGTTCCTTTTGCCAAAAAGAATGACGGCCTTCTCGGGATGGACCTGCTTCGCCTTGCGCTTGAAAGAAGTGATACAGCACAAAATGCAATGCTCTGCATCACCCAACTGCTGGAGCAATACGGCCAGGACGCCATGGCCGGCTACTATGATAAGAATTTCTATTATCACAATTCGTTCATCATCGCCGATCCAACAGAAGCATACGTTCTAGAAACAATTGAGAAACACTGGGCGTTTGTGAAAGTGAAAGATGTTCGTTCCATTTCTAACGGACTCACCATTGAAACAGAATTTGACGGAAGTTCGAAAGGCCTGATTGAATTTGCGAAAAGCAAAGGCTTACACAAGGGCGGGGAGTTCAATTTCAGAACTACTTTTTCGGATAAGTTCTTCACATATTTCTCCATGTGCGCGTCCAGAAGAGCGGACACAGAAGGAAATCTCCGGCAGAGCGAGGGAAAGACAGACGCCAGATCCGCCATGAGCCATCTGCGATCTCATGGCCTGCACGAGAAGCAGGGCTTTCGTCCTGACAAATCGAGCATGGCTTCCGTATGCCTTCACGCGAAGGGCCCGGTAACACCAAGCCAGACCACGGGTTCCATGGTGGCGGAGCTGAGAAAGGACGGCCGACACACTGTGTGGCTCACCGGATCGTCTTCGCCATGTTTGTCGCTGTTCAAGCCGTTCTATTTCGGGACAGACACGTCTCCGCAGTCCTTGTGTGGCATCCCAGGATCTTCTGCAGATGATTCGTTGTTCTGGAAACACGAGCGGCTTCACAGACGGGCACTGAAAGCATACGGGCCCTCTCATGAAATGATTCGCCAGGCTTATGATTCTCTCGAAGAAGAATTTTTACGCTCAGAGCACGATCGTTTTGGGCAGGGGAGTTTTTCTTCCGAATGTGTACAGCGGCAGCTTTCTGCCATGCAGGCTCTCGACCTTCCTCGTCCTGGCTCCGCGGTCTTTCATCCGCTCTATCGCATGCAATGGAACAAATGGAATTCTCTTTGCGGGATTGTCTGAGCAGGTCAGGCGTTGTCTCAAAAAAAGATTCGACCGGATCGTCTCTGACTCATTCATTGCACGCGACGGAGCCACTCGCTTCCTGGAGATCTAGATGAGTACAATGGAACACAGCGAACACATATCACACGCCGGTCATTCACACGACGGTCACGGTGGACATGGAGCCTCTTTTGGAATGCGCGTTGGCATTACGATGGCGCTGCTTGGAGTTCTTCTTGCGTTTTCCGCGGCGAAAGTGGGAGGTGAGCGCGCAGAACTTGTGAAGTCTCTCGTCGAACAGCAGAATGCTCACGCGAAGTATCAGGGAAATGATGTGAAGCACCGCGTGGCAGCCATTGCTCTTTTTCAGGTGCACGCGGAAGTGGCGGGAGCAAGCAAAGGAAAGTCTCTCAACAAAGAGGACGTTGGATTTCTTGCCCAGAACGTGGAGAGATATTTGCAGGAGTCTGCTGCAGCAAAGACCTGGGTTGAATCCTACGATCCCCTCATTGAAGTGCACGTGGAGGCGCAGGAATACTATGAGTTCGGCCAGCTGTCTGCAGAAGTGGCGATCGTGGTTGCATCTGTCGCGCTCTTGCTCAGACGCAAAGAAGCATGGTTTGTGGCAGTAGGTCTGGGTATTCTCAGCATCGGTATTGTAATCGCTACGTTTGTTCATTCCTCTCACATTGCGCATGCTTCCGAGCAGAAGATAGAAGAGAACTTCAAAGCCTACCGTGAGATGCGAAACGCACACAAGACAACGCAGGTAGAAGAGAAGGTAGTGGACGAAATGCTCGCGTGGTCTGGAAGACCGCACCTTGCAAAGCTCGAATCAGAGAGGCATCCAGAATCGCCAGGCGCGAAACCGGATCACAAATAGAGTGGTACGGCTCCTGGTGTGATCCACCAGGAGCGTCGCGGATTAGAGTTCGCCGCCCTTAAGTTTGTCTTTGTTGATCTTGAGATTGTACTGCTTGCCCAGGCCGTCCTGGATCTGTTTGAGTTTTCCCTGACGCATTTCCTGAGTTAGATCTGCTTTGATGCGATCGTGCAGTTGTCCGAAATTCTGTCCTGCAAATCCAGCATTGAACCGTTCTAGAACCTGAGCTTCGGTAATTTCTGGCAGATTCTGTTTCCCGAGGAAGAGGACAGCGAGCTGATTGTTTCTGTTCCATGCCATCAAGAAATCATGCTGAGGCGACTTAAGAGCTGCGGCCGCGAGTGGATCTTCTTTTAGGATTTCATAAGGAAGAACGATCTGCTGCAGTAGTTGTCTGCGGTCTACGGTCTTGTCTTCCGGCAGACCCTGAAGAAGTTCACCGAGTGTAATGTCTTTGCCTCCCATTTTGATGGCGGGTGCGCTCAGATCTTTGGCAACATCTGTTTTTTCATCAAAATAGGAACGGAGGCCAGGAAGAGCTTCGAGTCCGAGCGATTTCTTTCTCTGCTCAATTCTCTTTTGCAGCAAGCCCTGGGATTCCCTCTTTACCTGTTGTTCTGCAATTTGTTTGGACACAGTTTCGATCTGCGCTTCCTTCATGGTCTGGGCTTCCATTTCTTTTTTCTCAGCCCCTTCCGGCATGGCCGCAATCGCAGTGCGCGAAAGTCTGGCGGCCTTTTTGAAGTATGCTTCGTATGTTTCAGAAAGAGAATCGCCTGACACTTCTGTTTCCTGAGCTTTGCGGATGATCCAGAAACCGTTTGGATCGTCTACGACTACGAACTTGCCCTCTGCTTTTGCAGCGGCGTCTGTTAGAAATGCAAATGGATTGGGAACGCACGATACACAGATCGGGTCAGCATAGCCGCCTGTGACCGCATAACGTTTCATTTCAGTTTTCTGTGCGATGATCTTTTCGCGGTCTGAATCGGATGCCTCGTTCAATTTTTTGGCGATGTCTTCCGCTTCCGGTTTGCGTTTCTTGTCTTTTTCGCCTTCCTTTAGAAAGGCAAACTGAAGTTCCATCATCTTGAACTTCTGTTTCTTCTGTTCTGCCATGAGTTCTTGTTCCAGCGCACCGAGGAAGGCGAGTTTGTGAAACAGAGGTTCGCGTTTTTTGAAATCTTCTGTCTGATCGAGACCCTGCTTGACTGCTTCGAGGGCTGTGATTTTGAGAAGAGCCAGATCTGTCACCACTCTGTCCTGCATTTCGAGGCTGGGCTGGCCTTCCATGAGGCGAAAGGCGGCACGCAGTTCGGATCGGCGAACATCTCCGCCGTTGAACTCTGCGAGAACCTGGGAATCCAGGCGACAGGATATGGCTGAAATCGCCACAACAGACAAAACAATGAGTCGAATGAAACGCATTGTTCGATTTTGCCGGGACAGGTGTGCGGGCAAGTACAATCGGCGATTCAATCGTACTTGAAGTTGAAGGATGGCTTCTTCTTTTCTTCCACCGCGCGCTTTGGTTTTTTCTCTTCCGTCTTGCGTTTGCCTTCCGGTAGAATCAATTCAGGGGCGCGCCGCTGTGGCGCCGCGATGGCATCGAGCTGATTTTGCACCGCATCGACGACTTTCTCCGGCGGTGCCTTGACTACTTGCTGGAGGAGGCGAGCGCGGGATTGCTCGAGGCGAAGTTGCTCGTCGACTAGAGAGTCGCGCAGCCGCGCTGTATATGCGCGATCATCCTTGAGTCCCTGTTCCAATCTCTTGAGTTCTTCCAGGTCTCTCTCCACCCGTTCGAGGTGACGCAAGAGATGCACCGCGCGAAGCTTCACGCCTTCAAAAGGAGCTGCGTTTTTTATCATTGTCAAGTTCAATTTTCGGCATGCGCCAGGGCAGTCTGAAATGGGAATTGTACTCGATTTAAAGGACCCCGGGTGGAAGATGACCCCCATGCAGGTGATTCGAATCTTGCCGCGAAATGAGGCTTTTGACTTCAATTTCAAACGCAAGGCCTGGCATATGCTCGGGCTCCTCGTGCCCGCGTTCTTCTACTTTGATCCACTTGTGATCCTCGGAACGCCTTACATTCACATCACTCGCATGGTTGGATTGGGTCTGAACGTCTTTATGCTTCTGGCGTTGATCGTCATAGATGTTCTTCGCTTTCGCGTTGAATCTCTCAATCAGCTGTTCATTCGCGTGGCAGGACCTCTCCTCAAAGAACAAGAACATGGCCGAATGAACGCAACCATTCCATACTTGACTGCGACTCTACTTTTGTTTTCGAGCACACAGGAAATCATAGCTGGTTGTGCCACCACGTTTCTCATGCTGGGAGATCCAGTGGCCGCTTATATTGGTGGAAAATTTGGACGAGTTCGTTTTTGGAATTCTAAATCGCTAGAAGGGATGCTCGCTTTCTTTCTCGCGGGAACCACAGCCGCGGGCCTGTTCCTTCTCCTGCATTCCTGGTTGATTCTTCAGGGATTCCCGAATGCTGTACGCGAAGCAGAGTATTCTTTTTTTGGAAATCGCCCTTTAGCACTTCTGGCAGTGCTCGTAGTGGGATCCGCGGCGGCCGCTGTGACTGAATTTTTTTCTTCAAATCGATTGGCCGGACTTCTAGACGACAACCTGGAAGTGCCCATCATGGCTGCCATTGCTATGGCGGTCACTGCGAACCTGTGCGGCTTTTCCGGTGAATCAATTTTCTTTGATCTCAAACAGATCTTCGCGCGCGGATGAAACGGATACTGGATCGTTACGTATTTTTTGAATTCCTGAAGTCTTTTGTCTTCTCGCTTCTCGGATTGATTTTGATGCTTCTCATCGCGCGGGCACTCGTTGCCTTCAAGGTGGACACACGTCAGCCGAAGATTCACATGTATCTGTATCTATTGTATTCTATTCCTGACATGGTTGCATTTGTTCTCCCCATGGCCATGATGTTTGCGGTTTGCTTTGTCGTGGCTCAGTTCACTGTCTCGCGCGAACTCGTTGCGATGCTTTCCGCGGGTGTTGCCTTTTACAGAATCGTAATGCCTATCTGGATTTTTGCGGCTATCCTTGTGCCGGTTCTGTTTGTGTTCCAGAATTTCGTGGCCACGCCGGCGAATCGAATGTCATCAGAGGAAGAAGCTGCATTTAAGAAAGACAGCGCTACGATCAAAGACATTGTATGGCAGAGGAATCTGCGCGGCCGCGAAGGCTTTTATTTCATCTACTATCTGGATCGCAAAGAACAGACCATCAAAGGCGGGTTCAACTACATAGAACTCAAGCACGACAAACCTGTTAGAATGATGCAGGCGAATTCAGGCAAATTTGATCCCGCGACTGGCGAATGGACTTTTTCGCGTGTTCGCAATATATCTTTCGGGGATGACCTGGCAGTTCTCAAGGTAGAGAATGAGGACACCAGAGTTGAGAAATTTCCGGAAGACTACGACTTCTTTGAAAACCCGATGCGCGATGCATCCGAGCTGAATTTGTTTGAGCTTGCAGAGGAAATTGCACGAAAGAAGAAGATGGGATTTGATTCTGCCCCGTACTCGGTTCAGTTTCATTCGCTTCTTGCGTTTCCGTTTCTGTGTATGATTGTTGCTGTCATCGCTTCGATTGCAGGTGCCGGGGGAAATCACAGGTCTACCGGGCCTTTGATTCGTGCACTTCTGGTCTCTGCCGTTACAATTCTAATTTATTATCTTGGTTCCGGTCTTTTCAATAACCTCGGAAACAATGGAGTCATCTATCCCTGGCTTGCGTCCTGGACGCCCACCGTTGGATTCTTCTGTGCGGCGGTGTTTTTGATTTTGAGGAATCGTAAATGAGTGTCATCTACAGGCATTACGCGGACGCAGAGCAATTTGCGCAGTACATCAAAGGAAAGTGGCGTGGAGCGGGAACTCATGGCAGAGCTGACTGGCCGGAAGATACGGAAATTGATCTGAAAATTGAATCAGCTTCCTTTGTTCGCCTGCGCGGTGTAAGGCGAAAGAAGGAATCCGGATTGAAGCGACTTCTTGCGCGCATTCGAGGGACAGGAGAGGCAGCATTTGATTTATCTGTTCGCGGCGTGACAGATGCGCGCACAGAGGCGGACCTGGCAGTGGTAACCAGTGGCATAGAAAAGATTACGCTGCAGGCCATGACAGAGGATCGGTGCCATGTCACCATCGAGAGGACAGGAGACAGGCCATTGCTCATGTTTTCAGGCGTTGTTCATAGAAAATGAAGTACTACAGAGATTTAAGAGATTTTATAAAGGTTCTGGAAGAAGAAGACGAGCTTGTTCGAATCAAGACTCCGGTTTCACGCGATCTGGAGATATCAGAAATCTATTTCAGACAGATTCGTTCTCCGGGTGGTGGAAAAGCTCTACTGTTTGAGAATGTGGAAGGATCCAACCTTCCTGTGTTGATCAATGCGTTCGGATCCAAAAAGAGAATGGATCTGGCGCTGGGTCGGCGCACTTCGCGAGAGGGCGCTCCTGGGAAAGTAGGTCAGATTGTGGAGGAACTGCGAGGGCTCATGCGCCTCATGCAGTTTAAGCCTCCTAAGAGTGCAGGCGAAATCGCAAGCCTCGCGGGCAAGGCGGCTGGCATCTTACGTTATCCGCCCAGACGAAGACGCTTTTTTAAAGCACCATGCCAGGAGATTGTTCTGACAGGTGACCAGATCGATTTGGATCAAATTCCGATTTTGAAAAGCTGGCCACTGGACGCAGGTCGTTTTGTGACTCTTGGCATGACTTTGACCAGGTCTCTGGACGGCACCACCAAGAATCTCGGTCTTTATCGCATGCAGGTTCTGGACAAAAGAACCACTGCCATGCACTGGCAGATTCACAAAGACGGTTCGCATTTTTACGGAGAATACCAGAGAGAAAAAAAGCGAATGCCAGTGAGCGTGGTATTTGGCGGAGATCCATCCATTCCCTTTTCTGGAATTGCTCCGCTTCCTCCAAAAATGTACGAGTTACTTCTGGCCGGATTTATCCGTGGAAGTGGAGTGCCAGTCGCACGATGCGTGACAAACGATCTGGAAGTTCCCGCATTTGCTGAGATTGTTTTTGAGGGCTATGTGGATCCGGATGATCTTGTGCTCGAAGGACCGTTTGGAGATCACACTGGCTACTACACTCCGGTCGAACCATTCCCAAAGTTTCATCTCACAGCGATCACCATGAGGCGAAACGCCATCTATCCTGCCACAGTCGTGGGTCGTAGCCCGCAGGAAGATTGCTACCTGGCCCAGGGAATCGAAAAGATATTTCTACCCATGCTTCAGTTCATTGCGCCGGAAGTTCAGGACCAGATGCTGCCCTGGGACGGCTGCTTTCACAACTGTGCCGTACTTTCCGTAAGCAAACATTTTCCATTTCAGGCGCGAAAGCTCATGAATCATCTCTGGGGATTTTCGCAGATGTCTTTTTCAAAATCTCTTGTGATGGTGGATCCTGGATTCCCGTTAAGCGACGATGTGAACCTCTTGAATCACGTGCTCGATCGTCTGGATCTGGCAACAGACGTTGTAATTACAGAAGGAGTCCTGGATCAGCTCGATCATAGCGGAGTGAGGCCACTGTATGGTGGAAAGATTGGTCTGGATGTAACCACAAAACTCCCGGAAGAAAAGACGGCGCGGATTATTGGAACGTTTGCTCGCGACCAGCGCGCGGTTCTGGCTGAATGGAAAGAGAAGCTGAATCAGGGAGGAGTGCCTGTGCGCTTTTCCAGACTCTTCGGTGCCGTTCGCAGAAATCCTGTCGTGATCTTCAGTGTGGAGAAAGACGGCGGCAAGATTCATGAGCGTGTCAGGGACATCCTCAATCTCGCCGGGTGCAGTTCCTTCCCGGCAACGATTCTACTTTTGCTGGATGCAAAAGACAATCCAGAAGATGGTTCGCTCGTGCTGTGGAAACTATTTGGAAACACAGATGCGCTGCGCGACGTGTTGTTCGTGAAAAATGATTCTGCTCCGGGAGGAGTCTTCGCAGTTGTGGATGCCACTTCTAAAAATAGAGAAGATGGGTATGATCGTAGCTGGCCAGAGGAAAATCTTATGGATGAAGCGACGATCCGGCTTGTAGATCAGAAGTGGAAAGAAATGTTCGGTCGAGATCCCCAACCGGTTGCGCGTCCATGAAAGTAATCTGCATCTCGAATTCGAAGGGTGGTGTAGGCAAGACTACGACTGCAGTTCATCTCGCGGACTCTCTGGCGAAAGACGGACGCACTCTTCTCATAGACATTGACGTGCAGGCGAATGCAAGTTCCATCTTTATGGAGAGAGAAGTGCCTGCGGAACTTACCGTGTATGGCGCGCTCAGAGAAAAACGTCCCATGGGTCAGTTGATTCACGGTACGCGAAACCCGGGACTCGACATCGTTCCAGCCACGATCCAGCTTGCTGAACTGGAGAGTCTACTTTCAGGCGCTCTGGACGGTTTCTTTCGCCTTTCTGAATCGCTTCGTATGCAGGATCTTCCGTACGAATTCGTCATCATAGATTGTCCGCCAAATCTCGGCATGGTCACTGTAAATGCGTTTGTGGCTGCCACTCATGTACTCGTTCCCCTCCAGACTGCGAAGTTTTCCCTGGACGGACTGGCCGCACTCACCAGCACAATCAAAACAGTGCAGAGTCGTTTCAATCAGGGATTGAAAATACTGGGCGGAGTTTTGACAATGTACAATCCAAGGACGGCCATCGCCCATGCGATGATCGAACCAATTCAGGAATACATTCGAGTGTTTGATTCTAAGATTTCGCGGCTCGTGGCTGTAGAAGAAGCGTTCTTGATGAAACAGACTGTATTTGAATACGAACCTAAAAGCAGAGTGGCCAAAGAGTACCTGGCTTTGAAGAAGGAGGTCCTTCGTGGGATCGAAAAAGGATAAGCTGGGCCAGGCGGCGCGGCGCAGACTCGATGAAACGATGGGCCCTCCCCAGGGTGGCAATCGTTCCAATATGGAAGATTTTGTAAGAGATATGAGAGGGGAACCCGCAGCTGCTTCCAGTGAACCGGCACAATCGCCGGAGTCGAAAAGGGTTTCCCCGAGAAGCGACTCGTCCGAAACTGGACGTAAGGAGAGACCGCGCATGGAGCTCAAGAAGTCTCGCAGGGATTCTATCTATAATATATCGAGCGATATCAGACTCGAAGACTACACCGACGGCGGCAGCACATCCGGCGGCGGCATTGGTGGAAAGGCAAGGATCATCGCAGGCGCGCTTCTCTTTGTATTGCTTGGACTTGGAATTTATTATCTCGCGGGCTGGATCTTTGGGCCTCGCTATCATCTTGCAGTTGCATCTCAAGACATCACCGCGGAAAACATAGAAGAACTCGAAGGTCGTGAACCCAGTCTTTCTGCGGGCACAGACGTTCACATTCGCTTTCAGTGGCCTGAGGAAAAACTCAAAGCAACCTATATCAAAGTCAAAGTAGATCGCGTAGACGGAGGCAGCAAAGAAGAACAGGCTGTGCTTGGTCAAAAACCTCCGCGTACAGCGAACTATGTCTACTTCAAAGGTCCGCTCGATCCTGGAGTCTATCATGTGGAAGTGATGGATGAAAGCGGCAGCGTCATGAAAGATAAAGAATTCAAGGTGCGCTGATGCGCGTCGTTCTGATTCTGTTTCTGGCTGCGGCCGGATGCAAGGACGGGTTGGCTCGCCTGAAAGAACCTCCCAGGCCGGAAGCGGTCCCCGCTGGTGCAGAGCGTGATCGAAGAACCGGCATCTGGGGATACAAGACAGACAAAGACTGGACTCTCTACAACGCGGACGGAAAGAAATACGCAGAAGGCGGCCTTGTCCTGGGTCTTCGCCAGGGAGAATGGAAGTATTACAATGTAGACGGGCACACAGTGCTGTCTCGCGGCAAGTTCCTGAACGACTGGAGAGAAGGTGTCTGGGATTACAACGACACTCGCGGCGTTCTGTATCTTCGCATGGTATATACTCAGGAGCCAAAGAGAGAACTCATCGCTCTGCTCACTCATGATTATGGAAACGAAAACGGTCCGTATGAAAGGCATTATCCGGACGGAAGCATAGAAGAGACAGGCTCTTTTCAGGCGGGATACTACGAAGGCCCCATCACTCGTTTTCATCCAAACGGTCGTCTACTTTTGAAGGGCCAGTATCAAAAAGACCTCATGGTTGGCCGATGGCTGTATTACTACCCGGATGGCACTATCCTTCGAGAGGAAAACTATGTTCAGGGCGCGCTCGACGGGCTCTTCCGATCCTATCATCCGGACGGCAGGCTCTACGTGGAAACCCATTACGAGAAAGGTGCAGTCGTCGGCCCAGTCGTCATTCGGTAGCCGCGTGATTCGCATTCGCCTTCCGCATGGTGGGCGAGTGTGGAAAGGGCTATTGATTTCCATCGTCATAGTATTGTGTATTCTCGTGGGCTGGAATCTCTTTGGTTCTGAAAGCGGAGAAGGCGGCGGCATTGATTCGATTGCCGAGCCAGGCAGGCGTGCTCTTCTTTTAAATGTAAAAGAGAACATTTCACTCGTGCGAAGGCTCGAGCAAAATCAAAGAGAGATTCATCAGATTCTCAAAGACGAGCCTGAACTATTTGGAAAATTCAAAAGCGATTCTGAACCTCCTTACGATTGGAGCAGACCCAGTGCGATGAGCATGCTTCGTGCAAACGCAGACTATGCAGGGATCTATTCCGGATTCTTTAGAGAGATTCCTCACCGCTGGCCTCTTCGCCTGGATTTTTTAAAACTGAATTCAGGATATGGAAGCAGAGGAGCTGTCTTTGGTTTCCTGGGCCAGAGTGAGTTTCATCCCGGATTCGATTTGAATGCTGTGGCGGGAACCCCGGTGCTTGCGGCAGCGGATGGTGTAGTGAAGCTTGCTCTTTCATCGAGCTATGGTTATGGCAACCATGTAGTCATTTTGCATTCTTCCGGTTACGAAACGTTATACGGTCATCTGAGATCCATTTCTGTGAAGAAAGGGCAGGAAGTGCGTGCCAGTCAGGAGATTGGTAAATCCGGATCCTCAGGAGCGTCCACAGGTCCGCATCTTCACTATGAGATTCGATTCGCAGGAAAGACAGTTCATCCAGGAGACTTTCTGGTCTTTTAAAATCGCTCCGGGGGCCTGCAGCGCCTTGTCGTTCCCGCACGCCATCCCGCGGTTTTATCACGCAATAAAATGACGTATTACATACGGGCGTGCGCAATATCGCGCATTCTTTGTTCGTATTACATCGAGTGCGTATAAAACGCGGCGAATGCGTCGGGTCGTGAAAAAAGCGCCGGGAACGAGCGGAAAACCAGATCGTATGGAATACGTATCATTCTCTGGTATTGCGAATGGGTGCGCCGCGTATTGACCACGTGCAGGATTCCTGGCGCGCAGGTGTCCGCTGCGGATCTTATTCCGGTAGAAGCTCTGAAACTTTTGCCATCACCATGTCCGCCGTGAGTTCTTTCATGCAGCGAAAATGGGAAAGGGGACAGACTTTTCCTCCATGCGTGCCGCATGGTCTGCATGCCAGATTGATTTCTGCGATTCGCGAATTCTTTGTAATCGGTGCGTAGCCCAGGGCCGGCACCGTTGGTCCGAACAAGGCGACCACAGGAGTCTTCGCGGCACAGGCATAGTGAACTGGCGCAGAATCGTTTGATACAAGGAGGCGCGATCTTTTTACAAGTGAATAAAAGCCGCGCAGCGATGTTTCACCGGCCGCCACAGTGACTCTATCTTGAACAAAGAGTGGCTGAAGATCTCGAATGAATGCCATCACCTGTTCACAGATCGCTTTGTCTGAAGGAGATCCAACGAGTAGAATCTTGCATTTGTGTTTTCGAACCAGCTTCCCTGCCAGTTCTGCGAATCCGGCCGGAGTCCAGCGCTTGGTCGCCCAGACAGAAGAAGGTGCGAGCAAAATGGGTCTGGATGCTTCGTGCTTTCGCAGCACAGACTCCGCTTCCAGCACGCATGCTTGATCTTCTGCAAGCACCAGGTCCGTAGATGCTTTAGACGCGTCCGGACAGACTGAATCCGAAAGAAAGGAAAGCAATCGTAGAATTTCTGGCTGAGAAGAATGCCTTGGCAGGCGATGGTTGTAGGCGATGCGCGAAAAGCTCGCGTCCAGATACCCGTATCTCTCTGGAATTCTAGAAAGACGCGAAAGAAATGCAGTGCGATAAGATGAATGAGGAGAAAGTAGAATATCAAAATCACGCGATTGCAAGTCTGCGGCGAGTTTCCTCAGTCCAGAAATCCCGCGGTGTGATTTCTTCTTATCAAAGGATATGATTTCGTTTAGATAGGGAAGGCCTTTGAGGACCTGGGCTGCATCTGGTTTTACTACAGCGGCCAGA
>Ga0268298_10003855_pt1 | contig 14985 bp, 12 predicted proteins | sample WWTPWeurt_MetaG_FD_194462 | JGI IMG/M metagenome (GOLD analysis project Ga0268298, IMG submission 194462) | Activated sludge microbial communities from WWTP in Nijmegen, Gelderland, Netherland - WWTP Weurt | ecosystem: Engineered > WWTP > Aerobic digester > Activated sludge | place... | reverse complement strand
GGCCTCGACCTCACCATCGAAGTGCCGGTGGGCATCTCGCCCATGGAACACTTCGCCATCCTCGCGGGGCCGTACCTCGACCTCGGTCTGAGCGGCACAGCGGAGCAGGACAACGGCACGACCTCGCAGAAGGTCGATCAAAAGACCACGTCCTACGGCCTCACCGTGGGCATGCTCGGCTACTTCTGAGCGAGCTTCGGCTCCGCGTCGCGCGCCGCCTGGCCTTCGAGCCGGCGGCGCGCAGCGTTTTTGTGCGCGAGCGTCGGAGCCGATTGTCAGCCGCGCGACCTTCGGAGACGCTCCGCCCGTGAAAGAGCGTGGGAAGCGCTGGCTCGCCCGACCGAGCCTCCCGTGGCTCGCCGCGCTCGTAGCCGTCCTCTTGTCCGCAACGGCGCTCGGGAACGGCTTCATCGCCGACGACCACTTCCTGCGCGGAACGGCCCTGGGTCTGAACCCGCCGGCGCTCTCGGTGGCGAGCCGCTTCGACCTCTTCCGTTTCTATCCCGACGACCCCGCTCAGATCGCACGTTGGCAGGAGCTCGGCATCGCGCCCTGGTGGATGCCGCTCGACTGCGCCATCTCGTTCCTGCGTCCGCTGAGCTCGGCGTTTCACGCCCTCGACTTCGCGCTGTGGCCCGATTCGGCCGTGGCGATGCACCTGCACAGCTTGCTCTGGCTCGCAGCGTCGGTGCTCGCTTTCCACCGACTCGCGGCGCGCTTCGAGGCGCGGCCTTGGGTGCTGGGGCTCGCGACGACGATCTTCGCGGTCGACGCCGTACACGCCATCCCCATCGGCTGGATCGCGAACCGCAACACGCTGCTCGCGGGCTTCTTCTCCATTCTGGCGCTCTACTTCCATGATCGCGCGCGTCGCGAGCACGACCGCTGGGCGGGACTCGGCAGCGTCGTTTCGCTGGCGCTCGGTCTCGCGAGCGGTGAGATCGCCCTCGGGACGTTGGGCTTCTTCGTGGCCCACGCCTGGACCTTCGAACGCGGTATGCGCCGACGCGCGTTCGCGCTCATGCCCGCGATCATCACGGTCGTGGCCTGGCGGGCGGTGTACGTGCTCCTCGGGTACACGACGCGCCGCTCGGGGCTCTACATCGACCCTCTGCGATCGCCCTTCGATTTCGTGAAAGCGGCGGCGGACCGCATCCCGAGGCTGTTCTTCGCCCAGCTCGGCGGCTTCGCATCCGACTTCTACCCGATGGTCTCGGCCGAGATCCGGCTCGCCCTCGGCGCGGTGGCCGTCGTCGGCTCGTGCCTGCTCCTCTACTGGCTCCGACGTCTGCTCGTTCGCGACGAGCTGTCGCGCTTCTGGCTCGTGGGGCTCGGTCTCTCGCTCGTGCCCAGCGCCGCCACGTTCCCCAATGACCGCCTGCTCTTCGTGGCCAGCATCGGCGCGGCCCCGCTGGTGGCCCGCGCCCTCGCCGAAGCGGGCGCCAGCGTAGGCAAGCCCGCCGCCTGGGTCTTGGGGCTCGTCCACCTCGTCCTCTCGCCCGCATCGCTTCCGTGGCGGGTCGCCAGTATGCGTGAGTTCGGACGCATCGGCGCCGACATGGCCCGCGCGATACCGGGAGATCTCACCGGGCGCACGCTGGTCGTGGTGAACGCACCCGAGAGTCTCTGGTGCGTTCAGCTCTTCACGGCCGCCGCGTCTCAAGGCATCGCCCCGCCCGCGCGCCTGCGCTGCATGGGAGCCACCAGCGCCGAGCTCGAAGTGTTCCGCGAGTCCGAGCAGAGCCTGCTCCTACGCCCCAAACGCAGCTACTTCACCGCGCCGCTCGACGGGCTCCTGCGTGCCGCCGAAGTGCCCTGGAAGCTCGGCTCCCAAGGCGACCTCAGCGTGATCTCGTTCGAGGTGACTCGCCTCGGCCCCGACGGCAAGCCCGACGAGGTGCGTGCGCGTTACCACGTTCCCATGAGCTCGCCCGAGCTCGTCAGCATGGTGTGGGACGGCCGAAAGCTCGTGCCCTTCACGCCGCCGGCCATCGGCGAAACCGCCCGTTTTCCTGGCTCGGACTTGCTCGCCCTCGTCACGGGCGCCGCGCGCTGACCCTTCGCGGTGCTCGACCCGTGAAGCTCAGCGCAGCCTCGCCACCTGACGATGCCGAAAGCACCCGACCACGTGGTCGTTGACCATGCCGACGGCCTGCATGTGGGCGTAGATGATGGTGGAGCCGACGAAGTTGAAGCCGCGACGCCGGAGATCCTTGCTGAGCGCGTCGGACAGCGCAGTCCTCGGCGGGATCTGCTTCATGCTCTGCCAGCGGTTTTGCTGCGGCCGACCGCCGACGAAGCTCCACTGATACTCGGCGAAGCTGCCGTGCTCTTTCTGGACCTCGAGGAACGCGCGCGCATTCCGGATGGCCGAGGCGAGCTTCGCGCGGTTCCGCACGATGCCGGAGTCCTCGAGCAGGGCGGCGAGCTTCGCGTCGCCGAACCGCGCCACCTTCCTCGGGTCGAAACCGGCGAAGGCGCGGCGGTAGCCGTCGCGCTTCTTCAGGATGGTAATCCACGAGAGCCCCGCCTGCGCGCCCTCGAGCACCAGAAACTCGAACAGCTGGCGGTCGTCGTGCACCGGCACGCCCCACTCGGTGTCGTGATAGGCGACATAGATGGGGTCCGTGCCCGCCCATGCGCAACGAGTCTTCGTGGTGCGGCTCACACGCCCGAGGCTACACCCGACCGGACCGATTCAGCAGCTCAGCTTCGAAGAAGTTCCAAACGTCGAGCGAGTCGACCGAGGTCCCTTGCTGGAGCACTGCAATTCAGGCGCGTACTTCAGCGTAGGGGCGGTGTGCACGCCGTAGCCGTGGACTGCGATCCCTCCGACTTGACCGTCTCGAGCCGAATGGATGCGATGGGCAGGAACGCTTGCGCTTCGGGCCATTCACGGCAGCGTCGCTCACGCCCGTCTCGACCCTGCTTGGCTCGGGGGATAGGCTCGGGCCGAGGCAAACATGAGCAGCGCGAAGCTCGGCAGGAGCATGGTGATCGCGGTGGGGTTGGCGTTCGTCGCGTGCTCGGCGGACGACTCGGGCGGCGCGAGCGGTGGAGCGGGCGGCACCGCGACGGGAGGCACCGGCGGCACCGGCGGCTCGGGCGGCGGCACCGGCGGCAGCGGCGGCTCGGGCGGTCTGGTCAGCGGATGCTCGGGGCTGTGTCCGGCGGGTCAGCTCTGCGTCGTCGACACCTGCTGCGCGGAAGATCGCGCGTGCGGCAGCAAGTGCTGCGCGGCGACCGAGCTGTGCTCCTTCCAGACCTGCGTGACCCCTGGCGCGGACTGCACGAGCAGCGGGGACTGCAAGCCCGGCGAGTACTGCGAGCCTTCGCTCAGCGCGGGGCCGGCGACGGGCTGCACGACGGCCAAGGGCAAGTGCCTGCCCAAACCTCCGGAGTGCGCGCCGGGCCAGAGCCAGAACTGCGTCGAGAAGTGCGAGGTCAAGGTCGCGCAGAAGTTCGACCCGACCGTGAAGTACTCCTGGCCGAGCGACGTGACCTCGCCCGCGACGCCGTACCCCAACGACGTCATGATGACGCCGCTCGTGATCCAGCTCGACGACGACGACTGCGACGGGCAAGTCACCGGCACCGACGCCGCAGACATATTGGTCACCACCTTCAGCGGCGGCGCCTGGCAGACCACGGGCGTCCTGCACGCGCTCGCCGTGAAGAACGGCGCGCTGACCGAGCTCTGGCAGGTGCCCGGCATCTCGCCGGGTGCAGCGCTGGCAGGTGGGAACTTGGACGGCAAGAACGGCAACGAGGTGGTGGCCTGCGCCGCGGGTGGCGGCAGCGTCAAGGCGTTCGGCGCGGACGGCAAGGAGCTCTGGTCCACCGCGGCGACCTGTCTCCTGCCCGCCATCGCCGACCTCGACGGCGACGGGACGCCCGAGGTCGTGGTCGAGGGCGGCATCCTCGACGGTGCGAGCGGCGCGCTGAAGAAGAGCTTCTCGCCGGCTCCGTCGGGCTACCACACGCTGGGCGATGTCACCGGCGACGGCAAGCCCGAGATCGTGTTCGCGAACCGCGTCTACGACGCGACCGGCACGCAGATCGTGGATCTCAGCGCCTCGATCACGGGCACCTGGCTCTTGCCGGCGCTCGTCGACTTCGACAAGGACGGCAAGCCCGAGGTGATCGCCGCGATGGGCGACAGCAACTCCGTCGTGCTGTGGCGCTACGACGCCGCCGAGCCCACCAAAGCGAAGCTCCTCCGCGCGCCCTTCAAGGCCCAGGTCGACCCGGGCGGCGCTTGGGCGTGGTCGTTCGGGATGGGGCCCATCACCGCCGGTGACTTCGACGGCGACGGCACGCCCGACGCCGGCTACGTCGGGTTCCGTGGCTACGTGGTGCTCGACGGCAAGAAGCTGATGAACGCCGCGCTGCCGAGCACGCTGGCCGCCCTCTCGCTGTGGTCCAAGCCGACCGACGAGGACAACGGCTCGACCGGCTCTGCCGTGTTCGACTTCGACGGCGACGGCAAGGTGGAGGTGCTCTACAACGACACCCAGCGCGTCCACATCTACGACGGCAAGACCGGGCAAGACGTCGCTCCCCCGATCTGCAACACCACGGGCTCGCTGTTCGAATACCCGGTGATCGCCGACGTCGACCGCGACGGGCAGGCGGACCTGATCCTGGTCGCCAACTCGTTCTCGAACAAGCCCGGGCAGAACCCGAGCTACGTCTGCGACGGCACCATCCAGTCCGGCGTGCGCGTGTACGGCAGCGCCTCGAAGAGCTGGGTGCAGACGCGTCCGGTCTGGAATCAGCACACCTATCACGTCACCAACGTGGGCGAGGACGGCTCGATCCCCGCGGTCGAGACCAGCAACTGGAGCGTGCCGGGCCTGAACAACTTCCGGCAGAACAAGCAGGTTGGCGGCGAGTTCGGCGCGCCCGACGCCATCGTGAGCCTGCTCCCCAACTGCGGTCAGCCCTTCGGCGTGCGCGTCGTCGTCCGCAACGTCGGCAGCGCTCCGATGCCCGGCGGCGTCGTCGTCAACGTGTACCGAGAGGGCGGCAAGCTGCTCGGCAGCGTGAGCACCACGCACGCGCTCTTCCCGCTCCAGAGCGAGACGCTGATCCTGGCCGTGAGTCCGCCGGACAGCACGGAGCTCTCCACCGGCAAGGCCAAGGCCTACGCCGCCATCGACGAGGCACCGAAGAAGCTCGTCGAGTGCCGTCCCGACAACAACCAGTCCGCCCCGGCGTCGTTGGGCTGCGCCGTCCCGAAGTGAGCGCGAGCTCGCACCTCACACCAGGCTCGCAATCGTCGACCTGCCTTCCAAAATGGGGTGAGCATCGAGCGACGTGTGAGCGAAGGCGGCCACGGTCTCGGCTGGGGCTAGGGCGGGGGATGCGGGTTTCGAAGACTCGGATTTCGGACGCATGAGGACCGGGGCGCGAAAGCGAAGTTCCGCACCGAGCTGCACGGTGGAACGGCGAACTAGGGACGCGCCTCAGCGCGAGATGCGGGCAGCGTCCGCGAGGAGCTTCCGGGTCTCCTCGGCGTCGCTCGAGCGGTAGTAGCCGCGGATCTGGCCCTCGCGGTCCACGAGCACGAAGTGCGAGCCATGCAAGATGCCGTAGTCGGCCTGCGCGGGGTCGGCTTTGCCGTCCAGAGCCACCTTGAAGCCTTCGATCACCGTCTTTTTCACCGTCTCGTAGTCGCCGGTGAGGAGCGACCAGGAGCGCGTGTCGATGTCGTTCTTCTTGGCGTACTCCAGCAAGACGGCGGGTGTGTCGTTCTCCGGATCGACGCTGATGGCGACGAAGCGAAGGCCGAGGCTCCGGCCCTGGGCGTCCGCGTGGAGAGTTTTCATGCGTGCCATGAGCTTCGGGCACACGCTCGGACAGCGCGTGAAGAAGAACGCGGCGATCCAGACCTTACCGCGGAGCTCGGCGCTGCCGAAGCGCCCGCCGTTCTGGTCGGTGAGTGAGAACTCGCCGGCTGGGTAGAGCTTCGGTGGATCGGGGTTCCTACAGCCCGTGACGAGGCACAGAAGGCCGAGGCCGAGAGCCAGCGAGCGAAGAAGCGATGGAAGGGTCACCGGGTTCGCTCGTATAGCGCACGCAGGGTCTCGTGGGCGGCTTTCGCTTCGCCGCGCGCGATGGCCCACACGGCGTCTCGCGCAGCTTGGTTCACCGGCGTGGAAATCCCGTGTTTTTCCCCGCGTTCGATCACCTCACCGTTCAAGAAGTCGACGGCCGGGGCGCGGCCGCGCTCGATGGCGGCGAGCATGCTCGAGCGCAGGCGGCGGTAGCGGGCGCCGACGGCCAAGAGCAGCGTGTGCTTGGCCAGGAGCCCCGGCGAACCAGAGGCTGCGCGTTCGCCGTCGGTGAGGCGGATCCAGTCGAGGTCGAGGGTACCGCTCACCTTCTCGAGGCGGACGTCCTCTTGGCGCGCCACGTCGACGACCTCGCTCATCACGTCCAGGGCCAGCCGCCGAACGTGGCGCTGGCGCATCAGGACGCCGAGCCGGTCCCCCCCGATGGTGCCCAGAGTCGAGATGGCGCAGTTGATGGCGAGCTTGCTCCAGCGAGCACCGCGGAGGTTCTTGGTGATGCTCACGGGCCCCACGGCTTCGAGGATGCGCGTGAGCCCTTCGAGCTCGGCGTCGACGCTGCCATCGAGCTTGCCGACGCTGAAGCCGCCGGCGCTCGTGCGATCGTAGACCCCGGGCTCGAGCATCGAGGCACCCCAGGCGACGACCGCTCCGAGCACACGTTCGGGGCCTGCGATCTTGCCCACGCGTTCTTCGCAGAGGCCGTTCTGGAAACACACCATGCGCCCGCCCTGGGCGAGCCAGGGCAATGCGCTCGTGGCCGCGGCCTCCACCTGGGGGGGCTGCGTGGCGAGGAGCACGTAGTCGAACGGGCGGACGCTCGTGTCGAGGGCCTCGTACACCGCCGACGGGATCCCGACCGAGGGCGCTTCGTCGCCGCGCACGCGGACGCCGTGGTCCCGGAGCGCCCGAGCGATGGTGGGGTTGGTCGTGAGCAGCGAGACGTCCTGGCCGAGCTCCAGCAGATAGCCCGCGATCACCCCACCGATGGCCCCGCAGCCCACGACCAGCAGCCGGGGGGGTCTCTCCTCGCCCATGCCGATTGACGTAGATCAACGGCCGCTCGGTGGGAACACCCGGTCTTTTTCGGAACTTGCCAGCCCTCGAGCGGCAGCCGGGCGGGCGAGTCCGTAAAAAGCTTGCCAAAACCCCTGCGCCTCTTGTACGAGGGCCGCGCACATCGGCGCACCCGCGCCGAACTGGACGGTTCCCATGCGACGTCTCTGGAAACTCCTCGAGCGCTTGCGCCTGCCGCTTCCGGCCTTGGCCTGAGCCACCCCGAACTTATGCGCGCCTCCGAGCGCGCCTTGCCGAGCGACCTTCCTTTCTGGCTTCCTTCTCGTCGCTCACTTCAGGGGTCTTTCCGTGATCGAGATCCGCAGCGCGCGTGACTCCGATGCCGACGGGCTGATCCGTCTCATCGGCGCCGTGTTCGACGAATACCCGGGCTGCGTGCTCGACGTCGACGGCGAGCTCCCGGAGCTCCGGCGCATCGCCGGTTGGTCCCAGGAGCACGCCGGAGAGTTCTTTTGCGCCGAGCGGGCCGGAACCATCGTCGGCTGCGTCGGTTTCGCCCTCGCCCACGACGCAGGCGGCATCGAGCTCAAGAAGCTCTACGTCGACGCGAGCGAACGGAAGAGCGGGCTCGGCGGGCAGCTGCTCGCCAAGATCGAGAAACGGGCGGGCGAGCTCGACGCGAAGTTCATCGATCTCTGGAGCGACACGCGCTTCGTGACCGCCCACGCCTTCTACGAGAAACGCGGCTTCGTGCGCGGCCCCGTCACGCGGCCGCTGCACGACAAGAGCCACACCATCGAATACTACTTCCGGAAAGAGCTCACTCGCTGATGGTCTTCCAGAAGAGGTCCGCGACCTCTTTGTGACCTGCGGGCGTCGGATGGATGCACGTCAGGTCGAACCAGTTGCTCGAGTTCGGGATGTAGCACTGGTTCTTGGAGTCGGCGAAGTTGTAGCCGTGGCCGCAGAAGTGCTCGCCCAAGAAGATCATGTCGGCCTTGGCGTCGACGGCGATCTTCATGTAGCCCTCGCGGAGCTTCACCAGCGTCGCCGTGCCGGCGATCCACTCGCCCGTGAGACCCGCGAGCGTTCCGGTGGGACACGAGCTCAAGTTCGCGGTCAGATCCGTGTATTCGTAGATGTTGGCGAACACGACCCAAGAACCGTTGGGGAAGTTCGTCGGGTCCTTCAGCCAGTCCACGGCCTGCTTCATGTTGGCCAGGATGGTGTCCGCTTCGGCCGAGGCCGCGGCAGCCGAGAGCTTGTCTTTGGCCATGCCCGCGATGTCGTTTCCGCCCATGGTGATCACCACGAGCGTCTTCTTGGTCTCGCTCGCTGGGAAGCACTTGCTGATTTGCTTGTCGCCCGCGAAGAAGTCGTCGGTCTGGGCCCCGTTCACCGCGCAGCTCTGGACCTCGATGCTCGGCCACTGAGCCTTGGCGAGGTTGGTCAGGAGCTGGCGGTAGACCTGGTTCGCCGGCGTGGGGAACGTGCCGACGGTGATGGAGTCGCCGAGGAACACGAGCTTCTCCGGGCTCTGGATGTCCTGATGGTTCGTGCCCGAGCAGGTGCTGTTCATCTTGGGTGAGAACTGCTCGTAGTTCACGTAGACGAGCCCGTCGTACTTGTCGGCGTGGCACGCGGTGCTGCCGCCCGTTCCACCCGCACCGCCGCCCGACACGCCGCCGCTCGCCACGCCGGCGGAGCCGCCGCTCGTGGTGTTGCCCGTGCCGCCGCCGCTCACGGCGCCGGTGCCGCCGCCACCCGGCGTACCCGCTGCGCCGCCCGAGCTGCTGCCTCCCGAGCCAGAGTCCTCCGAGCTCGAACCACCACACGCGGCGGCGAGCACGAACCCGGCGCAAAGCGCGCCCAATCGCAAGCCTTCGAAGACGAACTTTCCCGATGGAACCATGGCGGCTCCCTCCCGCGGTGATGCGGGGAGATTAGACTACGTCGGCTGGCTGCGCCACCACGCCAGAACGACCCATGCGACTCATCCTCACCGGAGCCCAGCTCCGACTCGCCGAGGGCGCCGAAAACCTACACGCCATCGAGCGGGCGCTCGAGGCGAGCGGCATCACGCCGGCACCCGAAGACGTGCTGCTCCTGCCCGAGCGTGTGCTCATGACGCACTCCGCCAACGACTACGTCGAGGCGGTGCGCGGCCTCGCTCGAAAGCTCGGCTGCCACCTGGTCGCCGGCTCGCACCACGAGGCGACCGGCGAGGGTGAGGTCAACAGCGGCGTCGCCCTCGACCCCGGAGGCAGCGTGCTCGGCCGCTACGAGAAGCTCCGCCCGTACGCCCTCGAGCGGCTCAGCGTGCGACCGGGAACGGGGCTTGGTGAGCTCCGCATCGCCGGACGTCGCTTCCTGGTGCTCATCTGCGCGGACTTCTGGTTCTCGGACCTCTTCCATCGAGCCCGCGACTTGCCCGACGTGGTGCTGGTTCCGGCGCTCTCGGTCAGCCGCAAAGCGACCCCGGACTACAGCCGTTCGCTCTGGCGACACCTGGCCATCACGCGCGCGTACGAGATGGGAGCCTACGTCGGCGTGAGCGATTGGGGTCACCCATCCGAGCTGCCGCTCCTGGCGACGAGCGGCGTCGGCGGCTTCGCCGACCCCACCGAGACCGACCCCGAGCGCTTCTTCACACCCATCCCCGAGAGCGGTGCCTTGGCGGTCGAGCTCGACTTCGACTCGCTGGAAGCGTTCCGTGACGACCGGCGTGCGCGCGGCTTCTTCTGGAAGGACCCATGACCCCTAGCGACCCGGGCTTGTGTCGAACCTGCGCCTTCGTGCGGCGGGTCGAGAGCGCCCGCGGCAGTGAGTTCTGGCTGTGCCGGCGCGCCGAGACCGACGCCCGATTCCGCAAGTACCCGCCGCTTCCCGTGCTCGCGTGTCTGGGGTACGAGGCACGAAAGCCGCATGGCGAACCGCGAAGCTGATTCGAAGTCCCTACCCCGCGTCGTGATCGTCGGCGGCGGCTTCGGCGGCTTGGCGTGTGCGCGCGCGCTGGGGGGCGAAGACGTGCGCGTGACGCTGGTGGATCGCGCCAATCACCACCTGTTCCAGCCGCTCCTCTACCAAGTAGCGACCGCCGGGCTGTCTCCGGCCGACATCGCCTACCCCATTCGCACGGTGCTGCGCCATCAGGAGAACGCGCGCGTGCTCTTGGGCGAAGTCACGCGCATCGATTTGCCCGCCAAGCGCTGCGTCCTCGACGACGGAAGCGAGCTCGGCTGGGACTACCTCGTGCTGGCGGCCGGCGCGCGCACCAACTACTTCGACAAGGAAGCCGAGTGGAAACCCCACGCCCTCGGCCTGAAAGATCTGGACGAGGCCCTCGAGATCCGCCGGCGCGTCCTCTTGGCCTTCGAGGCCGCGGAGCGCGAGACAGACCCCGCGCTCCGGCAGCGGCTCCTGACCTTCGTGGTGATCGGCGGCGGCCCGACGGGGGTCGAGGTCGCCGGCGCGCTCAGCGATCTCTCGCGTACGGTCCTGGCCGACGATTTTCGCACCATCGACCCTTCGGTCTCCCGCATCGTGCTCATCGAGCGCGGCGAGCGCCTGCTCGCGGGCGGCTTCGACGAGAAGCTCAGCAAGCGCGCGCTACGCCAGCTCGTGGAGCTGGGCGTGGAAGTCCGTCTCACCACGTCGGTGGACGTGATCGACGGTCGCGGCGTGTGCGTGACCGGCAACGAGCGCATCGATGCCGCGACCGTGCTCTGGACGGCCGGGGTGAAGGCGCGCGGCGTCGCCAAGAGCTTGGGCGTCGAGCTCGACCGGGCGGGCCGCGTGAAGGTCCTCGCCGACGCCTCGATCCCCGGCCACCCGGACGCTTTCGCCATCGGCGACATCGCCCAGCTCGTACCCGAGGGCTCCGAGCAGCCCCTGCCCGGGCTCGCGCCGGTCGCGCTCCAGCAGGGCCGTCACGTGGCGCGAGTGATCGCTTCCGGCGGCAAACGTCGCCCACCGTTTGCCTACCGGGACAAGGGCATCATGGCGACCATCGGTCGCTCGCGCGCCGTGGCCCAAGCTTTGAGCGGCTCGCTCCAGGTGAGCGGCTTCGTCGCGTGGTGCGCGTGGCTCTTCATCCACATCTGGTTCCTGATCGGATTTCGCAACCGCGTGAGCGTGATGGCGAACTGGCTGTGGAACTACCTCACCTACAAGCGCGGAGCGCGCCTCATCACCGGCGAACGCTCGTGGGATCTCCTGCCGGTGATCGCTGGGCACGCCCCACCCAAAGCGCTGGCGGAGCCCGCGCCGGCTCCGAGCGCAGCGCTTTCGAGCGGCAGCCGCGAGCCCGACGTCGTGCCGGCGGCGTCCGAGCGAGTTTGATACGTTCCTGGGTGCCCCATGACCGTGCCGCCCGAGCTCGCGAAAAATCCCGAGATCGCCGGGCCTCTCGGCTCGCTGGCGCTGTCGTTCGTACGCCCGCACACGCCGACCCTCGCGCTCCGCGCTCTGCGCTGGCACCGAGATCTCGAGCGCCTCGGCGTGACGTTCCCGTTGGCGGTGGTGCACGACTTCGGCCTACTGCTGGCTTGCCCCAACGAGCAGCTCGAGCTCGCCGCGCGCGTCGACCTCGGGGTCGTGGTCGAAGCCACGGGCGCCGAGCCGGCCCTCGTCTCTGCCTACCAGCGCATGGTGCAAGAGGTCGCGGCCAGCGAGACGGCGCGTCGCTCGCGCGCGCTCCGGCTCTCCGACGACATGCTGGCGGTACTGTTGGCGCGCGTGCTGGGCAACGTCGCCGAACGCGTGCAGACCGCGCCGAGCTATCCGGTGGGCGTACCGCTCGACGCCGCGCTGGTCGACGGCATCGACCCCGAGCTCCCAGGGCTCTTCCGCGCCGTGCGTCGCGGCTTCGACATCGAGAGCCTGAGCCGCTTGTCGGAGGCACGCCTCTACGTGCTCACCCTGGTCGACGCGCTCGATCTCGACACGCTCCAGCTCTTCGGCATGCTCGGCGGCGACACCGGGCAGGGCGCGCTCGGGCAGGTCGACCTCTTGGGCGTGCTGGGCGCGCCCGAGGCCAACGACGTCGTGGATTTCTCGCTGGAAATCCTGCCCAGCGTGCTCGAGTCCAAGGCGCGGCCGGCCGCGAGCACCCACGCGGCCCACGGCTACTCGGGTCTGGCTCGGAAGGGCAGCATCGACGGGCTCGTGTTGACGGAGCTCGCCTGGGACGAAGCCGAGCTCATGCGGCGGATGGCCGACGACGAGGTGCTCTACTACGCTCGCGAGCAAGCCCACGACGAAGTGCGGCGCGTGCACCATTTCTTGCTCGACGCCTCGGCGAGCATGCGGGGCGAGCGCGCGACGTTCGCGCGCGGCATGGCCATCGCGTCGGCGAAGAAGCTGCTGCTCGCCGGCGAGGACGTGGTGTTCCGCTTCTTCGATTCACGGCTCTACGAGCCGCACGCGGCCCGCGCAGGCCAACTGCCCGTGGCGCACCTCTTGGCATTTCGGGGTGAACGTGGAAGGAACCCCGCGCGCGTGTTCTCCGAGCTCGAGCGCACGTTGGCGCTCTCGTCCACGCGCGACGCGCGCGAGCCGGTGGTGCACATCTTCACTCACGGCGCCCTCTACGTCCCGCGCGACGTCATGGCCGCCATCGCGCGCCGGGCCAAGGTCTCGGCGCTGTTCATGCTGCCCTCCGGCGGGGAGCTCGACCTCGACTACCTCGACTTGCTCGACGCCCACTGGGTGGTCGATCACTCGGCGCTGGCGAGCCGCGCGACGCGAGCCACCGAGGCCCGACGCATCCTCACGGGCGGACCGAAAGCGCGGGAGGCCGCGCCGTGATCCGGCTGTTCCAGGGTCTCGAGGCGCCCGGGTCCATCGAAGACGCCTACTCGAAGGCCCGCGCCCAGGCGGAGCGCAGTCGCTGGGACGACGCGCTCCGCACGCTGCTCGGCGCCATCGCCGTGCATCAGGCTCGTGAGCAGAGCTATGCCGCCGCCGTCGTGCTCCTGACCGAGGCGCTGGAGCGTCTCGGAGAACCGCGGCTCGCGCTCAGCGCGGCCTGGTACAGCGGGGATACCAACAAGCAGAACCAGCTCCTCGAACGCGTGCCCCCCGTCGATCGCGCTCGGACTTGGATGACGTGGGCGGCCGGCGACGTTGGCGAACGGAGCCGCCTCTACACGCGTGCGGCCGAAGAGCTCGAGCGAGCGGGGCTCTTGGTGCGTGCCGCGGTGTGCTTCGAGCGCGCCAAGGACCCGGGACGGGCGCGCGCTCTCTGGTCGCGTCTGGGAGACCGCATCGACGCGACGCGGGCCGACCGCTACGCCGGCGGGCTCTGCCGCTTCAACCTCGCGCGCATGTGCCGCGAGCTCGGCGACGCTCGCGGCGCGCGGGACGCCACCATCGCAGCGGTGCACCGACTGGAAGAGGCAGCGGATCGCTTCGAGTCGGTGGGCCAACGCGAGCGAGCCTTCGACTGCTACCACGTACTGATCGAAATCGGCTCGCTCACCGACACCTTCGAGCACGTACTCGAGGGGTCGGTGAACGCCATTCGCATCCTGAGCGAAGACAATCTGCGCTATCACGCACTGCGCCTCTACGAACACGCCATCCGCCTCGCCAGCTTCGCCACCGAAGACACTGCAGCGGCGACCTTGGCGCGCGAGATGACCGACTACGCGCGACGCCAGGGGCTCCACCGTATCGCCGCGCGCGGCACGCTGACGCAAGCCGGCCTTTGGACCAACGTGGCGCGCCGGACTCGCGAACGAAACGGCCCGACGCACTTGGTGGAGAACGCGCTCCTGGCGGGGCTCTTGGCCCAGGCAGAAGCCGGGCAATACGGCAGCGTCGGACGCCTGTACACCGAGCTCGCGGCCCTCGACCTCGAGAGCTCGCGGCGGGAACACTACGCGCGCGCAGCCAAACGCTACCTCGAGGCGAAGGACGCGACCATCGAGCCGGGACTGATGGAAGAGCGGCTCGGCGAGCACATCGGCCCACCCGACGTGTGGCACGTGGATCTCATCGAGTGGGAGGAGCGCGGCAGCGCAGCGGAGGCCTGCGCCAACGTGTTGCTCGACGCGTCGGAGGACATGGACCGCGTGACACGGCGTGCCGCGCTGGTGGGGCGGATGGCGGCCATCGCAGCGGAAGATGCCACGCCGGGCGAAGATACCGGCGCCAAGGTCACGCTCGCCGATCAGCTCGCCCCCATCGCGCTCTACGGGCTGCTCTCGCCGCTCGAGACACTGTTCGGCAGCGACCGCGCCGAGGTCCGCGTGGCCGCGGTGCGCGCGCTCTCGCGCTACTACTACAAGCGCACCTTCGTCACGCTCGAACGCGCTTTGATCGACCCCAGCGCTGCCGTGGTGAAAGAGGCCGTCACCGCCATCGATCGCTTGCGATTCGATCACGCCTACGATCCCCTCGCTCGCATCTACCGCACGTCGCAGAAGGCCGACGTGCGGCTGGCCGCCCTCAAGAACATCGCGCGCATCGACGCCATCGAGGCGGCGGAGCTCGTGCTCGGGGTGCTCGACCACGGCGGTCCGGCGGAGCGCGACGCGGTCACCACCGCGCTGAAAGCGGGCCGCGGCAACCGCTTCGTGGACGCTGCCCGCGCTGCCTACCCGGAGGCGTCCGACGAGCTGAAAGCTCGCCTCTCGGACATCCTCCGCGCGCGCGGGCTGAACCTCTGACTCGCGTTTCGCCCTTTCGGGCCAAGGTCGGGACGGACACGGCGGCGCGGTTGTCGATCAGTTGCGACGCGTGTCCTAGAGTGGTCGGGCCTCAAGAGCTCGACGACCAGCTCGTCCGCCATCGAGAAGACTTTCAGCTTGCGAGGAACTCGCTCGCTCAGCCCGGCCGGTCCGGGCCCAACAGCGCGCGCAATCGATCCACGTTGGCGTGCTCACCGATC
>Ga0268298_10003854_pt1 | contig 14990 bp, 12 predicted proteins | sample WWTPWeurt_MetaG_FD_194462 | JGI IMG/M metagenome (GOLD analysis project Ga0268298, IMG submission 194462) | Activated sludge microbial communities from WWTP in Nijmegen, Gelderland, Netherland - WWTP Weurt | ecosystem: Engineered > WWTP > Aerobic digester > Activated sludge | place... | reverse complement strand
TGGACCCCAATCGCTCGCTTTCTCAGAACATTCGGGATGTAATGCTTGCCCCTGGAAGTATGTTTGTCGCTGAACCAGCTTTCTTGCTCTATGATGAAGTCCGGGATCCCAATGTGTATCTGGCTGTAATCAAAGCGATTGGGCAGGGTGCGCATACCTTGAACGATATCAGCAACGCCAGCATGATTGATAAAGCCCACCTCTCAGCCTATCTTGCCCGGCTTCAAGAACTTCATCTTGTGGAGAGGCGTCTTCCGGCAACGATCCCGATCAGTGGTTTGCATAAGTCTCGTTCAGGTCGCTATCATTTGAGCGATGCTTATTTCCGTTTTTATTTCCGTTTTTTGGCGCCATTCCATGACACATTGGAATTTGATCCTGACCGGGTTCTCGCGCAGATAAAAGAAGGACTGAGGGCATTTGTTGGACAGACTGCATTTGAGCAAATTGGGCGCGAATGGGTCATTCGCCTTGGTAAAGATGGAAAGCTGCCGTTTGCTCCAGAAGTGGTTGGCAGCCATTGGAGTGCCTCGGTTCAGGTGGATGTCCTTGGCATCAATTGGCACAAGAAGCAAATATTAATGGGTGAATGCAAATGGGGTCTGGATGGGATTGATCGCCAGATTGTGCGAGAATTAATCGAACAAAAGAAGCCAAAAGTTTTAGCTGGTCTCCCTGATGGCGGAGATGGATGGCAGGTACATTATGCAATTTTTGCCCGCGGCGGGTTCACCGCTGCCGCACGACAGGAATTGCTAACAGTCGGCGGACTGGCAGTCGATTTGAGTATGCTGGAAGGTGACGGGTAAAAGTAGGGTCATCTATTCTGGGTGTGGATAGGCCGAAGGGCGAGTAAATTGGTTGAAGTAATTAAATGCTAATGATAGGCAGGGCAAGAATTTGCATTTCACGCACGCTGATTCTTGGGCCGGGATCTGCCTCGCGATTGCTTCATGCAAAGTGCGGGAGAGCCAATATTTATGAGGAGACTCTACAACAATTCTTGGCCCGCCGTGTACAGGCAGTTTAATCTCGATAAAAATATTATTAGAATTAGTGTATAAGGATTTCCCACGATTAAATTTATTGGCCGACAGGCTAACAACCAAACCCAATAATTCATTTTTCCATAGGTACCTATCCTATTTGTCGAAAAATCTCAAGGCATTTTTGCTGTAGATTCCGAAAAATTATGGAAAACATACAAATTCGGTGTACCATACACATGTGTATACATCATACACAAGGAGAGGTAACAATGCCATTGCAACGTGTACAAATGCTGTTGGACCCGCAACAAAGGAGCAAATTAGCAGATATAGCAAAGCTCCAAGGCAGGAGTATCGCTGAGGTTACGCGTCAGGCAATTGATATGGGACTAGAGCAAATGGCTCAAGTGGATCCCCAGGCGCGCATGCTCACTGCCCTCGAATCAGCGCAGCAGTTGAGCGAGCGTATGCATCAACGCAACGGGCAACCGCTCGATATGGATATCATTGGCGAAATTCGGCTAATGCGTGAGGAACGTGATGAAGAGATCTTCCGTCGTAGTGGATTCTAGCCTGGCAGTATTCACAGTGCTCGACAGCGAGTTGAGCCAGCTGGCCATTCGCACCTGGACAGGATTGGTTTCAGCTAAGGTGATTTTTTTGCACCAGGTCTCTGGGGATACGAAACAACTTCGGTGATCCGAAAATTCAGTTCTTTCGGTAAGATTACTGAGGACGAAGCCCAAACAGCGCTGTCCATATTAGATCAGATGCCGATCCAGTTGATTCCAGATGATTTACACCTCCGCCAGGCAGCATTCAAATGGGCAGCGCGTTTTCGCCAAAAAACCGCCTATTATGGATTTTACATGGCCGCTGCCGAACAACTGGGTGCTGCATTATGGACCGCAGACCAAGCTCTTGTTAACAATACCAGACAGCTTGGAGTGAATTGGGTCCACTGGATGGGAGAAGACGTTACATAATTCACTTGAAAAGCTATATTCGGCGGGATATTTTGGGAATTTACATTTTCAAGAAATTTCTGCTCTATTTCAAATTCTTTCGAGGCGGTTTACACCCTGCCATCCGTAAAAATGGACGGCAGGGCGCAAATTAGTTGAGCGAATTCTTCCTGGGAAGCCTGACCCTGCCTGGCGGTCTGCCTGCCAGGCCATTCTTGAGTTCGACCTGTCCGCGCCGGATGGTCTTTGTGTCGAGCCCGGTAATTTTTGCCACCAGGCTTATACTGTCATACCAATCCAGCTGAAACGCCGCAAACCAGCGGCGCTGCTGTTCATCCATGCGGCTCAAAAGCAGGTTGATCTGCCAGTGCCTCTGCCGGTCAGGATGGGTCAGGCTGCTTTTACACCGGGGACATTCACAGACGTGGAGCGCATATTTTTTCACAGAAATACCCTCCAGCTCAGCGAGATCAGGATGCCCAACAAAAAGCCAACCACCCCGGGCAGTTTGTACGGCCGCTGCCTGCCGAATGTGACCAGCATGACAGCCACATACCAGCTGGTTACTCCCATCCAGGCCCAGGCGGCAAGCGCCGGATCAAATAATGCCAGTGCAGCTGTTATCTTGGCATCCGCTCCTCCGATCCCAACCCCGGCAGCCCACAGCCCCAGAACAAGCACACAAATACTCAGTGCGCTCTGCCAGGGTCCGACCGCATGCCCGCTGAGACGCATCAGAAGCGCCAGAAACAAGACGGGAAGAGTCAGCCAGTTCGGGACCTGGCGCGTTTTCCAATCCAACCAGCTGCAGACGCTGAGCCAGATCAAGGCGGAATAATCGATGAGGAAAGAAACCGGCATATTATTCATCAGGCTGGAAACACAGGTTCACGTCCTGCTCAATTCGACCGGTCCAGGCAACAAGTCCGGAGGTAGGGGCGGAGGGGGCGTTTCCGGTTGTGATCAGGTCCAGGCTGACCCCGTCTTCACCGCTGCCGTACAGGCTGTCGACAAATGCCTGAAGCGAACACAGTTCTCCCTGACACGCATTCCATCCGCCATCCTGGCCGCTGCCAAAATCAGCAGGCAGCGTCAGGTCGAGTAGGAATTTCCCCTCCGTATTGAACTGCTCCAGCACTTCCTGATGGGATTGAATTCCCTCGATCAGGGACAAATAACCAGGACTTCCGACCGTTTCGCTGGCAAAAGGGGCAAACTGCAAGAAGCCGAAATCCTGGGGGGCGTCAAACCCGGCCACAACCCAGGTTTTCTGGAGGAATCCATTTCGATCCAGGTAGAAAAGGCTCAGGAGATCCAGCGCCAGATCATTCTTCAGGTCGATTTTCCATTCCATTTGCCGGCCGGCGATGCCTCTCAGATGCCAGGCGCCTGATTCCTGGAAAGAAAGGCCGCGAATATCGTTTTCGACCAGGAAGTCAGATACATCCACCTTGCAGACTTCTTCCTTTTCGATGATCGGGCTCAAGATATTGACGGATGGGATTGATCCGCCCCCACTCGCAGGCGCTGTTGAAAAACTCCAGCTGTGCTGAACGCCGTTAACGGTCAGCGAAACAGAATATGTCAAAGCGCTTCCGAGGACATTTTTGGGGATAATCACAACCGCATCCTGGCTGCCCAGAATACTGCGCCCAACGCTCTGATCCCGGCTGTTGGGATTGCGGTAGCTCGTTTCGGTGTAAATGCAATAGGGCAGATTGGTGGTCCCCTGTTTGAAGGAACTGTCGGTCAGGCTGACAGGTGTATTTCCCGAACCGAATTGGACAATGATGGGCGCTCCTGACGGCAGCGTATATCCCGGACACGGGGCGAGGGGATCGGGCGTCGACCCGCCGTAATAGGTCGAGATGCTGGTCGTCTGGCCATTGGCTGGAAAAAAAACGGGATAGCTGGCTGAGCCAAAGTAGTCGATACCGCGGTACACATCCAGGACTGCGGCCATCTGGTAACTGCCGTAACTGGCTGGCTCCCGATATGCCCCATAGCTGACCTGAGTCAGCAGCGGGTTCAACATGCCCAACGCATGGAATGGGCCGCTGATCCACTTTTCAATCGCTTTCGTGTCGCTCAGTCCGGGGTGCAAAGACCCCAACACCAGTGAGCTTTGCCCGGCAGCCGCGCCATCCAGGGTGTACCAGGGATTGCCAGAGGTTTCTGTGTGGCTGAGGTCGTTATTTTTGACGATATACTTTGCGTGCGCCTTTGCCCCGGTCTCAAAAGCAGTGTTGTAGGTTACCGGGGGCAGGTTGGCCAGGGCCCGCAGGTTGTTGATGCCAGACAGTTCAGAAGCCGAACTCGGGTTGACCGTAAACTGCAAAGATGGATAAATATTCCAGCTCCCAGTCGTCGTCCCATCCTGAAACAGCCCGTTTTTATCTGCGACAGCATAATACAGATTGTATGTCCCATCGGGAAAGTCGTTCAGATGGACGGAATACTGCCAGGTAACCACACTGGTAACCGCAAGTCTTTTAAAATAAACACTCGCTGTCTCCCAGTTGTTCTTTATAACTGCGTAAAATGGTCCTGCTGCGACGCCTTGCACCGTATCCGAGCAGTCTTTCAACAGCAAATTGGTGCCAGACGCGGCCTGGAGTCTCAGAGACGTCCCCAGTTTGCGATGGCCAATCCCAAGCGTATCCCCCAGGCTGGCCTCAAAATTTGTCATCGGGGTGTTGCCAGCAGCAAATTGATACGTCTGGGCGCTGCAGCGGGAGGCAGCCATGAACATCTGGCTGTTCACGTTGACAAGATCATTGGTTCCATTGGGATCCGAAAATACGATCGTAATCGATACCAGATCGTTTGGGCCGGCCGGATTGGGTGAGATCGTGATGGATTGGATGTCTGGCGGCAGGTTGGGGACTGGGGTTTTGGTCGGCGTGGCGGTCTGGGTGGGCGTGGCGGATGAGGCCGGCGTGGGCGTTGGGGTGGGGGTATTGGTCGGCGCTGCAGTTGGGGCGGCAACCGTGAGGACAACTGAAGACCTTGACCAGTACACATTATTCAGACCGCCCTGGTAATTCCCGGCGAGATCTTTGAGCATGTAGTAAATGGGGAAAGTTCCGGCAGGGTGATTACTGAGCTTGAGGTTGAACGTGTAGGTGATGCTGGTCCCATTCACACTCCGGCTGACGCTGGTCAATTCCGTGGTGCCAGGGGTGTTCAGGTACGGAGCGGCAGAAGCGCCCCAGACTGAAGCGCCCAATGTGCCGCCCGTGCAGGCCGCACCTGCATTGTTTTGTGCCGAGGCAACCGACCAGCCACCAGACAGTTCATAGACAATGGCCCCAAAGTAATTGGCAAAGTTGCGCTCGAAATTGCTGTTGAACCCCTCCCCAGGATCCACATTGCAGTTCTGGAAGCCAAGCCAGACTCGCGAGAGATCGCCTGTCCCGCTTGAATCCGAGACGGTCAGAGCAATCGAAAAGGTGTCCGTGGAGGAAAGGGTGGTTTTGGATGGGATGATGCTGATGAGGGTTGGAACTGAACTGACAGCATCCGGGGCTGCCAGGGTCGGGGTCATATCCCCCGCCATGAACAGACCCAACAAAATAAGCAGCAGAAACAGGTGGGATATTTTACGCATATGATTCTCCTATGGAAATTGAATAAACACCGGATGGTCCGGGTCAATGGTGATTGAATTGCCCTCCACCAAAATCGGGTTGCCCAAAGCGTCCCAGGCGTTTTCGATGGGGTCAGTAAATATGACCTCAGTTGAATACTGGAAATCAGACACATACCACAAGACGAGGAGGGACTTTCCCTGGCGGTTGAACAGGTAGCCTCTAGAGCCGGCGGGGAGATCGCCCCCAGGCTGTAGGGTATCCACAAAGGTCGCCTCGCCAAGCATGTGAGCAGCAAACTGCAGCGCCTGGAAGGCAGGAAGTTCGGTGTTGTCTGGCATGAGCAGGCCGCTGGAATAGCTGCCTTTCAGGCTGTTCCAGAAGGAAGCGCTCAGGCCGTGCGCTTTTGAACCCGCATAAACCTGGACGATATAGGCGGCTTTGGTGGTCTCAAACGCCGGCAGATCACACAGGCACTGGTATGAAACTTCCGCTGCCAGTTTCTTGGGAAAGAAGGGCACCTGACTTCTCAGAAAAGCTGCTTTGACGAGCGCAACCGGGCCGGTCGTGTCCCAGGAGCTGTTCCAAAGTCCATTCCCGTACTGGTAGGCTGTGCCCCAAAATTTGTCCGAGATTGTCAGCCCGTCAAAAGCCTGGAATGCAATCCCGTCATAGAAATCGCCTGCCCCAAGCACTAGGGCCTGGGCAAAACCTGTTTGCGGGCAGTTCATGCCTGGCAGGTTGCAGCGCAGTTCCAGCGGCCCGACCAACACAGTTGCAAACGGATCCGCCGCCTTAATTGCCGGGTAGGCATGTTCGAGCATTTCGGCATAATAGGCGCTGCCATAGAGTGTGGATGGGTCAGTACTTCCCCAGCAGGCCGGGTTGTCCGGGGTGTCCCACAACTCCCAGGTGCGTACATGGAAAGGAGCGTGGGCGTAGCGACTCACCAGATCGGACAGAAAAGCCGAGAAGGCTGGCAGCTTTGCGCTGTCCAGCGGACCGCACAGACCCGCTGCGCCTGCAAGCAGCGCCCAGGCGGGGGTGTCGGCGATGATCAGGCTGACCGACTGGCTGTACTGTCCGGCGGAGAGAATCTGCGCCTCCAGGTCAGCCATGGCGGGCCATTTGCGTTCACCCTCACTGGGTTCCACGCTGGCCCAGCTCACAACCAGACCCGGACGGGTCCAGTCCACGCCGGCGGCCTTGATCCTCTGGAAATCCTCTGGAGGTGAATTTTGTTCAGCCAAGACCCCAAAGACATTCTGGCCTTCTGGCGCAGGCCCCAGGGTTGGGGTTGAGGTCAGCCCTGGCAGAGGTGTTGCGGTGGGGCTCGGAGTCGCTGTCGGGGTGGAAGGCGCGGCCCCATCTGCCTGCAGAATGGGCAGGTAAAGAACAGCTGGGCCATCTGCAGACACACGTTTGTAACCCAACAGCGCGGCTGCCAGGTAGAACGCGACAAGAATTAGAAAGATAATCCTTCCGGGACTTTTTCCTGTGAACGCGCCTGTGGGCCCTGATTTGCTTGAAAAACGGTTCCATTTCGTCATTGTCGCCTCCTACCAGACCAGTGGAATCAGGCGCCAGCGCACGCTTCCGGCATAGCCGCTGTAGCCAGAAACGGTCCGCTCTTCCAGCAAAATCCGGTAGATATCTGCGGCCAGAGTAATAACCAGCACGCCAAGATTGAGTAAAGAGGGGTTCGCCAGGACAACACTCGCCAGATTGAGCAGCGCTCCGGCATACATGGGGTGGCGGATAAAGCGGTAAGGTCCTGTGGAAACCAGGCCGCGGTCGGCCGGCACGACCCCAAAGGCCATGCCCAGGCTGAACAGCGCCCAGAGGGTGAGAAGCAGCCCCGCTGAGGATCCGGCTACCACCAACCAGGCATCCTCGGGATTTCGGATTTCAACCACAAGCGGACCCAACAGGGCGGCAAGAAGAATGAACAGGCGGACATACCAGGGAAAGGGCAGATTGGTTTCCGGTCTGCGCGCAAGCAGAAAAAAGCCAACCAACCCACTTTCCACGGCCAGGAGAAGGGGTACAGGTCGGTGGTCTCGAAAGGCAGCCTGCAGCTGGTTGCAGGCCAGCCAGAGCCAGAAACCAGCCGCAAGGGCTGTGGCAGCCAGCTGGAGATCAAGTTGTATTTTTTGCCTCATATGCCTATCCTCCGCCCATCAGGGCAATCATCGGGATAAAGAATGCCGCCAGGATCACGATCACCGCCGGCATGAAGAAATGGAAGGCCACATGCCGGGTCAGTTTGCCGCCAAGCTGTTCTTTTTCGGCCATCACCCGCTCGCGGTACTCGCGTGCCAGGCTGCGGGCGGTGTCGGCCATCAGCTCGGCCGCGTCGATCCCCTTGTTGGCAACCTCGTCGATCTGGATGGCAAAGGCCCGCAGGGCAGGAAGGCCGGCCTCCGAGAAGACCTCGAGGAGCGCGCCGCAGACCGGTTTGCGGCTGAAGAGCGGCCGCCCGGTCTGTCTTGAGAAAGCCACGGTTTCGGTCAGGAGCCCCGCCAGGGGACCCGGCAGTTCCGCCGCCCTTGCCACGGCGGTGTCAATATGGGTGCCTGCGGCCAGCTCGGCAGCCACCAGTGAGGCCGCCTCCGGCAGTGCCCGGATGGTCCTGCGACGCACCCGGCCGGCTTTGCCCTTGAGCGCCAGGAAAGGATATGCAAACCCGGCCGCAGCAAGCAGGAGCAGGATGGGGGCGGGTTTTAGGGCAAAGACCAGCAGGCCAGCGGCGGCGTAAATCAAACCGCTGAAGACGATGTTCCCGAGCTTCCGGCCCGGGTAGTACCCGCCGCGCTGGGCCCAGGCCAGGTGCATCTCCCAGGTCTGCGCAGAAAGCGGCAGGAGATCAAGCACCCGCTCGCCAAAGGAAGCCTGGCGGTTGGTATCCAGTTTTTCACCCCTGAAAGCGCGCAGATACTGGATCGTTTTGCTGTCAAAATGGACGCTGTCCAGCAGCAGGTAAATCAGGAATGCGACCGATCCGGCCCCAAGCAGCGGGCCGAGCAGGCTGCGCAACAGGATATAGATTTGGGGGTTCATTCCAGCACCTCGTTGATCGAATCGCGAATATTCCAGTACCCCAGGCTGCCCCAAAGCAGGGTAAGCAGCAGCGCCAGCTGCATCAGGGGGGTGGAGAAGTATGGTTTGCTGACCGGCGAAAGCAGCACCATGCCGAGGGTGAAACTCAGGGCAAGCAGGATGGTGCGGGTGGTGCCCCAGGCGCCCTCGGCCACAGCCGATGCCTGGGCCCGAATTTCCAGCAGATCGGCCAGGTTTCCGGCGGTGAGGCGCAGTGCGTCGCTGTAGCCCTTGCCGCCGGTCTCCCACAGCCGGCCAATCTGGGTCACCGCCAGCAGCAGAGAGGGCGAGATCAGTTCCGCCTCCTTGAGGGCAGAGACCAGCCCGCCGCGGCCGGCATTTTGCAGCCGGTGGGCCAGGCCGGAGATCCAGCCCTTGAGCGGCTTTTCGGGGTCAAGGCCGTTAGCGATGCTGTCCAGGGCTTCAATTACGTTCAGGTTGGTCTTGAGCAGGCTGGACAGGCGGTTGAGCATCACCGGGATCTCCTTCTCGAAGTCCAGCTTGACCTTCTCCCACTGCGCCTCAACATAGGCCTGCACCATCATTCCCCCCAGAAAGGGCAGCCCGAGGACCAGGACCGGCGGAAGTCCAAGCAGCAGGCCCGGAATGAGCAGGGCAAGACCGGCTGCAGCAAAGGCCAGGTACAGCGCCAGATTCTCCCAGCCGGCCACGTTCAAACCGAGTGAGGCGGCCGCCAGGCGGATTTTGTATTCCCTTGAACCGATGGCGGCCTCGCCCTCATTTTTCTGTGCCTTGTCCCGGCTGGTATACTGCGCCAGGGCCTTTTCTGGGGCAGATCTGGTCGTGGAAAGAAGCCAGGTTAGTGCGAACCAGATCAGCCAGGCAATTGTCCCAGCGGCGATGGGCGCCAGGAAAAGCGAGCGTACAGAATTCCAGAGATTTTCCATCAGACTTCTACCTCCTCACAATCCTGCTCTCACGCATCCCGGTCTCGCCTGGCGCGTAGAGCTGGTTGAACTTGACATCCCCGCCGCGCAGACCGTCCAGCTCCCAGACCCCCAGCAATTGGCGCCGGCCGTCCATCCAGCCGATCTGCACGACCAGGTCCACCGCCAGGGCAAAGGTCGCCTTGGCGGCCTCCATCTTGAGGTTCCTGGCCTGGAACATGTGCACAGAGAGGCGAAAGACCGCCTCTTCCGGCCCTTCGGCGTGGTAGGTCGAGAGCCCAGGATGATCAGACATCTGGGCGTTGAAGAGGGCAATCGCCGCCTCGCCGTTGCGCACCTCACCGACGATCAGCCACTTGGGCGACATGCGCATGGCGTCGTTCACCCCGTCCGACATGCTGTAGGGCGGCACGTTGGAGCCCACCGCAGACGGGCGCGCCTCGAGGGTGACGACATTCGGATGATCCAGCCAGATTTCCTCCGGGTCCTCGATCTTGACCACCCGGGCTTCTTTGGGGATACCGCTGCACAGCGCCGAGAGCACGCTGGTCTTGCCAGTCCCCGTCCCCCCGATTACAAAGACGCGCAGCTTCCGGCGCACATGCGCGACCAACCCTTCGATCACGCCCTGCGGGGCCACGCCCCACTGAATGAGCTGTTCGGGCTGGACAGGTTTGGGCTCAAACAGACGGATATTAATGGAAGGATAGCCCTCGCCGGGGGCGATGTTGGGGTGGATCACCTTGATCCGGGCCCCGCCCATGCCCTCCATACGCGGCAGTTTGGCGTCCACCGAAGGGACGGCCTCGGAGATCGAGCGCCCGATTGGGGCCAGCAGCGACTCGACTGAGCGCCAGGCCTCCTCTTTGGAGGGCTTGCGCTCGAGGCGCTCGAAATGCTCCGCCCCCTTCTTGAGCACCCAGACCGAACCCTCGGGGTTGAGGGTGATCTCGGAATAGCCGGGATCGAAGTCCTTGCTTGGGATCAGGTCGTTGAGGAAGCCCAAGCCGCCCACATTGGCCACGATCCGCTGCACAAGCGAAGCCTGCAGGGTCGGGTCGGCCGCCAGGCCCAATTTTGCCAGAGCCCCCGAGACCATCGGGCGGGTCTCGACTTCAAGCCGCCGGCGGTCGCGCTTCAGGGCCAGCGGCAGCCTGTCCAGCGCCTCGCTGACGCTCTTGCAGACCTGCTCCTGGTCTTCTGAGGATAAAACTTGCATGGAATAATTGCTCCAGGACATAGCTGGCTCCTATAAGCGGATCTTGATCGGCCCCAGGCGGAATTCCTTGCGCGGGGCGGGAGCAGCAGCACGAAACTGGGCCTGGGACTGGAGCAGACTGTCCACCAGCGGGCGCAGCGCCCGGCTGAACTCGTCCACCATCAGGATGGGCAGGCGGCGGTTGTCCTGCTCCCGTCCCACGGCCGGGATGTCGGGGATCTGGGCGATGATCGGGGGAAAGGGCCGGCCGGTCTGCTGGGTGGCCGCCCGATGCCAGTCGTCGGTGTTCAGGCGGTTGCCGACCCGGTTCAAGACGATGAAGACCCGGTCGTTGGGGATGCGGTGTTCGCCGGCCAGGCGATCCACGACGGTGCGGTAAGCCTCCACCGTGCGCATCACCCCTTCCAGGGATGGGCGGGAGACCAGCACCAGGGTGTTGGCAACCGAGATGGCCGACGCAGCCAGGGCCGAGGGCGGGGCGTCAATCACGATCACACTGTAGCCGGCATAATTGGCTGCGGTGTGAATCAGGTTGGCAATCGAGTTGGGCTGTTCTTTGGGGGTGGAGATGACCTGCGCTTCGGACAGAACGTCCGGAAATCCCGGCAGGACGTCCAGGGTATCCAGCTTCTGGATCGAGAGCTTGATGCCTTCGGGCGTCGGGTTGTTCCACCACTGGGTGATGTTGGGTTCGGGCTTGATACCGGTGATCAGGGGCAGGTCGTCGGGAGCGCCCAGCCCGATCAGGAGAGTCGGGTAGCCCCGCCGGGCCGATTCGTAGGCCAGGTTGGAGGAGACCGTGGTCTTGCCCACCCCGCCCATCTGGTTCCAGACGCAGATGATCCGCATCCCCAGGATTGGGGCGGCGCCCGGCGTGCCGTTCTGCCAGACAGCGGCCAGCGAGCCGGCTCTTGCTGGACGCATTGAGATGGTATCGGAATAGATTCTGCCGACAATTTCGGTGATGCTGATATCGTTCATGTACGCCCCGCGCACCCTGGGCAGGGCAGCCACCTCCTGCTGGAGCTCGATCCCGCCCTCAAATGGAGTAATGACATAGGCCGGACAGTCCAGTCGGGTGAGCAGCTCAAGCAGGGTCTGCCGGTCGCCGGCCATCGCCCCGTCCAGCAGGAGCGCTTCCGGAGAAGCCGCCAGCCTGGCCCTGAGGTCGGGTAGATTGAGGGATATCCCGGCGATCCGGAAGCGGCCGTCGTTCATCAGGTAGTTGTTCCAGGGCTGGACGCGCTCGGCGTAGCCTGCTGCAAGAAGGATGGAGACCGGCTCGGAAGCGTTGTTCAGGCCGTTGGAAAACAAATTGGCATTACCGTTTGGGGAAAATTGGATGTTGTCCATATTTCACCTACGGCAGTGCCGGACCTGTCCAGGGGGTTGGGGTGGCAGAAGGGGCTTTCAGGGAGGTGGTCGGTGTGGGCGACGGGCCGGGTTCAAGGACCAGATCGGGGAGGAAGACGCCCGAGGTGGCAGCCTGCGAGGCTGAGAGCGGTTCCAGAATCAAGGAGAGGGCCACATCCCGGGACTGGTCAAGGGCTGGCAGCAGGTCAATCAGGTAGACCGGATGAAGCTGCGACTCGCTCTCGAAAGCAGTGAAATCGTACGTTACCGCCTGCATTCCAGCCGGCACTGCCAGCACAACCACCCCTTCTTTGGCTCGCTGGGTTGGCGCCCCTCCGCCCGTCAGGCCGCCTGATGCTTGGGTTTCCAGCAGCGGATCGCTGGCCCTGAACTCGGGGGAGATAAACAGCACCCGCAGCCCGCTGGCGACCTGCTTGGCGTAGGCGCCCCGGCTGTCCTCACCCGAGGTCTGGGCTAAAAATGTGGCCGTCAGCCCGACCCGGTCGCCAGCTTTGAGCAGCCCGGCAATTCCGGCCGAATCGGTGACATGCACGGCCAGCGCACGCTCATCAGGGGCAAGCTGCAGGTTCTCACCGCCGAGGTTGGCCGTAAAGATCAGATCCCCGGCTGTGCGGGGCGAGCTCAGTTTTTTGCCGACTGCATCGGCGGGATCCAAGATGGCGCCCGGCGGAACCAGGCTCTTGGGCAGGCTGCGCACGGCCAGATCTTCCTGGCGCAGCTCATGCCCGGCGGGCAGGTCGGAGGCAGCCGATAGCACCGCTTGGGTTGGCTCCGGACGCATCAGGAAAAGGGCGGCTGCGAAGATGAAGACCGCAGCAACAAGGGGGACAATACGCTTCATATCAAACTCCTTTAGGTGAACATTTATTTACTGTGGCCCAGTCCTGGCCACAGGGGTCAATTGGGTGGGACGCAGATCTCGCATCTGGTCTGCGATCACGGAGGGAACGGCATTTAGAGTCACGATCAGAAACCGAGCGGTGGTTGAACATCACAGGCAAGATCACCTGACCTCCAGACCTAAAAAATCTGCCCGATGGTTTACTCAGCCGGCTCACAGGCGGATCCTCCCCAACCTGGCCTCAATTTCGGCGTCGGTCGGCTCGGGAACATCGAGCATCAGGGGTTGGAAAAGAAACGGCTGTTGATCTTCACGGGCGGTGCTGTAGGGAAAGCGCCCGATGGCCATCCCGATCGGCTGGTTGCTGATAAACCTCCTCCATTCCTCATCCCGAAAGCCTTTCTCAGAGCGGGCCAGGGCCGAAAGGACGATGTCCTTGTCTTTGGGCTGCTTGAGAAAACCCGCAACCAGGTTGTTGCAGGAAGAGGTGATGTCTGGCTGGATTTTGCTGGGCACCTGGGTGATCAGGTGCGGAATGCAGCGGTATTTGCGGGCGTCCCGGAAGAAGTCGCTAAAGCGTTGGTTGGAGGAAGGCCCGCCGCTCTCGTCCTCCGTTTGCGCGCCGGACTCGCCAAAGATCTTGTTGGCCTCCTCGAAGTAGATCTGAAGATGGGGCTCGGCGCTGGAGACCTCATGCACCCGCCGGGCGACCATATCGGTATAGAGATGCCAGCCGGCCCAGCCCAGCAGGAAGGCCTTGCCAAAATCATCCAGGAAGATCCCGCCTTCAATCACCGTGATCCCCCAGGGCCGAGAAAGGTCCTCGAGCGGCAGACTGTCGGGGCCGCAGGAGAACTGGACAGCCGCCGAGCCCTGCACCAGGGGATTGAGGCGGAAGAGGATGCCCTCCAGCACGCCCTGAAGCAAGGTGTCGCGTGAATTGACCCCATTCAATTTCAACTGGACTTCATCGAACAGATCCACCAGACCAATCCCGGCCGAGCGGTGGACCGCCAGGGCCTGGCGCTGGTCACGCGATAAATTCATCAGGAGCGTCCCAGGCAGGGCCTGGGTGATGTCGGCCTCAGCCGAACTGCGCACATCCTTGTTGGATCCTTCGCGCACGATTGGGTCATCGACCAGCACCCCGCGTCGCAGGTAAAGCCTGCGGAGCGCATCCAGCAATTCCTGCTTCTGGCGGCGCACGCCCAGCTTGGCAATCGAGCCGAAGATGTCTGCGAAGGCCCGCCACTGGGTCTCGGGGTTGATCTGGCGTCCGATCTGGAGCGGGTTCCAGCGGAAAGGCCGCACAGCATCCGGCCAGAGCTGCAGGATATCCACGTGTCCCTCCAGCCCCGGAGCGTTCAGGAGCTGGCGCCAGCCTGCCCCAAAATCCATGACGACCGTACGGGTCTTCCAGCGCAGCGTGGTCTCGTAAGCTATACGCACAGCCGCCACCGACTTGCCCCAACCGGTATCGCCAGCAAACATGGTGTTCATCATCCGGCTGCGCTCCAGCCGGACAGGCGCGCTGGTCAGATCGCCCGTTTCGGGGGAATACTGATGGCCGATGACTACATCCCCCGCCATGGTCGGATAAAAGGCCAGCCCTTTGGGGGTCGGAGCCATGACGGTCGAAGCGGTGCCCTCCTCAAATAACCCTGGAGCGGTGTAGGCAGCGTTCTGGCTGGGAGTGAGCAGGGTGGCATAGCGCGTGAAGAGGCAGCCGCCAGACAGGTCATCCTGGTCTGCGCCGCTGTAATGGAGAAAAACAAGGGCATGGTCGCGGAAATCCTGGGCATCCTGCCCCTGCGGCTGGACGGTCATCACCGGGGTCGGGACATTTGTCCCGTGAAATGCCTGCGGGACAAGCGCCCTGGCAGCCGTCTCGGCGGCATCATCGGCGGTGAAGATGACCGCCGTGGTCATGAAACCACCCTCCTGAGAAGCCTTGTTGAGCTGGCCTTCAAACTCGCGCAGCAGTTCGGTTAGGCGGATGGCCGTG
>Ga0268298_10003853_pt1 | contig 14991 bp, 13 predicted proteins | sample WWTPWeurt_MetaG_FD_194462 | JGI IMG/M metagenome (GOLD analysis project Ga0268298, IMG submission 194462) | Activated sludge microbial communities from WWTP in Nijmegen, Gelderland, Netherland - WWTP Weurt | ecosystem: Engineered > WWTP > Aerobic digester > Activated sludge | place... | reverse complement strand
GATATCATAATCGCCTTTGGTGAGCTGAACAATGGTTGGATTTTTACTCATCAAATCATTTGTAAAAACCTGCTGAGTGGCGTTGATGGTGGCTGTAAAATAAATGCGTGCCGGAGCCTCCCATATAAAATTCTCGGCCGAGTGAGCAAAATGTTCGGTTAAGTCTCCGGCAAATGTTTTCATCATGTCATCTTCTTTCACCGGTGAATAATTATACCAGTTTTTTCGAAGATCAAAAATGATGATGCGGTTTTTGTCGCTCTCATAACCCGATGTTTTCATGCTTAACCAGGCAAGGCGCGAACCATCGGGCGAAAACTGCGGATTTTTATCATATCCATTCATCCCGAAAGAAAGATTTAATGTTTTACCGGTTGCGAATTCATAAAGAAATATATCTGTATTGGTGCTAGCAGCTTCTGCCGTACCTTTCAGCTTTTTGCAGGTATAGGCAATGTACTTCCCGTCCGGACTCCAGCTTACTTCTTCCATGCCGCCAAAAGGTTGGGTTGGCGCGTCATATGGTTCGTTTTGTAAAATATCTTTCCCCGATTTTATTTTACCTATGGTATCTTCACTAAGCTGAACCCAGAACAGATGCGAACTGAATTCATCTTCCCAGCTATCCCAGTGGCGATACAAAAGCCCGTCAGCTACCCTGCCAGTAGCCATTGGTAAATCGGGATACATATCTTTAGTTGTTTTGCCGGTTTTTACATCAGCAGCAAATACCAGTTTTTTCTCATCGGTCGAAAACAAGTAGCCGCTGATACCACCCGGAACTGCGGTAACCTGCATGGCATTGCTTCCATCCCTGTTCATTCTCCACAACTGCATTTCCCCGCTTTTGGCACTAAGAAAAGTAACACCTCCTCCTGTTTTCTCAAATTTTACTGAGTTCACATTCCACTGGTCGTTAGCTACTAATTTGGGTTCACCACCGGTAACGGGGAGGCTGTACAAAAAACTTTTCCCTTTATTGGCCGCCAGGTCGTAACGTTTCACCACATAAATCACCGTTTTGCCGTCAGGCGATATATCAAATTCATTAATCCGTCCGAGTTTCCATAAAAACTCAGGGGTAATTACCTGCTGGCCCCAAACCAGTCCGGAAAAAAAGATGAACACTATACTCAACAGTTTTCGCATATTTGAAGAAATTTTGTTTCCCTCAAACATACTATAAAATGATTATAGATTTATCAGGAAAAAGGGCCCTTGTATGCGGCAGTACTCAGGGTATAGGTAAAGCCATTGCTATTGAACTGGCTAAATGCAATGCGCACATTACGCTAGTAGCCCGCAATGAAAGCACTTTAAAAGAATCACTTGAAGAATTAAACCGGATTCACTCAAATGAGCATAATTACCTGGTTGCCGATTTTAACCGGCCCGATGAATTGAAAAAAACGATTCAGGATTTTACGGCTAAAAACAGGATTGATATTCTCATAAACAATACCGGAGGACCTGCCGGAGGACCCATTGCTGAAGCTAAAACCGAGGATTTTTTGAATGCTTATCAGCAGCATTTGGTGTGCAATCATATATTGGCACAGGCCTGCCTTGGCGGAATGAAACAAAACAGTTACGGACGAATTATAAATATTATCTCTACCTCGGTAAAACAACCCATTCGCGGATTAGGTGTTTCAAACACCACCCGTGCCGCGGTGGCCAATTGGGCCAAAACCCTTTCAATTGAAGTAGCGCCTTATGGAATTACCGTAAATAATATTTTGCCCGGGGCTACCAAAACGCTCCGTCTTGAAACTATTGCGAAAAATAAGGCCGCTAAAACCGGAGTTCAAATTACTGAGGTAGAAACAGAAATGCTTCACGAGATTCCGGCAGGGCGCTTTGCCACACCCGATGAAATTGCCTATGCCGCGGTGTTTTTAGCATCACCGTTTGCGTCCTATATCAACGGAATTAATGTTCCCGTGGACGGAGGTCGTACGGCTTGTTTGTAAATTTTTAACTCTAATTTACAATTAATTACATTTTTCCGAACCAATAATAAATTTTTTGGTAAAGTTTCTGCGTTCTATGAATGAACGAAAGGAGATTTTAACATGAAAACACGATTGGAAATGAACAAAAGCAAAGCAATGATCTTTCTCTTGTTATTAACTGTAGCCGCCATTTCGCATTTAGCTAAAAATCCATCCCACTCTTTAAAATCCACAACAAAAACGTCACTCAATATTCCTGTTAGCAGATAAGTAAATACCTACTATAAGTCAGTCGCACGAACTTTTATTCATTTTTTGGTACAGAGTTTACAATCAAAAAAGAGCCTCGCAATTGCGGGGCTTTTTTTATTTAGCCGAAATAAAAGAGGTATCGGTTAAGGTTTTAAGAAAAGCTACCAGACTCGACTTTTCATAAGCCGTAAGCTGCAGTCCGCTTTCCTTACCCGGTTTGGTCATAATGGGATCGATGGTTCGGGAAAATTTAACGCCCGAATTATAAAACTCCACCACTTCTTCCAATGTATTAAACCGGCCATCGTGCATGTAAGGAGCTGTTAACTCAATATTGCGAAGTGTGGGCGTACTGAACATCCCCAAATCGCTGGCCGCATGAGTAATCAGGTTTCGTCCGGCATTTTGCCCTATAAACTGATCATCGACTCCGTTATTATGATAAAGATTATCGGTGAAAAGCGGATAGCCATGGCAATGAAAACAATCTCCCCGCTCCGAGAAAAAAACATCCATCCCGTCACGCTCCTGCTGAGTAAGTGTTCCTCCTTTAAGCTGATATCGGTCTAATTTTGAGTCGGCCGAAATAAGTGTTCGTAAATATTGAGTAAGGGCTTTGCAAATGGTCATTTTTAACTCTTCGTAACTTAGGGTGTAGAAATTTGTTATTCCGAATGCCTTGTAAAAAAGTTCGGGATATAAAGAGTGATGAGATAACCTGTAAAAAAGCGTATCGGCATTGGTATTAAAAAACTGTGGTTCAAAATCACCCATAGGCAAAGTTTCAAGTTTAGTCACCGACCCGTTCCAGTTATAGTCAGGATTAAAAACAAGATTTACGTGGGGAGGGATGCTTATTTTATCTCCATCAGGAGTAATATAATATGGAGTCGAGAATGATTTACTTCGGTAGTGGCACGATGAGCAACTAAGTCCGTTAGATGAAAGAATTGCATCGGAGTATAATCGTTTACCTAAATCCACACCTTCATTTGTAAGTGGATTATCCGAAGAAATATATGGCTGCGGAAAACCCTGAGGCACCTGAAGTATATACGGAGTAGGTTGATAAATTCCGGAATCCGGATCGGAAGGACTTTCTTTTTGCCTGCATTGAATCATGAGCACAATAAGCAGAAGCACCACAACGTATCTCATACCTTAATTATTTATGCTTAAAACATTATTTCCGTTTTGCGAAAGCAAAATCATGAGGCTGTCAATTCCCATAGTATAATTTGTTTTGTTTAAATCAAATTTATTGGGAACATCAAACCATTTGGCAACATCCATAGTTAATTTGATACCGCCTGAAACCTGAGTTTCGGTAAGCGTAGCTGAAATGGCATTCTCAACCAGGTTTTTATTTTCTCCAAGGTGCATGGCAAAACCAAATACCTGCAAATTTGATGTTAGGTAGTGCCCTTCTAGTTTAAGAAAATGGTAACCACCTCCCATATTATCAGGCCAGGCCATATTTAGATTAGCTGGTGTAGGTATTAATGAATTGCTAATATTTTGCGAAGCCGATAACCCAATTTTGCATTTAAATGAAGTGATTCCTGCTAGCGGCAAATCGCTTACTGTAAAATGATGGGTTGACGTATCGCGGGCGCTTACATAAAATAGTTTGGTTGATTTATAAACCACCCCGGTAACAGAAGTAATTTCGATGTTCGAAATATAACAATCGAGGCGGGTAACACTAAAACTATTCCCCGCCAGATTTTGAAATTGAATAGTATCAAACAACAACGGAATTCCATTTACATTAAAACTCATATCAACCTTTATGGGTGTAATCACCACCGGCTTGGGCGTATCCTTATGGTCTCTTTTACATGACGAAAAAGAAACAAACATCAATCCCGTAACCAAATAAATTAATAAACCTCTCATAATATAAAATCCCCTTTAACAAAGCTAGGAACTTAATTTCGCGTCATAGTTGACAATCATCAACTTCATTACTGATTAAGATCATGGTATTATTTTGAATGCACAAGGATCTTTGCACCCATGATACAGGAACCGGTGATATCGGAGAAAGAAATGATTCTCCGAATCAATAAACTAAAGAAAGAAAAGAATGCTGTTATTCTCTCGCATTACTACATGAGCCCAGATTTGCAATTGAAAGAAACAGCAGGCGGCATTGCCGACTTTGTAGGAGATTCATTAGGGCTAAGTGTGGAAGCATCGAAAACAACAGCAGATCATATAGTGTTTTGCGGAGTTTATTTTATGGCGGAAACGGCCAAAATTTTAAGCCCGGCCAAACATGTTTACATACCTGACAAAGAGGCCGGATGTTCGCTGGCATCAAGTATTACCGCATCAGATGTTTACGCTTTCAAGGCCAAATATCCGGGTGTACCAGTTGTAGCTTATATTAATACCTATGCCGAAACCAAAGCCGCCTGTGATGTATGCTGCACTTCGCGAAATGCATTAGCCATTATTCGTTCGTTGGATGCATCTAAAATAATTTTTATTCCTGATTTATATATGGGACAAAATCTCGCACGACAGGTAAAAGAAGAAACCGGGAAAGAACTTATTCTTTGGGACGGCAAATGTGAAGTTCATGAGCAATTTACTTCAGATATGGCCAAAGGGTTGCGCATGCAATATCCCAAATCAGAGTTTCTGCTGCACTGGGAAGTACCCGGAACTACTGTATCCGATTCATTAAATAATGCAGGCGGGGTACTCGGAAGCACCAATGATATCATCCGCTATGTGGGAGAAAGTTCCTGCACCAGTTTTATTCTCGCTTCGGAATGCGATTTGGGTTCAACCCTTAAAGGCATGTATCAGGAAAAGGAATTCATTACTCCATGCATCAAATGCCCGCATATGAAAAAAATATCCATGCTTAAAACACTGGAAATTCTGGAACGTTTAGGTGAAGATAAATTGGGTGATTATGAAGTGAATTTAAGCGATGATTTAATTCAGAAAGCATACCTCCCAATAAAACGCATGATGGAGTTTACCTGATATGAACCCGCGCCCTCATATTCTTGTCATTGGTTCCGGTTTAGCCGGCATGTATTACGCCTTAAAAGTTTCGTCAGAGGCTAAAGTGACTCTTGTTTGTAAAAACCAATTATTTGATTCAAATACATTTTGGGCACAGGGAGGCATTGCATCGGTAATGAAGGAAGACGACTCGATAGAAAAACATATTGCAGACACACTGGAGGCAGGGGACGGATTATGTGATTTGAGTGTGGTAACGGAACTGCTCTCAAAAGCACCACAAGTGATTGAGCAATTGCTGCATGATGGCTTTAACTTTACCCGAAATGCTAATGGTACTCTAAATCTTTCGCGCGAGGGGGGACACTCGGAAGCACGGGTAGTTCATGCGCAGGACCGCACCGGAGAATACCTTATAAAAAATTTGACCGAAAAGATTAAGGCTCATTCGCAAATCACCGTTTTTGAAAATACGCAGGTTGTTGATTTGTATGTAAACGATAATATATGCGCAGGTGCATGGGCAATTAATAAAACAAGCAACGAACTTATACTGATAAGGGCAAATCTTACCGTACTTGCCACCGGAGGAGGCGGGGGAATTTTCAAAAAAAATACTAATCCTGCGGGAGCTACCGGAGACGGATATGCCATGGCCTGGAGAGCAGGTGCCCTCTTATCAAATATGGAATTTGTGCAATTTCATCCCACCATGTTTTACACTAAAAACGGAAACTCCTTTTTAATTAGTGAAACATTGCGCGGATATGGTGCCAAATTGAAATTACCAAACGGTGATAGCTTTATGCAGCATTATCACAAACTCGGTTCGCTGGCCCCCAGAGATATTATTTCGAAAGCTATTGCCGAGCAAATGCGGCTGCACCATATTCCGTGTGTTTACCTTGACACAACCGTTTTCAGCGAAGCAGAATTACAGGGTAAATTTCCTTATATTTTTGATCAATGTATTAAACATGGAATTAATCCCTCCCGGCAAATGATTCCGGTGGTGCCCGCAGCCCATTATTTTTGCGGAGGAATTTTAGCCGATACCAATGGAAAAACTTCTATTCCCGGATTAGCAGCTATAGGAGAATCGGCCTGCACCGGATTACACGGAGCCAACCGGTTAGCAAGCAATTCGCTACTGGAAGCTCTGGTTATGGCCGACAATTGCAGCAAACAAACGCAACAATATTTAGTTGATTTGGAATATACAGGTGAAAAATTTTTGAATATTGCTCCGGTTAATTGGGTACCTGATGAGCAAATTCAAAAAATTACCAACGCGGAAGAGTTGCAAAACATGATGTGGTATTTTTGCGGAATTATAAGAACCGAATCTTTACTTAATCTGTTCAAAAATGTTCTGCTGGAACAAATAGAAGAAGTTAAAAACAATATTCGTGAGTATGGACTTCGTCCGGCACTCATAAAACAAATGAACCGCCTGCAAACTGCCTTTCTGGTAACAGATGCCGCATGGAAAAGAAAAGAAAGCCGTGGATGCCACCTGTACAAAAATTATCCGCTGAAACTTAGTGCTGGGAGAAAATCTATTTCAATACCCTATGATGGAGAACAATTGATTCATATCTTTGAAGAAACAATACCACAAAAATGATACAAATACGTTTACCCCTTTTGATTTTAATCACACTGCTTTTAGTTACGGTTTCCTGCACTGAGGAACCCGGCCACACAAATTCATCCGCTTCAAACGAAACCGTTTCGGAAGAACCGGTAAAACACGGAAACAAATGGCGATTTAATCCCGAAATTACATTTGAGTTACGTTCGGTAGAAAACAGCATTATTAATTTTAACGACCTTCAGAAAAAAGCAATCAGCGAGGAACCCTACCACGCCTTTGCCGATATACTAGATCAGCATGTAAATAAAATAGAATCTATGTTGCATGGGCAAAGCGAAGCAGACAATTCACTTGCATCAGAACTGCAAAATCTTAAATCGATTTCGATAGAATTGCATAACAGTAAGGACTTGCATGCAAAAGAAATTTTCACCCATTTAAATGAATGGATTCATCATTTGCATTCCCAATTTGAGTTTGACTACAATTAATATTATAATTACATTGGTAATATTAAATGTTGTAACAGCAAATAAGCCCTGCTAACTTTTTCCCCAGGAAACCGGAGAACTCCACTCGGCATACGAGTCGCGGGTTTCGTATAATTTTAAATTCACCAGATGAATATTTTCGGGAATATTTTGTTCTATCCTGTTTTTTATTTCGAGAATAAGAAACTCAACGGTGGGTTCGGTTTTCAAAATAATTAATCGTTGGTCGGTAGCCAGAATTGATGACTTATATTTCTCTGCTCCGGCTTCAGACAGAATAAGGGCGTGGTCAAATTTCTCGATGACCAGTTCGTTTACTAATTTCTTTAATAATTTCAAATCGATAATCATCCCGTTGGTGAGCTGACGGGCTGCTACCCCTACATGCAACTCATACCTGTGTCCGTGAATATGTCTGCACACGCCAGGATAATCGGCAATGGCATGTGCTGACTCGAAATAAAAGATTTTGTTAATAGTGAGCATAAGTAAAGTATTAGGCTGTTACCATTCCTGCCAGTTGTTGTTCCAGCTCGGCAAACTCTTTTTTCATCTGGTTAATCAATGACTCCTTTTCTTCCTGCATTTTATCAAGCAGGTTCGTATAGTAAGAAATGCCCGATAACAAATTGCTGCGAAACGTATTAAAATATTCTACCTTTTTGGTGCTTATGGCCTGAATATTTTTATTGATTTCCTTTTTCAGGTATTCAACATAAATGCGCAACTCATTTACAAATACATGAGACCTTGGTACGTTATTCAGCACATTTCCGCGACCGTAAATATGTCCGGCCATTTGAGCCAGTGTAAACACTCCGGAGAAATATGCAAGGTTAGGTCCGGGGCAAATAGTAACGGCATTAAGTTTATGCGGATGAGGAATATGCTTCTCTATAAATACGGATGTACTTAAACCTTCGCATAAACAATCTTTCTCTGTCACAAAATCTATTTGTTGTTGTTTTGTGTTTTCATCCGTTTGGCTCGCTTTTATTTCTTTTATTTTTAAATGCTGGTATTCACGTGATGCCACACAAATTGGTTTCTCAGTAAATTCTGTATTAAAAGAAAGAAATTTTAAATAACATGGACTACCTGCTCGAAGTTTTTCTACCCGAGTCTTACGCTGTTTTTCCGAACTACTTTTCCTGAAATTATTAAACGGGACACCAAGCGGAGAAGCATTACTCAAATAATAATCATCCGGATTAGCTGATGCTAATGCCGTGAGGGTTTCACTATCAACATTTGTAACTTCAGGCACTAATAAAAACGGGCTGCCCCAGCCAATGCTGTCCATTTTGTAATAACTGAGCAAAAACTGCTGCTCGTTAAATGTACCTACTCCACCCTGAACCGTAATATTGAGTTTTGGCACGGTAGTAAAAACATCAAGTCCTTTTTCTTTAAGCGTTTGATTACACAATTCCAATAATGTTTTTGTTAATTCGTCCCGTTTAGCTTTAAACTCCTCCATCACGGGGCCAAGCAATAGTCCATCGGTAGCAAATGCGTGACCTCCGCAATTTAAACCGGATTCAATTCTGAATTCAGAAACCCACAGTCCCTTTTTCGCAAGAAATTTTCCCTGTATCAGAGCCGAACGATAATCACTTACCTTGATGGTGATGCGTTTTTTGAGATTTCCGTTTTTATCAGGAAAAAAATCACCGAACATTTCGCAGTAACTGTACAGCCTCGGATTTAAACCAGCAGAAAACACTACGGAAGAGGATACATTACTTAAAGCAAAGCCGCGCAAGGCGGCAAGAGCATCATTATACTCAAACGAAAGGGGTTCTCCCGATGGATCATAATTTGTTTTATCCACCTTGGTCATAATATTTACATCAATATCTCCTGCTACCATTGCAGTCCGTAATTCGTCCTGCAATTTTAACTGCTCCCTTTCCGGGGTATTTTTCATTTTCAAATACTGTTGCTTTAGCGAAGAATTTTCAGGAAGCAATTCAAAATATTTTACAATTTCGGCACCTTCTTCAAAGCGTTCTGTTTTTATAATGTCAAGTTGATTTTTTACAATTAAATCGAGCAGGTTAAGGTATTCAGTGATGCGTTTAGCCCGGCAATCATGTTCTGATTTAGTAATATGCTTAAAGGGAAGCTGAAGCGATTCGCAATAGTACTTGCGCATCTTTTCAACCAATTCGTCCTCTATCACCGAAACTACCGAAGATATGCCGAAACGAGCTACCTTAACTGGTGTATCAACGGTAAACGAAAGGCCCATAACCGGAATATGAAAAGAGTGAACGGGGGAAATACTCATAATATGTTTAATTTTTATTTTTGATACTAATGGATGAAATATTGACAAATTGATTTCTCATCCTTCTTTCATTAAGGAACCAAAGCCATATCCCGGAATTTTTTTTCTGGTGTAGCACAGAATAAATGTACGCAAAATAACCACGCAGGTACCGGTAACGGCTACAAGCAATCCAATACCGGCACAAAACATAACTATAAAATAAGGCCTGAAACCAAGCATCATTTGCTGAAATGAACCTTGTACAGGATTCATTTGCCAAATTCCTTTAAGCACACCTACCACCAGTAGGGAAAGCAGCATTGTTCCCAAACAAATATTTAAAATGGTGAGCCACCTTCGTAAAACAGGATACGAACTCGTTTCGTTGCAGGTTCCTTTAAGAAACTCCGCAGAAACTCCCAAAAGAATAAGTGTATTAATTCCGATGGTTGTTCCCATGGCATGAGCAACGGTAACATGCGTACCATGGGTATAAATATTAATTGCAGGAATTGACATAAGCAATGCCAGAAATAAATTTATCAATACCCAGTGATCTGATGAATTTAAAAAATCAAAAGAAATTCTTTTGGCGGGCTTGTCTGCCGAAGCATTTGTTCTTTTCCAGAGAAAAATGATTCGCAGAAAAATGATCCATTCGGTCATACTTACTGCATAGGAAATAATTCTTACATAAGAATCCGTAGGTAAAGTATAGATATGATGCCCCCAGTTAAACATGAGATTAAATAACCCAAGGAAATACATGGCAAATGAAATTCCGGAACGGGCGGTTCGTCTATCTCCCGAAATTTTTTCCATCAGATAAAATGCGAGGCCATACACTAATTGGTTCCATGAACCTACCAGCGAGCCGTTAGACTTCCACTGAATGGTGAGATCTTTTACGGCATCTCTATTTATGAATGGAAAAATCCAGAGGTAATTTTCAAAAAAGGTGATGAGAAAACAAACAATTCCGGTGAGCCACATCCAGTGATACACGCTCCATTGAGGTTTTGACGCATACACCAGAAGGTAACTGATTAAAAAAAAGAACCAGCCTGCAGCAATAAAACCGGCATACTGCGGAGGAAACTCCCAATATTCTCTTCCTCCAAAGACACCACGATAATAAGAAGTGAAAATAATAACCATAGCTACAAACCAGATAACATAATGTGCGAGTGCCAGTGAGTGAATGAGATTATTTATTTTCACATCGCGGAAGGAGCGGTACACACCACCACTTGCTGCCATAAGAATCCAGAATACAACCGATGTAACATGCAGTGGTCGCAATTGAGGAAAGCCTAGATTGTTTTTTAAAAAATCAGGTGCTATGTAATAAACCGATGCGAGCGAACCATATACTACAGCTCCCACCAGCATCAAAAGTGCAGTAGCCAAAAATAAGCGATCAGCAAAAAAAGGAGTGGATTTACTATTCATCTTTACACTTGATATCGCCACTCACGGTAGCCTTAAAATTCCTCGGATCGGCCTTTCCTGTCTCATCCATACAACGCAAAAACTCGGTCACTTTTTCAATTTCTGCTTCAGTCATTTTGAATGCAGGCATGGTTTTCGTTCCGTTTTTTATCATAATCCCTATATACCCCGTTCCCTTATCTTTGGTTGAATATACATTAGTGAGATCGGGTCCCAGATATCCGCCAAGACCATAAAACTGATGGCACGACTGGCAATTATTCTGCTGCCAGATCATTTTCCCTTCAAGCGCTACATCTCCCAAAAGGAGGTTTTTTTTCAGTAAATTATTGCCAGTGTAAATATGAAAACTATACACCACAAAAGAACATACCAAAAAAAACAGGATCCCAATTTTAACTGCAAATCTCATTCAGAGGTCAAAATTATTTGTAGTTGTACGGATAAAAATTGACTAACGTCATTAATATATCTGATAGAAATCAGTCATTAAGGTTGGCGATATCAAGTAACTGTTTGGTATTTATTATTCTGATAAGCTTTTTGTCGAGGTCAATTACTCCGGCATCATTCCATTCTCGCAGGCATCTCACCACGGTTTCGGTAGCCATTCCTGTTATATTGGCAATATCTTCGCGGTTTAAAACTACATTGATAAAACCCCTATCGTTTACCCCAAAAGTATCTTTCAGCAATAACAAAGACTCGGCAAGACGCTCTTTGCTTGTTTTGTGCAATAAATCCACATTCTTCTTCTCTGCCGATTTCAAGTCCCGAGCAAAGTTTTCCATTATTTTCAGTGACAGGTAAATATTATTATTCAGCAACTCAAAAATATACTGTTTGGGGATTAGGCAAATTTGTGAGTCTTCAATAGCTTCGGCTGCCGCACGGTATTGCTCCCCAGCCAATAACGAGCGATAGCCTATTATGTCTCCGTCTTTCGCAAGTCTTAATATTTGAATATTACCTTCATTTGTTGTTTTAAATACCTTTACTTTGCCATGATGCACACAATACAAACCGGGGGGCTCACTTTCCTCATAAAAAATTAATTGCCCTTTTTTTACATGAAATGAAGATTTATAATTATTTAATTGCTCAATTTCTTCGCGGGTGAGAGTACAAAACACAGAGAGCCCGAGGGTTTGGCAACTTGTGCAATCTAATTTACTATTCAATGCCATTCGGTAAATCTAAGGGTTTTATCCCAAAACAAAAAAAACTGATAAAAATCACGCTCAACCCTGATTCATATCAAAAAGGCTCCTTATGACCGAAGGTACTTTTGTTTGCGGAAATAGTTATTTTTGAACAAAATTAAAACATAAATAATAATGACAAAAATTCACAGAAAAGCAGTGTCAGCAACTGCAGTATTAGCTTTAGCTTTCGTTTTCAGTAATTGTGGTTCATCAGACAAGCCTGCTGAACAGTCACCTGCAGCAACAACTGAGACTTCAAACCCCGAAACACCAGCTGCCCCTGCCGATAACGGGGAAGGTATTGGAAACTTTGCAGGAAAAGAAGTGGCTCCATTCGATGCTTCTTTAGCGGAAAAAGGCAAAACCCTTTTTGAAGCCAAATGTTCAGCCTGCCATAAAATTACGGGAGACAAAGTGGTTGGCCCCGGACTTCAAGGTATAACCGAACGCAGAAAACCACAATGGATTCTTAATATGATTACCAATCCGGTGGAAATGACCCAAAAAGACCCAGCCGCACAAGCCTTGCTTGCCGAGCACCTTACTCAAATGACCAATCAGAATGTAGCAGACGATGAAGCTTTATCCCTTCTGAATTACCTGCGCCAAAATGATGGAGCTAAATAAACTATACCTTTTATAACTTCATTTAATTATTCAAATATGAAAATATTAGTTAAAACGGCAATCCGACTAAGCCTGATGGTTTTAGTGGTTGCAGGCTTTTACAGTTGCAAGCCCAAAAAAGCAACCAATGTAGTACAAGGCGATGCAGCCAGCAAAGTATACGTTGCTCCCGGTAAACTTGATGAAGTATATATGTTTGCTTCCGGTGGATTCAGCGGACAGGTAGCCGTGTATGGCATTCCTTCCGGAAGACTTCTTCGTCAGATACCGGTATTTTCTGTTAATCCAGAAAATGCATGGGGTTATTCAGAAGAAACAAAACCTATGCTCAATACCACCAAAGGGATGATTCCGTGGGATGACAGTCACCACCCTGTTCTTTCTAAAACAGGTGGCAATGACGATGGCAGATGGCTCTTTATTAATGCCAACAACACACCACGTATTGCCCGTATTGACCTTACCACCTTTAAAACAGCCGAAATTATTGAGCTGCCAAATACCGGTGGTAATCACGCTTCACCTTATTGTACCGAAAATACCGAGTACGTGGTAGGAGCTTCCCGCTTTAGTGTGCCTCCGGATGAAACAGAAGTTGCCATTAACACCTACAAACAAAATTTTAAAGGCGTGGTAAACTTTATTAAAGTAGATAAAGAAAGCGGACATATGAATCTGGCATTCCAGCTGGATGTTCCGGCCATTGATTATGATTTGGCACGTGCCGGAAAAGGAGTATCACACGGCTGGCTGTTTTTCTCAAGCTATAATTCTGAACAGGCCAATACGCTTCTTGAAGTAAATGCTTCGCAAAAAGACAAGGACTTTATTATGGCCGTAAACTGGAAAAAAGCCGAAGAATACCTGGCACAGGGAAAAGGTGTTAAAAAACCTGCCAATTACTACCATAATTTATACGATGAGTCAAAACATATGGCTACATCAGAACTTATGAAAGAAGTGATGACGTTGGATGCACGAGCACTGAAGGACATTTGCTACTATATGCCATGCCCTAAATCTCCTCACGGATGTGATGTAAGCCCTACAGGCGAATACATTGTTGCTTCAGGAAAACTGGCTGCAACCATTCCGGTTTTTTCATATAAGAAAATGATGGCTGCCATAGAAGGAAAACAATTTGAAGGAGAATTTGACGGAATCAACGTATTAAAATACGATGCAGTACTGGCCGGTGAAGTACAAAAGCCAGGTTTAGGTCCTTTGCATACCGAATTTGACCAGAATGGTTTTGCTTATACTTCATTCTTTGTATCATCTGAAGTAGTAAAATGGAAAGTTGAAACACGTGAAGTAGTTGACCGTATTCCTACCTACTATTCTATTGGCCACCTTTGTGCCGTACAAGGTGATTCAAAACAACCATTCGGAAAATACTTAGTTGCTCTGAATAAAATTACAAAGGATCGTTATCTACCTACCGGACCTGAACTATGCCAATCGGCACAACTGATTGATATTACCGGTGAAAAAATGAAACTGTTACTTGACTTCCCGACAATAGGTGAACCACACTACGCACAAATGATTCAAGCCGATTTATTGGTAAAAAATCAACGCAAAGTGTATAAACTTGAAGAAAACAAGCACTTATATTTTGCCGGCAACGAAAAGCAAGCTAAGGTTGAACGTAAAGGCAACGAAGTACATGTGTACATGACAGCCATCCGTTCGCACTTTACCCCAGATAATATTGAAGGTGTAAGAGTAGGCGATGATATTTATTTCCACGTAACCAACCTTGAACAGGATTGGGACGTTCCTCACGGTTTCGCAGTAAAAGGTGCAGGTAATTCTGAATTGCTTATTATGCCGGGCGAAACACAAACCCTCAAATGGACTCCGAAAACACCCGGTGTATATCCTATGTATTGTACCGACTTCTGTTCGGCACTCCACCAGGAAATGCAGGGTTATGTAAGGGTATCACCCGCAGGTTCATCTACCCCTCTGAGCTTCTCGACCGGTAATACGGCAGCAGCTAAATAGCTAATACTGAAAGTTAGGGGGGGGATTTTCCTCCCCTTTCTTTTTTCTTTTTTCCTTTACCTTTGCATCCTTTCAGGATTCGTCTTATTTTCTCATATCATGAAATTAAAAACATCTTCTCGCTTTATCGTTTTGCTATGTG
>Ga0268298_10003852_pt1 | contig 14992 bp, 9 predicted proteins | sample WWTPWeurt_MetaG_FD_194462 | JGI IMG/M metagenome (GOLD analysis project Ga0268298, IMG submission 194462) | Activated sludge microbial communities from WWTP in Nijmegen, Gelderland, Netherland - WWTP Weurt | ecosystem: Engineered > WWTP > Aerobic digester > Activated sludge | place: Netherlands... | reverse complement strand
GCGCCGCCCGGCTGGTGCGAAGTGATCGAGATCGCCGTCGGCTTGTGCGTGCCGCCGAACAGCGTGCCGAAGGTGGCCGTGGTGTCGGCCCAGAAGCGGTACAGGTCGCTGGCGATCGTGTCGACGAAGGCATCGCCGTTGCCGAACTTCGGCGCCGCCAGGCACAGCTGGCGCAAGCGCTCGTGGCCCACCCAGTCGGCATCGAGCGCGGCGCGCAGCTCGGCCAGCGTGCAGCAGCGCTGCTCGTAGACCAGGCGCTTGACCGCAGCCAGCGAGTCGGCCACGTTGATCATGCCCACGGGGTTGAGCACCGCGCCGTTCTCGAACGGCATCGTGCGGTCGAGCACGTCGCGGCCACAGCGGACGCCGTCGTCCATCAGCGACGAGCGCAGGGGGTCGGGGAACAGCTCGCGCAGCACCGACAGCTCGATGTTGTTCTTGCGCGCGGCCAGCGCCATGAAGTGCTTCAGGTGGGCCTTGAACGCGGCCGCGAACTCGTCGTAGTCGCCGAGTGCATTCAGGTCGGGCACCGCAGGCCCGACCTGCAGCCCGGTGTTGGGGTCCACACCGTCGTGCAGGAACATCTGGAACACCAGCGGCACGATGAACATGCCGATGGCCGAAGTGCGCGAGCGCGCCGGCAGGTTGGCGTCGAGGCAGCCGGTGAGGATGTAGTCGCGCGCCTCCTCGATCGGCACGCCGTGTTCGGTGAAGAAGCGGATGTAGGAGTCGTCGCCGACGAAGGCCGGCAGCCCCAGGCCCGTGCGCACCACCTGCAGCGCCTTGTGCAGCAAGGCGTCGGGCGTGCCGGCGTGAACCCGCAGCGTGATCGTGTGGTGCGGCAGCGGCACCCGCAGCGCGGCCTCGAGCACCAGGTGGCTCAGCTCGTTGGAGGCGTCGCGGCCGTCGGCCGTCTGGCCGCCGATGGTCCAGTTGTGCCACTTGGCCAGGCCGGCGTTCTTCTTGCGATTGGCGGCCCCCGAGATGCGGTTGAGCTGCATGTCCTTGACGCGCAGGCAGCCCAGCAGCTCCACGGCTTCGTCGCGCGTCAGGCGGCCGGCGGCCAGGTCGTCGCGCAGCAGCGGGTACAGGTACTGGTCGAAGCGCCCCGCCGCCGCGGTGGGCGAGGGGTTGAGCACCAGGAACAGGAACCAGAAGGCCTGCAGCCCTTCGCGGAAGCTGCGCGCCGGCCCTGCCGGCACCTGGCGGCATGTGGCGGCGATCGTGAGCAACTCGGCGCGGCGGCGCGCATCGCCTTCGCGCTCGGCCAGGGTATCGGCCAGCGCGGCAAAGCGCTGCGCGTAGGCCACCAGCGCGCGGTGCACCAGGATCACCGCTTCGAGATAGGTGATGCGCTGCGCGTCGGGCGCGCTGCGCGAGCGCTCGGCCTGCAGCTCGACCTGGGCCTGCGCCACGATGGCGTCGACGCCGCCGTGGATCACGCGGGCGATGTCGACCCCCATCAGGTAGAAGCCCGGGCCCAGGCCGAGGCCCGATTGCGCGTAGCCGCCGCCCGAGCCCTCGTGCCGGTTCTTCCACGGCGGCAGCACCACGCCCGAGCGCATGAAGGGCCACAACTGTGCGTCGTCGCCGACGATCTCGCCCACCGCGGCCACCAAGGTGCGCGGCGCGTGGCGTTGGTACAGCGCTTGCAGCCGCGCTTTGTCGTGCGCCGAGATGGCGAAGCCGTCGTGCTCGAGCAGCTCGATCTCGTCGGGGCTCCACTGGCCGTATTCGGCGTCGATCTCCACCCCCATGGGCTGGCTGGCGCCGTTGCCCACGATCAGCTCGTCGGGCTCGATGAAGATCGGCAGCCGCTGCAGCACGGCGGCCAGGCTGCGGGCGCGGCGCTCGAGCTGCGGCCGGCCGCGGCTGGCTTCGAGGCTGTCGAGCACGATCGCGAGCTTTTCGATGCACAGCGGAATGCGCTCGACGCGCAGTGCCGCGCGCAGGCGTTGCAGGCGTTCGTCGGCGCTGGACGCCGCGGTGGACCGGAGTGGAATCTGGGTGTCGAGCAGCGTGTCGGGCATGGTGGCGGGTGGGGTGTCGAGCATGGCGTCAGGCGCTGATTTCGGTGCGGCCGATGATGTCGTCCTGGATCGTGCGCGTGAGCTGCACGAAGTAGGCGCTGTAGCCGGCGATGCGCACGATCAGGTTGCGGTGGCGGTCGGGGTCGCGCTGGGCGTCGAGCAGCGTGGCGCGGTCGACCACGTTGAACTGGATGTGCTTGCCGCCCTGGCTGAAGTAGGTCTTGATCAGCGCGCACACCTTGTGCAGATCGGCCTCGGTCTTCAGCGCCGAGGGATGGAACTTGAGGTTGAACAGCGTTGACTGGTAGGGCGTCTGGTCGATCGCCAGGCCGCTGCGCACCAGCGCCGTGGGCCCACGCTGGTCGCGTCCCTGCGCCGCCGAGACCGTGCCGTCGGCCAGCTTCTCGCCGCTGCAGCGCCCGTCGGGCGTGGCGCCGGTGAGGGCGCCGCCGGGCCCGTACGAGGTGATCGAAATGCCCGAGCACTTGACACGCCCGCCCCAGGCGCTGGCGAACGAATGCGCGGTGTCGGCCCAGAAGCGGTAGAGCTCGGCGGCGATGTCGTCGACGAAGGCGTCGCCGTTGCCGAACTTCGGTGCCGCCAGGCACAGGCGCTGCAAGGCCTCGTGGCCTTGCCAGTCGGCGGCGAGTGCATCGAGCAGGGTCTGCGCCGAGACCCGGCGCTCGTCGTACACCAGCCGCTTGACGGCGGCCAGCGAGTCGGCCACGTTGATCATGCCCACCGGGTTGAGCACCGAGCCGTTCTCGAACGGCAGCTCGCGGTCGAGCAGGTCGCGGCCGACCGCGATGGCGTCGTCCATCAGCTCGCTGTGCAAGGCGTCGGGGAAGAGCCGCGTCTGCGTGCGCAGCAGGATGTCGTGCTCCTCGCTGGCCAGCGCCATGAAGTGCGCCAGCTGGCGCTTGAACGCGGCCAGGAATTCGCCATAACTTGAAAAACGCGTGAACTCACCGGTGCGCGGGCCGAGCTGGCATCCGCTGCGGCGCTCGACGCCGTTGTGCAGCGTCAGCTCCAGCACCAGCGGCACCACGAACATGCCGATGGCGCTGGTGCGCGAGCGGCCCGGGATCATCGCGTCCAGGCAGCCGCCGAGCGCGTAGTCGCGGGCGTCTTCGAGCGTGGCGCCTTCGCCGGTGAGGTAGTCGAGGTTGGAGGCGTCGCCCACGAAGGCCGGCATGCCCAGGCCCAGGCGCACCACTTCCATCGCCCGCAGCATCAGCGCCGCCGGCGTGCCGTCGTGCACGCGCAGCGTCAGCGTGTGGTGCGGCGTGGGGCAGATCTTGGCGGCGTCGAGCAGCAGGTACGACAGCTCGTTGGTGGCATCGCGGCCGTCGCGCGTGACGCCGCCGATCACCCAGTTGTTCCAGCGTGCGAAGCCGGCCCACTTCTCGCGCTGGATCTTGCCGCCGGAGATGAAGTTCACCTGCATCACCTTGATGCGCAGCGCGGCCAGCCACTCCACGGCTTCGGCGTCGCTCAGGCGGCCGGCGTCGCGGTCGGCGCGATAGAAGCGGTGCATGAACTGGTCGAAGCGGCCGCCCGACGCGGTGCCGCTGGCCACCATCAGCCACAGGAACCAGAAGGCCTGCAGCGCCTCGTGCCAGCCGCGCGGGGGCCGGCCCGGCACGTGGCGGCAGCTCGCGGCGATGCGCAGCAGTTCGCTGCGCCGGCGGGCATCGGGGCAGTCGGCAGCCATCTGCTCGGCCAGCGCCGCATAGCGCCGCGCGATGCCGCTCAGCGCCTGGTTGACGATGATCACCGCCTGCAGGAAGTGCCGCTTGCGCTCGTCGGCACTGCCTTCGCGCTCCAGGCGCGCGAGTTCGATCTCGGCGTCGGCGCTGATGCGGTCCAGGCCGAGCGTGAGCGCCTTCTCGAAGTCCACCACCACCAGCGTCAGGCCCACGCCCAGGCCCCAGGCGCCTTCGGCCGAACCCCAGCCGCGGCCTTCGTCGCGCTTCCTCCACGGCGGCAGCAGGATGCCCGACTGGATGAAGGGCCAGAGGTGCTCGTCGTACTGGCGGCCGAGCTGTTCGGCCAGCGTGCGGCCGTGGCCCTTCCAGTAGTCGTCGAGGCCGCGCAGCCGCTCGCGGTCGGTGTCGGCGAGCTCGAACATGCTCTGTTCCAGCGCGGCCAGGTCTTCTGCGGGCCAGGTGGGTCCGAGCGAGCCGGCCTCCATGCCCATCGGACGGCTGGCCGGGTTGCCGACGATCAGCTCGTCGTCCTCGATGAAGATCGTGCGCTGCTCGAGCAGGTGCGCCATGGCCTTGGCGTGGCGCAGGATCTGCGGCTCGCCCTCGGTGCGGCGCAGCGATTCGAGCACCAGGTGCGCCTTTTCCACGCACAACGGCACCCGGCCGGGCTGCACCTTGCGCAGCAGCCGTTCGATGCGCGGATAGGCCGCAGTGGCGGTGGGCACGCAGGGGACGCGGGCGGCGGCGTCGGCGTCGTTGGCCGCCGCCGCGGCGGCGCCGATCGGTGACAACTCGGTGTGCATGCCTAACCCCCGATGTGAACGGTGAGACCGAAGGATTCGAAGCCACGCCGGATCTCGTCCATGCGTTGCGGTTCCGGTACCGCTGCGGTGAAGGCCGGCCCTGGCCGCTGCAGCCGCTCGACCTTGGACTGGCCGAAGCGGTGGTAGGCGTTGAGGTGCACCGGGACCGACGGCGAGAGCTGCTCGGCGATGAAGCGGGCCGTGGCCTGCAGGTTGTGGGCGTCGTCGTTGCAGCCGGGGATGACGGGCACGCGCGCCAGCAGCGGAATCTTCAGCTCGTGATGCACCCGCAGCGCGTTGGCCAGGATCAGCTCGTTGCGCACGCCCGTCAGGCGCTGGTGCTGCAGCGGGTCCATGTGCTTGAAGTCGTAGAGCACGAGGTCGACATGGGCCAGCACCTTGGCGGCGCTCGACCAGGCGGCGTGGCCGCAGGTGTCCAGTGCGGTGTGGATGCCGGCCTGGCGGCAGCGCTGCAGCAGCTCGGCCGCGAACTGCGGCTGCGCCAGCGGCTCGCCGCCACTGAGCGTGACGCCGCCGCCCGAGCGCTCGTAGAACAGCCGGTCGGCGGCCACGGCCTCGAACACCTCGTCGACGCTCATCGCCTGGCCCGCCACGCTGCGCGCGCCCGACGGACAGGCCGCGACGCAGTGCCCCGAGCCGTCGCAGCGGCTGCGATCGGTGTGGGCGCGGCCGTCGCGCAGCTGCACCGCGGCCGTCGGACACACCCGCGCACAGGCGCCGCAGCCGATGCAGCGTTCGGCGTCGAAGAAGAGCTCTGGCGTGGCGCGTTGCGACTCGGGGTTCTGGCACCACAGGCAATGCAGCGGGCAGCCCTTGAGGAACACCGTGGTGCGGATGCCCGGGCCGTCGTGGATCGAATAGCCCTGCACGTTGAAGACCGCGCCGCTGCGCGGCGGCAGCTCGGCCGCCGTGCTGGCGCTGAGTTGCAGGCGGGCGTTCATTCAGCTGTCGACCGTGATGCGCTCGTCGCGCACCAGCTTGCCCATCGCCTGGTACTCGGCGGCCAGGCGGGCCACGATCTGCTCGCGCGGCAGCCGCAGCGGCTCGATGCACACCCGCCCCAGCGCGGTGGCGAACGGGGCTTCGTCGGTGACGGCCAGCAGCAGCTGGCCGATGCGCTCGACCACCTCCGGCGGCGTGGCGGCCGGGGCGACGATCAGGTTCCAGTCCGAGCCCGCCACGCCCTTGAAGCCGGCCTCTTCGATGGTGGCCGTGTCGGGCACGAAGCGCGAGCGCCGCGTGCCGGCCGTGGCCAGCAGCCGCACGCGGCCTTCCTGCTGGGCGCGCAGCAGCGCTTCGCTCAGCGACAGGATGGCCAGCGGGATCTGGCCGCCGATCACGTCCTGCAGCGCCGGGCTGCCGCCGCGGTAGGGCGCGTGCACCAGCTCCACCCCGGCGCGGCGCGCCAGCAGCGTGCCCAGCACATGCGACATGGTGCCGATGCCGGCGGTGCCGAAGAGCGCGAAGCGCGGCTCGCGCGCGGCCAGCGCCAGCGCCTCGCGCAACGTGCGTGCCGGCACCTGGGCGTGGCAGACCAGCGCGAAGTCGAGGTCGCTCACGCTGGCCACCGGGCGCAGGTCGTGCAGCGCATCGAAGGGCAGCTTGCGGTGCGTGTGCGGCAGGATCGTCAGCGTCGAAGCCGGCGTGTTCAGCAGCGACAGTCCGTCGGGCGTGGCCGCCTTGATGGCCTGCACGGCCACCACGCCGCCGCCGCCGGGCCGGTTCTCCACGATCACCGCGCCGGCAAAGCGGCGCGTGCGCAACTGCTCGGCCAGCGTGCGCGCCACGTAGTCGCCGGTGCCGCCGGGCGGAAAACCGACGATCACGCGTGCCTGCGCCGCCGACGCCGGCGCCGCGGCCAGGGCCGGCAGGCCGAGCGCGGAGAGGGCCAGGAGCGGGCGTCGTTGCATGCCGGGCGTGCCGCGGGCGCGGCACGGGGTCTGACGGGTCGGGCCACTCTATGCAGCCGCGCCGCCGGGCGCCATTCGCGTCGGCTTATGGCGCGATAAGCGCCGCCCGGCTGCGGCGGGCGCTCAGCCCGCCGCCGGCTTGCCCTGCAGCGGCCAGCCCAGGCGCACGAACTGTGTGCGCAAGGCCTGCAGCGCCGGGTCTTGCTCGCTCGAGCGGCGGCAGGCGAAGGCGTAGGAGAAGCCTTCCCAGGCCATGTCCAGCGGCAGCACGGCCACCCCGAAGGCGGCGCCGAGCTCGTCCACCACCGAGCGCGGCACCACGGTCAGCAGCATGCTCACCGCCACCAGGCGCAGATTGAGGTGGATCGACTCCGAACTCACGCTGGCCGTGGGCAGCCCGAGCCGGGCCTGCAGGAACCACTCGTTGAGCGTGCTGCGGGCATGCGATTCGAGCGGGGGCAGCACCCAGCGCTGGCGGCCCAGCAGCGTGCGGTCGAAGCCCTCGCGCACCAGCGGGTGGCCGGCCGAGGCCACCACCGCCATGCGTTCGGCGCCGAGCACGGTGCAGGCCAGGCCCGGGCCGAGCTGCTCGAACTCCTGCGCCCCCAGCATGCGGCAGACGATGGCGTCGAGCTGGCCGGCGGCCAGCTGCTGCCACAGGTCGGGGCTGTTGCTCTCGTGCAGCTCGATGCGCAGCTCGGGCTGCGACTCGAGCAAGGCCGTAACGGCGGCGGGCGCCAGGTCGAGCGCCGCGACCTGGTTCAGGCCGAGCCGGATGGCGGGCTGCAGCGGGCGCCGCGCCACCTCCAGCGCCGCCAGGGCCTCGGCGTGCATCGGCTTGAGCCGCTGCAGCACGGCCAGCCCGGTGTCGGTGAGCGTGGCGCCGCCGCTGGAGCGCTGCACCAGCTGGGCGCCGAAGCAGTCTTCCAGTGTCTGCAGCGCCTGCGTCACCGCGGGCTGCGTCAGGTGCATGCTCTGGGCCACCTTGCGCAGCGAGCCGAGCTCGTGCACGCGCTCGATGATCAGCAGGTCGCGCAGGCGCAGGTGTTCGAGGCGGGCGGACGAGTCGGTGGCCATGTTCTCGCGGGCTGCAGCAGCGCTTGCCGGGCGGCAACGGGGCCCGGCGGGGTGGGCCCCGAGCCCGGGTGCGGCCGATTGTGTCAGGCCCTCGCGCGCGGGTGGCCATGCGTGCGGCCCGCGGCCCGACCGGCTCCTAGAATGCCTCGTTCGCTTTCCCCGTCCACCCCACTCCTGCCTGATGCCTTCCACCAAGCGTGTGCCCCTGGCCGCCACCGCCGACGCTCCCGAGGCGCTCGCAGGCGAGGCGGCCGCCGACGGCGGGGCCGCCACGCTGGCGCAGGTGGCGGCCGAGCAGGTGCGCGCGGCCATCCTCTCCGGTGCGATCGCACCCGGCAGCAAGCTGCACATCCTGCATCTGTCCGAGCAGTTCGGCCTCAGCGCCACGCCGATGCGCGAGGGCCTCACGCGGCTGGCCTCCACCGGCCTGGTGCAGGCCGTGGGGCAGCGCGGCTTCCGGGTGCAGCCCATCACCCTGGCCGACCTGCAGGACATCCAGCGCATGCGCCACCTGGTGGAGACCGAGGCGCTGCGGCTGGCCATCGAACAGGGCGACAACGCCTGGGAGCAAGGCATCGTGAGCGCCTTGCACGCGCTCAAGAGCCTGGGCTTCGGCTCGCACGAGGTGCTGCCCGAAGGCGAGCCGGTGTTCGACCGCGCGCACCGCGACTTTCACACCGCGCTGCTCGCTGGCTGCGGGTCTGCCCGCTTGCTGCAGGCGCACGCCGAGCTGCACGATCAGGTGTACCGCTACCGCATCGTGCTGAGGCTCGTGCCGCGGCGCAAGGCCGTGACCGACCGCGACCATGCCGCGCTGGCCCGCTACGCGCTGGCGCGCGATGCAGCGGCCGCATGCGCCGCGCTGCACGCCCACATCGACATGACCAACCAGGCCTTGCAACAACTGCCCGCCGCGACGCTGGCGCAAAAGTTCGGAGGCCAGGCTTGAGCGCCCGGACGCACGGCCGCCGCGCCGCGCTGCGAACGGCGGCGGCGCTGGCCTGCGGCGCGGTGCTGGGCAGCGCTGCGCAAGCGGCCGGCGAGCCGCTGCCGCTGGCCAAGTTGCTGCTGGGTGCACCCCCGGGCGGCGTGGGCGACCTGATGGCGCGGCGCCTGGCCGAGAAGCTGCGCGGCGGCTACGCGCGCGCGGTGATCGTCGAGAACAAGCCCGGCGCCGGAGGACAGCTCGCCGCGGCGGCGCTCAAGGACGGGCCCGACGACGGCAGCCAGCTGCTGCTCACGCCCTCGTCGCTGCTGTCGATCTATCCGCACACCTACAAGTCGCTGCCCTACCGGCCCGAGACCGACCTGGCCCCGGTGGCGCTGGTGGCCTGGTCGGCGATGGCGCTGGCCGTGGGGCCGGGCGTGCCGGCGTCGGTGCGCGGCTTCAACGAGTTCCTGGCCTGGGCGCACGAGCACCCCAAACTCGCGAGTTTTGGCTCGCCGGCGTCGGGGTCGATTCCGCACCTGCTGCTGGCCGCGATCGCACGTGCACGCAACGTGGAGTTGACGCACGTGGCCTACCGCGGCTCGAGCAACGCGCTGCAAGACCTGCGCGGTGGCACGCTGCCTGCGCATTCGGGGCCGGTGGGCACCTTCCTGCCGCACCTCAAGGGCGGCAACCTGAGGGTGCTGGCGGTGTCGGGTGAGCAGCGCAGCGTGTTCGTGCCCGAGGTGCCCACCTACCGCGAGCTGGGGCATGGCCTGACGGCGCGCGAGTGGTACGGCTTCTTCCTGCCCGGCCGCGCCTCTGCCGCGGTGCGCCAGCGCGCGGCGGCGGCGCTGCGCGAGGCGCTGGCCCCGTCCGACATGGCCGAAGCGCTGGCGGCCTTCGGCCTCGAGCCCGCGTTGGCGGCGCAGTCGGGGCCCACCGACCTGGCGGCGCTGATCCGCGCCGACGCCGAGGAGTGGCGCGGCCTGGTGCGGCGCCTCGGCTTCACGGCGGAGTCATGACCCCCCCCCGAAGCGACCTGCGGTCGCCTTCCCCAGGGCCGCGCAGCGGCCTCTCCGAGGCCCTCGGGGGCTCCGCTGGCGGGCCGGCGGAGCAGGACCCGCGGCGGCTGCTTGATGGCACTGCAAGCGGGGCGTCTCCTGCGCGCAGCGCCGACTTCGATCCGCTGCAGCCGGAGACCTTCGACACCGCCTACGCGCAGTACGACGAGTTGCGCCAGCGCTGCCCGGTGGCGCACACGCCGGCCTACGGTGGCTTCTGGGCACTGGCCCGTTATGCCGACGTGGCGCGAGTGCTGGGCGACCCGGGCACCTTCGTCACCTCGGTGCAGAACGTGGTGCCGCGCGTGGCCTTCACCGGCCGGCGACCGCCGCTGCACCTCGACCCGCCCGAACACACGCCCTACCGCGCGGCGCTGAACCCCTTGCTCACGCCCGAGCGCGTGGCCACGCTCGAGCCCGAGGTGCGGCGTATCGTGCGCCGCTTCCTGCAGCCGCTGCTCGACGCCGGCGAAGGCGACCTGTGCGAGGCCTTTGCCGGCCAGGTGCCGGTACGCGTGTTCGGGCACTGGATGCGGCTGCCGCCCGATCTGGAGGCTGCGCTCGGCACGGCGGCGCCGGCCTTCGTGCGCGCGGTGCAATCGGCCGATGCCGAGGTGATGAAGTCCACCAGCTATGTGCTCTACGACATGGCGCGCGCACTGATCGCGCTGCGCCACCGCGAGCCGCTCGACCCCGCCGACGACCCCACCAGCGCCATCCTGGCGGCGCGCATCGACGGCCAGCCCATCGGCGACGAGATGGTGGTGGGCATGGTGCGCCAGGTGCTGGTGGTGGGCATCGTGGCGCCGATGGTGATGCTGGGCAGCATCGGCGTGCACTTGTCGCGCCACCCCGGGCTGCAGCAGCAGCTGCGCAGCGAGCCGCAGCGCATCGGCGCCGCGGTGGAAGAGTTCCTGCGCTTGTACACGCCTTACCGCGGATTTGCGCGCACCGCGCGCTGCCCGGTGGAGTTCGGCGGCCGGCGCATCGAGGCCGACGAGCCGATCGCGCTGCTGTACGCCTCGGCCAACCGCGACGAGACGGTGTTCGAGCACAGCGACCGCTTCGTGCTCGACCGCCCCAACATCAAAGACCACCTGGCTTTCGGCCGCGGTCCGCACTACTGCGCCGGGGCCGCGCTGGCGCGGCTCGAGCTGCGCGTGATGCTCGAAGAGCTGCTGGCCGCCACCGCGGGCATCGAGCTGCTCGCCGAGCCGGTGATGACGCCCTTCCCCGAGATCGGGCCCTGGCAGGTGCGGGTGCGGCTGCAGCCGTGCACCGGCGCGCCGCCCTCTCAACGGCAGTCGTAGCTCTCGGCGCGGTCGAGCGCGCCCTCGCCGCGGTAGCGCGCGCGCTGCGGCCAGGCGCACAGCGGCCGCGTGCGCAACACGCGCCCACCCTGCAGCTGGTGCGCGACGATGCGCGACGGCGCACGGCCCTGCTCGACCCAGGCTTCGAGCGCGCTCAGCAAGTCGTGCTCGGCATCGACCACCGGCGCGTCGCCGCCGGCGCCGCCGAAACGGTCGGGGCCGATGCCGCCGGAACAATGGTCCATGCCCGGCACCATGAACAGGCGCAGCGTCGCCGCGCTGCGTTCGGCGCCGAGCTGGCGTCCAGCCGCTTCGACGTAAGCGATGGTCGGTTGCGCCGCCACCAGCGGGTCGGCCCAGCCCTGGTAGACGAGCAGCTTGCCGCCGCGCGCGGCGAACGCGCTGAGGTCGGGGTTGTCGGCGCGCAGCTCCATCACGCGGTCGATCGCGGCCAGGTCGCGTGCCAGGTGCAGCCGCCGCGGATCCCAGTTCGGGTCGCGGTGCACGCCGTCGCCGAACAAGGCCACCGCCAGGTAGGGTGGCCCCGGCGCCGACGGCTCGGGCAGCGGGTCGGGCCGCACCAGCGCGCCGGGCAGCACGCCGTCGTCGATGCGGCGTCCGTTCTCGTCGACCAGCGGTGCGTACAGCTGCTGGGCCACCGCCACCTGAGCCTCGCTCAGGCAGCCCTCGCGCTGCCCGCCCGTGCAGCGCAGCGATGCGATCTCGAAGCGGCACTGGGCCGGGTCGTCGGCCAGGCCGTCGCGCACCCCGTCCTGCCCATCGCAGGCTTGCGCGCCGGCCTTGGCGACGAGCTGCCAGGCGGCCGCGTCCATCGTCTCGCGGTGGCGCGCGTGCAGCTGCATCTCCCACAGCCGGCGCACGCTCATCTCGGGCGTCTTCGGTGCCGGCGCGCCGGCGACGATGCCGTCGTAATCGGCCGGGTAGCGCTGCGCCTCCACCAGCGCCTGGCGGCCGCCGCCCGAGCAGCCGACGAAATAGGCCTGGCGCGGCGGCGCGCCGTAATGCGCGTCGACGATCGCCTTGGCCGCCAGCGCCAGCAGGTGGTTGGCGCGGTGCGCGTAGTTGGCCGCGCGCATCGGGTCGCCGAGCAGCCAGTGGCGGTCGGACGCCTTGTGGCCGGTGTCGGTGCTGGCCGACGCGTAGCCGCGGCGCACGCCGCGCACCAGCTCGCGGTAGGCGTAGTTGCCGGCCTGGCCGCCGACGCCGCCGGTGAGCAGCTTGCCGTTCCATTGCGGCGCGAGCGGCAGCCAGAGCTCGAAACCGATCTCTTTCTCGATCACGCCTTCGACGCGGCAGAAGCTGCGCTCGGGCGCGGCCACGCCGGCCATCGGCGGTGTGAAGCGGCTCGCGGCATCGATCGCGGTGGCGGCGGTGATGCGCAGATCGGGCCGCGCGAAGCTGCCCAGCTCGGCGCAGGTCAAGGGTGCTGCCGCCACCGCCGCGCTGGGGCCGACCGTGGCCAGCATGAAGGGCAGCACGATGGGCAGCGTTCGCAGCTGCAGCGCCAGCGCTCGCCGCATCAGCGGATGCCCTTCTTGCGCACGTGCCACGCCGGGTCGCGGCACAGCAGGCAGTCTTCGCCTTCGAAGCGGCGCGCGGCTTGCGCGTCGCCGTCGAACCTCCACTTCAGCCAGTCGACCGCCACCGCGCCGAAGGCACCGCCGCCGGGCTCGCGGTAGGTGCCGCCGTGGCCGGTGCGCTCGCGCCAGGCCCAGAACACCGGTGCCGACTGGATGCGCTCGACATCGTCGGCGCTGTTGCGGAAGGCCACGTCCGAGGGCTCGCCGGTCACGTAGAGCATCGGCAGCCTGAGCTTCAGCAGCCCGGCCTTGGTCACCGGCGCGCCGGCAATCGCCAGGGCCAGCGCTTCGTCGTCGAGCGCGCCGCTGTTCCACACGCCGAGCGTCGTCACGCGCGGGTCGGCAGCAGCGGCAATAGCCTGCAGCCCGCCGCACGATTGGCCCATCACCGCGACCTGGGTGTCGGCGATGCGGCCCTGCCAGACGCTGCCGACGCGGCGCGTGGCGGCACTGGCCCAGTCGAGGGCCTGCAGCAGCTGCGCCGGCGTGGTCTCGGCACGAGACAGGCCGGCCGGCAACGACGCTGCCGGCGCTGCCGCGCGCGCGGCGGCCGGCGAGCCCGGTGCCGGCAAGCCGCGCAGCCCGCCGATGCTGCCCGCGCCCTCGGCCTCGCGCGGGCCGATCGGGCCGACGGCAACGACGAGGAAACCGTGCGACGCGATCTCGCTCAGGAACCAGCGGAAGCGGTTGCCGACGTTGACGCAGGCGCCGTTGGCCCAGGCCACCAGCGGCAGCTTGCGCGCGCCGAGCGCGGCCAGGTCGCGCGGCCGGTACACGGTGTGATGCGGCAGGCCTGGCACCATCTCCATGATCGCCGGGAACGGGCCGCTGCCCACGGCTTGATCGTGCGGCACCCAGTCGGGCGCCGGGGCGAGCGGGAAGCTCGGCGCCGCGGATGCCGCCGGTGCCGCTGCCGCCGGCACATCGATGGGCACCGTGATCGTCACGCGCCGCTGCGACGCCGGCTCCAGCAAGGGGGCAGTGCCCGGCGGGGCAGGAGGTGCATCACTCCAGCGCGTCTCGACCTGCGCGCGCGGCCAGCCCAGGCGCACCAGTGCTTCTTCGGCCATGAGCGCGCGGTCGCGCGCCAGCGCGGCCGGTTCGGCCAGCAGGCGTCCCGACACCGGCTGCGGCGTGGTGGCTGCATGCCCGACGACCTGGATGCGCCGCGCATTGCCCAGCCGCGCCAGCCGCACCGCCTCTTGCAGCAGCACCTCGGCGTGCTGGTACAGCAGGTAGTCGTCGCCATGGTCGAAGGTGATCGTGAAGCTGCGCGTCGTGAACGGCGGCGCCGGCAGCGGCTGCGGCAGGTGGTTGGCCGTCATCACCGCGCCGGGCAGCTCGAAGCGTTTGCCCGGGTGGCCCTCGGGCGGGAGCGTGGCCGAAACGCAATGCCCCGGCAGTACCGAGACGCGCAGCTGCTCGAGCACCTCGCCGCCGCAGTCGCGCTGCGCCTGCGCCGTGCGCCGCGCCGCCGGCGGCCGCACGCCTTCGACCAGCAGCTCGCGGCCGAGCTGCGGCTTGGTCAACGCCTGCTGCAGGTCGAAGCGCAGGCCGCTCGCGCTGTCGTCGACGAGCCAGCAGCCCGACTTGCGGCCGGCGTCGGTGTCGCGGTAAAGCGGGCAGCCGATGAAGCGCACGGCCTCCTGCGCCAGCGCGAGCGCGGGCCAGGCGGCGAGCAGGAGCAAGACGAAACGGCGGCCCATCACAGCACGCTCATCAGGTTGACCAGGTCCTGCTTGTCGCGCTCGGAGTAGCCGATGCGATAGCGCCGGTCGTAGAAGTCGACGATCTCGCGCAGGGTGCGCGCCGAGCCGTTGCTGAAGAAGGGCGCGCGCGCCGCGATGCCGCGCATCGACTGCATCGTGATCTTGCCGATGTCGCGGCAGCGACCGGTGGTGAGCGCGAAGCCGGGGTCCTGCGTCAGCACCACGCGGCCGAGGTAGGGGTGCGGCGGCGCGCCCTCCTTGCACGTGAGCCGGAACAGCGGCAGCTCGGGCGACGGGTCGGCGTGCGGCAGGTTGGTGGTGCCGAGGTCGATCTGCCCCGGCGCCACGTCCATGCCGGTGCGCAGCATGTTGTGGCAGATCGCGCAGCCGTCGCGCAGCGGGTTGCCGAGCGGGATGTTGTTGAGCCCGGCCGAATCGGTGATGAGGAAGCTGCGGCCGGAGAACAGCTGTGCACCGCGCCACACCGAGTCGCGGAAGGCGCGCTGTGCGGGCGTGGCGTCGCTGCGCGGCAGCCAGGCGCCGAACTCGTCGGCCCAGATCGGCTTGCTCGCCGTGCTCTGCAGCTCGCCCGCCAGCGCCGCGGCCAGCACCGCCGGCCCGCCGCGGCCGCCTTCGCGGTCGACCGCGCCGCCGACGCGGCTCGCCACCATCGCGGTGGCCAGCCGCGACTCGAACTCGACCACGCCTTCGACGGCACCCGGCGGGGGCTCGCCGCGCAACTCGAGGTGCCAGCGCATCGCGTCGAGCGCCTGCGCTTCGAGCGTGAGCGCGCGCGCGTCGGCCATCAGGTTGCCGCTGGTGGGCCGGCC
>Ga0268298_10003851_pt1 | contig 14998 bp, 14 predicted proteins | sample WWTPWeurt_MetaG_FD_194462 | JGI IMG/M metagenome (GOLD analysis project Ga0268298, IMG submission 194462) | Activated sludge microbial communities from WWTP in Nijmegen, Gelderland, Netherland - WWTP Weurt | ecosystem: Engineered > WWTP > Aerobic digester > Activated sludge | place... | reverse complement strand
CGGGCGGCGAAATTGCGCGAGACCTTTGCGATCCCCAACAAGCCCAAGAACCTGGCCGAAACCCGGCGCGAGTGGGCACGTGATGTCCCCGTGTGGGTCAAGGTCGCCGTGGATCTGGGGGTCAAGCTGGATTGATCACCGGGTTTCCGGATTGACGCCAAGCGGATCTCTCGGATGGCTCTGCGCGCGGGCAGCCTGACGCAGGCCGCCCGGCGTCATGGTGAACCAGCGCCGGAAACTGCGGCTGAAATTGCTGGTGTCCTGGTAGCCCAGCCGGTGCGCGATCTCTTCGATCGGCAGGCTCGTGCGGGTCAGGTAGAACTCTGCCCGCTGCGCCCGCAACTCGTCCCTCAGCGCCTGAAAGTGGGTGCCCTCGACCTTGAGGTGGCGGATCAGGGTGCGCGGCGACATCAGATGATGCCGGGCCACGTCCTGCAACTCGGGCCAGCTGCTTTCCCGGGCCAGCAGGTAGGCGCGCACTTGCTGCGTCAGGGTCTGCGACTGCAGGGCGCCAAGTTGCTGCTCGCAGGTGCGCAGCGCATCGCCGTAGGCCTGAGCATCGGCGGTCGAGTTCGGCCGGGCCAGGTCCTCGGCCGTCCAGCGAAAGCCCAGGTGAGCAGCGTCGAACTGACAGGGGCAGCGCATGCGGGCTTCCAACTGTTCGGACCACACCGGGCGGGCAAAGGGCAGGGTGACCGCCTGCAGGCCGCTCTCACCCGCGTGCACGGCGGCGGCCACCTGCGCAATCGTGATCGCCACGCAGGTGAGCAGGAAGGTGCGCGAGGGACCCAGATCCACCCGTTCGCGCACGCCCAGAATGCCGTGCGACGGCCCGTTGCGAAAGACGAACTGCATCGCGGCGTTGCGGATGATGGCGAATCGGTGCACCGCTTCAAGCGCGGCCAGCAGATGCGGACTGGCCACGACGGCGTAGCCCAGCGGGCCGTGGACGGACACCTGCAGCAGCGCGCCCACCTCCAGCGCCAGCCGGTCGTCGAATCCGGCCGCAGCGGCGGCAGCGACCACCTGGTTGACCTGGCGCACCGACAGCAGCTCGTCCCGACCTTGCAAGTCCGCCCAGTCGCCCAGCCCGACCTCACGCAGCGTCGCGGACAGGTCGATGCCTTTCTTGCGCAGCACCTCGCACAACAGCCGCACGTAAGCGGGCTGAAGCACGGGAGTGTCGATGCCGATATCGAAGGAAGTCATGGCGGCCTTTGTCACTTCATGACGAAATTGTGCCGCTTTACGGCGTGGCGCAGGGGACGTTTGGCGGCGAGACTGCTGTCAGGAGGCCTTTTCCGATGAATCCAACGTCCCTTGACGGGCCCGTCACGCGCCCGCCGCCCCTTCACGTCAGCCTGGAGGCGGGTGTGCTCACGCTCACCAACACCGACGCGCCCTGGAACCGCATGAGCCTGGACTACATGGACGCGGTCGAGCACGCGGTGCGCCAGGCGGCCAGTGATCCGCAGGTGCGCGTCCTGGTCTTCACCGCGCAGGGCGACGAGAACTTTTCGGTCGGGATGGACCTGAAGCAGATTGCCGAGCGGATGGCGGACACGCAAGCCCTCGAGCAGTTGCTGGACCAGCGCTTGCGTGTGCTCGCCATGATCGAATCGCTGGAGAAGCCGTCGATCGCCACGCTGTTCGGTTACTGCCTGGGTGGCGGGCTGGAACTGCCGCTGGCCTGCCACTTTCGCCTGGCGGCTGACACCGGCGCGTCGATCGGTCTGCCCGAGGTGGAACTTGGCGTGGTGCCAGCCTGGGGCGGGACAGCGCGCCTGACCCGGTGCGTCGGGCGGGACCAGGCGTTGGACCTGATGCTGCGGGCACGAAAGATCGATGGGCATGAGGCGCTGAAGACCGGTCTGGTCCACAGCGTGCATCCGTTGGCGCAACTCAAGGCGGCCGCGAACGCGCTGGCGCGGGAACTGGCTGCCATGCCGCCGCTGGCGGTTGCCGGCATCCTGCGCTGCGTGGTCGGTGCCGGCGCGGCCAGCCTTCAGGATGGGCTGGCCGAGGAGCGCCGGGCGGTGCTTCGCTGTGCCGGCACCCGTGACCAACAAGAGGGTTTCGCTGCCTTTCTTGCCAAACGAAAGCCTGTCTTTGCCGGCGGCTGAAGCCGTGCGCGTCGATCCACCAGGGAAGATGTGTCACTTAATGACGAAATCGCGCCGCTTTCTGCCATGGCATTTTCGGGCGGTTGCGACCAAACTAGCGCCACAAACACACAGGAGACACCCATGACGACCCATACGCTGCCCCAGGCAGAGCCTTATGTGGACCGCAAGCGATACGCCTGGCTGCTGTCGGTTTTCGTTCCGTTTCTGGTGGGCAGCGGCCCGTTGCTGATCGAGTGGACCGGACACAACGCCTGGGCTTGGCTGCCGATCGCCTTCCTCTACCTCATGGTCCCGGTGTTGGACCTGCTGCTCGGTGAAGACCGCAGCAATCCGCCCGAGTCGGCCGTCCCTGCGTTGGAGGCCGACCGGTACTACCGGTACATCACCTACGCCGTGGTGCCCATCCTCTGGCTGGTGTTTGCCGGCACGGTGGCCTATCTGTGCACCCACGATCTGCCCTGGCACGCGCAGCTGGCGCTGATCCTCGGTGCCGGTCTGTGTGGCGGTTTCGGCATCAACCTCGGCCATGAACTCGGCCACAAGAACAATGCGCTGGAACGCTGGCTGGCCAAGATTGCGCTGGCGCCCACGGGTTATGGGCACTTCTTCATCGAACACAACCGCGGCCATCACCGCGACGTGGCCACGCCCGCGGATCCGGCTTCTTCGCGCATGGGCGAGAACATCTACACCTTCGTATGGCGCGAAATGCCCGGCGCGCTCAAACGGGCCTGGGGTCTGGAGCGTGACCGCCTGCAACGCACGGGCCAGCCGGTCTGGTCCCTGCACAACGAAATCCTTCAACCGGCCGTGATGACGCTGGTGCTCTGGGCTGCGCTGGTGCTGGCGTTCGGACCCAAGGCGCTGGTGTTCTGTGTGCTGATCGCCTTCTGGGCCAACTTCCAGCTCACCTCGGCCAACTACATCGAGCACTACGGCTTGCTGCGCCGCACCGGGGCGGACGGCCGGGTGGAACGCTGTCAGCCGCACCACTCCTGGAACAGCAACCACGTGTTCTCCAATTGGGTCGTGTTCCACCTGCAGCGGCACTCGGATCACCACGCGCACCCCACAAGGCGTTACCAGTCGCTGCGCCATTTCGAGAACCTGCCGGAGCTGCCCAACGGCTACATGGGCATGTTCATCGTCTGTTACATCCCGCCGCTGTGGTACGCCCTGATGGACCGGCGCCTGGTGCGCGCGGTGGGCGGCGATGCGTCGCGCATCAGCTTTCAGCCGGGCAAGGAAGACAAACTCCGGCGGCGCTTCGGACTGCAGAGCGCACAAGAGGTGGCGGCATGAGCGAGCCCATGGCATTGGCGGGCGCCTCGGACGCAGCCACCGTCTGGCATTGCGAGCTGTGTGGCTTCACGTATGACGAAGCCCAGGGATGTCCGCCGGAGGGCTTCGGGCCGGGCACGCGCTGGGCAGACATTCCTGATGGCTGGGGCTGCCCCGACTGCGGACAGCCCAAGGCCGATTTCAGCCCCCTGGACCTGGGTTGACCATGACCGATACGCGGCCGGGTGCGGATACCTGCACCCTGTGGGGCGGCGCACTGTCGCTGTACACCGGCAAGGTGCGGTCCTACCTGATCAAGAAGGGCGTGCCGTACCGCGAGTTCTATGCCTCGCATCCGGACTTCCAGGCCCGCATCCGGCCGGTGGTCGGCCTCGGTGTGACGCCGGTGCTGGAAACGCCCGACGGCGACATCCTGCAGGACTCCACCGAGATCATCGAGGCGATGGAGCGGCGTTTGCCCGAGCGCCCCATGATTCCGGCGACGCCGGTGCTGCGGGCGCTGGCCTGGCTGCTCGATGCCTATGGCAGCGAATACCTGCTGGCCATGGCCATGCACTTTCGCTGGGCAGAACCCCACATCTCGCTGCAGCGCAGCTTTCTGCAGGCCGAGTTCGGCCGGGCCTCCTACCTCGGGACCGACAAGGCCGCGCGCGACCAGGCCGGTGCCCGCATGGTGAGCTACTTCAGCAGCATGCTGGGGCCCCTAGGCTCCAACGCGCACACCGCCGAGGCCATCGAGACGGAGTTCTTCGACCTGCTGGACGTGCTCGATGAGCATTTCCAGCATGTGCCGTACCTGCTGGGCGGCCCCCCCAGCCTGGCGGACTTCGGCTTCATGGCGCCGCTGTTCGCGCACCTGGGGCGTGACCCCTCTCCGTCGCAGCGCCTGCGCCTGCGCGCGCCCAATGTGGCGCGCTGGATCGAGCGGATGAACCTGGCGGTGATTGCCGATGGCGAATTTCCGGATGTCCCGGCTGCTTTCGACGTCGAGGACCGCGTGCCGCCCACCCTGTTGCCGCTGCTGGCGCTGATATTCCGCGACTGGACGCCCGAGCTGCTGGCCAACGCCCAGGCCTTCAACGCCTGGGCGACCGCGCATCCGCATCTGTCCGACGGCGCATTCGTGGCCCTGGACGGCAAGAAGCGCGTGCATCCCCACGTGGGGCCCATCGCCTACCGCTGGCGGGGCTGCACGGTGGAGCGGGTCAGTGCACCACAGACCCTGTGGCATTTCGGCCGCTTTCAGCAGCAGCTGGTGGCCTGCGATGGGGAGGCCCTCGACCGGCTGCTGATGGTGCTGGAACAGGCCGGAGGCCAGGAGGCCTGCGCGCTCAAGCTGGTGCGGCCCATTGAGCGACGCCACTACGGGCTGGTGCTCGGGCCGTCCTGATCGGTGGGTGCCTGCAGCACCGCCAGCAGCTCCCGGCCCCAGGCCACCTCGCCGGTCTCGTAGAGCATGCCTTTTTTCAGGATCATGGACTGGATCTGCTGGGCGCGGCTCAGCGGCTTGCCGCCGGCAAAGTCGCGCTGCTCGATGGCGCGGTATTGCGCGAGCCGCTCCTCGTGCAGGGCGATGTGGCGGCGCAGTTCAGGGCTGAGGTCCACCTCGCCGAGCACGGCGTCGGCGCGCAGCTTCACAGTGAACTCGTCGCGCAAATCCATGGGCTGCGCGGTTGTCTGGGTCCAGCGCTTCAGTTCCAGACGGCCTGCGGGGAGCACGCGGTATTCCTTCTTGCGGGTATTGCCGGCATCGGCAGGAACGCTGGACTCGATCCAGCCAACCGCCTCCATGCGCGCGAGTTCGCGGTAGATCTGCTGGTGGGTGGCGTGCCAGAAGTAGCCGATGGACTTGTCAAACCGGCGCGCCAGGTCGTAGCCGGACGAGGCTTTTTCAAGCAGCGAGGTGAGCACGGCGTGGGCGAGCGACATGGGTGGAAGTCTACGCAGGGTGGCCCAACTATGCAACCAGTTGCATAAAAAACCAAAGCCCACTACACTTTTGTGCAACTGGTTGCATAGTTGCGCCGTTGTCCGAATTTCCGCCATTCCAAGGAGTTGCCATGTCCGCTGTCGCCTCACCCTACCCCCACCTGCTCGCGCCCCTGGACCTGGGTTTCACCACCCTGAAGAATCGTGTGCTCATGGGTTCCATGCACGTGGGGCTCGAAGAGGCCAAGGATGGCTTCGCGCGCATGGCCGCGTTCTATGCCGAGCGTGCCCGTGGCGGCGTGGGCCTGATCGTGACCGGCGGCATCGCCCCGAACGAGCGAGCGCGCCCCATGCCCGGCGGCGCGGCGATGACGACCCCGGCCGAGGCGGAAAAACACAAGGTGGTCACGCAGGCCGTGCACGAGGCCGGAGGCAAGATCTGTATGCAGATCCTGCACTTCGGCCGCTATGCCTACCACCCCGAGCTGGTGGCGCCGAGTGCGGTGAAGGCGCCGATCAGCCCGTTTAGACCCCACGCGCTGACCGGTGCCGAGGTTGAGCAGACGATCGACGACTACGCCAATGCCGCCGCGCTGGCCCAAAGTGCCGGCTATGACGGCGTGGAGATCATGGGCTCCGAGGGCTACCTGATCAACGAATTCATCGCCGCCCACACCAACCACCGCGATGACGAATGGGGCGGCAGCTACGAAAACCGCATCCGCTTTCCACTGGAGATCGTGCGCCGCACCCGCGAACGGGTGGGCACCAACTTCATCCTCATCTTCCGCCTCTCGATGCTCGACCTGGTCGATGGCGGTTCGACCACCGACGAGGTGGTCCGCCTGGCGCAGGCGCTGGAACAGGCTGGCGTCACGATCCTGAACACCGGGATTGGCTGGCACGAGGCGCGCATTCCCACCATCGCCACCAAGGTGCCGCGTGCCGCGTTTGCCTGGGTGACGAAACAGCTCAAGGGCAAGGTGGGCATCCCGCTGGTGGCCACCAACCGCATCAATACGCCCGAGGTCGCCGAGGGCGTGCTGGCCGAGGGCAACGCCGACATGGTGAGCATGGCGCGCCCCTTCCTGGCTGACCCCGACTTTGTGGCCAAGGCCGCTTCGGGCAGAGCCGATGAGATCAACACCTGCATCGGCTGCAACCAGGCCTGCCTGGACCACACCTTCGGCGGCAAGATCACGTCCTGCCTGGTGAACCCGCGCGCCTGTCATGAGACTTTGCTGGTGTCCAGGCCCCTGGCACAGAAAGAGCGCATCGCCGTGGTGGGTGCAGGACCGGCCGGGCTGGCGTTCTCGACGGAGGCCGCCCGGCGCGGGTTCGACGTGACGCTGATCGATGCCGCCATTGAGATCGGCGGGCAGTTCAATGTGGCCAAGCAGGTGCCGGGCAAGGAGGAGTTTTTCGAGACGCTGCGCTATTTCGGCAAGCAGATCGAGCTGACCGGCGTGAAGCTGCAACTGGGCCGCAAGGTCAGCGCCCAGGACCTCGTGGGCGAGGGCTACCGGCACGTGGTGCTGGCCACCGGTGTCAATCCGCGCCTGCCGGACATCGAGGGCATCGGCCACCCCAAGGTGTTGGGCTACCTGGAGGTGCTGCGTGACAAGAAGCCGGTCGGCAAGACGGTGGCGCTCATCGGGGCCGGGGGCATCGGCTTCGATGTGGCCGAGTTCCTGTTGGCCGAAGGCACCAGCCCGAGCCTGGACACGGCCAAGTTCTTTGCCGAGTGGGGCGTGGACGCCACCGGCGCATCCCGCGGCGGGCTGGCCGAGGCGCACGTCGGCTCGGTTCCGCGCAAGGTCTACCTGTTGCAGCGCAAGGTCAGCAAGGTCGGCGACGGCCTGGGCAAGACCACGGGCTGGATCCATCGCACCGCCCTCAAGAACCGCGGGGTCGAAATGATCGCCGGCGTCACCTACCGAAAGGTGGACGATGCGGGTCTGCACATCACCGTGGGCGATAAAGAGATGGTGCTGCCGGTGGACAACGTGGTCGTCTGTGCCGGGCAGGACCCCCAGCGCGAGCTGCAGGCCGAGCTGCAGGCGGCCGGCGTGACGGTTCACCTGATCGGCGGTGCCGACAAGGCGGCGGAGCTGGACGCCAAGCGGGCCATCAAACAGGGGACCGAACTGGCGTTGACGCTGGATCCCGGTGCCGCCAAAGCAGTCGTTCCGGCGGGGGCGGCGTTTGAGCAGCGCATCACGCCGCAGGTGGCCGAGAGCCTGGCGAAGTGGCATGAGATGGTGGCCGCGGTCAATCTGGGTGAGCTGCCTTCCATCCTGCATCCCAAGGCGGTGTTCCGTTCTCCGATGGCCCATACGCCATACCCCGGTGCCCAGGTGGTGCAGCTGATCCTGGGCACGGTGATGCATGTTTTCCAGGACTTCACCTACCACCGCCAGCTGGCCAGCGCGGACGGCCTGAGCGTGGTGCTGGAGTTCAGTGCCACCGTCAATGGCAAGGAGCTCAAGGGCATCGACCTGATCCGTTTCGATGAGGATGGCAAGATCGTGGACTTCGAGGTCATGGTGCGTCCGATGAGCGGCCTGCAGGCTCTCGGCGACGAGATGGCCAAACGGCTGGCTCCCTACCTGGCGGCCATGAAAGGTGGCCGGGCCTGATCTGGATACTATATTATTAATAGCGTACTATGACCCGTTCACGCTGGGAAAGAGCAAGAAAGGCTTGAAATCATGAATACCACACCCTCTTTTGAAACCCTGATCGTCACCTTGGAAGATCACATTGCCACGGTGCGCCTGAATCGCCCCGAAAAGGCCAACGCCATGAACGCCGCCATGTGGCAGGAGATCCGCCAGGCCTTCCAGTGGGTGGACGCCACGCCCGAGGCCCGCGTCGCCGTGCTGCAGGGTGAAGGCCGGTATTTCACGGCGGGCATCGACCTGCAGCTGATGATGGGGCTCGGGCCGCAGATTGCCAATGAATGCGACGGCCGCACCCGCGAGGCGCTGCGCCGGGTCATCCTGGACATGCAGGACACCCTGACCAGCCTGGAGCGCTGCCGCAAGCCGGTGCTCGCGGCCATTCATGGCGGCTGCATCGGCGGGGGTATCGACCTCATCACCTGCGCCGACATTCGGTATTGCAGCGCGGACGCCAGCTTCACAATCAAGGAGATCGACATCGGCATGACCGCGGACGTGGGCACCCTGCAGCGCCTGCCCCGGCTGGTGGGCGAAGGCATCACGCGTGAACTGGCCTATACCGGGCGCACATTCGATGCGGCCGAGGCCCGAAGCATCGGCCTGGTGAACCGGGTGTTCGACAGCCGCGAAGCGTTGGTGGCCGGGGTTCGGGAAATCGCTGCCACCATTGCGGCCAAGTCACCCCTGTCGATCCGCGGCACCAAGGAGATGATCACCTACGCGCGCGAGCACAGCGTGGCTGACGGCCTGAACTACATCGCCACCTGGAACGCGGCCATGCTCATGAGCAAGGATCTGACCGAGGCGATGACGGCGAACCTGGCAAAGAGGACGCCGACGTTCAAGGATTGAATCCGGGTGCGGCTGCGGGTATCGCGGATGCACCGCCCCGCCCCGGTTTCAGGTCGCAACCGCGGGTGGCTTGGTGCGCTGCCATTCGTCGAGTTTCTGGCGAGCGGTCTCAGTGGCGGCGGCCACGATCTCGTCGTGCCCCTCGCGTTTGGCGGTGAGTTCGATCACGTACCCGTTCGGGTCACGGAAATAGATCGAATCGATGAAGCCGTGGTCCGAGATGCCCCGGGTCTCGATTCCGGCCGCCTTGCCCTTGGCGAACATCATCTGCAGGTCTTCCTGGGTCACTTCCAGCGCAATATGCAGGTCGAAGTCATGTTGCGGCTTGAAGGTGAACGGCATGTCGGGCGCCTCGAAAAAGGCCAGTGAAGAGCCGTCCTCCATCTGGTAGAAGGAGTGCAGCGTCCGGGTTGCGCGGCCGCTCTTGGTTTCGCTGATCTGAAAGGCATTGACCAGCGGCAGGCCGAGGAAGTCGCTGTAGAACTTGCGTGTCTCTTCCGAGTCGCGGCAGCGATAGGCGTTGTGGTGCAGTCGTTTCAACATGACAGTGTCCGGTGGATGCGAGGAGCCGGCGTTACAGGGCTTCGAACGGAACGTCCTTGACGGAACTGGCGAAGCCATTGAAGACTTCATTCACCTTGTCCCAGTTGGGAAGCTTCTTCATGTTCGCCATCCATCGCTGCACGTTGGGGTAAGGCGTGAAATCGCATTTGATGATTTCGCCCAGCGTGACGAGGCCGATGCCGAGGTAGTCAGCGATGGTGATGTCGTTGCCGCAAAGGTAGGCATTGTCCGGACCGATGTAATGCTTGTCGAGAACGGAAAGCCAGTTGGCCGCGCGTTCTTTGCCCCAGGCAATGGTGGCGGCCTGCACCTCGGGGGTCGGGCGCTTGTGATGCGGAAAGATCTGAGGGTAGGCCACTCCGTATCCGTAGTCGCGGTAGAAGCCGGTGTTGAGCCAGTCCATCATTTCGTTGACTTTGGCGCGCTTCTGCAGGTCCTTGGGATAGGCGGGCAGATTGAACTTGTCGGCCAGGTACTTCAGGATGGCGGATGACTCGGTCAGGCGGAAGTCACCATCCTCCAGCACTGGCACTTGCCGGCTGGGGTTGACGCCGGTGAAGTCCGCGCCATAGTGCTCCCCCGTCATCAAGTCCACGACCTGTTCGTCCATGGGGATGTTGTTCTCGGCAACGAAGAGCCTCACCGGGCGGCTGGTCATGGAGACAGGGTGCATGTAGAGCTTCATTGAAATTCCTTCAGGACGGAAAAATGGGGAAAGATATTGAGCACGAATTTCGATTTCCCTGTCAACGCCGAGGTCTGGCCAGACTCGACCGCCGGCCCTGTCAGGGGCGACTCGCATTTCCAGATACCTGCGGGTTCGGCTCGGGCATCAGCCGCTGGCCAGCGCTAGGCCGGCAGGGATCCGGTTATTTCAAGGCTCTCAGGAACTCGTTTCGCAGCTGGTCGGACGTCTCAAAACAGCCCGCGAAGGCCTGCGTCACCACCCGCTCGTCGCCGCGCCGGTCCTCGCCCAGCAAGAGGCAGAGTTGCTCCGCCTCGATGATGCAGGCGCCGCCGCCGGCAAGGCCATGGGTGACCAGCGCATCGGCGATGTCGCGGGTCATCCATTCCTGGTAGGTGAAGCGATGGCCGATGGCATCGACCATGCGCGCGATGCGGCCAAAGCCGTGCAGGCGGCCGCCAGGAATGTAGGCCACATGGGCGACGCCCCGGAAAGGCACCAGATGGTGCGGGCAGACACCGTGGATCGCGATGCCGCGGATCACGACCATGTCGGTGCGGGCATCCGGAAAGCCATCCCCCAGCGCAGCGGCGGGATCCAGGTCATAGCCGCCGAGCAGGCGCTTTTGCCAGAGTTCCCGAACCCGTTGGGCCGTGCGTCCCATGTGGGCCATGTCGGGTGCGATTCCGCAGGCCGCCAGCAGATCGGTCACCGCGGCTTCAAAGGCAACCGGGTCGAAGGCCTTGCTGCGCGCGATGCCGACGCCGACGGCGCAGCCGGCTGGCGGGTGGTGATCGTCGCAATGACTCATGTTGGTTCGCTCCTTTGCCCCGACACTGTTGCGCCAGTCTAGCCGCGTCCGGTGCCCGGTGCCCCGGCTTCCCGTGCAGGCCACGGGCGCCGGCCTCGTTTCAACCTACACCACGCCAGACGCGTGGAGCTGCCTGATTGCCTCGGCAGCGTAACCCAGTTCCCTCAGGATTTCATCAGTGTGTTCGCCCAGCACGGGTGCGCTACGGTGAAAGCCGGCAGGCGTGTCCGACAGGTCGACCGGGTGCGGCGCCAGCGGATAGCTGGCCGCCATGCCCGCAAACTGGCGCATCGGCAACATGTCGCTGGCCTGAATATGTGGGTCGTCCAGCGCTTCCTGCGGGCTGTAGACCGGGCCGGCGGGTATCCTGGCCTTAGCTAGGGCCGCGAGGACTTCGTCGCGCGTGCGGCTTTCGCACCAGTGCGCCATCACGGTGCTGACCATGGAACTGTTCTGCCCGCGCAGGGCGTCGGTGGCCAGCTGCGGCTCAGCCTTGAGGCCGACGCGGCCCACCATGTCGCACCAGCGCTCGAACATCGCCTGCCCCACCGACTGCACCACCAGCCAGCCGGTGCGGGTTCGAAACAGGTCGCCCGGCGCGGCCAGGTAACCACGGTTGCCTTGCGGCACGCGGTCGGGCGCGCGCACCGCCTGCTCGATCAGGATGGAGTTGGTGTGGATCAGGCCGGAGCGCAGCAGTGAACCTTCCACCAGCTGGCCGCGGCCGGTGCGTTCTCGCATCCACAGGGCGGCCAGGGTCCCCATCGCGCAGGCCTGCGCGGTGGAGACATCCACGTAGTTGACCGTGGCGCGCACCGGTGCGTCGGGCAGTCCGGACATGTACATGGCGCCGCTCATGGCCTGGCCCACCGAGTCGAAGCCCGGTAGCTGGCTGTAGGGGCCAACGGATCCGTAGGCGGTGGCCACCGTCAGCACCGCGCGCGGATTGAGGGCCGACACCGTGTCCCAGTCCAGCCCGAGGTTGCGCAGCGTGGCGGGCGGCAGGTTGGCCACGATCACGTCAGCGCCGGCGACCAGTTCGCGCACGATGCGCCGGCCATCGTCGCTGGCCAGATCCAATGTGAGGCAGCGTTTGTTGCGGTTCATCTGCAGGTACAGGCCGCCTTCGCCGGTGTCGGCCACGTTGGGCACGAAGCGGTCTTCGCCGCCTTCGATGCGCTCGATGCGGATCACGTCCGCACCGTGGTCGCCCAGCAGGGCAGCGCAGTAGGGGCCGGCGATGAAGCGACCGAAGTCGAGGACGCGGATGCCGTGCAGGAGACTCATGGAGTGGCGGTGAAGCGGGTTGGCGCAAAGTCTAGGGGAGCTTCCCTGCGGCCTCCTGTCGCGCGCGCGTCCGCGGGGGACTCTTCGACGGATCCTCGGCAAAGGAGGCGTGGGTAAACTCCGCAGACCCATCCCACAACAGGATTCCCCCATGAGCGAACTGGTGACCTACGAGCTGAATGACGGCATCGCCGTACTGACTCTGAACAATGGCAAGGTCAATGCGCTGTCGCCCGAGGTCATCGTGGCCCTCAATGAGGCCCTGGACCGCGCACAGGAGGCCGGCGCCATCGTGGTCCTGACCGGACAGCAGGGCATCCTGTCGGGTGGCTATGACCTTAAAGTCATGATGAAGGGGCCGGAGCAGGCGATCGCCCTGGTCACGGCCGGCTCCGCGCTGACCCGCCGCATGCTGGCCCACCCCCAGCCGATCATCGTGGCCTGCGGCGGTCACGCGGTGGCAAAAGGGGCTTTCCTCCTGCTGGCCTCGGACTACCGGCTGGGTGTGGAAGGGGAATTCCTCATTGGTCTGAACGAGGTGCAGATCGGCATGACGATGCACCACGTCGGGATCCTGCTGGCGCGTGACCGCCTGAGCCCCGCGATGTTTCAGCGCAGTGTGATCAATGCCGAGATGTTCACCCCGCAGGCCGCGCTGGCCGCGGGTTTCCTGGACCGGGTGGTGGCGCCGGATTGGCTGATGGCCGCCGCGCTGGACGTGGCGCAGCAGATGAAGAAGCTCAACCCCGGGGCGCACCGCCATACCAAGCTCAAGGCCCGAAAAGCCTTGCTGGAGGCGCTGGACAGCGCCATCGTGACGGACGGCCGCACCAGCGTGGTCGGCTGAGCGCCGCCTTTGTGCAGCTGCGGGCTGGCCCTGTTCGGACCAAGACCTGCGCCTGGCCGGGGTTCTGCGAGGGTCAGCGCCCGGTCGTCGAATATCCGGGAAGGCTGGTCGGGGGGATGGTCTTTGCAGGAACGGCGGAATTGGCGGATGGCCGCTCGAAGGTCCGCACGTTGGCAAAGATCGTCGACATCACGTTGTCGCCGCGCGCCACCTCGGATTCCTTGCGGCCGCCGACCGGGATGCAGTCGCTGGAAAGGGTTTCGATCGAAAACACCATGGTCGCGCCTTCGCCAAAGCGGGCCGGCACGGTTTCGTGCAGGGGGTAGGACAGGTTGACCGGGGTGGTGTCGGACTGGTAGAGGGTCTTGCCGTCCTTGGCCAGCACGGTGTAGCAGGCCGCTGACGCGCTGGCGCAAAGAACGCAGCCGGTGGCCAGTGCAAGCATTTTCTTCATAAGCTCCATCCTCCTTCGCATTCCAACGTCTGGCGTGCCGACGGACCTGCCAGACGCCCCCCTATTGTCAACCCGATTGCCCCGTCTTGTCGAATGCAGGTGCGGGCGGCTTCGGTCCGGACACCGTCCGGGGCCCGTCGCGCGCCCCGAAGGTTCACCGTGTCAGGAAATCGAGGTACTTGGTCGCGAATTTTCCGTAGGGGGGCCACAGAAACTTGATGGCGCTGAAGGGGGCCTGGTAGAACACCGGCCGCAGCTTGGAGAAGGTCACGAAGCCTTCGTAGCCGTGGTAGTGACCCATGCCGCTGTCACCGATGCCGCCGAAGGGCATGTCGTGCTGCCCCGTGTGCAGCACGATGTCGTTGACGGTGACGCCGCCTGACATGACGCGATGGATCAGGTCGTGAATCAGCCGCTTGTCATTGCTGAAGGGGTAGAAAGCCAGCGGGCGCGGGCCGGCATTGATGGCGTTCACCACCTCGTCGACCGAGGTGTACGGGATGACCGGCAGCACCGGTCCGAAGATCTCGCGCGTGCGCAGTTCGCAGTCGGCAGGCGTGTTCAGGACGATGTGCGGCGCGATCTTGCGCGTGGCCGCATCCCATTTCGGGCCGGGCACGAGTTGCACCAGTGTCGCGCCGCGCTCCTGCGCTTCGTCGAGGGCACGGGTGATGCGATTGAACGCACGCTCGTCGATGACCGAGGTGAAATCCGGGCTGTCCAGCGAGGGGTAGCGGGCCGACACGGTGCGGCGCGCAATCTCGACGAACTCGCTGACCTTGTGCTGTGGCACAAAGACATGGTCGGCCGTGGTGCAGATCTGGCCGGCGTTGAAGTATTTGAAAAACGTGATCCGCTCGGTGGCCTTCTGCAACGGGAAATCGTCGCAGACCAGAGCCGGGGCCTTGCCGCCAAGTTCCAGGGTCACTGGGCAGAGGTTGGTTGATGCCGCCGCCATCACGGCGCGCCCGGTCAGCCCGGAGCCCGTGAACAGGATATGGTCGAACTTGAGCTTGGAGAACTCGATGCCGACGCCGCCGGTTTCGTCAAAGAAGGCCAGCTTGTCCTTGGGGAAGTAGGCAGGCGCCTTGTCGATCAGCAGTTGTGCCAGGCGGCGCGAATTCTCCGACATCTTGACCATGCAGCGGTTGCCCGCGGCGAAAGCCGACGTCAGGCCACCAAAGCACAGGAAGATCGGGAAATTCCACGGCACGATGTGCCCGACCACGCCCACGGGCTGTGGAATCACACGGTTGCTGGCGCCGAAGAAGTTCTTCAGGTCCACGCTGCGCCGTTGCGGCTTCATCCACTTCCTCAGGTGGCTGATCGCATGGTCCACGCCGTCGATGACACCGTAAAACTCGGCAAACAGGGTCTCGTGACGCGAGCGGTTGCCATAGTCGGCGCTGATCGCATCCAGGATGGCTTCACGGTGGTCGCGCAGGAAGGCCTGCAGC
>Ga0268298_10003850_pt1 | contig 15000 bp, 15 predicted proteins | sample WWTPWeurt_MetaG_FD_194462 | JGI IMG/M metagenome (GOLD analysis project Ga0268298, IMG submission 194462) | Activated sludge microbial communities from WWTP in Nijmegen, Gelderland, Netherland - WWTP Weurt | ecosystem: Engineered > WWTP > Aerobic digester > Activated sludge | place... | reverse complement strand
GCTCCTCGGGCAGGAAGCCGGAGTTCTTCCGGTTGGATCGCCAGTTCTTCAGATCGATTTCCTTGTGGGCGATGTTCCAGTCGCCGCACAGGACGATCTCGCGCCCCTCGGCGCGCAGGGCAGCGAGATGCGGGAGGAAGGCGTCGAGAAAGCGGAACTTGGCTTCCTGACGCTCGGGCGAAGAGGAGCCTGACGGCAGGTAGAGCGAAATGACCGACAGCTTCCCGAAATCGGCGCGGATGTAGCGCCCTTCACCATCGAACTCGGCATGGCCGAAGCCTTCGAGCACGCGCCCGGGCTGCTGCCGGCACCAGATGCCGACCCCGCTGTAACCCTTCTTCTCCGCCGCATGATAGGAAGCGTGCATGCCGGCGGGGGCCAGCATGTCCGGGGCGAGGTCCGGCAATTGCGCCTTCAGTTCCTGCAGACAGACGATGTCGGGCGCCTGCGCGGCTACCCAGGGGAGCACGTTCTTGCTCCAGGCGCTGCGGATGCCATTGAGGTTGAGGGAGATGATGCGTAACATTCAGCTTTTTTCGCGCCGCGGCGCTTGCGCTCGCGGAACTGGAAGAGGATGGACTTTCGTCAGGAATTCATCGAGTTCGCACTCGGCTGCAAGGTTCTGCGCTTTGGCGAATTCACGACCAAGGCGGGGCGTCTTTCGCCCTATTTCTTCAACGCCGGGCTGTTCAACGACGGGGAGTCGCTGCGCCGGCTGTCGGAATTCTACGCCAATGCCGCCGAAGCCGGCGGCGTCGACTTCGACGTGCTCTTCGGGCCGGCCTACAAGGGTATCCCGCTGGTCGCCGCCATCGCCGTTGCGCTGGCGCGGCGCGGCCGGAATCTTCCGTTCGCCTACAACCGCAAGGAGGCCAAGGATCATGGCGAGGGCGGCAGCATCGTCGGCGCGCCACTGGCGGGCCGCGTGCTGATCGTCGACGACGTCATTTCCGCGGGCACATCGGTGCGCGAGTCGGTCGATCTGATCCGCGGCGCCGGCGCCATTCCGGCCGGCGTGCTCATCGCGCTGGATCGCCAGGAGCGGGGGCAGGGAGAACTCTCGGCAGCCCAGGAAGTCCGCCGCGACCATGGCATCCCGGTGATCGCCGTCGCCGGTTTGCGCGACTTGCTGGCTTATCTCGAATATCATCCCGAATTCTCGACTCACAAGACAGCCGTCACACGGTACAGGGAGCAGTATGGTGTCAGTCAATAAAGCCGCGGCCGGCGCGATCGTTCTGTTCGCTGCCCTGCAGGCTCATGCAGCCGCCCCGGGCGGCAAGGATCCGGGCAGCGGCAAGATGTTCTGCTGCGAAGGCGGGCGCATCTGCGGTGACAGTTTTCCGGAGCGCTGCCGCGGCAAGGCCTACAGCATCCTCGACGCCAACGGCAACCTGATCCGGGAAGAGCCGGCGCCGCTGACCCCGCAGCAGAAGGCCGAGGCCGCCGCCGAGGCGCAGCGCAAGAAGGAACTCGAGGAGCACGCCCGGGAGCAGCGGCGCCAGGACCAGGCGCTGCTCCAGACCTATACCACCGCACAGGATATCGACCGCTTGCAGGCCCGCGCCGAGCTGGATGTCGGCGCCGCGATCAAGGGAGCCGAGGAAAAGATTGCGGCGGCGCGCAAGCAGCGCAAGAAGTTCGAGGATGAGGCCGAGTTCTACAAGAGGAAGACCCTGCCGGCCGAGGTGACCAAGGGCTTGCGCGATGCCGACCACGAGATCAAGACGCAGCAGGAACTGCTCGACGTCAAGAGGAAGGACCTGGCCAGCATCCAGACCAAGTACGACGCGGACCGCAAGCGCTATGCCGAACTGACCGGCCAGTCGGCGCCAGCAGCCTCCGCCAAGCCGGCTCCGCCGGCCGCACCGACGACGGCGTCGCCGCCGCGCTGATCAGTCCGCCAGTTTCTTCCGCAGCAGGTCGTTGACCTGCTGCGGGTTGGCCTTGCCCTTGGCTGCCTTCATCACCTGGCCGACCAGCGCATTGAAGGCCTTTTCCTTGCCTGCCCGGAATTCGGCGACGCCCGCGGCGTTGGCCGCCAGCACTTCGTCGACCAGCGCTGCGATGGCGCCGCTGTCGGTGATCTGCTTCAGGCCCTGCCCTTCAATGATCTCGTCGGCCGTCGCGCCATCGCCTTTCCACAGCGCCTCGAATACCTTCTTGGCGATGTTGTTCGAGATGGTCCTGTCGGCGATACGCCGGATCAGGCCGGCCAGCTGCGCCGCCGCAACCGGGGAAGCCGCCAGCTCCCTGCCTTCCCGGTTCAGGCGGGCGGCGAGATCGACCATGACCCAGTTGGCGCAGGGCTTGGCGTTGGCCTTGCCGGCGATCGCCACGGTCGACTCGAAATATTCGGCCATTTCCTGGCTGGCGGTCAGCGTCGCGGCGTCGTAGGCCGACAGTCCGAGGTCGTCGACGAAGCGTTGGCGCATCTGGCCAGGCAGTTCGGGCAGTTCGCTCCTGACGCGGGCGATCCAGTCGGCGGAAATGACCAGCGGCAGCAGGTCGGGGTCGGGAAAATAGCGGTAGTCGTGGGCGTCTTCCTTGCTCCGCATCATGCGCGTCTCGCCGGTCTCCGGGTCGAACAGCACGGTCGCCTGCTGGATCGGGCGCCCTTCCTCGATCTCGCCGATCTGCCACTGGACCTCGTAGTCGATGGCTTCCTTGAGAAAACGGAAGGAATTGAGGTTCTTGATCTCGCGCCGCGTGCCGAATTCGGCCTGCCCCTTCGGCCGTACCGAAACGTTGGCGTCGCAGCGGAACGAGCCTTCCTGCATGTTGCCGTCGCAGATGCCGATCCACTGCACCAGCGCGTGGAGCGCCTTGGCGTAGGCCACGGCTTCGTCGCTTGATCGCATGTCCGGTTCGGAAACGATTTCCAGCAGCGGCGTTCCGGCGCGGTTGAGGTCGATTCCCGACTTGCCATGGAAGTCTTCATGGAGCGACTTGCCGGCGTCTTCCTCAAGGTGGGCGCGCGTCAGGCGGACGACCTTCTCGTAGGCGTTGTCACCCTGGCCGACCTGCAGCGCGATCTTGCCGCCGACGACGACCGGCAGCTCGAACTGGCTGATCTGGTAGCCCTTGGGCAGATCCGGGTAGAAGTAGTTCTTGCGCGCGAACACCGATTTCCGCGCCACCTCGGCGTCGATGGCCAGCCCGAAACGAATGGCGCACTCGACCGCCTTGCGGTTGAGCACCGGTAGCACGCCGGGCAAGGCGAGGTCGACCGCGCAAGCCTGGGTGTTGGGCGCCGCGCCGAAGGCCGTCGACGCGCCGGAAAAGATCTTCGAAACCGTCGCCAGCTGTGCGTGCGTCTCGATGCCGATCACCACTTCCCACTGATTCATCGTCTCATTCCATTCATCCGCAGCGCCCGGTCTTCGCCTCGACCATGATCGGCCACAGGTAGCTGAAAGCGTCGCCCTCGCAGGACTTCGGGCAACCGGTGAAACCGACCATCACTCGCGACCCCTGCTCCCACATGCGCACCGAACAGCCGGATTCGCGCCGGTGCATGAGCAGCGGCTGCGGCATTTTCTCGGTCTGTTGAAAATCCTGCAGATTGAAGCGGCAGGTGCCGCGATCCTTCATCGACACCTGGGCAGCAAACGATTTCACCTCGGCTTCCCTGACCAGCAGGTCGAGATGGGTGAGGTTGCCGATGCCGTCCTTGCCCGCGCACCGGGCGCGGGCATTGAGCGGGCGTGTCGGCTGCGGCTTGATCGTCCGGTTCTTCAGATACTTGAGCGGCTGCGATTCGATTTTCTGTCCGCCGGTCGCGGCCGACCCGCCGGTCGTGCCGGATTCCGCCTGCCTCCCGGTCTCGGCGCAACCGGCGGCGAGCAACGCGACGAGGACCCAGGCCAGCCGCACCGGTGTCACTCGAGTCCGGCCGGCGGCCGCCGATGCCAGTCCGTTGCCTGCTGGTAGCGGTGGGCGACGTTGAGCAGCCGCGCCTCGGCGAAATAGTTGCCGATCAGTTGCAGGCCGGCCGGCAGGCCGTCGGCGAAGCCGCAGGGAATCGACATGCCGGGCAGGTCGGCCAGATTCACCGCGATGGTGTAGATGTCGGACAGGTACATCTGCACCGGATCGGCGGCCTTCTCTCCCAACCTGAACGCGGTCGACGGCGAAGTCGGCCCCATGATGACGTCGCACGCCTTGAAGGCCTCGACGAAATCGTCGGCGATGAGCCGGCGGATGCGCTGCGCCTGCAGGTAGTAGGCGTCGTAATAGCCGTGCGACAGCACGTAGGCGCCGATCAGGATGCGCCGCTTGACCTCGTCACCGAACCCCTGCGCCCGGCTCTTCTGGTACATGTCGTCGAGGCTGCCATATTCCGGCGCACGATAGCCGTAGCGCACGCCGTCGAAGCGGCTGAGGTTGGAGCTGGCCTCGGCCGGCGCAATGACGTAATAGGCCGGAACCGACAGATGCGAGTTGGGCAGCGAGACTTCGACCAGCGTCGCGCCGAGTTTCCCGTATTCGCCAAGCGCGGCCTGCACCGCCGCCATCACCCCGGCGGCGCAGCCTTCGCCGAAGAACTCCCTGGGCAGGCCGATGCGCAGTCCGGCCAGCGGCCTTTCCAGATCGCGTGCATAGTCCTCCACCGGACGGTCGAGCGAGGTCGAGTCGCGCTCGTCGAAACCGGCCATGGCGTTGAGCAGCAGCGCGCAGTCTTCGGCGCTGGCCGCCATCGGGCCGCCCTGATCGAGCGAAGAGGCGAAGGCGATCATGCCGTAGCGCGAGACGACGCCGTAGGTCGGCTTGAGGCCGGTCAGGTTGCACAGCGCCGCCGGCTGGCGGATCGAGCCGCCGGTATCGGTGCCGGTCGCCGCCGGCGCCAGACGGGCCGCCACCGCCGCGGCCGAGCCGCCGGAAGAGCCGCCGGGCACCCGGCTGGTATCCCACGGGTTGCGCACCGGGCCGAAAAAGGAGGTTTCGTTGGACGAACCCATGGCGAATTCGTCCATATTGGTCTTGCCCAGCGAGACGAGGCCGGCCTCGGCTTCCATCTTGCGGATCACCGTCGCGTCGTAGGGCGAAACGAAATTGGCCAGCATCTTCGAGCCGCAGGTGGTGCGCCAGCCTTCGGCGCAGAAAATGTCCTTCTGGGCGATCGGAATGCCGGTCAGCGGGCCGGCGGCGCCGGCGGCGATGCGGGCATCGGCGGCACGCGCCATTTTCAGGCTTTTTTCCGGGTCGACCGTGACAAAGGCATTCAGCGCCGGATTCAGGCGCTCGATGCGGTCGAGGAAAAGCCGGGTGAGCTCGACGCTGGAGATCCGCTTGGCGGCCAGCGCCTGCGACAGTTGCCTGAGGCTGGCGGCTATCATTCGATGACCTTCGGCACCAGGTAGAGCCCCGCCTCGGTTTCCGGCGCGACCGCCTGGAAAGCCGCGCGGCGATCGTCTTCGGTCACGGCATCACCGCGCAGGCGCTGGCTCAGGTCCTGGGCATGCGCCATCGGCTCGATGCCGGTGGTGTCGGCCGCCTGCATCTGCTCGATCAACCGGAAGATCCCGTTGAGATGGCCCTGCGTAGTCGCGGCCTCGGATTCGCTGATCTCGATGCGGGCGAGATGGGCGATGCGCTGAACCTGTTCAAGTGTGAGCGGCATGGGCGGCAAAGACTTTTTGCAGTGCACAAAGTCTTAAACTGGAAAGCTTTCTAAGGTATCATAAAAGTTTTCCCTACTGCACCCTGAGCAGCGGAGTCACAGATGTTCGGTTTCCTCACCAAGTATTTCTCCAACGATCTCGCCATCGACCTCGGCACGGCCAACACGCTCATCTATGTGCGCGGCCGCGGCATCGTCCTTGACGAACCCTCGGTCGTCGCCATTCGCGTCGAAGGCGGCCCGAGCGCCAAGAAGTCCATCCAGGCCGTCGGCAAGGAAGCCAAGGACATGCTTGGCAAGGCCCCCGGCAGCATCACCGTCATCCGCCCGATGAAGGACGGCGTGATCGCCGACTTCACCGTCACCGAGCAGATGCTCAAGCAGTTCATCAAGAAGGTGCACGATTCGCGCCTGTTCAGCCCGAGCCCGCGCATCATCATCTGCGTCCCTTCCGGGTCGACCCAGGTCGAGCGCCGCGCCATCCGCGAATCGGCGATCGGCGCCGGCGCCAGCCAGGTCTACCTGATCGAGGAGCCGATGGCCGCCGCGATCGGCGCCGGCCTGCCGGTCTCCGACGCCACGGGTTCGCTGGTCGTCGATATCGGCGGCGGCACGACCGAGGTCGGCGTCATCTCGCTTGGCGGCACGGTCTATGCCGGCTCGGTGCGCGTCGGCGGCGACAAGCTCGACGAGGCGATCATCAACTACATCAGCCGCAATTACGGCATGATGATCGGGGAAAACACCGCCGAGAGCATCAAGAAGCGCATCGGGTCGGCCTTCCCGGGGACCGAGGTCAAGGAAATGGAGGTCTCCGGCATCAACAAGGCCGAGGGCATCCCGCGCAAGTTCACGATCTCCTCCAACGAAATCCTCGAAGCGCTGGCCGATCCGCTCAACCAGGTGGTTTCCGCCGTCAAGTCGGCGCTGGAAAAGACCCCGCCCGAACTCGGCGCCGACATTGCCGAACGCGGCATGGTCCTGACCGGCGGCGGCGCATTGCTGCGCGACCTTGATCGCCTGCTGATGGAAGAAACCGGCCTGCCGGTGATCGTCGCCGACGAGCCGCTGACCTGTGTGGCCCGCGGTTCGGGCATGGCGCTGGAGAAGGTGGACAAACTCGGGTCGATCTTCGCCTCCGAGTAAGAGGGGACGCCATTCGTGGCCGGTCTCGACCACGCGCCGCCGCCTTTTTTCAAGCGAGGGCCAGCACCGCTGGCCCTTCTGACTTTCTACGTCCTGATTTCACTGGCGGTGTTCGTCGTCGACTTGCGCGTGCGCAGCCTCGATCTGCTGCGGCAGACGGTGGCGCTGCTGGTTGACCCGGTGCAGCGGGTGGCGCAGACGCCCGGCAGCCTGGTCGATTACGCGCGCAAGTACCTGGAAGGCATGCAGTTGCTGCAACGTGAAAACGATGAACTGCGCCATGCCAAGCTGACCACGGCGCCCAACCTGTTGCGCCTGGAGCAACTGGAAGCCGAGAACGAACGCCTGCGCAAGCTGCTCGAGGTCAAGGAACGCGAGAATGCCAAGGGGCAGGTTGCGCAGATTCTCTACACCGCGCGCGACCCCTTCTCGCGCAAGGTGATCGTGGACAAGGGCCGGCAATCGGGCATCGTCGCCGGCCAGCCGGCGATCGACGAGGCCGGGGTCGTCGGCCAGGTCACCCGCGTCTTCCCCTTTTCCGCCGAGATCACGCTGATTACCGACAAGGATCAGGCCGTGCCGGTGCAGATCGTGCGCAGCGGCCAGCGCTCGGTCGTTTTCGGCCTCGGGACCGGCCAGCTCGAACTGCGCTACATGCCGGCCAATGCCGATGTCGAGGTCGGCGACATCCTCGTGACCTCGGGGCTGGACAGCATCTATCTGCAGGGTTATCCGGTGGCCAAGGTGGTCAGCATCGAGCGCGAGGGCGCCTATTCCTTCGCCCGCATTCTCGGTGCGCCGATCGCCGGGGTCGAAAATTTCGGCGAAGTGATGATCCTCGATCCGCGCCAGCCGCTGCCGCCCCCCCCGCCGGCAGCCAAGGGACGCGGCGGCGACGGCGGCGACAAGCCCGGCCTGCGTCCCAAGAAGAAGCGCGCGGCGAAAGGAGACTGATGCAACCGACCTTTTCCTCCTCGCGCATCCTGTTGCCGGTTCGCCCCTGGTTCATCTATTTCAGCCTGATCGCCGCCCTGCTCCTCAACTTCCTTCCCACGGCCTACTGGCCGGGTGTGCCGGACTGGGTCGCGCTGGTACTGTGCTTCTGGAGCGTCCGCGAATTCCGCCGGGTCGGCATGGGCTGGGCGTTCATTCTCGGGCTGCTGATGGATGTCGCCGACGGCTCGGTGCTCGGCCAGCATTGCTTTGCTTACGTGCTCCTCGCCTTCACGGCGTCGTGGCTGTCCCGGCGCCTGCTCTGGTTTCCGCTCACCCAGCAGGCGTTGCAGGTTCTGCCCTTGCTGCTCATCACCCAGATGATTCAGGCGCTGATGCGGCTGGCGGTGGGTGGAGACTTCCCGGGCTGGGGTTATTTCATCGGCCCCGTGGTCGCCAGCCTGCTCTGGGTTCCGCTGACCTTTGTCCTGCTTCTGCCGCAGTACCAGCCCGTCGAGCAGAATCCGGACCGGCCGATCTGACGAAATTCAGGGCCATGGGCGACTTTCACAACCCCGAGAGCGACCTCGACCGCTTCCGTTTCCGGCTCGGGATTGCCGCGCTCGTCGTGCTCCTCGCCTTCGGCACGCTGGTCGGGCGCTTCGTCTGGCTGCAGGTCCTGCAGCACGACTTCTACCGCACCCGCGCCGAAGACAACCGCATCGCGCTCATCCCCATCGTTCCCAACCGCGGGGTGATCACCGACCGCAACGGCGTCGTTCTGGCGCGCAACTACTCGGCGTATACGCTGGAAATCACGCCCTCGCTGGCCGGAGACCTCGACGCGACGATCGACGGACTGGCCGAGTTGATCGACATCCAGCCCAAGGACCGCAAGCGCTTCAAGCGCCTGCTCGACGAGGCCAAGAATTTCGAGTCGGTGCCGATCCGCACCCGTCTGACCGACGCCGAAGTGGCGATCTTCGCCGCCCAGCGCTACCGCTTTCCCGGTGTCGAGGTCAGGGCCCGGCTCTTTCGCCAGTATCCCCTCGGACCCATCGGTTCGCACGCCATCGGCTACATCGGCCGCATCACCGACCGTGATCTGCAGTGGATCGAGGAAGCCGACCGGCAGGCCAACTACAAGGGTACCGACCATATCGGCAAGACCGGCCTCGAGCAACACTACGAGTTCGAACTGCATGGCGAGACCGGTTACGAGGAGGTCGAGATCGACGCCGGCGGGCGCGCCCTGCGCAGCCTCAAGCGCATCCCGCCGGTTTCCGGCAACAACCTGCAGTTGACCCTGGATTCCCGGCTGCAGGAAATCACCGAGCGGGCCTTCGGCGACCGCAAGGGGGCGCTGGTCGCCATCGACCCGGCCACCGGCGGCATTCTGGCGCTGGTTTCCAACCCGACCTACGACCCCAACCTGTTCGTCGACGGCATCACCCCGGAAAACTGGAAGGAACTCAACGAGCATCCGGACAAGCCGATGATCAACCGCACGATCAACGGCGCCTATCCACCCGGCTCGACCTTCAAGCCGTTCATGGCGCTGGCCGCGCTGGAGATGGGCAAGCGCACGCCGCAGCAGGCGATTTCCGATCCCGGCTATTTCAATTTCGGCAACCACACCTTCCGCGATGACAAGAAGGGCGGCCACGGCAGCGTCGACATGTACAGGTCCATCGTCCATTCCTGCGACACCTACTACTACATCCTGGCCAACGACATGGGGATCGACAACATCGCCCGCTTCATGGGCCAGCTCGGCTTCGGGCAGCGCACCGGCGTCGATCTCGGGCGCGATGATTCGGGAGAATCCAGGGGCGTGCTGCCGTCGCAGGAATGGAAGAGGAAGCGCTTCAAGAAACCCGAGCAGCAGAAGTGGTATGCCGGCGAGACCATTTCGATCGGCATCGGCCAGGGCTACAACGCCTACACGCCGATTCAGCTGGCCCAGGCGACGGCGGCGGTTGCCAACCGGGGCGTCATGTTCCGTCCGCACCTCGTCAATCGGATCATCGACGCCAAGACCGGCGAGAAGCGTCCGGTCGAGCCGGAGCCGATGCGCGACCTGAAGCTCAAGCCGCAGAACGTCGACGTCATCCGCCGGGCGATGGTCGGCGTCAACAAGGAAGGCACCGGTGCGCGGGCCTTCGCCGGCGCGCCTTACGAAGCGGCCGGCAAGACCGGGACGGCGCAGGTCTTCTCGCTCAAGGGCGCCGACTACAAGGCGCACGCCATCAAGAAGGAACTGCGCGACCATGCGCTGTTCATCGCCTACGCACCGGCCGACAAGCCGCGCATCGCCCTCGCCGTGCTCGTCGAGAACGGCGGCTTCGGCGCCCAGTCGGCGGCGCCGATCGCCCGCATGGTGCTGGACTACTACCTGCTCGGCAAGCTGCCGGCCGGCGCCGCCAAGGAAGATGTCGCCGCCGTCGAGGATGACCACGAAGAATGATCGACGCCGTCGGAACCCTCAAACGCGGCTGGCACGGGCTGATCGCCCCGATCGACTTCCCGCTCCTGCTGATCACCCTGGCGATCATGGCGGTCGGGCTCGCCACCATCCATTCGGCAACCATCGGCGGCAACGAGCGCATGCTGGCGCAGGCCGGCAACATGGGCCTGGCGCTGGTCATCATGTGGCTCGTCGCGCGCCTGCCGCCACAGAAGCTGATGAGTTTCGCCATTCCGCTGTACATCATCGGCCTGCTGCTGCTGATCGCGGTGTTCCTGTTCGGGACACCGGTCAAGGGAGCCAATCGCTGGCTGCCGCTGGGCTTCACCCGCATCCAGCCGTCGGAGATCATGAAGATCGCCATGCCGCTGATGCTCGCCTGGTACTTCCACAAGTACGAGGCGACGCTGCGCGCCCGCCATTTTGTCGTCGCCGTGCTGCTGCTGGCCGTGCCCTTCGGCCTCATCGCCAAGCAGCCCGATCTCGGCACCGCGCTGCTGGTCGGCGGCGCCGGCTTCTTCGTGATCTTTTTCGCCGGCCTGCCGTGGAAGGTGATCGCCGGACTGATCGCCGTTGGGGCCGCCGCCGCGCCGCTGCTCTGGGGGATGTTGCACGGTTACCAGCGCAAGCGCATCCTGACCCTGATCGACCCGACGACCGACCCGCTCGGCGCCGGCTACCACATCATCCAGTCGACCATCGCCATCGGCTCGGGCGGCCCGTTCGGCAAGGGCTACCTGAACGGCACGCAGACGCATCTCGAGTTCATCCCGGAGAAGCACACCGATTTCATCTTCGCGGTCTATTCGGAGGAATGGGGCCTGCTCGGCAACGGGCTGCTGGTCTTCCTCTACACCCTGCTGATCGGTCGCGGCATGATGATCTCCGCCGCCGCACCGACCAAGTTCTCGCGCCTGCTCGCCGGCGCCATCACGCTCGGCTTCTTCACCTATGCCTTCATCAACATGGGCATGGTCAGCGGCATCCTGCCGGTGGTCGGCGTTCCGCTGCCGTTCATGAGCTACGGCGGGACCGCGCTGGTCACCCTGTTCCTCGGCATCGGCATCCTGATGTCGATCCAGTCCCATCGCATGCTGGTCAAGAAGTGAACCGCCGGCTGATCGTCTGCGCCCTTGCCGCACTGCTGCTCGCCGCCTGCGGAACCGCGACGAAGGATGTTGCGGTCGACGGGAAAAAAGGGCCGATTTCCAAGACCCCGGCCAGGAAGCCGACCGCGGTCCTCAAGCGGGGCGGCGGCTTCTACAAGGATGACGGCCCGGCCGACGATATCCCCGACGGTCTCGACGACATCCCCGACGCCCGGCCGAAATGGGAGCCGCTGCACAAGCCGGCGACCCGCCCTTATGTCGTTCTCGGCAAGGAATACGTGCCAAACACCGCCGTCAAGTCGTACCGGACGCGCGGCATCGCCTCCTGGTACGGCAAGAAGTTCCACGGCCAGAAGACCTCGATCGGCGAGCCCTACGACATGTTCGCGATGACCGCCGCCCACCCGACCCTGGCGCTGCCTTCCTACGTCCGCGTCACCAGTGTGCAGAGCGGCACGGCGGTCGTCGTCCGCGTCACCGATCGCGGACCGTTTCATGCCGGCCGCGTGATCGACCTTTCCTACACCGCCGCCTACAAGCTCGGCCTGATCAATGGCGGCAGCGGCGAGGTCGAGGTCGAGGCGATCATTCCGGGCGAAGCGACCGCCACCACCTACGCGCAGGTGACGCCTCCGCTCCGGCCAGCTCCGGCGGAAGTTGACGAGATCGAGAAGCTGGTCAGGCGCATGGCGCTCGAGGAGCGGCCGGTTCAGACGGCGGCGATGGTCGGCATGGGCAGCGACAGCGTCCCGCCGAAGGGCGTCTATCTGCAGCTCGGCGCCTTCGCCAGCGCCGACAACGCCGACAACCTCAGGAACCATCTGACCCGTGACCTGGACTGGCTGACCGAGCCGATGCGCATCCATGCCGCCGGCGGCATCCATCGCCTGCAGCTGGGCCCCTACGCCAGCCGTGCCGATGCCGACCGCGTGGCCGAGAAGATCAGCCTGACGCTCGGCTCGCGGCCGACCATCGTCATCCGCTAGCCGGGGCGGGCAAAAACTGCGCGTCGTTTGACCCGAATCAATGGCGACCCGGATGGGCTGGCTATACTTGCCGCTTCGCTTACCGTCCGCAACGCCATGAGCGCCCTGCCCGATCTCATCTGCCCGGCCGGCAGCCTGCCGGCGCTCAAGGCAGCCGTGGATAACGGCGCCAACGCCGTCTATCTCGGTTTCAGGAACGACACCAATGCGCGCAATTTCGCCGGTCTGAACTTCGATCCGAAGACCATGGCCGAGGGCATCCGCCATGCCCACGCCAAGGGATGCGAGGTGCTGCTGGCGATCAACACCTTCCCGCAGGCGGGGCGCGTGGCGGACTGGCAACGAGCCGTCGATGGCGCGGTCGACCTGGGCGCCGACGCCATCATCCTTGCCGACGTCGGGCTTCTCGACTATGCCCGCGATCGTCATCCACGGCAGCGGCTGCACCTCTCGGTGCAGGGCTCGGCGACCAGCTACGAGGCGATCAACTTCTGCCAGCGCGAATTCGGCATCCGCCGCGCCGTGCTGCCACGAGTGCTGACGCTGGGCCAGGTCGAGCAGGTCATCGCCAACACCACGGTCGAGATCGAGGTCTTCGGTTTCGGCAGCCTGTGCGTCATGAACGAGGGGCGCTGCTGGCTCTCGTCCTACGCCTGCGGCGAGTCGCCCAACACCGTCGGCGCCTGCTCTCCGGCCAGGTTCGTCCAGTGGGACAAGCAACCGGGGGTGATGGAGACGCGGCTCAACGGCATCCTGATCGACCGCTTCGGCGACGACGAACCGGCCGGCTATCCGACCCTGTGCAAGGGCCGCTTCGAGGTCGCCGGCGATACCTATTACGCACTGGAGGAGCCGGTCAGCCTCAACGTGCTCTCCATCCTGCCCGAGATCGTCCGGATCGGGGTGCGCGCCATCAAGGTCGAGGGCCGCCAGCGCAGCCCGGCCTATGTCGCGCAGGTGACGCGCACGCTGCGCGGAGCGCTGGATTCGCTGGCCGGCGGACTCGAGCGATTCCACGTCAAGCCGGCCTGGCAGGCCGATCTGGCCAAGGTTTCCGAGGGCAGCCAGGCAACCCTCGGCGCCTACAACCGGCCATGGCGCTGAAGGCTTCCCGGTGAAGCTCTCTCTCGGACCCCTGCTCTGGTTCTGGCCGAAGGCCGAGGTGCTCGAGTTCTATGCCGAAGTGGCGGAGAACGCGGCGCTCGACATCATCTACGTCGGCGAGGTCGTCTGCTCGCGCCGGCAGCAGCTGCGGACATCCGACTGGATCGGCCTGGCCCGCGACCTCCGCGACGCCGGCAAGCAGGTGGTCGTCTCGGCGCAGGCGCTGCTCGAGTCGGAGAGCGACCTCAAGGCATTGCGCCGGTTGATCGACGAAGGTGGCTGCATGATCGAAGCCAACGACCTTGGCGCGGTCAACCTCGTCCACGGGCGGGATTTCGTCGCCGGCCCGCACCTGAACATCTACAACGAGGCGACGCTCGCCACCTATGCGCGCTTCGGACTGCGGCGCTGGCTGCCGCCACTCGAGGCAACCCGTCACCTCGTCGAGACCCTGCATCGCAGCCGGCCCGCGGGAGTCGAGACCGAGGTCTTCGCCTTCGGCAAGATCCCCCTCGCCTTCTCGGCGCGCTGTTTCACGGCGCGCCACTATGAGCTGAACAAGGACGACTGCCAGTTCAAGTGCCTCGATCACAGCGAGGGTCTGCTGCTCAGGACGCGCGATGGGCAGGATTTCCTGACCATCAACGGCATCCAGACGATGTCGGCGCAAAGCTACAACCTGCTGCACGAAATTCCGGACATGCTGGCGATGGGCATCGACATTGTCCGGATTAGCCCGCAGAAGGCGCATATCGGCGAGATCGTCGCCGCCTTCGATGGCGCCCGCCGCGGCGAACCGCCCGCCGCCGGCAGCGACGACTGGAACCGCAGCGGCATGGTCGACGGCTACTGGTTCGGCGAGGCCGGCATCCGCCAACATCACACGCAAGCCCTTGCCCAGTCGGGAGCCACCACATGAGCGACTTCATCATCCCCAGGTTCAGCCTGCCCGGTTTTGTGGCCGCCGTCGGCCAGAAGCTTCCGCAATGGCCGCATGGCCTCGCCCTGGTCACCGCCCTCAACGCCGCGCTGACGATGAAATTGCTGCCGGAAGTCGAGTTGACCGCACTCGAGGACAAGCTCTTCCGCATCCGGGTCCTCGATGCCGGCGGCACCGCGCATTTCACCTATCGCTGGGGTCTCTTCCGCCCGGTTTTCCGCGCCGAACGCGAGCCCGACCTGGCTTTCGCCGCCAATCTTTCGGCCTACCTGCAACTGCTTGCCCGCCAGGAAGACCCCGACACCCTTTTCTTCAAGCGCGAACTGGAAATCACCGGCGACACCGAGCTGGGCTTGATCGTCAAGAACATGCTCGACGCGGTCGAGTGGCCCAGCCTGGCCAGGCTGCCGCTGCTCCCGCGCTGATCCGGCGAGACCGGCAGCGCCGCCCCGGAAACCGGCGACGCCCGCCGCTGACTCATTCCCTGTCCGGATCGATCATCCAGCGCAGACGCGCCGCCGGCAGTGCGCGCGGCGCGAGCGACCGGGGCGCGGCTGGTTTGGAGCTACAGTTCGTAGCCGAAGGAGCGAATGATGGTCCGGGCGTTTTCCCCCCTGAGGTATTCCATCAGGGCGATGGCTCCCTGGTTGCCACGTCCCTTGTTCAGGATGACAGCATCCTGGCGGATCGGC
>Ga0268298_10003849_pt1 | contig 15003 bp, 10 predicted proteins | sample WWTPWeurt_MetaG_FD_194462 | JGI IMG/M metagenome (GOLD analysis project Ga0268298, IMG submission 194462) | Activated sludge microbial communities from WWTP in Nijmegen, Gelderland, Netherland - WWTP Weurt | ecosystem: Engineered > WWTP > Aerobic digester > Activated sludge | place... | reverse complement strand
GTCCGTCTGCTTTCCATAGAGGAGAATGTACGTGAACCCGGAGATCGGATAGGCGTCGTCCCCCTCGGCGTCGACGATCGAGATGCGGAGATCCTCGGGCATCTTCGCGGAGGCGCCCTTCGCCGCGGCCGTGATGCTGGCGAGGGCCGGAGCCACGAACTTGCCTGCTTTGTTCTTGAGCGTGGCCATCGCCATCTTGTTCTGCATGGCATAGGCGAGCTCGATGTAGCCGATCGTGGCGGGCTGACTCTTGATCTGCCCGGCGACCCCCTCGTTGCCCTTCGCCCCGAGGCCGTTCGGCCAGGAGACGCTCGTGCCGGAGCCGGGTCCCTTGGCCCACGCGGGGCTCACCTGCGTGAGGTAGTCGACGAAGATCTTGGTGGTGCCGCTTCCGTCGGAGCGGTGCACTGTCCCGATCGCCTTGGCGGGGAGGTTCACGTCGGGGTTGTCCGCCTTGAGCTTGGGGTCGTCCCACTGCTTGATCTCGCCGAGGAAGATGCCTGCGACGGTGTCCGGCGTGAGCTTGAGCGACGTCACCCCCTCCAGGTTGAACGCGAGCACGACGGCGCCGAGGCACGTGGGGATATGGATCACACCCTGTGCTTTGGCGATCTGCTCGTCGCTCATCGGCGCGTCGCTGGCCCCGAAGTCGACCGTCTTCTCGGTGATCTGCCGGATGCCGCCGCCCGAGCCGATGCTCTGGTAGTTGATCGCGACCCCGGGGGTGGTCTTCGCGTATTCGGAAACCCACTTCGTGTAGAGCGGGTAGGGGAACGTGGCGCCGGCGCCGGTGAGCGAGACGTTGCCGGAGGCGGGTTGTCCGCTGCCGCTCTGCCCGCTACCGGCGGGGTTTCCCCCGCTGGAGCAGCCGGCCACGACCACCATGCCCAAGAGCCCGACGAGCGCTTTCCACATGGATCGCGGGCTTACTCCCCGATCGTGTCAGTCCGGTGACAACGCCGCGTCCTGTCGCTCGGCGGCAGGGGTGGGCGACGAGAACGCGGGATCGTCCGGCGGGTCACTCCGGAGGCGCTCGGCTCGAGGGAGCAGCAGCGTGAACGTCGTGCCGCGCCCGAGGGTGCTCTCGACCGAGATGGCCCCATCCATCGCCTCGACCAGGTGCTTGACGATCGCGAGGCCGAGGCCGGTGCCGCCCATCTCGCGGGAGCGGCCGGCGTCGACGCGGTAGAAGCGCTCGAACAGGCGATCGAGGTGCTGCGGGGGGATGCCCGCGCCCGTGTCGCGCACGCGGACGATCGTGACGTCGTCGTCCGGACGCACCGAGGAGGCCAGCGACGAGGCGCCCTCTCGCTCCAGGGTCTCGCGCGAGGCGCCGCTCGCGGTGACCGTCACGGAGGCCCCGTCGCCCGCGTACTTCACGGCGTTGTCGAGGAGGTTGCCGATCACCTGCTCGAAGGCGTGCCGATCGATCCAGGCCGAGATCTCGGGCGCGCAGTCGATCGTGATCTTCATGCGACGCCGGCCGGCCGCGTCGTCCACGAGCTTCTTCGCGTGCGTGAGGATGGGCGAGAGGTCGTGCAGCGCGGGGGAGAGTTTGTACGCTTTGCCTTCGATCTTCGAGAGATCGAGGATGTCGTCGACGAGGCGCCGGAGCCGCCGCGCGTTGCGGTCGATGATCTCGACGAACTCGTTCGCGTCGTTCCGATCGTCGAGCGCGCCGCCGAGGAGCGTCTCCGCGGCCGTGGTGATCGCGGTGACAGGCGTGCGCAGCTCGTGCGAGACGTTGGACACGAAGTCGGTGCGGATCGTCTCCAGGCGCCGAAGATCGGTGACGTCGTGGAGCACAGCGATCACGCCGCCGCCGCTCTCCTCGCCCGCGCGCTCCGAGAGGCGAACGAGGAACCGCCTCGGGAGGACGCCGCCGATCTCGATCTCGCGCGCCCCTCCGCGCCCGGACGTCAGCGAGCGCTGCACGGCCTCGGCGAGGGAGGCGTTGCGCAGGGCCTCGATCGCGCTCTTTCCGATCACGTCGTTGCTCGACACGGCGATGCGCCGCGCCGCGAGGTTCGCGAGCACGATGTGCCCTTGCCGATCGAAGACGATGACGGCCTCGGGCATGCCGTCGAGGATCCCGTTCAGGAGGTCGAGCTCCTTCTTGGCGCCGGCGCTCTTGCGCGAGAGGTGCGCCGCGAGGTCGTTCACCGCGAGCGCGAGGGGCGCTGCCTCTCCGCCTTCGGTGACCGTGACGCGGCCCGAGAGATCGCCTCGCCGCATGGCCCGGAGGATCTCCGCGAGGCCGTCGCTCGAGTCGCCGATCCGCGATCGTCGCGCGACGAGGAGCGCACCCGCCGTCGACGCGATCGACGCTCCCACGATCGCGCGGAGCGACGAGCTCTCGATCGCCAGGGAGAGCAGCCGATCACACGCGATCAGGACGATCGCCATCACGACCGCCGTCGCGAGGATCGTCGCCGCGAGGGGCCGGGGCTTCATCGCGCGAGAGCCTAGTCCGTGTCACCGCGGAAGCGGTAACCGACGCCGCGGACAGTCTCGATGTACTCCCCCGCGGGGCCGAGCTTCTCGCGCACCCGCTTCACGTGCGTGTCGACGTTGCGGGCGGTCACGTCGCTGTCCGCGCCCCACACCTCGTCGAGGAGCAGCTCGCGGCTCTGCACGCGGCCCCGGCGATCGTAGAGCATCACGAGGAGCCGCAGCTCCAGGGCCGTGAGCGTGACCTCGACGCCCTCGACCCACACGCGGTGCGCGGCGCGATCGACCTTGAGCTTGTCGACCTCGAAGCGATCGGGCGCCTGCGTCGCAGGGTCGGCGCGCCTCAGGATCGAGCGGACGCGCAGGACGAGCTCGCGCACGCTGAACGGCTTGACCACGTAGTCGTCGGCGCCGAGCTCGAAGCCCACGATCCGATCGATCTCCTCGCCCTTCGCGGTGACCATCACGACGGGGATCGTGGCTGTCTGCGGGTTCGATTTGAGCTTCTTGCAGACCTCGGTGCCGGAGATGTCCGGGAGCATCAGATCGAGGAGCACGAGATCGAAGCGCTCCTCCTTCACCGCGCGGAGCGCCTGCTCGCCGGTGAACGCGACGACGACGTCGAAGCCCTCCTTCTGGAAGTTGTAGGCCACCACGCGCGAGAGGTCGCGTTCGTCTTCGACGATGAGGACGCGGTTCGCCATGGCCCGGGGTCCTATCAAGCGATTGTGTCAGGTTCGTGGCAAGCGCAAGGCGCAGGAGACAGGCGCTCGGAAAAAACCCCCGGGCCGCTCGCGGCCCCATGGAGACAGACGGCGCAGCGTCGGGCCTGCGCCCCCCCAGCGATGGCCGCGCGCAGCGGATCAGCGAGGGAGATCGAGGCCGCGGGCGCGGGCGCGGACGTAGCGCGTGATGATGTCGAGGTCCTCGCGGGAGAGCTCCTCGGCGAACGCGGGCATGTGGCCCTTGAGCTCGTCGGAGAGCGCCTTCTCGCGGTACGTGACCTTCGTCGCCGGGTTCTCGATCTGCGCGCGGACCCAGCCGTAGCTGCCGAAGCCCGCGAGCTCGGGCGCGTGATCGTTGCTGCCGTCGTCGCCCTTGCCCTTGTAAAGATGGCAAATCGTGCAGCGCTTGGCGACGAGCTCCTCGCCCTTCTTGCGCTTCGCCTCGTCGACGACGGCGGGCGGCGCGTCGTTGGGATCGCGCCCCTCGGCGAAGAGGAGCTCGGCGATCGCGTCCATGTCGGGCTTGGCCATGGGCGTCCAGCTCTCGTCCGCGTCCGCGGGCTTCACGTCCTGCGAGGGCATGTTGCCTTTGTACGGGGTGCCGCCGAAGAGATCGGCGTGATCCGGCTCGTGCAGCACGCGGAGGATCCACTCGCGCGTCGACCACTTCGCGAGCGCCGGCGCGACGGGGCCCTTCTTCTTCTCGCCCGGCTTCTCCTCGACCTGCGCGGCGTCGTCGGGGCCGAGCGAGTGGCAGCTCGCGCACGACGCGCGGAACACCTCACGACCGCGCCAGCGCACGTCGCGACGGAACATCGTGAGCGGCCCCTCGGGCGGGATCCCTCGCTCGTTCGCGATCTGCACGGCGGTCTCACGGCGCTCGTCGGCCGCGGCCATCGCCTTCTGAAAGGCTGGATCCGCGGCGTCCACCGAGCTCGCGGAGCGCCCCATCACGAACGCGATCACGAGGCCCACGAGGAGGGGCGCGAGGAGCGCGACGCGCTTTCCGATCGCGATCGTCTTCGACTTGCCCGCGACGAACGGCACGGCGACGAGCCACGCACCGAGGGCGGCGGGCGCGAGGCTCGTCCCCCAGAACTCCATCGGCCCGTGGAACGACTTGCGGAGCTGGTAGAGCGACATGAAGAACCACTCGGGTCGCGCGGGGTAATCGCCGTTCGGGTCCGCGGGCCCGGAGAGCGGCGCGCCGTGCCCCGTCGTGGTGAGCGCGATCACGATCGCGAGGACGACCGACGCGACGAGCAGATCGCGGAGCGCCTGCTCCGGCCCATAAGAAGCTGCCTTCCCCTCGATCGCCGCGTCCTCGCGCGTGCGCCTTCGCTCCCAGTAGAGGAGCGCCGCGAAGAGGATCGGCAGCAGCACGACGTGCAGCGAATAGAACCGCGTGAGCGAGCGCGCGCCCCAGTCGCTGCCGCCCTGGATCAGCTTCGCGATCGCGTTGCCGGCGGGCCCCATCGCGACGATGTTCGTCTCGACGCGGCGGGCCCAATACCCGAGCTCATCCCACGGCAGGAGGTGCCCCGTGACGGAGAGGCCGAGCACCGCCGGCACGAGCGCGAGCGTCAAAAAATAGGTCCATTTGCGCCGCCCCGTGACGTCGCCGGCGAGGAGCTTCACCGCGACGTAGAGCAGGCTCATCAAGATCATCGCGTGCGACGTGAAGTGGTGCACGCCGCGCACGAGCCAGCCGAGCGGCTCTTTGTACGAGAGGTAGTGCACGCTGCCCCACGCCTGCTGCGGCGACGGCACGTACGTCGTCATGAGCAGCGCGCCCGTCACGAGCATCGCGCCCATCAAGATCGCCATCGTCCCCGAGAGCGCGCGGAGCAGGCTCGGCGCGTAGGGATCGAGGTGTCGATCGAGGAACGAAGGGGAGGGAGACGAGGGCTCGGCCATGGTCACACCGCCACCTTCTCCGCTGTCGCCATGCGGAATTTCTTGAAGTCGACGAGGACCCAGCCGTCCTCGATCTTCGTGTCCAGCGTGTCGAGATCGCGCGGGCTCGGGCCCTTGTCGCGCTTCCCGTCCTTCGTGAACGACGAGTCGTGGCAGGGACAATAAAAGACGCCCTCGGCCTTCGCCGTCACCGAGCAGCCGAGGTGCGGGCACACCACGCTGATGCAAAACACCCCAGCGCCACGACGAACGAGCCACACCGACCCGAGCTCCTTCGTCTCGGTGATGAACGCGTCGCGCGCCTCCGCGATCAACGCCACGCGCGTGGGCTCGTCGGGCTTGAGCCGATCGAGGCGCACCGCGCGCACCCATCGCTGCTTCCCGCCTCCGGCGTCATCGAGGAGCGGCTCGAGCGCGAACCGCGCCGCGGGGATCGCCGCCGCGCCGCAGAGGCCGACGCCGCCCGCGAGGGTCATCATCTTGAGCGCGTTCCGCCGCGAAGCATCGGCGTGTGTAGCCGATGGCTGCGGTGCGTTCGCCTCGTTGCTCGTCTCTGGTTTGCTCATGGGTTTCAGGGAGTGGTCGGACGAAGGAAGAACGGCTCACGCCGCTCTGGCGGGGTAACGTACCCCACTCGCCGTGACCGTTCGTCGTCCTTGCACGCGTCGTTCCCCGGCCGCCCGCCCTCATGCGCGGACCGCGCTCGCGATCTCCGCGGTGCTCCTCGCGATCGTCGCGCTCGGCTGCGGCGCGAAGCCGCCGTGCAACCAGGTCGACGCGAGGGGCTGCATCATCGACAAATTCCGGTTGATCCAGCGCTCCGAGCCCGGCGGTGGAGGCGTGTCGAGCGACGACGTGAAGGACGCGCTCGCCATGACGGACAGCTCCACCGTGGTGACGAAAACGACAGTCGATGTCTTCGGCGAGCGAGGCACGCTGTTTTTTCACTACACGCGCTTCGATCGCCTCGTGCTCGAGCGCGATCTCGAGCGCGTCGTTCGCTACTACCGGTCGCGCGGATTTTACGAGGCCCGCGTGCGCGCTGCGCGCGTGATCCCTTCAGGCGAGAGCACCGTCACGGTCGAGGTCGAGGTCGACGAGGGACCGCCCACGCGCATCACGAAGCTCGAGCTCGAGCTCGCCGATCCTTCGAAGCCCCTCCCCACGGAGCCGCCCGATCTCGCCGCTGCGGTGAGCGACGCGAAGAACAAGCTGCACGTCGGCGACCGCTTCGAGGAGGCCGATCTCGAGCACGTGAAGCGCGGCCTCCTCGGCGCGATGACCGAACGAGGGTTCGCGTACGCCGAGGTCACGGCCCACGCCACCGTCGACGCCGCGGCGCACGGCGCACACGTCGTGCTCACCATCTCGGTCGGCCCCCCGTGCACGTTCGGCGAGATCGTGATCGAGGGCCTCGGCGATCTCCCGATGGAGCCTTTTTACACGGCGCTCCGCATCCGCCGGGGACAGCGCTTCTCCAGCGCGCGCCTCGAGTCCGCGAAGGCTGCGCTCAGCGAGCTCGGCGTGCTGAGCGGGGTGAACGTCGAGGTCTTCCACTCGGTCCCCGGCGTCCCGCAAGAGACCAAGATCCCTGTCCGCTTCCTCGTGCAGCCCGCGTCGCTCCGCTCGATCCAGATCGGCGGCGGCGCCGAGCTCGGGGGCCGCGTGCAGACGCACCTCGTGACCCTCTGGGATCACAAGAACTTCCTCGGCGGCCTGCGCCACCTCTCCATCGGCGCGCGCACCGGCGTCGTCTTCTATCCGCTCCAGCTCACCGACTGGAACCACGAGGTGCGCTCGCTCGCCGACATTCGCACGCAGATCGAGCTCAAGCAGCCCGGCTTCCTCGAGCCCCTCACGAGCGGCTCCGTGGGCCTGGAGGGCAGCTTCTACAGGCCGGAGACGGCGGACACGAACGCCAACGCGAGCACCCAGCGGCTCTACGAGAACCTCGAGGTGCGCGGCACGCTCGGCGTCGAACGCCCCTTCTGGCGCTCGCGCGTCCGCCTCGGCGCGCTGTGGAGCGGACAGTACCTCTCCCCGATCGGCGTGTGGGGCACGCCGCCTCCCGTCGGCTTCGATCCCCTGTTCCTCACGTACGTCGAGGCCCGCGCCGCGCTCGATCTGCGCACGGGCAAGGACGGCAAGCGCGACGCCATCGAGCCCCACAAAGGCATGTACGCCGGCGCCTCGGTGCAGGTCGCAGGGATCTTCCCGGACGACGGCTTCGACGTGCGAATCCAGCCCGAGGTGCGCGCCTACGCCCCGCTCTCCGAGGACGTGACGCTCGCGTTCCGCGCCGCGGCCGGCCTGCTCTTCCCGGTCAACTACGGCGCGCGGCTCCTCGATCCGAAGCGCGCGTGCGCCTCCTCGGACGCCGGCTGCCAGAGCGAGCGCGCGCGCGATCTCCAGATCATGCAGTCCCGCGGCTTCTACAGCGGCGGCACGAGCTCCAACCGCGGCTACGGCTACAACGGCGTGAACCCGCAAGATCGCATCGCCTCGCTCTTCGTCGCGGCCGATCAGAGCGTGCCGGTCCCCATCGGCGGCCGGTGGATGTGGAACCTGTCGCTGGAGCTGCGCTTCCCGATCTGGGGCGCGTTCGGCGCCTCCGTGTTCGCCGACGCGAGCGACGTGTGGAACGGCGACGAGCGGAGGGAAGACGGCACGATCGGACCGCACGGCTTCTCCCCTCACTTCTCCCCGGGCCTGGGCCTCCGCTACGCGACCCCCATCGGACCCGCGCGCGTGGACCTCGGAATACGGGTCCCGTGCGCGCAGCACGCCGACACATGCCACGAGTACCCGGTGGCGCTCGGCGGCCAGCCGCGCCCCTTGGGCCTCCCTGTCTACATCGCGATCGCGATCGGCGAGCCCTTCTGAAGCGCGCCGTACGAAGTAGGCGCGCGGCGCGCCGTACGAAGTAGGCGCGCCCCCTTCGATCTCAGCCTTCTTCTTCTTCGATCTCGCCGTCGTGATTGGCGCGCAGGCCGATGGCCGTCGCGCAGGCCTGGCAGAGCAGGGGCTCCTCGAAGCGCACCTCGGCGCCGCGCGTCGTGAGGAAGATCCCGGCGCCCGAAGGCTCGCCCTCGATCCTCTCGTCGCAGGCGTCGCACCGCACGTCGCGCTGAGCGCTGTCCCGGACCCGCGCGAGCGCCGCGTCCGCGAACGAGTCGATCGGGATGGCCACCGTGCGCGCGGACGGTGCGCTGCTCGGGCCGTCCTCCTCCGCGACGCGCGGACGGAGAGATCGCGGGCTCCTCGATGCTTCGTACGCCACGGACACCTCACGGTGCCGACGCACGCCACCGCGCGCCGGGCTTTGAAATGTACCTGACCTGACGAGGGATCGCTACGCGTTGGCTTCGCGGGCCGCGGGCGCAGCGCGGGGCGGATCTTGCGGCATGGCGGCGCGGACGCCCCAGGGCTTGTCGAGCGCGCAGCTCTCTTCGAGCAGCTCCACCACGTCGAGCTGGCGGATCTCTTCTTCTTTGCCGTGCGCCTTGAGGCCGTCGGTGATCATCGTCTGGCAGAAGGGGCAGCCCGTCGCGATGGTCTTCGCCTCGGTCTGGAGGAGCTGGAGCGTGCGCTTCACGTTCACGCGATCCTTGTTCTGCTCCTCCATCCACATCTGCGCGCCGCCGGCGCCGCAGCAGAGGCCCTTCTGCCTGTTCCAGCCCTCGGCCTCGACGAGCACGACGCCCGGGATCGACTTCAGGATGTCGCGCGGGTGCTCGTAGATGTCGTTGTAGCGGCCGAGGTAGCACGAGTCGTGGAACACGACCTTGCCCTCGACCTTCTTGCGCGGGACGAGCTTCTTCTCCGCGACGAGCCCGAGCAGGTAGTCCGTGTGGTGGATCACCTCGAACCTCGCCCCGAAGTCCGGGTACTCGTTCTTGAGCGTGTTGAAGCAGTGCGGGCAGGTCGTGAGGATCTTCTTCACGCCGCCCTGCTCCTTGTAGCCGTTGAGCGTCGCCGCGTTCTGCTCCGCGAGCATCGCGAACAGGTACTCGTTGCCCGCGCGCCGCGCCGGATCACCCGTGCACGTCTCCTCTTGCCCGAGGATCGCGAAGTCCACGCCCGCGGCCTTGAGGAGCCTCGCCGTCGCTCGAGCGATCTTCTTCGCCCGGTCGTCGTAGCTCGCCGCGCAGCCGACCCAGTAGAGGACCTCGGCCGTCGGGTGCTCCGCCATCGTCACGACGCCGAGCCCCTCGGCCCAGTTGCCGCGATCGATGCGCGCGAGGTTCCACGGGTTGCCGTTCACCTCGATCGCCTGGAACACGTTCGCGAGCTCGGTCGGGATCTCGCCCTTCACGAGGACGAGGTTGCGCCGCATGTTCACGATCTTGTCGACGTAGCTGATCATGACCGGGCACTGCTCCTCGCAGGCGCGGCACGTCGTGCAGGCCCAGAGGACGTCCGGGTGGATCACGTTCGGCACGAGATCCACAGGCGCCGTCGCCACGTCCGGGATGGGGACAGGGTTCGGCGGGAACACAGGCTCGTGGTGCCCGTGATCATCGTGCCCGTGCCCGTGATCGTCGTGGCCGTGATCGTCGTGACCGTGATCGCCCGCGTGCGCGTGATCGTCGTGCCCGTGATCGTCGTGCGCGCCTTCGTGCGCGTGCTCGCCCTCGTGCGCGTGATCATCGTGGTGCGCGTGCCCGTCGTCGACGGCGCCCTGCGGCCCGCCCGGCCGATTCAGGAGCTCGTGGTCGCGCGAGTAGAGGTGATCCCGCAGGTTGAGCGTGAGCATCTTCGGGCTCAGCATCTTCCCTGTCTTGTGCGCGGGGCAGTTGTCCGAGCAGCGCCCGCACTCCGTGCACGTGTAAAAGTCGAGGATCGCCTTCCACGTGAAGTGCTCGACGCGCGCGACGCCGACGGGCTCGGCCTTCTCGGGCTCCTCGGCGGCCTTCATCACCATCTCGCCGATCGCCTCTGAATTGGCGGCGAGCATCGGCAGCCGGCCCGCGGGCTCGATGTTGCGCGTGAACACGTTCGGGATCGCCGTGATGATGTGGAAGTGCTTCGAGTGCGGGAGCAGGTTCGCGAACACGAGCACGAGCGTCGTGTGCACCCAGAAGCCGAGGTGCGCGAAGAGCACGAGGTTCTGCGGCCCGCCCTTCTCGAAGATCCAAGCGAAGAACGAGCCGGCCGGGTTCGGGTAGAAGCTCCAGCCCAGGCTCTCCTCGCCGGTCGCGGGCCCGAGGTGCGCCGTCACGACCTGCACGCGCGAGCAAAGCTTCTCGCCGAGCTCCGCGCACTCCGCGCCGGAGTACTTCGCGTGCAGCACCGCGGAGGCGCCGTCGTAGATCATGTCCGCGAGCATCATCGTCACGATGATCGCGAGGATGAGCACGCCCTCGCCCGAGAGCGTCATGCGCTTCTCGGCCTTCACGACGCGGAAGTACAGGAACACGAGCGCGCCGAAGAGCACCATCGACGCCGTGACGTCCTTCAGGAACTCGTAGATCGCGCCGATGGGGAGGGCTCCGACGAGGGGGAGCGCCACGGGTGTGGGCCCGAAGATCCACAGGTTGAACGTGGGATCGAAGCCCCGTCCCCACAGCATCACGGAGCGCAGGAGCAGCACCATGAAGCCCACGAAGATGGCTTTGTGCGCGAGGCCCGCGAGCGGGTAGTAGCCCATCTTCTTCTGGACGAAGGCGTAGATGTACGTGCCCTTCAGTCGCTCGAAGAGGTTGTCCGTCCGATCTTCGGACCGGCCCACCTTGAGGAGCTGCCATTTCCGGTTCGCGCTCCAGGCGAACGCTGCGGTCAGCCCAACGAGCAGCGTGAGCATCCAGGTCGGGTTCATTCGCGGGAAATCTCCGGGGATCGTTCGGTTGGCCCCGCTGTCGTCGGGGTGCTGCCGTGGCGGGCCAGGCCTCGATCCGCCGGCTCGCGCGCCGGACGGTGAGAGGCCGGCGGGTTTTTAGGTCGACCGGGCTCCCTCCGTCAACCGAAGCGGTTGCGCGCAGCGTCGGGGCTCCGCCCCCCAGCGGGTGCCCGCAGCGTCGGGGCTCCGTCCCCCAGCGGGTACCGCGCAGCGTCGGGGCTCCGCCCCCCAGCGGGTACCGCGCAGCGTCGGGGCTCCGCCCCCCAGCGGGTGCCCGCAGCGTCGGGGCTCCGCCCCCCAGCGGGTGCCCGCAGCGTCGGGGCTCCGTCCCCAGCGGGTACCGCGGGACGTCCCGCGATCGCGTCGGTGCTTGGGCGGCGTGGTGACCAATGCCTGGAGAGAGCGAACTGCGCCGATCGTGCGCTAGACGAAAGCCGGCTCATGCGACTACGATGATGTCGCTGTTGGACTGCCCAAATTGCGGGGGTCGGAAATCTCGTGTCCCGAGGTGGCCGCGAGGGAAACGGACGCGAGGCGCCCCGACCCGTTTCAGTCCACCATGCGAGGTGCGCGAATGTCCGTGAAGCTGGCTCAGTCGGGTGAAGACAACTTCGATCTTGCGGCGCTCCCCGGTGGCTCCGGCAGGTGGCTCGTCAACTTGCGGTCGGACACGAGCGGCCACTGGGTGGCGTGGCAGGACGAAGGCGCTTGGCTCGCGGCCGCGCGGGTCGCTCGAGCCGAAAAGAGCGCGTTCGCGGAGCTCAGCACGCTCCCATCGGCCCGCCTCGATCAGTCGATCGCGCTCGAGGCCGTGTGGCTCTCCGATCGAGCGGAGGCCGCAGATCTCTTGCCGGGGCTCCTCTACAGCGCGCTCCGGGTAGGTCGGATCTGGGGTCGTCACTCGGTCGTCGCGTACCTCGCGGGCGCCGATGTCCCCATCGCAAAGCACATGCGTCTCGCGCCTCTCCAGCGGGCGCCGCGCGCGACGGTCGCCGGCGTCGAGCTCTCCCCTGCGGCGCAGAGACTGGAGGTCTCACTCCACTACACGGCGAGCGAATGTCGGCCCGAGACCTGGTCGACCATCCAACCCACGCTCGTGGACGAAGTCCTGGCCACGCTACACATGTGGTTTCCCCGAATGCTCGGTGGTTCGTGGGCGAAGGCGATCCTGAATGGCACTCTGTCCAGGGAACAATACATCTACTGTCTCCAGAACATGCATCACTATGTTCGTCAGACGACTCGCCACCTCGGCCGCGCCGTAGCGTGCTCTGCGGATCGAAAGCTCCGCTCGCACTACATCGAGCACCTGAAGGGTGAGATCAACCACGAGCTCCACATCGAGCGGGATCTGCGACAGCTCGGCGTCGATCCAGAGTATGTGATCCATCACAGCGTGGCGTCGCTCGCGACAAAAGAATTTCAGGCGATCCAGGAGACGACCATCGGATTCTATCAGGATCCTGTCTGCCTGATGGCCTGTCCCATGGTGGCTGAAGGGATCACCGCTCACATCGACCAGCGCTTCATCGACGCTCTGCGCGCCACCGTGGCCGGTTGGGGAGTGGACAAGCCAGAGCGCGCGATTGGCTTTCTCACCTCTCACGCAGCCTACGACGGCGGCGAGGACGGCCACTTCGCCATGACTGCTCAGATCCTGCGAGAGTACCTCGTCGACGAGGCGATGCAGCGGCGGTTCTTGGCCACGCTGGCGGTCGCGGCGGATTGCATCGAACGTAGCTTCAACTCCAGCGTGGACGAGATGAGGCTCTTCTCCACCACCCTCTGAGACCACCGTGCAGAAAAACATGGACGACTCACGTGTTCGCTCCGTCCTCATCGTCGGCGGCGGGACCGCCGGCTGGATGGCGGCGGCATACCTGAACCGCGCGCTGGGCCGCGACGTGACCATCACCTTGCTGGAGTCGCCCACGGTCGGGCGCATCGGGGTCGGCGAGGCCACCATCCCCACGCTCCGAGACACGCTGCGCTTCATCGGGGCCGAGGAGCGAGACTGGATGCGGTCTGTGGGGGCTACATTCAAGAGCGCCATCAAGTACAGGAACTGGCGAGTCGGACCGGATGCCGGCGTCGTGGACGAGTTCTATCATCCCTTTTTTCCGCGCCCGGAGCCTCTGATCCAGCCCTATCCAGAGCCGCACTCCCAGGTCCCGGGCGACGGCTTCACGAGCGTTCATTACTGGATGAAACGAGTCGCAGAAGGCAAGAGAGAGGGCTTCGACAGGCTCGCCTCTCCCAACCCGGCCCTCTGCGATGAGCGGCGCTTCCAGGCCACGCCGGAGGATCGGTACGCCTACCACATGGATGCCGCGCTGCTGGCGGATTACCTCGGTAAGCTCGCCCGAGCGCGGGGCGTCCGGCACGTCCTGGATCACCTCGCCGACGTGAAGCTCGACGATCGAGGCTTCATCGAGAGCGTGAAGACCAGCTCCGGGCAAGTGCTCACGGCGGATCTCTACCTCGACTGCACTGGATTTCGGAGCCTCTTGCTCGGCAAGGCGATGGGAGAGCCCTTCCTCGACGACCGCAAGCACCTGCCCAATGACCGGGCGGTCGCGCTCTCGGCCAGGAACCACGCCGAGACCCGAGGCATCCCGCCCTACACGCTGGCTCACGCGATGCGGTCGGGATGGTCCTGGCACATTCCCTTGTTCCACCGATTCGGCACAGGATATGTCTACTCGACGCAGTTCATCTCCCCTGAGGAGGCGGAGAAGGAAATGCGTCAGTTGCTGGGCCCAGATTGCGACGAATCGGAGGTGGCCAATCACATCCAGATCCGAGTCGGCCGGACGCGCCGGCAGTGGGTGAAGAACTGCGTGGGCGTCGGACTGGCGGGCATGTTCATCGAGCCCTTGGAGTCCACCGGCATCTTCATGACCGAATTCCAGATCTCCACGCTCACCACGTTCTTCCCGGACAGGACGTTTCCGGACGCCCTCGCCAAGCGCTACAACGAGCTGGTCGAGGACGTGTACCTCCAGATCCGCGATTTCGTCGTCATGCACTACGTCACCACCCAGCGCGAGGACACCCCGTACTGGCGCTTCATCCGCCACGATCTCCAGATCCCGGACACCCTGGCAGACGCGCTCCAAGCCTGGAAAAACGGGATCCCGCCGACGGACTATCGGCATTTCGCCATCTTTCGCTCCAACAATTGGGCGGCGGTCCTCTCTGGCATGCACTACCACCCCAACCGCTGCAGTCCTATCTTGAGGCATTCCAGCGACGACGCGGCGGAGGCGCGCTTCGCGAAGCTCGCCGAAGAGCGCGGGCGCCTGCTGGAGAGCACGCCGAAACACTATGATTTCATCCGCTCGCTCCACGAGAGAGGGCCGAAAGAGGGATGACGAGGGCGCCTCCACGGGGGACTTGATGTGCCCGCGTCCTCCTCGTAACCTGGATCCCGAAAGAGCAGAGCCCTGAATCAACAGGAAGGGACCGGTCATGGCGATCGCGACAGGGAAAACGGCAGCTTGGGGCAAGACGGGGAACGTCTACCTCTACGTCAGCAGCAAGAGACCGCCGACCGACCCGGACTGGAACGAGTACCTCGCCTGGCTGCGAGAGACCGCCAAAGAAACACCGGTCCGGACAGAGCTCCTCTCCATCGTCTACGACCGCAGCACCGGGCCCAACGCGTCGCAGCGAAAGCAGCTCACCGACGCGACCGTCAATTGGAAGTTGCGGGTCGCCGTGGTGACACCGTCCACGGTGGCCCGAGGCGTCGTGACGGCGATGAACTGGTTCAAGAAGGATGCCTATGAGGCATTCCCTCCCGAGGAGTTCGATCGAGCCATCAAGTTCCTCGGCGTGCCGACGTCGGCGGCGATGGACGTTCGACAGGCTGTCAATACGTTGATCGATCTCCTGGACGGAGTCCCGGCGGGGAGATGAGCGAGGAATGACCATGGCGCCGCCGCGACTGAGCTACCCCAGCATCGAAGTACGCTCCGGAGCGGTGCACCTCTTTCTCGCCGCCTTCGACGTCTTCCCGTCGCTCGCGCAGAAGTACCTCGTCCAGCGCGGCTTCGCCCACGCCCTCCC
>Ga0268298_10003848_pt1 | contig 15012 bp, 12 predicted proteins | sample WWTPWeurt_MetaG_FD_194462 | JGI IMG/M metagenome (GOLD analysis project Ga0268298, IMG submission 194462) | Activated sludge microbial communities from WWTP in Nijmegen, Gelderland, Netherland - WWTP Weurt | ecosystem: Engineered > WWTP > Aerobic digester > Activated sludge | place... | reverse complement strand
TCCAGATCTGCAGACGGTACCGAGACGCCGGCGGTCAGACACCGATCATTTTGCTCACCGGTAAAGCCCAGATCCAGGATAAGGAAACCGGCTTCGCCTCCGGGGCAGACGACTATCTCACCAAACCATTTAGCGTCAGAGAGCTGTGTGCCCGCATACGTGCGCTCTTGCGCAGACCGGACACCTACAGAGGTAGTGTCACCGTGGGTAAGCTGCATCTGGATCTCACGGCCAGGAAAATCCTCAAAGATGGCAAACCGCTCTCTCTCCTGCCGGTGGACTATGCACTATTGGAATTTCTCATGCGCCATCCCGGTGAAACTTTCAGCACAGACAGCCTCATTTCAAGAGTCTGGGCCACCGATAAGAGCCCTACCGTGGAGGCTGTGCGCTCTTCCGTCAAACGCATTCGCAAAGTCATAGACGAACCGGGTCTGGAATCTATGATCGAAACAGTAAACAAGATAGGCTATCGCCTCAACAAGAATTAGTGCCGGGTGAATTAGACCGATATCGGCAAAACCCAAGACCCGAGAGCATGCAGACCCAAGCGCTTGGCAACAGACATGGCCGGCACCATCCGCCCAGCCCCGCCTCTGACGCCGAAATCGGCACAGCCGGCTGGACTTGTCCAATAGCAAGAAGAAGTACTCCAGCAGCCCTCAAGGCATTCTAAACTAAAATAAAGTATAGTAAGCTCTACTAGCTTTTTGCGCCACGTCGCCACCTATTGCCCCTCCCCAAGCAGAATCAACCAGCCGATGACAGTCCAAGACGCCACTCAAATCGAATCGCAAAGCGCAAATGGAGACTTTCTGCTCAGTGTCGTCGTACCGATGTATAACGAGGAGGAAGGCGCAAAAGAGTGTGTAAAGCGGCTCAAAACTGTTCTTGATGGTATGAAGTGTCGCTACGAAATCTTATTTGTGAATGACGGCAGCAGAGATCGCACCCTTGAGATTCTGAAAGAAGTCCGCATCCATGAACCAAATATCAAAATAGTCGACCTCAGTCGCAACTTCGGTCACCAGTTGGCCATTACTGCCGGCATTGATCTGGCCGGTGGCGATGCCGTAATAGTGATAGACGGCGACCTGCAAGATCCCCCCGAATTGTTTCCCGCGTTGGTGGCAAAATGGCAGGAAGGATTCGATGTCGTGCACGCCAAAAGACGGAAGAGAGAGGGTGAGACTACTTTCAAATTGCTGACGGCAAAACTCTATTATCGAATCATCCGCGAAATTGCCCAGGTAGATATTCCCGTTGATGTCGGCGACTTCAGGCTGATGAGCCGACGCGCGGTAGACGGGCTCAAATCGTTGAGAGAGCAGCACCGCTATGTCAGGGGAATGGTGGCATGGCTCGGCTTCAACCAGGGTACGGTGGAGTATGACCGCAGTGCCCGTTTCGCCGGTGAGACAAAGTATTCGCTCAGGCGCATGATCAGCTTTTCGTGGATTGGTCTGACATCCTTTTCTGTGGTGCCGCTTAGACTTGCCACATTCTGCGGGCTAATTTCAGCAGTAGTCGGATTTTTCTATGCAATATATGCTCTCATCGTCAAGTTCTACTTCCACACAGCCATCATCGGTTGGACATCAATAGTAATTCTCATTCTGTTGCTGGGGGGCATACAACTAATTTGTCTGGGAATTATCGGCGAGTACGTGGGCAAAATTTATGAAGAAGCAAAAGATCGTCCCCTCTATTTGATCAAAGACGTATTCTAGCGCTGCGCGGCCATTCAATAACGCCGACCACCGCCTGTATGGTGAACTGAAAATGATGAAACCCGAAGTCAACTTTGGATGGGATCCAGGGCAATACACCAAGTTTCTCAGTGAACGAACAAGACCAGCCATTGAACTCCTCAGTCGCCTACCGGCGGAACTCTCGGTAAAGGAAGCCGTCGACCTGGGCTGCGGTCCGGGAAACAGCTCAGCTGTTGTTTATTCGCGCTTTCCAGCGGCTAAGATCACCGGTATCGACAGCTCACCGGCAATGATCCAGGAAGCCGGACAGAAGTATCCATACCTGCATTTTGCCGTGGCCAGTATCGATCAGTATGAGAGCCCGGAACCTGTCGATTTGATTTTCTCCAATGCCGCCTTGCACTGGGTTTCAGAACACGAAAAGCTTCTTCCTCGGCTCATGAATTCGCTCAGGAAAGGCGGCACACTCGCAGTTCAAATGCCGAACAATCACATGGAAATAACCCATACGACCATGAGAGAGATTGCCACCGATTTCACCTGGTCCAAAGACCTAAGTGCCATAAGAAGCACCCCACCAGTTCTGGAACCCGAACAATACTATGACATGTTGATACCGCTTTCGGCCAGCGTTGACATATGGCAGACCAAGTATTTTCATGTGATGAATGATGCCGGCGCCATCGGACAATGGCTCTGCGGCACCGGTTTGCGCCCCTTTCTCGACGCTCTGCCGGAGGGTGAAGCCGCCAAATTTCTAGAACTCTACGTAAAACGTATCGCGCAACACTTAAAACCTCGCAAAGACGGGAAAATACTCATGCCGTTTCCCAGGTTGTTTATTGTGGCAATCAAAAATTGAATAGCCCCGCCGCAAATGATTAAAGAGGCAATGCACATAATTGCTTTACACTTCTGCGCTTAAATGGAACCATAGCCGCAAGAGTGAAGGACGGCTTGCCAAAAATCCTGTAAGAGAGCGAGGACGCCACAGTGAAACCAATAAGCATAAGCAAAAGACCCCACGAAGTCTTTCTAGCAATGTCCCTATTTGTGCTGACTGTATCACCGACAGCTGCCGCAGGACCGGAACCAGGTCTAAACATTGACCTGGCCAGTATGGGTTGTGCGGACGATTGCGGACAGGGCGCTCAGGGTGGCGGACCCGGCGGTCCATTTGGCGGTCCCGGCGGTCCATTTGGCGGTCCCGGCGGTCAGTTCGGCGGCCCCGGCGGTCAATTTGGCGGTCCCGGCGGCCCCGGCGGACCTGGCGGCCAGTTCGGCGGCCCCGGTGGTCGAGGTCAATCCTTTGCTCACGGACGGATGGGGCCAATGGGCCTGCCGCTTGCGGCCGTGGATCTGACCGATGATCAGATGGAAAAACTAGCAAAGTTGCGCGACGATACCACCGACAAAGCCGCTCCCATTGGTATTAAACTGCAAACACTGGAACGGGAGTTTCGCTCCGGTCTGGCACAATCGGAATTAAATCAAGCCGAGCTAAAACGGCTGAGCAACGAAATTTCAGCTCAAAAGCAAGCCATGGATAGTCTTATGCGCGATAACATGCTCAAGACAGCCGAATTGCTTACACCAGAGCAGAGGCAAGCCATGAAGCAAAGCATGAACCGCGCCGAATTTGGTGCTGGTTTCGGCAAGCGCCTTTCAGCAGGTAACGACGGCGCCCCGAAAGCAACCAGCAGCAAAAAGGTGGAACGCTGAGCATTCCCGGGAGCAGTTTCGGACGCAATCAGCCAAGCCGCAGACAGAACCGCACCGAATAAATCTTGACTCTCTATTACTTCTCGAAATAGGGATTTTCTAGATAAGGAGGGAGTTCCGTCGTGCGTTGCGGCTTGGCGAATTCCACGTCAGAAAGTAAAACGGAGGGTGTGACGAGCCCTATGGTGGTGGCGCTCCGGTCGGTCGGATAAGAAACCGCATAGACATCAGCATCATCACTAGCCGCCTGCATGGTTAAAAGGTTTTTCTTAGAGATAGTCTTGATTCGTGCACCACGAATCAACTCTTCTTTTCCGGTTTTTACATCAACCTTGTAAACGACACTCGGTCCGAACACGCTGCCCCGCCCACCTATAAAGCGAATCAAGTCCAGAGTGCGCGAAGAACCGGAGCCAAGAAACGACGGCATGGTTCTCCGCACAATCAAAACAGAATCCAACCCTTCTTTCTTGCCGTCTTCGATTAGCTTCTGCCGCAGGCCGCTTAATCCAACACCGGCGTCACTGCTCAGAAACAAATGACCGGGGCTGGCGCTGCCGCCGCGATTATGACCGTTGCTAACTTTCGACAACTGACTTGGCGTTCGCGTACTGCATACTTCCTTCAATACACCCTTTTCGACCAGTCTCAAGGGTCTGGCCTCCACCCCTTCATAATCAATACTCCAACCGCTCTTCAAGGTCTTACCCTTGTAAGACTTCACGATTGGATCATCCAATACGCTGATCGAACTTGCCAGCACCGGCTTTCCCAGTTTCTGTTCTTCTTCGGAACCGAAGCCGGTGTCACCGCGAGCACAAACCACAGACGGCAAAAGAGTAGCAACCAGTTCACCGGCCGCCTGTTTCTCGAAAAGGACCGGCCCCTGATAGTCAGCGGCACGGGGTGCCGCGGTCATGGCCTCAATACGCTGGCAAAGCCGGCGTATTGAAGACTCCATTGCCTCCTGAGAGGGCAATTCACTATCCTTGTCGGCAGCAAAGACTTCTCCGTCGGAGATAGTCATGCCGTCTTTGCTCTGCGCCGCTGCACTGACAAAGACCAGCGCCCCGGTTTCTCCGGTCTTAACTATGGTCCCCTCACTATTCACAAGACGCTTTGTACGAGCCCGTACATTCAATACAACCGACGATTCTCTAATTGTCCGAAACTCTTTAAAAACACTGGAAAGCGCCCTGATCCGCTTCGACCATTGCTCAAGATCGGCGTCCATTGTCACCCCTTTTCCGATGCTAACAACCGGCTTGGCATCAGAAAAGGAATCCGGACGGTCTTCGATATTCACATATTTCAACTGCGCTTTGGCGCTGGTGAGAGACTCCACCGCTTGTTTATAAGTACGATCTGCCTGCATCCACAAATCGCGGCGGAGAGCATCATAATTATCTTCCAGCACCAGACTACCCCGTTGGGATAGCATGCCCAGGCCGGCGCCCATGGAAGAGTTATCGAGGCGTTTATCACCAACTCGCAGCGTGATGTCCGACTGCCGACTGCGCAACACATCGCGGCTGGAAAGAGCCCCGAAACTGGCAGTAATCTGCATAGACTGCTCATCGGTAACATCAAAGGACCCAAAATAAGGGAGCGGATAAGCAGGCAACTTGAGACTTTTCATGGTCCGAGCCAGTTCATCACCCATGGCCTTCAGCACCACATCCGACCGCTCTCCCTCGCTTGCCGAGGCGGCTCCCAGGGCAGCCGACGCCGGCGAGTCCACCGCCAATGGCGCCTGAGCTAATCCAACCGAAACTGAGGCAAGTAAACCGGCAACTAATGACACACTGCCGGCCAAAACACCGGTAAGAACAGATCTTCTTCTAAAATAGCGGCTATCAAAAAACATGAATAATCTACTTACCCTCAGCAGGTGGAGGCAAAATTGGCGGTTGATCCTGTTGCTTGTATTCCTTTTCCAGCTCGATGTTCTTCACTAGGAGACTGGGAGCGGTGGCAGAAACCGGCACCCAGCCCGACTCGGCCCCGCAACGCCCGTTGAATGTATCGTCATCCCGGGCTGCACAAACAATTTTCTCCAACGAACTCAAGGGAGTTCCGACTATATTGACGCCGCGAGTAAGTTCATCGGGACGACCATCCACATAAACACGCGTAACCCGCAACGGTAAAAGCGAATAAGACTGAGGTTGGAAAGTTTGTGTGATAGTGAAGCCGCCGGCTATCTCATCGATGATCAGGCCATAAGGCTTGCGCTGTGCTTTCGCCTCCTGGATGAGCATTGCTTTCAACTTGCCGTAAGGCACTCGCTTGGCTGAATCGATGATCAGATTGCCCTGCCTGGCTACCGGAGAAGCTCCGGGAGCACCCCTACCATGACCATTTGAACTTTCGAAATTGCGAATCGGACTGCGCCCCATCAAAAAGCCCTTCAAGACTCCTCTTTCGACCAGCTGCACCCTTTGTGCCGGCACCCCCTCGTTGTCAAATCGATACCAACCCACCAGGGGTTTGGCACCAAAGGAAGTGCAGGTCGGATCATCGCAGACCGACATAAAGGCAGGCATGATCTGCTCACCCACTTTCTGGGCGAAGGTACGACCTTCAGTCTCATCCTTCTGCCTGTGCCCCTCGACTCGGTGCCCGAGCACTTCGTGAAAGAATACTCCCGCCGCTTTGGAGTTGAGGATGGCAGGACCAACAAAGGGTTGTGCAGGCGGTGCATTGCGCAGATCAACCACGGCCCTGGCAAGCTTGCGCACCATTTCCTCGATCTTTTCCTGGCTGGGTAAATCGGCTTGCCTGGGCACCTCTATCCCGTCATAAAGACGAACAACCATACCGTCTTTGGCAATGGCACTGGCTTCAGCCGTGATCCGCAAGCTATCGCGATTGTCTTCTATACGGCTGCCCTCGGAGTTGACCAGAAAGCGCCTCACCTGCTCGACATTGAAGGTAACCGAAGAATCGTTTATCTCCGCAAACTCCTTGAAGATTGCAGAAGCCTTACGCAATCTATCCGCCCATAATTTTCTATCCACCTCAATACGGGAAGCCGGCTCACTATGTACAACCGCAGTGGCAGCTGAGAAGTCGCTACTGGCGTCTTCCTCCGCCACACGCACATCCCGATTGGTCTTTACCCTCATATAATCGATCTGGGCTTGCTTGAAGGCACCATCCGTTGCATCCCAGAGCCTGGTACGAATAGCATCCCGGTCATCCTCCAGCGGGAAACTACCGCCCCCGGAATAGCCGCGTCCAAATGCCAGGGGTGAACCAGCCGGCGCCTGCGAGCGGAACTGATGGGTATTATCGAGAGTTTTATCGCCGACTCTCAGTTCTACGTAGAGGTTCCGGCTGCGGCTATCGTCGTCATATCCAAGGGCACCATAGGAAGCACCAAGATCTAAAGTTTGCACATCGTAGACACTGTAACTCAAGTAGTAGAGCGGAGCGGCGGCAGCATTTTTCAACTTGCGCATGGACCGCTCCAACTCCGCTTCCATGGCAGTAAGTACGATAGACTTGCTTTCAGCATTCTCAGGCTCGGCGGTGGCACTATCTGATGCCGCGCCGTCCTCGGCGCAGGCAGTGGGTGCAACCCAGATCGCCCCCACAAACCCAAGAGAAAGACTGAGAGCAACTGATAAAATTCCAGCTCCCATAGGCGGCATAAATCCGACAGACAATGGGCGGTGCCAGCGGCGGTCATAGCTTCCACCGCCCCCTCTAATTCTTAACATTACCTCGGCTATCTCCCCGTTTCATCAACCTTCTGGAAGGCCCAAAGACAAAGAACACAAATTCGATGATAACCGAAAATAGAAATTCCGCCCGGAAAATCCCCAAAGTTTGCTCTCAAGAGGAAGTGCTGGAATACCCCGCCTTCAGAAGCGTCAATTCAGGGGGTCTCCCCTTAACTGGAAGCAGGAATTCAGCACACTAATAGAGATGTGGTCCCGATGGCAGGTAATTTTCTAAATTACCAAACGGCGCGGTGGTAAGAAAATGGGAATAACTGACAATTCGCGCAGACAGTCCCATCAGATAGCTGAGAGTAGAACGGTTTATACCCGGCACCATAAAAAAGATAGTCTCGCCGTTTTTCAACACTTCCTTCATGGCAATATCAAGAATCGGCTGCTCATGGGCTTTGTCAAGGTAGGCGAGAGCACCGACGACACCTTTACGCAGATAAAAGTAACCTACTAATTCTCCCATGCACCGAACTGCAAAACCCTGTCGACTGTCATCAAACAACCAGTATTGATGATCGACAAGGCGCTCCGTGGCTCGCACAGCCCGATCAATTTCACAAGCCGCCTGCACCGTCAGCTCCTCCAGCTCATAACTACTATGACGCCTTCCTAACTTCCCGGCCAGGGCTCCTTCAGTCAGTCGCAGAGTAAAAATCTGGTAGCCCGGCAACATTCCAAGTCTCATATAGTTTCCCAGAGCGGCAGCATCTATGGAAGCCCAGACAAAGAACTGATCAGCTCCATGAGCACGAGCATCGGCCCAGGTTTTCTCAATCAGCTTTCGCCCGAGCCCTTTACCCTGATAGGGGGGCAGCATCCAGAAACCACTCAAAAACCAGATGGAATCGCGCACAACGCCATTGGCCAGCCCAACTACACGACCGTCTACCTCTACCACATTGAAGATGCCAGTGCGGAGCACATGGGTGTAACCCTGCAACCAATCCTCCCGGTCCATGGGAGTAGGAGTCAGGCCATTGCGCTTTTTCAAATCGTCTAATGTCGTCAGGAAGACATCGGTTGCATCCTCAATATCCTCGATACCGGCAGCTCTTACTTGCGAAGACACGCTCTACTCCAATCAAAAATGCTAATCCCAAGATCTCTAAGAGTTGACGGTAAACTAGACCTGTCCAACCCGGCAATGGTAATCTTACAATCTTGTACTGCACTGGAAGCGAAAATAAATCGACAATGGAAAAATTCAACCTGCAAGACAAATTTGCCCTCTTTACCGATCACTGGAAACCAAAGGTCGTAGCCAGCCTGAACGAACAAGAGCTGAAGCTGGTAAAGTTGCAAGGAGAGTTCCCCTGGCACCTGCACGAGCGCGAAGACGAACTTTTCCTGGTCTGGAGAGGAAAGATGCGAATTGAGTTTCGCGACAAGGTAGTTCACCTGGGACCGGGAGATGGTCTGGTAGTGCCCCAGGGCATCGAACACCGCAGCGCTGCCGAAGAAGAGTGCGAAGTACTTGTTTTTGAACCCAGGGGCACACGTAACACCGGCAATCTGGAAGACGAAAAGTTTACCGCCCACAGCAATCCCACCATATAGAGAATTGTCATGATCAGTCGGGAGACGGAGCTTTACTTAAAGGGCATGAGACTGAGCCCGGAAGATGCTGAGATGTTGGAGGATGCACTAAATCAAGATGCCTCCAACACCAAGATGCGCATTCAACTAATTGCCTACTACTACAATCGCCTGGCACAAAGCCAGACGGAAGAAGACACTCCCGAGTCTGAAAAGGCTGCCGCAGCCAGGGCTCATCAAACCCATGTACACTGGATAACCGTCAATGAACCGAACCATTCGGTTCTCTCTAAATCATGGGCGCAGCTCGAGCACTGAAGCAATCTTCAGGAAGCACCGGCTTCCTTAGTCTCTAGAACTGTTACCGGCGCTTCCTTTTCCAGACCGGAACCATCTTGCCCTTGCTGTTCAATTTCTTCCGGCAGCATACTTTCATCTTGCTGTTCGGCTACTTTCACGTCCTGCTCAGCCTGATACTTTTGCAAAATTTCCTCTGAAATCAAGCCCTCTTTCACCAGCGACTTCAAGCAGTCCCTCTCGATATCATGCATTCGACGGAGAGTCTCTTCCTCCTCCAGATGCTTGATTGAAGCATCTGCCAGGTGTAAGTCCTCCATTTCCTTTCTGATAGTCTCTTTATCGCTCTCCGCCTGGGCGCTGAGTTTTTCATAGGAACCGGCTGAAATGGCCCCAGATTTAAATTGAGAAGTTAAGAACGCCAGAGACCGCTTCTTCGCAATCAACTGAGCTTTCAAAACTCGATACTGTTCTTGTCTGGAATCGCTCACCGTCATCTGCAAGAAGCGCACCAGGGGCTCAATGGTAAGACCGGGAACAAGCAGGGTAAAGAGCACCACTCCAAAAGTTGTGATCGTAATCATCTCTTTGTACATATAGCCCTCGGGAATACTCAAGGCCATGGCCATGCACAGTGAACCGCGCAAAGCCCCCCAGAACAAGAGATGACGCCACTTCATCGGAATTTTGTGCTGGCGGGAGCCGATAAAAGGACAGAGCCCATAAACAACCACGGCTCTGGCAATGAGCACAAGCAAAATACCTACCGAGATCTGCAAACCATACTTGAGGAGCAGATCATACTGAACCTGCAGACCAATCAAAAGAAATATCATGGAATTGACGACGAAGGCCGTGTATTCCCAGAAGGAATTGACCGCCATGCGCGTAAGGGGCGACATCGCCGTGCGACTGCCGTAGTTTCCCATTACAACACCGGCAGCCACCACGCTCAGCACGGCCGATACATGCATCTGCTCGGCCAACAGATAAGAACCATAGGCCAGAATGGCAGTAAGAGTAATCTCCAGCAGGTGATCATCAAAGAGTTTGGTAACGCGAGAGGCGGCATAGCCAAGGCTGGCACCAATTGTGGCGCCACCCAACACAACCACAAAAAACTGACCAATGGTTGCGGTCGGATGAAAGACTGTACCAGCCAAGACCATAGCCAGCACGATCTTAAAGAGCACCACCGCCGTTCCATCATTGAAAAGACTCTCTCCCTCCAAAAGCATGGTCAAATGCCTGTCCATGCCAAGCTTCCGGAAAAGCGCCAGCACTGAAATGGGGTCGGTAGCCGCCACCATCGCCCCAAAAATAAATGCGGGAGGAAGCGGAACACCGGCAAGCATGTGCATACCAAGAGCCACCACCAGCATATTCAAAACTACCCCGACAGTAGCCAGGGCTGTGACCGGACGCCAACTAGCGTGCAACTCGGCAATGTCCATGTTCCAGGATGCTTCAAACAAGACAGCCGGCAAGAAAATCAGCAAAATCAATTCGGGTGTCATCTTCACCGGCGGCAAAAGATGGAAAACACCAATGAACAATCCAACTATCACTAAAGCAATCGAGTAGGGCAGCTTAACCCATTTAACGGTCATAGCTACCGCAGCGGTAACGATAAGAAGCACCACAAACACATCCACATGAAATGTTTCCGGCATCAGGACCGCCCTTTCAATTCACCGCCTAAAACAGCTCTCTATCAATTAAGCCCACCTGTGAGAGCAAAGCCCACCGAGCCAGTGTACCTATACTACTAGACTCTTTCTCAAATAGCACTAGCACAAATGCCGCAATCACTGACCACAACAAACAATCAAGCTTTCTGAAGAATGGTCAACCATACTAATCTTTTTAATAGAATCACCCAGAGCACAATTCGAAAGCACCGACTATTGCCAATTCTTTCTAGTCTAGCCTGCCTGGAGCCTGGTCTGCCGCGGGGCCCATTTCAAACCAAGCAGATTAAGCGCCGGCCTTTGCCTTTTTGGACAGAAAGGCACCCAGCGCTATGGTCAGGTAACCGGCCAGGGGAAATGTCGGCATAAAACCGAAAACGTTTCCGCACCAGATAATGGCCCCGATAACCATCAAGACAATTCCAAGTATTTGCATATTACCCCTATCGGTTCACCCCTGGTGAACCTGTCGCAGGATTGACGAGATGCCTAAATTTTCATACCCACAACTTGACCTTAGCAAGCAGCAGAACACTCCCTGAACCACCCAACCGGTCCAAAATTAAGGCACTATGGAAATTCCAGCCAGACCGCCGATGCTTTTAAGGGCCGACGCCGGGTCACGGGTAGTTCCAGAGCGGTCGGAACTTCTTTTCTCTTTGCGTTTCAGATTAAAACTGGCGGCAATCACATAATCTCCCGGGGATACCTGTCCCTCCGGAGTGCGACCAAAGTCACTCGGACCAAGGAATTTTTGCTGATCCCAGACAACCGACTCGGAATAGGTTTCCCAGCCCTTAAGCTTTACCACGCCACTGGCGCCGGGAGCCAGTCCATATTCCGGATCACAAAAGACAATTCCCTGCTTACCCACCACCCGAAAGGAAAAACACCTTGAATACATATGCTGCCAGGGCAAAATCATCACATTGCCGGACAAATTTTTTACTACAAAGGTAATTTTCACGGGCTGGCCGGAACGGGCAACCGGTGGCGCCACCTTGATTTCAAAACCAACGTTCTCAACGTTATTTTCCGGTATAACCACACCATACTTCAATGCCAGTTCTCGACTGGACGAAGCAGCATCGAGCGCACCGTTTGAGGAAAGAAACAAAAGCACCAACAGTGGGATAAGGGACCTTACCCTGGGCTTGCGCATAAGTGCCTCTAAAAAACCAGGCTCCAACTACTGCACCCGCTTGGCCAGCCGTTTCTTTTGAATATCGATACTGACGCCATTGAGCCACTTCTCCATCTTTTCTTCGTCTTTGTAGCTCAACTTGCCACCATTCTTAGCAAGCATCTTTTCCTTCTTCTCGTTTATTGACTCCAGCTTTTCTCTCAACTTGCTGGCTTCCTTGAGGGTCAGCTCTTTGCTTTTTTCGCCGGCGTCGATCTCTTTCTTCAGAGCTACCTGCCGATCATAGACCGTCATTTTCTTTGCCTGGACGGGGGCACAAAAATTGATACTGGAAATTGCCAGCCCTGCAACGAATAGCGACAAGGTAAGAAGGAAAGACAGCAAGCTCGCTGCCTTAGACCTACTGGACAAACAACACACACTATTGGTTCTCATGGCTTTCACAATATCCTTCCTTTCTTTGACAATCCAAGTACACATCTCGTTCTCGTTCAATCTTACGCTCCGAAACTTTCACAGCCAAACACTCCGCATTCAGCCCGTTCAATACCAGGAGAAATAGACCGGCTCATTTTCGGTCTTCTTCACTGCAATCACCGAACACTGCAATTTATCCATGATTGAAATAGCATTGGAGCCGATTCTAGAAGAAACCGTTCGACCTGCCCCCTGGGCTCCGACCACAACCAGATCCGCTTGCCATTCTTGAGAAAACTCGGCGATGGCATCAGAAACGACTTGCGCTTGCAGCACATAGGCATCAACTTTGCAGTGAGATTGCGCATCGCGGATGCGTTTACCAAGCACACGCACGTCGTCTTCAATTAGACGGTGGTACTTCTCCTCAGCCAGAAAGCTCTTGTTCTCCGAGTGCAATTCCACCACTGCCGATTCACGACGGTTGGATAGACTGATGGTGACAAGCCTGATTTCAGTGCCTTTTCTCCAGGAACCGCCTGACACCCAATCAACGGCAGCGGCGGAGTGAGCGGATAGATCCGTAGCTACCAGCACTCGCCGGGGCGGCTCACAGGCCAATTCTCGAATCTTTTCGGGAGTAATCGGCATACCCTCAGACAAAAGAGTCGGCAACTGCCTGAAACGCACGGCTTCCACCGTGCAAGGGGCGTGGGTAAGAATGCGAGAAGCAATACTGCCAAGGGCCAGGCGACTGGTAAGTGCAAACTCATGGGAGCCGAGAATAATATAATCAGCGCCCCAGTGAGCGGCAGTTTCCAGGATCTTTTCGCAAATCTCGCCCGAATTTACCTCGGTCGATGTGTCTGGAAAAACTATGGATAGTGACTCTCGAAGCCGCTCGATCCAACCCTTCATGTACTCCATGTACTCAGCCTGCTCCGCTGCCAATACCTCTTTATGCACAGCCCGGCTGGCCGGCACGGTCGCCGCCAGATCTTCCACCACAGTCATCAGCATAAACTGAGCGCCATCCGGCCATTTCCTGGCCATTACCGACTCAAGGGAATACAAAGCCGCTTCCTGGTCGTTTATTGGAATGAGCACTTTACAGGACATTTATTCTCTCCCTCAAAACTTTCGGGTTGTCGCCTTAAACACCAGAGCACTGTAAGATTCGACTCTCTATGCCTTTTGCGGTGTCGGCGCCAGCACTTGTGTTACCAGTTCCTGGGCGGCACTCTGAATCTCTTTCAGGTGGGCCTCACTTTTGAAACTCTCTGCATAGATCTTGTACACATCCTCGGTACCGGAAGGTCGAGCGGCAAACCAGCCGTTCTCCGTTGTCACTTTCAGTCCACCGATAGCCTCACCGTTTCCAGCGGCACTGGTGAATTTGCCTGTTATCTTCTCACCGGCAAACTCGGAAGCTTTCACATCTTCAGCCGCCAGCTTTTTCAGTTTAGACTTCTGCTCAGGTGTAGCCGGCGCATCGATGCGAGCGTAACAGGGTGTACCGAACTCTTTAGTCAACTCCTCGTAATGCTTGCCGGGGTCCTTACCGGTTACAGCCGTGATCTCGGCAGACAAAAGGGCCAGAATAATGCCGTCCTTGTCCGTTGTCCAGACCGAGCCGTCTTTACGCAAGAAGGAGGCCCCGGCGCTTTCTTCACCGCCGAATCCGAAGGAACCATCCAGCAAGCCGTCCACAAACCACTTGAATCCCACCGGCACTTCCACAAGTTTGCGGTTAAGACGCGCCGCCACACGATCAATCAAGCCAGTGCTGACAACAGTTTTGCCGATTGCCGCCTGGAGCGGCCACTGTTTGCGATTTTGAAAGAGATAATCAATGGCTACAGCCAGGAAATGGTTCGGGTTCATCAAGCCAGTGGGAGTAACAATGCCGTGGCGATCGTGGTCGGTATCGTTGGCAAAGGCAATGTCAAAGCGATTGCGCATCTCCACCAGCCCGGCCATAGCGTAAGGCGAGGAGCAATCCATGCGGATCTTGCCGTCCCAATCCACGCACATAAAAGAGAAAGTAGGATCCACGCGATGGTTCACCACCTCGATGGGCAATTTGTGTTCAGCCGCAAGACGCTCCCAGTAGGCCACACCGGCGCCACCAAGGGGATCTACGCCGGCTTTCAAACCGGAAGAGGCAATGGCATCAAGATCCACCACGCTCTTCAGCTCTTTCACGTAGAGATCAACAAAGTCGAACTTATGAGTGGTGGAAGCAGCCATCGCCTGCCTGAAACTAACGCGCTTGACACCCTGCAACTTATTGGCCAGAAACTCATTAGCCTTCTGCTCCACCCAGGCCGTGATATTGGTGTCCGCCGGCCCACCGTTGGCCGGGTTGTATTTGAAGCCCCCGTCCTGGGGAGGATTGTGGGAGGGAGTGATGACTATGCCGTCAGCCAGACCGCTCTTGCGTCCTCTGTTATAAGTCAAAATAGCCAGAGAAATAGCCGGTGTCGGCGTGAAGCCCAACTGGCTGTCCACCATGACGTTCACTTCATTGGCGGCCAGCACTTCCATGGCTGTAGCAAAGGCCGGCTCGGAAAGGGCATGGGTATCGATGCCAAGATAAAGCGGACCGTTGATGCCCTGCTCCTGACGATAGAGACAAATGGCCTGAGTGATAGCCAGGATATGATCCTCGTTGAAAGCACGCTTGAATGCCGACCCTCTATGGCCGGAAGTACCGAAGGCTACCCGCTCGGCCGCAATTGAGACATCAGGCT
>Ga0268298_10003847_pt1 | contig 15016 bp, 6 predicted proteins | sample WWTPWeurt_MetaG_FD_194462 | JGI IMG/M metagenome (GOLD analysis project Ga0268298, IMG submission 194462) | Activated sludge microbial communities from WWTP in Nijmegen, Gelderland, Netherland - WWTP Weurt | ecosystem: Engineered > WWTP > Aerobic digester > Activated sludge | place: Netherlands... | reverse complement strand
GTTCCGAAATGGAGGGCGTATTCAAAGACCAGCGGCTGGTCCTTGAATACCGTGTCCGCCATCGGAATGGCGAATATCGCTGGTTGAGGGATGCCGTGCGCCTGATCCGCTTGCCCAATGGACAGCCGATCGAAATTATCGGTTCATGGATCGACATCACCGACCGCAAACACGCGGAGGACGCATTACTTATTGCAGAAGCGGATTACCGCGCCATCTTTGAAAAAGCTCCTCTCGGAATTTTTCGTTCCACTGTGGATGGGCGTTTCATAAAAGCAAATCAGGCGGCGGCGGAAATGTTTGGGTACGATTCCCCTGAAGAAATGATCCGTGAAATCGAATCGATTGATACACAGATATACGCCGATACATCCAGGCGGCGGGAGTTTCAAACCCTGATTGCTGAAAACAGCGAAGTACAGAATTTTATCTCCCTGGACCGGCGCAGGAATGGAAGTATATTTTGGACTTCAACGAATGCCCGTGTCGTGAAGAGCGCGAGCGGTGAAACCCTGTATTATGAAGGCTTTATCCAGGATGTCACCGAGCGCAAACAAATGGAAAACACTCTTCAAGAACGGAAGAAAGAGTTAGAAATAAACAATATTCAGCAAGCGGAACGCCTGAGCAAGCTATATGAAGGAGATATCGAGCGGACCGAGAAGCGCCGACTTCAACTCGCGCTGGACCTGCACGATGTTGTCCTTAATCAACTCGCCATCCTGCGTTTGAATACTGACGAAAGCCACGTCACCCAAAACTTTCAGGATGCCTACGATGAAGTCACCAGCCGCCTGCGCGAGATCATTACAGACTTGCGCCCGCCCATGTTAAGTTATGGGTTGAAACCTGCCATTGAAGGATTGTCAGACAATATCATGGATCAAAGCAAGGATACCGTGGACGTAGTGACAGACCTGCAGCTTGATGGTGAAGCGCGATACCCGGAGGATATTGAACGGCATCTTTTTCGGATCGTGCAGGAAGCCTCTGAGAATGCACTGCATCACAGCCATGCCACGCAGATCAATATCTTGGCAAACCTGACACCAGAGCATATTCGGCTGCTGGTCAAAGACAATGGCATTGGTTTTCCGATCAGCGGGCGGATCGGAATGGATGATCTGCTGGTTAATAAACATTTTGGCCTGGTCGGAATGATGGAGCGCGCAATGCTGATCGGCGCCAGTGTGGAGATCACTTCCCTTCCAAACCAGGGAACGCAGATTCAAATCGAGTGGAACAACATTCGCAGGGAAGGTTGATCAACCAAACCATGCCGACCCCTGAAGCGATTCTTAAATCCACATTTGGATACGACACATTTAAACCTCTTCAGCGCGAGATCATTGCCAATGTGCAGGCGCGGCGCGATACGCTGGTCATCATGCCCACTGGCGGCGGTAAATCGCTCACCTATCAGGTGCCCGCGCTCATGTTCGGCGGCCTGACAGTCGTCGTCTCGCCGCTGATCGCGTTGATGAAAGATCAGGTCGAGCAGCTGCATGCGCTGGGCGTCTCTGCTGTCTTTTTGAATAGCTCTCTGTCTCCCGAAGAATATCAGGAGAATATGGACGCTGTGAAAAGCGGACGCGCCAAACTGCTTTACGTGGCGCCTGAGACATTACTGACTCCCAGGATCTATTCGCTTCTTTCCTCGCTGAAACTTGACCTGCTTGCCATCGACGAGGCGCACTGCATCTCAGAGTGGGGACACGACTTCCGCCCCGAGTACCGCCAGCTGGTGGATGTGCGCCGCAAGTTCCCGTCGGCGGTGTGCATGGCGTTGACCGCCACCGCCACCCCAAGAGTCCGGGCGGACATTATGTCTTCACTGGGGTTTACACAAGCCAATGAATTTCTCGCTTCGTTCAACAGGGAAAACCTATTCATTGAAGTGCTGCCCAAGCGCGACCCCATTGCGCAGACATTAAAGTTCCTCGAAAACTTCAAAGAGCAATCGGGCATTATTTATTGCTTCTCGCGTAAACAAGTGGATGATCTCGCGGCGACACTGGCGCGCTATAAATATTCCGTGCGGCCTTATCACGCGGGGCTTGAAGATGTGGACCGCAGGCGGAATCAGGAAGCCTTCATCCGCGATGATGTCCAGATCATTGTGGCGACGATCGCTTTCGGCATGGGCATCAACAAACCGAATGTGCGCTTCGTGATCCATTTTGACCTGCCAAAAAGTATCGAAAATTATTATCAGGAGATCGGGCGCGCCGGACGTGACGGCCTGCCTGCGCATTGTTTGTTGTTGTACAGCTATGGTGACGCAAGCAAGATCAGATATTTTATCGACCAAAAAGAAGATCCTGAGCGCAGCGCATCCTATCAACATTTGGACGCGATGACACGATACGCAGAGGGAAGTTCCTGCCGCCGCAAGCCATTGCTTTCTTATTTTGGCGATACATATGCACAGGATAATTGCGGTAACTGCGATAACTGCGGCGCGGAAGAAAGTGACCTCGCCGACATCACCATCCCGGCACAGAAGTTTCTCTCGTGCGTCAAACGCAGCGGAGAAAGATTCGGCGCGGCGCATGTGGTGGATATTTTGCTCGGCTCGGAAAATGAAAAGGTTCAGAAATACAATCATCATGAACTGTCCACGTATGGAATTGGAAAGGAATTAACCAAAAGCCAGTGGATGCACATCTCGCGCCAATTGGTGGAGAAAGGCCTGCTGAGTCAAGAGCCTGCCTATCGCGTGTTGTCGGTCACTGCCAAAGGTCTGGATATGCTCAAATCACGGGAACAGGTACGGGGTCAGATCAATGAAGCGCAGAAGAAGGAACGCGGAGCCAGGGTCAAATCTTCCGAGTTCGAATACGACAGGTCGCTGTTCAGCCTGCTTCGAAATAAAAGAAAAGAACTGGCAGACGAAGCGGGCGTTCCGCCGTATGTGATCTTCTCGGATAAGACATTGGTGGAGATGGCCGGGTATTTCCCGCAGTCACGCGAAAGCCTGCTGAACATCAGCGGCGTGGGAAAAGTGAAGAACGAAAGGTTTGGAAATGAATTTCTTGTGATCATCAAGGAATTTTGCAGGTCGAACAAGATCGATGAAAAATACAAAACGCCGATGCGCGAGAAGAGCGACTCTGGACGAAGATATATGGAGGTAGGGGAGGCGTATAACTCGGGCGAGAGCCTTGAGAATTTAATAGCGCGTTACGGCGTGTCTGCGGATACGATCTTGAATCATCTGGCGCGGTTTATTCAAGCGGGGAATCCATTGCGTTCTGCAGAGGATCTGATCTCGCTTTCGAATCTCTCACCTGACCAGCAAATGGCTGTTTTCAAAGCTTTCGATCAAACCGGTTCGGATATGCTCAAACCCGTCTATGATAAATTCAACGGCACAGTGAACTATGACGAGCTTCGGATCTTGCGGTTGTGCTATTTGTGCGAAGAAAGATAATTTTTCCATTACAGATAAAATCCATTGACGTTTTTTAAGCCTATCGTAGAGTTCATTGTTGAACATGCGTGCTATAATGCTTTTTGTCGGTTAGTCCCTTATCTTTTGTCTGAAAGTTGGGCTGGCCGATTTGCCGACTAACGACCAATAGACCAGCGGACCCCAAATCATGTCCTTCACCCACCTACACGTCCATACCGAATACTCTTTACTCGACGGCTTCTCGAATATCAAGAAGCTGGTTAAACGCGTTAAAGAGCTGAATATGGAACACGTTGCCATCACCGACCACGGCACGATGTTCGGGGTGATCGATTTTTACAAAGCTGCAAAAGCGGAGAATATTAAGCCGATCATCGGACTCGAAGCCTATATGGCCGCGCGCACGATGAAGGACAAGGATTCAAAGCTTGATCGTTCGTCCACGCACCTGCTTTTGCTTGCGGAGAATGAAACCGGCTACAGAAACCTTTTACAGATCGCCTCTGCGGCGCAGATGGAAGGCTTCTATTATTATCCGCGTATTGACCATGAATTCCTCGCCGCCCATGCGGAGGGTTTGATTTGCACTTCGGGTTGTATGTCGGCGGAAATTCCGCGCGCGCTGTTGAACGAAAACCCAGATGAAGCCGTCAGAAAATGGGATTGGTATTCAGAGGTCTTTGGCCGCGACCGTTTCTTTGTTGAATTGCAGCAGCACAACATCAAAGAGATCACCGATTTGAATAAAAAGTTGTTGAGCCTGGGCGCGCGCTACGAAGCGCGATATATCGCCACCAACGACGTGCATTACGTCAACCAGGCGGATGCGCGCTTGCAGGATATTCTGCTCGCGATCCAGACCAACTCCACGCTCAACGACCCCGACCGCATGAAGATGAGCGACGACTCTTATTATCTGCGCTCGCCTTTGGAAATGAGCAAGATCTTCTCGGAAGTTCCGGATGCATTAAGCAATACCCTGCTCATTGCTGAACGCTGTAATGTGAATTTGGACTTTAAAGGCTATCACCTGCCGGAGTTCAATGTCCCGGAGGGATATACGCCGGAGACGTATTTGCGCGCGCTCTGCCAGCAGGGAGCGCAGATCAAATTCAAGGATGACGCCGCCAGTCAAAAGGTACAGGAAAGACTCGAATATGAATTAAGCGTCGTACACACCATGGGATTTGACGCGTACTTCCTGATCGTGTGGGATCTGTGCCGCTTCGCCCGTGAAAATGGGATCTGGTACAACGCGCGCGGTTCTGCGGCAGGCTCGATCATCGCCTACACACTCGACATCACCAGAGTCGACCCGCTTGAACATGCCCTCATCTTTGAACGTTTTTTAAATCCCGGGCGTATCTCGATGCCCGATATCGATCTCGACTTCCGCGATGACCGCCGCTCTGAAATGCTCGAGTATTGCTCGAACAAATACGGTTCGGACAAGGTCGCGCAGATCATCACCTTCGGCACCATGGGATCAAAAGCAGCCCTGCGTGACGTGGCGCGTGTAATGGAAATCCCCTTGCCCGAAATTGACAAGGTCGCCAAACTAGTGCCTTTCGTTTCAGGTCGTGCCACCACCATGAAGGACGCCATGGAAGTTGCCGACTTCAAAAAGATCTACGACAGCCAGCCGCACTTGCGCGAAGTAATTGATATTGCCGCGCGCATGGAAGGGACTGTCCGCAACGCGGGCACACATGCGGCGGGCGTGGTGATCTCAGATAAACCAATTATGGATTATCTGCCGCTTCATCGACCAACCTCCAATTCGGAAGAAACACCCATCAAGTCGGTGACCCAATTTGAAATGGGCATCCTCGATTCTCTGGGCATGTTGAAGGTGGACTTCCTCGGTCTGATCACATTAACCGTGATGGCGCGTGCCTGTGACATGATCGAAAAACGTCACGGCATCAAACTTGACCTGAACAATATCCCAATTGATGATCCCAGGTCATTTGAAATTATGGGTAATGGCAATACTGCCGGTGTCTTCCAGGTGGAAGGCTGCTTGAGCGGTGACAGTTATATCGGTCATCGCACTATTAAAGAGTTATATGAAGATTTCAAGGAGCGCGAAAAAGCGGGCATACTTGGCGGACGAGAACTTCTTCGCACAAATTCTTGTTATGTAGATGAGGGCCGTTTTAATCTAAATGTTATTAATAAGGTTGTTTACAGTGGTGTAAAACCTGTCTATCGCCTTAGCGCAAATAACAACTGCTGGATTAAGGCGACTGCCGATCATCATTTTTTCACACAACGAGGATGGGTCACTTTAGGTGAATTAAACCCTGAAACCGATGCCCTGCTATTCAAAAGTAATACCAGCCGTTCTGGTAGGCTTTGCATTGATTGCGAAACCCCCATGAAAAGTGTCGGAGGAAAATCACAACGATGCAAAAGCTGCTCGGCTCACATCTCCTCCAACCCAAGCCGTCCTGAAGTACAGGAACGGATTTCGCAAAGCAGGATGGGAAATATTCCTTGGAATAAAGGACTTACTGCTGAAACCGCAAAAGATACTCTTTGGATCAAGAACCTAAGCATTTATAACAAGGGTCAAAAAGGCGTGACTCTGGAATCCCGCCATGGCATAGGACGAGCCGCTGAAATTCGTGCAAAACTTTCCGCACGATTCTCAGGAACAAACAACCCAATGTATGGGCGTCTTCCGAAAGAGACAAAGACATACACAAAATCTGGCTATCGCGAAGATTTGGGGCATTATGTTCGATCTTCATGGGAAGCGGATATGGCACGCATTTTTCTTTATTTAGAGTGGAAATATCAGTATGAGCCGCGAACCTTTGAGTTAGTGAGAAAAGATGGACGGAAACTGACTTATACCCCTGATTTCTTTGTGTCCGAACAAAATACATGGTATGAAATTAAAGGCTGGATGGATAACGCCAGCGCGGAAAAAATTGAACTCTTCCAACAGCAATATCCTGAATGCAATTTAGTTGTAATAGACAAGACTCTATTTGCCGAATTTCAAGTTAAGTACGCCAGTCTTGTCAAATGGGAATGCCCGCAATTCCCACAAAACAGCGAATGGGTAAAAATAAAGAATATTGAATACATTGGTGAAGAGGCTACCTACGATTTGCAAATGCAAGCGCCAGGCAATAATTTTGTCGCCAACGGATTTGTTGTTCATAATAGCGGCATGACCCGTTATCTTGTACAGATGAAGCCCAAGAATCTCGATAACATCATCGCGATGGTGGCGTTGTACCGCCCGGGTCCGATGGCGTTCATCCCCGATTACATCTCGCGCATGCACGGCGAATCGGAAGTGGAATATCGTCACCCTGCTATGGAGCCGATTTTCAAAGACACCTTCGGCATTCCTGTCTATCAGGAACAGCTCATGCGCGCCGCCGTGGAGCTCGCGGGCTACACACCATCTGAATCAGATGAGCTGCGCAAGGCGATCTCCAAAAAGAAAAAAGAAGATATTGACAAGCATCGCGCCAAGTTCGTAAAGGGTGCGGTTGAAAAAGGCATGGACCAATCCATCGCCGACGCGATCTACATGGATTGGGAGGAATTCGCACGTTACGGCTTCAACAAATCCCACGCGGCTGATTACGGTGTGATCGCTGTTCAAACCGCATATCTAAAATCAACATATACCGCCGAGTACATGACGGCTTTGCTTTCCGCCAACGCGGGCATCACCGAAAAGGTTGCCTTTTATGTGGCAGATGCGCGCAATATGGGCGTGCCAGTCCTGGCTCCAGATGTTGCCGCCTCAGGCTGGGATTTTCAGATCGAAGATGTGGATGGCAAACCATCCATCCGCTTTGGTTTGGGCGCGATCAAGAATGTTAATCAAGGCGCTGTTGAAGCGATCATCGAAGCCCGCAAGGAAAGTAAGTTCATCGACCTCAACGATTTCGCGCGCCGCGTGGACCTGCGCACCGTCGGCAAACGTTCGCTTGAGTGCCTGATCAAGGTCGGCGCGCTCGATCAATTTGGCAACCGCCCGGCCATGCTCGCTTCGCTGGACCGCATTATCGCCATCAGCGCCAATCATTTCCGCGCGGCAGACGCAGGGCAAATGAGTCTCTTTGGCGCGGCTACCGGCATCGTGGAGGAAATCCACCTGCCCGAAGTGAAGAACGTGGACAAGCGCGAGATGCTCAACTGGGAGCGCGAGCTTATCGGCTTGTACATCACCGATCACCCGCTTAACGAATATCAATCCACCCTTGCACAGATCGTCAGCTATTTTTCAGCGCAGCTGCCCGAAGCCAACCATGAAGAGAAGGTCCGTGTCGCGGGGCTCATCACGGTTGTCCGCCCGTACACGACGAAAACGGGCAAGCCGATGGGGTTTGTCACCATCGAGGATATTCAGGGAAATATCGAACTTGTGCTTTTTCCGAAGACGTGGGAAAAGTTCCGCGACATACTCAGCATAGGTCAGATCGTGATCGTGGAAGGCAAGGTGGATAACGGCAACCCGCCGCCCAAGATCCTTGTGGATGAGATCAGGACTGAAATTAAGATCACTTCGGCGGTTGTGGATGAACTGCCGGAGATGCCGCCTGCCCCCTATGCCGAGCCCGCGCCTCTTCATTACAAATCAACTGCTCCTGCCCAAAAGACAAGCCAGCCCTCGAAACAAAATCCATCGAAGCCTGCAGCTGCGGCAGATCAGCCTGTCAACAAACTGCACGTTGCTGCTGAATCCGTTCCAGTGTACGCCCCAATACTATCCCCAAAAAACCCTGGGGAATTCGGAGATAACAAAGAGGGCGATGACATGCCTCCGCCGCCAGATAACTTCCCCGACGGCTGGGATATGGAATGGCAGCCGTCCTTTGATGAGGCAGCCATGGCGTCCAAGCCTGCGCCGAAATTCAAGAAGGACGAGCCCATCACTCCGCCGCGCGTAGTAGTTGCGCCGGTTTTGGTGGACGCTGTCCCTGAGATTCAGCCCCAGTCGCTTGCCGAGGTCTTGGCATTTACACAAGTACCCTCGTTATATGTCCCGCTCGCAAAAGAAGAGGCTGCCCACCCGCCGAAGCAGATCACGGTCATTTTGCGCCAATCAGCGGACAGGGAGCGCGACAAACGCCGCATTAAAACACTGCATGGCACGCTGATCTCCTTCCATGGCCGGGATAAATTCTCGTTCCAAATATTTGAGAACGGCAAAAGCCATTTAATCGATTTTCCCAGCGAGACCACGCGCGTCAGTCCGGAGTTGTTCTCGCGCCTGCAAAAATTGCTGGGTGAGGAAGCCTGGCATGTGGAAGAGATCACATTTCAGTAGCAACGAAAGTTCCCGCACCATACAAAATTCAACACTTTATTAACCGTGTGCAACGGTGTTTCAGAAAAAAAACTCGCCCAAAGTTTTCCTTTGCGGGCGAGTTTTTCTGGATGGCGCACCTGGTCAAATCTCAGAAATATTGTTCTCAAATGAGAACAGAAAAGTCACTCTATGAATGACTGGAGCCGCCAGGATTTGTGACGCCATCCAACTTTATTCTATAACTTTTATATTTGAATTTCAAGTTATTAAAAGTAACAAAGTAACGGCCATCTCAAAGGCGCTGTCATCTTGATCTGTTTAACCCAGCAAAAGCTATGAATACCGCCAGGTCGTGCCATCCTTGCTGTCTTCGATGGTGACGTTAAGTTCCTTGAGCTTGTCACGGATCTGGTCGGAGAGTGCCCATAGTTTTTGCTTGCGCACTTCAGCGCGGACCTCGATCAGCAGGTTGATGAATGCGTCCGCATCACCTGAGCCTTGCTTCTCTTCGAGTTTAAGTCCAAGCACACTGGCTAATTCACGGAAGATGCCTTGTACAGATTTAAGTTGTGTATCGGTTGCTCCGCTATCACGCGCGTTATTGATGATCTTGCTGAGTTCGAATAAGGCGGCGACAGCCCCGGCAGTGTTGAAATCGCTGTCCATGGCTTCGATGAAATTCGCTTTGGCGGTCTCTGCGGCGGCGGTGATGGCCGAGACTGATTCAGGGTTGAGCCCGCTGGCGGAGGCTGAGGCAGGCCGCAGGGCGGACTTGAGGCGCTCAACATTTTTCTGCGCGGCGTCCAGAGTGTCGTCATTGAAAAGCAGGGGCGAGCGATATGTCCCGTTTAAGACCAACATGCGCATCACATCCGCCTCACGTTTGGATAGGAATTCCTTGATGCTGACAATGTTGCCAAGCGACTTGGACATCTTCTCGCCGCCGAGCTGTAACATGCCGTTATGCACCCAGTAGCGCGAGAATTCCTTGCCTGTGTAGCATTCGCTTTGGGCGATCTCGTTCTCATGATGCGGGAAGATCAGGTCGTTGCCACCGCCGTGGATGTCAATTTGTTCGCCGAGTTCGGCGAGGTTCATGGCAGAGCATTCGATATGCCAGCCCGGGCGGCCTTTGCCCCAGGGACTGTCCCACGAGATTTCACCTGCCTTTGCGGCCTTCCAGAGGGCGAAGTCCATTGGGTGTGTTTTGGCTTCCTCCACTTCGATGCGCGAACCTGCCTGCATGTCATCCAATTTGCGGCCTGAGAGACGGCCATAGTCGTCGTCACTGGTAACGCTGAAATACACATCGCCATTGGCTGCGGCGTAGGCATGTCCTTTTTGGATGAGGCCTTCGATGAACTTGATGATGTGCGGCATGGTCTTGCTAACCTGCGGATTGGAGGTGGCCGGCAGGACGTTTAAACTCTTGAGGTCGGCTGCGTAGTCTGCGATGTACCGCGCTGAAAGTTTGAGAGGGTCTTCGTTAAGCTGTTTGGCGCGGTTGATGATCTTGTCGTCCACGTCGGTGTAGTTCATAACGTGTTTGACGGTGTAGCCGCGATATTCCAGATAGCGGCGGATGATATCAAAGACCAGCGCCGACATGGCGTGGCCGACATGCGCGTCGTTGTAAACGGTGACACCGCATACGTACATTTTGACGAGGTTCGGCTCTAGGGTTTGGAATTCTTCGGTCTTGCGGGTCAGGGTGTTGTAGATTTTTAGCATGGTCGCCTTTTTACCACTTAGGACACAAAGTGTCACAAAGGGTGTGATGTTTGTATTTAATTCAAATTTCTATTTTAACCTGCCTTACGAACGAAGGCGATTATAAAACGGGACGCAACTTGCGCGCCCTGTTCACTGACTACTAATTACTGATCACTTCTTACTTTTTCTTCTTCGCTACAGCATCTTCATCCACGCGGCCAAAGATCATACGGCCTGCGGCGGTCTGCAATACTTTGGTGATGTTCACATCCATGTACTCGCCGATGTATTCCTTGCCATTTTCAACGACCACCATTGTGCCGTCTTCCATATAGCCCACACCCTGACTATGTTCCTTGCCTTCCTGCATGATGTTGATGCGTAAGGCTTCACCCGGCAGAACAACCGATTTGACCGCGTTCGCCAGCTCGTTGATGTTGAGCACGGTCACACCTTGAAGCTCGGCGATGCGGTTAAGGTTATAGTCATTTGTCAAGACTGGGCTTTTAAGCTGTTTGCCCAATACGATCAGTTTGTCATCCACTTCGCGCACACCATCCACGTTAATATCTGAGATGCGGACGAGGATGTTCGGGAGTTTTTGTAATTCGGCCAGCACTTCCATGCCGCGGCGTCCGCGCTGGCGGCGCATACCGTCAGGGGAATCTGCTATATATTGGAGCTCGTTCAGTACAAAGCGCGGAATAAGAAGCGTGCCGGGCAGAAATCCAGTTTTAGCGATATCCGCCACCCGACCGTCAATGATGACACTGGTGTCCAGCAGGATGTTTCGGTTAAGATTTGTCCATGCGGATGAGGATCCGCCTTCACTGCGTCCGCTTAATGCGCTGAGTAATCCCATAATGTCACCCTGCCGCATTTCGAAGAGTGAAATGCCCAGATAGGAAAAAATCAGAACTCCCAGGAATGGTAATATCTCGCCCAAAGGCTTTGGCAGGAGCGAAAGCGGAAAAGCCAGCAGTGCCGCGGTCAGCAGACCCACGATCAAGCCCAGCAATCCCGCAAACAGGCCTTCGGCTGACATTCTTCCAAGCAGGGAACGCATAGCCAGTGCCGGGCGGGTAGTTACGTATGGCGTGAATAATAGTCCGCTTAATGCGCCAAGCAGGGCGAACCCTAATGAGTATCCAACAATTTGATCTGGAATGGAATTTGCTGCGAAATCGTATCCCCAATAACCTCCGACGCCACCCATAACAAGCATACCAATAATTCGGATAATAAAATCAAAACTCATAATAACTCCTTTGTAATAAATGTGAAAAAAATATAATAAATGATAATAGCACGGGCAGTAACGCGCGTCAATTGTATCAAAGGAATTCTTATATTGTTGTTATAATGCGTGCTAGTGAACTGCCCAGTATGTTTTATCAAATACCCAGAACGGCAAATAGTGGATAATTTTAATTTAGAAGACCAACCATGCCCCTAATAGACACCCTTAACCGTCCTCTGCGCGACCTGCGGATCTCCGTCACCGACCGTTGTAATTTCCGCTGTGTATATTGCATGCCAAAGGAGATCTTCGGACCCGACCATCAATTCCTGCACCGTGACCAGATTCTGACCTTTGAAGAGATCACGCGCCTGGCTCGTCTTTTTGCTGCGCACGGCGTCCGCAAGATCAGGCTGACCGGCGGTGAACCGCTTGTCCGCAAAGACCTGCCGGACTTGATCTCGATGCTGGCGGATATCCCTGATCTCGATCTGACCCTGACCACGAACGGGTCGCTGCTTCCCAAACATGCGCGTGCCTTGAAGGATGCCGGGCTTAAGCGGGTCACTGTCAGTTTAGACTCGCTCGATAATGCCATATTCAAATCCATGAACGATGTGGATTTCCCGGTGGAGAAAGTCATCGAAGGCATGGAAGCTGCCGCCGCGGCGGGACTGGCCCCGATCAAAGTCAACATGGTGGTCAAACGCGGGCTGAACGAATCCAGTATTTTGCCGATGGCACGTTTCTTCCGCGAGAAAGGCTATATTCTGCGTTTCATTGAATATATGGATGTCGGTCATTCCAACGGCTGGCGAATGGATGATGTCGTCTCTGCCGCGGAAATCGTCAAATTGATCGACTCGGAAATGCCGCTTGAGCCGGTCTCCCCGAACTATCAGGGAGAAGTAGCCGGACGCTGGCGCTACAAGGACGGCAAAGGCGAAGTCGGCATGATCGCTTCGGTGACCCAGGCATTTTGTCGCGACTGTAACCGTGCCCGCATCTCCGCCGAGGGGAAACTATACACATGCCTGTTCGCCGTCAAAGGACATGACTTCCGTGACCTGATCCGTAACGGTGCGACAGATGAAGATATTTCAAAATTCATTTCGAAAGTATGGAGCGCACGCGATGACCGCTATTCAGAACTGCGATCCGAGAACACCATCTCGCTACCCAAAGTTGAGATGTCACACATTGGCGGTTGATCCCCTAAAAATGATCTCCAAATTCAGAGGCGCATTTGACTTCGTCCAATCCCATTAAGGCAGTCCTTTTCGATCTTGACGGCACACTTCGCCATCACATCCCCGCAGCCGGGGATGTTTTTGTGGAATTCACCAGAAGCATCGGCTTGCGTATTTCAGAAGAGGATCGCATCCGCTCCGAACATTGGGTGCACCATTACTTTGCCCACTCGCTTGAAATCCAGGCGGATGGTAAATTATTCAAGGATGATCAAAAAAGCTTTTGGGTCAATTTTACAAAACGACGCCTCGTGGCAGTGGGCGTGCCCACCGCGCAAGCCATTGATTTCGCGCCGCAGGCATCCGCATATATGGAAGAACATTACAAGCCCACAGTCCACATTCCTGAAGATGTCTTCCCACTTTTACAGTTCTTGAAAGACTCAGGCTATGTGCTCGGCTTGGTCTCGAACCGCGACGACCCTTATCATGATGAAATTAAAAACATGAAACTCGATTCATATTTTAAATTCATCCTGGCGGGTGGTGAAGTGAACGCCTTTAAGCCTGACAAACTTATTTTTGACCACGCCCTGAAACTGGCGGGGACATCCGCGTCAGAGACAATGTATATCGGCGATAATTATTTCGCGGATGTGGTCGGCTCGCGTCGCGCGGGACTGATACCTGTTCTCTACGACCCGGGTAGTCTCTTCCCTGACGCAGACTGCGCAGCCATCAAGTCCTTTGCTGAATTGTATGAACTGTTGAAGTAATCCCGCTTCTGGATTTCTTCAGCTTGCTGATGAACAGTATTATCAATACCGCGAATACTCGAACTATTCGCGGTATTGGCGTTAAAATGGATGTGTAAAATATTTTCCACCACGTTTGGGTCGGAGATGTAAAAAGGAGTATCCATGGCTTGGGAACGCAAGATCATTCGTACGGTTCGCGTCCGTAATTCACAGAAAAAGGGCATCCTGGGGAAACTACTGACCGCCATTGCCGAAGCGGGCGGGAACACCGGCAGCATCGTGCTTGTCACTGAAACATCGCAGAACGTGGTTCGTGATATTACGATCAATGCCGAGGATGAGGCGAGTCTAAAAGCGATTGTCAAAGCAATGCATGAAAACGAAGGCACGCGCGTGCTCGAAGTCCGCGATGAAGTGCTGGAACTTCATCATAAAGGCAAGATCGCCATTCGTTCGCGCTATCCGATCGATTCACTGACAACGCTTCGGCGCGTGTACACACCTGGCGTTGCAGAGGTTTGTCTTAAGATCGCCAAAGATCCTTCCCTGGCGCGCTTGTATACCAGTATCAGCCACATGGTTGCCATTGTTACGGACGGCACTGCGGTGCTTGGGCTTGGGGATATTGGCCCGGTCGCAAGCATGCCCGTGATGGAAGGCAAAGCCATGTTAATGGAAACACTAGTCGGTCTTTCGGGAATCCCCATTTTGTTAAATACAAAAAATACTGACGAGATTGTCGCTGCTGTTGCCGCGATCGCGCCGACTTTTTCAGCCATCCAATTGGAAGACATATCTGCGCCGCGCTGTTTTGAAATTGAAGAGAGGTTACAAGCCATGCTCGATATTCCCGTCCTGCATGATGACCAGCATGGAACGGCGGTGGTTTGCACTGCGGCGTTATTGGTCGCGACTCGCGAGACCGGTACGGATTTGAAGGGCTCTGTCATCGGGCAGATCGGGCTTGGAGCGGCCGGCCATGCCATCGGTCAGATGATGATGCGCTTGACCGGAAACCCAGTCTATGGCGCGGACTTGAGTCAAGATGCTTTAAGTAGGTTTGAAAAAGCCGGGGGCAGGAAATCCAATTTAAAAGAGATTATGGAAAAATGCGATATTGTGATCGCGACCACGGGCGCACCGAATCTGATCAAGCCTGAAATGGTTCGCAAGGGACAGATCATTCTTGCGCTGTCAAACCCGAATCCTGAAATTGATCCTGATATTGCCATGGAGCATGGCGCGGCTTTCGCGGCGGATGGAAAATCAGTAAATAATGTGCTGGGCTTTCCCGGCATTTTCCGCGGCGCAGTGGATGCGAACGCGCCGCGCATCACGCATGAAATGTTATTGGCCGCCGCGCATGTGATTGCTGAGATGACCCCGCCCGGTGAATTGGTGCCCAGCCCGCTGGAT
>Ga0268298_10003846_pt1 | contig 15022 bp, 16 predicted proteins | sample WWTPWeurt_MetaG_FD_194462 | JGI IMG/M metagenome (GOLD analysis project Ga0268298, IMG submission 194462) | Activated sludge microbial communities from WWTP in Nijmegen, Gelderland, Netherland - WWTP Weurt | ecosystem: Engineered > WWTP > Aerobic digester > Activated sludge | place... | reverse complement strand
GAGGTTGTCGTAAACCGAGAGCGAGTTGAAGAGCGCGCCAGCCTGAAAGACGAGGGCGAGGTGAACCTTGTTGCGCGTCTCGGGGTCGGCGGCGTCGAACTCGCCGATCTTCACCTCGCCGCTGGTGGCGGTTTCCAGGCCGGCCATGTGTTTGAGGATGACGGTCTTGCCGGAGCCGCTGGGGCCCATGATGCAGAAAATCTCACCGGGGCGCACCTCGAGGCTGACATCCTTGAGGACGGTGGTCCGGCCGAAGGTCTTCGTCAGGTGGGCCACGGTGACGCCAAACGTCTTGCCGACAAAGGGGGAGGCGGTGAAGGACGAGCTCATGGGAGTAAAGCGGGCCTGTAGCGGCGGTCTGTGACCGCCGAACGGCGCTCATAGAGCGCCGCTACAGTTGGGCTGGGCAGACAAAACGAGTTCATGAGAAGAGGAGGGCTTTGGTGACGAAGTAATCGAGCACCAGGATGAGGATGAGCGAGGTGACGACGGCCTTCGTCACGGAGGCGCCAATCTCGCGCGGGCCGCCGCGGGTGTTGAGCCCGATATAGCAGCAGACGAGGATGATCACGAAGCCGAAGACCTCGGCCTTGACCAGGCCGTCCATGATGTCCTTCGGTTTCATGTAGGCTTTCAGGGCGCTGAAATAAGCCTCGGAATCGACGGCGATGGTGGCCGTGTATTGGCTGACCAGCGCGCCGCCATACCAGCCGCAGAGGTTGGCGATGATGGCGAGGACCGGCATCATGACGACGATCGCCGCCAGGCGGGGCAGCACGAGCATGCGCTCGGGTGGGATGTTCATGGTCGTGAGGGCGTCGATCTCCTGGTAAACCTTCATCGACGCCAGTTCCGCGGTGATGGCGGAGCCGACCCGACCAGCGATCAGGATGGCCACCATGACGGGGCCGAGTTCCCGGGCCATGGTGAGGCCGACCAGCGTGCCGATGAACTGCTTGGCGCCGAAATTCTCCATGCTGTAGCCGCTTTGCAGCGCGAGCACGCTGCCGATGAAGAAGCTCAGGATGGTGACAATGGGCAGCGAGGTGTAACCGATGAGGTAGCACTGCTCGATGAAGCGTGCGCGCTGGCGCGGCAGCGTGGGCAGGTGTTTCAGCGTGTCCACCAGCAGGAGGAGGGTGCCTCCGATGTGGCCGATGATGGCGGTTAGGAAATTCATGACGGCGGGGCCCCGGCTGGCTTGTTAGAGTTTTTCCGGTTGAAATCGAACAGGAAGAGTCGCCAGGCCCGCTCGCCGGGGCGGCGGGTCAGCCCGATGACGCCGTTGCCCAAGGCGACGCGCTGTTGCGCGGTGCCGGTCTGCACGCTGAGGAGCGGCCCGAGGTGGAATTCCTTGCCGGTCGCGCTGCGACGCCAGGTGACGGCCTTCCACAGCAGGGAATGGCGCGAGGTGGCGGCATCCGTCCGGTCGTAACGATAGAGTGCGAAGAGCGGCGTGTAGAGCTGCCGGACGATGTCGTTGGTCGGAAAGAAGACCTCGAGGGGGCTGAGCACCTGCACCTGCTGGCGGCCGGCCCCGTTGTCCCAGGCGCTGAGCAGGGGCCAAAGGTGGGTCTTGTGCGCCGGCGCGGCGGCGGGATTGGTCAGGCTGCGCTGGGTCTGAGACCAGAAGAGAAAATAGAGCAGCTGGTTCTTTTCCTGCGCCAGGCCGGCTTCCTGCCACTCGGCGTGACGGTAAAGCGGCCAGAGCGCCCAAGTCTTGTCGTAACCCTTGATGACGGAGTGGGAGTAGATCGGTGCCCAGCGGTTGATGAGGCGCTGGTCGCCGCGCGCCTGGACGATGAACGGCCAGAAGTAGCGTTGCTCGTCGTAGCGGTAAGGCTGGGTGCGGTGCGTGTAGCCGAAGAAGGGCCAGCCGTAGGTCTCGCTGATGTAGCCCGGGGCGGTGTCACGGGTGTAGAAGGGCAGGGCGCCGACGCTCACGGTGGGTTCCGGCTCGGAGAGGTTGCGGGCGGATTTGTAGAAGAGCGGCCACAGGTAGAAGTGGCGGTCGTAGTCGCCGTCGCGTCCGCGGTGACCGAAGAGCGGCCAGAACTCGAAGCCGTGGTGACCCGCGCCGCCGATGAAACGCAGGAACGGCCACGGCGCGGTCGTGATCTCCATCCCGGACTTCTCGCTGCGCAGGTAGAGCGGGAAGGCATACCACGACAGCGCATCCTTGCCGAAACGGTGCTTGATCGTGCCGGCGAACGGCAGGAGCGCGCGATAGCTTGTCGCCGGATCGCCCGTTTGCCTGGAAAAATAGAACGGCCAGACATCCAGGCCGCGCTCGCCGGGCTGTCCGGCTGCGGTTTGGTGGCGGAGATTGACGAGCTTGAAGAAGCTGAACTCGCGGTAACCGGACTGATTTTGCCAGGTAAAGAGCGGGTAGAGGAGGGTGGCGGTTTCCCGATCGCCGATCTTGGCCTGCAGGAACAGCGGTCGGATGCCCGACACCTCGCCGGCGGCCTGCTGCAAAAACACCAAAGGTCCGAGATATTGTTCGGTCTCCGCCGGGGCGGCGGGCGGAGCCTGGCGCACGACCAGCGGCCAGCCGTTCTGCTCCTCGGCACGGAGGATGGCAGCGGCAAGCAGGCCAGCACAGAGCGGCCAGACTAGGTGTCGGGAAAACATGCTTGGTGAACTGGGTAAGGCATTGCCTTTGCACAGCGCGACAGCCAGTTAGGTCGCTGGCTGGAGACTGCGGGAGGTAGAGCTAAATCGCCCCCCGGCCCCGTGCAAATGCTATGTTAATACAACCATTGGCGGCAGGAAGTGTTCCCATATCCCGGCGGACGGGATATGCCGTGATGGCCATCCCCGAGGAAGCAGCCCCATGCGCATAACCGGCGGGTTGGCTCGCGGCATCCCTTTGGCGCTGCCCAAGGGCGATGCGGTCCGCCCGGCGACCGACGCCTTGCGCCAGGCGGTCTTTTCCAGCCTGGCGGCCCGCGTGGCGGGGGCGCGGTTTCTGGATCTGTTCGCCGGCAGCGGGGCCTACGGCCTCGAGGCGCTCAGCCGCGGGGCGGCCGGCGGGGTGTTTGTGGAAAAGAACGCCCGCACGGCGGACTTCATCCGCCAGAACATCACCGCCGTCTGCAAGAGTCTCGGGCGGCTGCCTGACAACCTGCAGGTGGTGACCGCCGACGCCACCCACGTGATGCCGGGCGAGGCGCCGGACCTGGTGTTCATCGACCCGCCGTATGAGATCATCCCCGAGGTGGCGCCGAAGCTGTTTGGCCGGCTGGATGAACTGCTCCGGGGGAAACCCGAGGCGCTCGTCGTGTTTGAGATGCCCGGCGAGGTGGCGCTTGCGCCGCCGGGTTGGACTTGCCTGAAGCAACTCGGCAAGGGCGCACGGCAGCCGACGGTGCGGATTTTCAGAGCCAGCCCAGCCTCGCCTTGAGCAAGGTGAGCGCGGCGATGCAGGCGGTTTCCGTGCGGAGCACGCGTTCGCCCAAGTGGACCAGGGCGAACCCGCTGGCGCGCAGCAATGCGCGTTCCGCCGCCGACCAGCCCCGCTCCGCCCCCAGTGCGAGCACCGCCGATTTGTAACCCAATAGGTTACAAGTGGCGAGGGCCTCGCTGGCCTCGTAATTGTCGAGCGCGAGGCGGCCGGCTTCGGTGGACAGGGTGGCGAGAGTTTCCGCGAGGCTGCGCCCGTGGGTGACTGCGGGCAGGTGGGTGCAGAAGGCTTGGGCGGCTCCCTGCCGGAGCGATTCCTCCCACGCGCCGTTGCGCCAGAGGGTGCTGTCGCCGTAGCTCGGCTCGCCCCGTTCCGTGCGGACGAAGTGCAGGGACGACACGCCGAGAGCCGTCGTCTCACGCAGAATGTCCCGGGCGGTTTGGGGACGCGGCAGGCCGATCAACAATGTGATGGGGCAGGGCGGCGGTGGCGGCGCGCCCCAGCTGAAAGCGAGCGTGAGGTGCCCGGGCGCGACCGTGACCAGCGTGCCCTTGCCGCGCGGGCCATTGACCACACCGGCATCGAACGTGTCGCCCGGCTTCCGCCGGAGCACATCGAGTATGTGCCGCGCCCGCCGGTCCTGCCGGGACAGGGGCTGGTCAATTTCGCTGGGGTGAAAGAGGACGAGGTTCACTGATCGTATTTGGCGCTCCGCGGATTGGCTCAACCGACGGGTGAAAAACTTGTCTAATCTTCCCTGCGCCGGACCGGTGAAGCTGGAGCGGCTAGTCGGAATCGAACCGACGACACCTGATTGGAAATCAGAGGTTTTACCATTAAACTATAGCCGCCTATGCGATGGGCGAGAGTGCCCCGGGCCGCTGCTCCTTCAAGCTTTTGTTGGCAGGTCGCGAAGGTGAAACCACGAACGCTCCGCCCATGGGCTCCTCTCCAGGGGGTATGATCCGGGGACATAGGTAACAGATTGTCCGGGGACATGGGTTACACTTTCAGGCTATGGCCTGGAACCAAGTAACCGTCATGGAACAGAAGCAACAGTTCGTCAGTCTCGCGGCCAGTGGCCGCTTCACGCGCACCGAATTGTGCGCGGATTTCAAGATCAGCCGGAAGACCGGTCACAAGTGGCTGGCCCGTTACCGCCAGGCCGGGGCGGCGGGATTGCGCGAGCGCAGTCGCCGGCCGCACGGTTGCGCGCACCAGACCGCCGCGCGGATCGAGCGGCTCATCCTGCGGGAGCGACGCCGGCACCGCACCTGGGGGCCGAAGAAGCTGCGCCGGCTGTTGCGGCGGGACCATGGCATCCGGCGGCCACCGGCGTGCAGCACCATCGCCGCGATCCTGGGTTGAGCCAACTGGGTCAGGATCGAGCCAACTGGGTCAGGGGTTGGGGCTTGGGGTTTTCTCCGCCGCTTTTTTCTCAGTGGTTGGCGTCACTTGCGCCAGCTCTAGGACTTTCACGGCATGCTCGATATCGAAAATCACGTGAGGCGGGGAGCCGCTCTCGTAGGCCACCGTGATCTCGGTGGCACTCGCCTTGATGATGCTCACTTTGGAACGGTATTCGGGCGCCGGTATCGTGGCGATCGCCAGGAACTTCGCCTCCATGTGTTCCCGCCACGTCACTTTCTCGTCAGTTTCGGTATACTCGCTGTCATGCGTCTTGCCCGTGTCCGCGGGATCAGTGGCGAACACGAGGATCGCGCGATAACGCGTTTCTTCCGGATCTTCGGATAACTTATCAAGCAAGCCCTTCTTGTCCGTCAGCGGAACGCCCCGGTAGGAATTTCCGCCCGTGCCCGCCGCAGCCTCCTTCGGTGCCGACTCCTTGGCGGCTGGTTTCGAATCGGCCATCCCCTCCTCCGGCCATTTGATGCCCGACTCAAAGGTCATCCCCCGCTCGGATGGCGCATACCGAGATCCCGTCACTGTCCCCATCGGCGGAATGTCATGGACAATGCTTGGATGGCTCAAATCCGGCTCTTCCCACTGCCGAGTGGCCGGATCCAGCGTCGGAAAGGCCATCGAAACCTTCGCCGCCAGCGTGCCGCTTTGGTTGTGGAGTTCATAGACGAACCGATATCCCAGATTCGGCTGATCACCGCCTTCATCGCGCCGGGAACGAATCACCACACTGGCGGATCGATCCGCGTGCAGGTCGCCGCGAACCCCCGACCAATGCGACCACTCCCCGGCGGGCAGGCGCGCCAACAAAATCAGGGAGACGAGGAGAACCCGGCTGAAATGGATTTTCATAAGGACATGTCGAGTTCATCCGATCCGTTGATGGACGCAAGCCACTGCTATGACGACCGAACAGCCCGGGCGCAGCTCAGTTTTTAGCAGGATCGAAGGGTCGGCAAAAAGGGGCAGGCTGCGGATATTGATTTCGCCGATGGATGGTCATTTCAATATCCGCAGCCTGACCTCTTCTGCTTCTCCATGTTGAACCGGGGCAACTACCGGACGGACATCTTCCGCTCCGACCAGGCCAAGGCGCGCTAGGACGAGGTGCTGGCCAATCTGGCCCCGGAGCAGCGGGCCCTCTATGACGAATACCAGTCGTGGCTGCAACCGGCCGACCGTCCCGCGTTATAATTTCTCCAACTCGGCCAGCTTGCCGGCGGCGGTTTCCCATGCGGTCGTCGCGGCCTGCAACTGGTCCACGATGACGGAGAGCTCGCGGTTCAGGTGCTGGGCCTTGCCGGAGGTGTAGGTCTCGGGGGCCTCGAGCTGGGCGGTCAATTCGTTCTGCTTCGCCTCGAGCTCGGACACCTTCTTCTCCAGCGCCCCCACCTCGGTGCGGAGTTTTTTCAGGTCGCCGGGTGAGGGCTTCTGCTTTGTGGGCGGGGTGCCTCCACCCCGCGAGGCATCATTTCCGCGGGGTGAGGGCACCCCGCCCACATGAGCCTGCTTCGGCCGGGCGTCGGTGAAGCCGGCGGTCAGCGCGGCGCGGGCGTTGGCGGCCTTGGACTTCTCCAGATAATAGTCGTAGTTGCCGGCGTAGGGCGTGAGCCGGCCGCTGTGCACGTGCAGCACGGTCTGCGCGAGCGTGCGGATGAAATACACGTCGTGGCTGATGAAGAGGAGCGTGCCCTCGTAGTTCTTGAGCGCGTTGACGAGCGCGTCGATCGACGGGATGTCGAGGTGCGTCGTCGGCTCGTCCATCAGCAGCAGGTTGGGCGGGTTGACGAGCAGGCGGGCCAGGGCGAGGCGGGACTTCTCGCCGCCGGAGAGGACGGAGGCCTTCTTGAAGACGTCGTCCTTGCGGAAGAGGAAGCCGCCGAGCACGGCGCGGGCCTGCTGCTCGGTGAGCTGGTTCTCGTTCGTGCGCAGCTCCATCACGTTCTCGAGCACGGTGAGGTCGAGCTTCACGTTGTCGCCGCGGTTTTGGGCGAAGTAGCCGGAGATGACGTTGCTGCCGAGTTTGCGCTCGCCGCCCGAGATCGGCACGACGTCGGCGAGGATCTTGAGGAGGGTGGACTTGCCGGCGCCGTTGGGGCCGACGAGCACGACCTTCTGGCCGCGCTCGATCTCGAGGTTGAGGTCGCGGTAAACGACGTGGTCGCCGTAGGCCTGCTGGACGTGCTCGAGGTTCATCACCTTCAGGCCGGAGCGCGGCGGCTGCGGGAAGCGGAAATTGATTTTCTTGAGGTCCTCCCAGGGCTCCTCGACGGCGACCTCCTTGAGGCGCTCGATCTGTTTCTCCTTGGACTTGGCGCGCGAGGCCATCGAGGCCTTGGCGCCGAAGCGGTCCACGAACTTCTGGAGGTGGGCGATCTCGCGCTGCTGGTTCTTGAACTGCGCGGCCTGCTGCTCCTTGCGGGCGTCCTTCTCGGCGAGGTAGTCGTCGTAGTTGCCGGTGTATTTGTTGAGCGTGCCGCTCTTCAGCTCGAGGATGCCGTTGCAGAGCGTGTTCAGGAACTCGCGGTCGTGGGAGATGATGACGAGGCCGCCCGGGTAGCGCGTCAGGTAGTCCTGGAACCAGAGCAGCGCCTCGAGATCGAGGTGGTTGGTCGGCTCGTCGAGCATGAGCAGCGCGGGCTCGCTGACGAGGAGGCGGGCGAGGTGGGCGCGCATGACCCAGCCGCCGGAGAAGGACTTGGCCTGCTTGGTGTGGTCTTCCTCGCGGAAACCGAGGCCGGCGAGGATCTTCTTGGCGCGCGGCTCGAGCGTCCAGTCGATGTCGTAGTCGTCGTCGTTCTCCGGCTCGAGCTTCTTGCCGCTGGTGGCGATGTGGAGGATGGATTCGTCGCCGACGGGCGCGCTTTCCTGCGGCAGGTAGCCGAAATCGGCGCCGCGCTCCCACTCGATGGTGCCCTCGTCGGCCTGCTCCTCGCCGAGGATGAGGTTGAAGAGGGTGGACTTGCCCGCGCCGTTGGGGCCGACCAGGCCGAAGCGGTCGGTGCGCGCGACAAAGAGCGACACCCCGGAAAAGAGTTCCCGGGTGCCGTAGGACTTGGCGACATCAGCGAGGGTCAGCATGGCGAACCGGCGAGTGAGCCGGTCGGCCGCGCCCGGTGCAACAAAAACATTCGCTTTGCTTAGTCGCTGAAATGGGCGTCTTTACGGTCATGCCCAACCGCCTCGCCGCCGAGACCTCGCCCTACCTGCGCCAGCACGCCGACAACCCCGTGGACTGGCGGCCATGGGGCGAGGAGGCCTTTGCCCGGGCCCGTGCGGAGCAGAAACCCCTCTTCCTCAGCATCGGTTACTCCACCTGCCACTGGTGCCACGTGATGGCGCACGAGTCCTTCGAGAACGCGGAGGTCGCCGCGATCCTCAACCGCGACTTCGTGCCGGTGAAGCTCGACCGCGAGGAACGGCCGGACCTTGACCGGGTTTACATGACCTACGTGCAGCAGACGACCGGCCACGGCGGCTGGCCGATGAGCGTGTGGCTGACGCCCGACCTCAAGCCGTTCTATGGCGGCACGTATTTTCCGCCCGGGGACCGGCACGGCCGGCCGGGTTTCATCACGGTGCTCCACGCCATCACGCGCCACTGGTCGGAGAAGCGCGACAAGATCACCGCCGGCGCCGACGAGGTCGTGGCGGCGCTGCGGCGCCATGCGGCCGAGGGGCCGGCCCGCGCGGAAGCGGAGCCCGGCGCCACCGAGCCGCCGCTGCCCGAGGCGGCGGCCGAGGCGCTGACCAAGGCGTTCCAGTATTTCCACGAGGCGCACGACCCGAACTGGGGCGGCTTCGGCGGCGCGCCGAAATTCCCGCGGCCCTCCGTGCTCAACTTCCTTTTCCGCGTGGCGGTGTTGCAGGGCGCGAAGACCGCCGTCGGCGAGGAGATGATCAAGATGGCGGGCTACACCCTGCGCAAGATGGCGGAAGGCGGCCTGCAGGACCACGTCGGCGGCGGGTTCCACCGCTACTCGGTGGACGAGCGGTGGTTCGTGTCGCATTTCGAGAAGATGCTCTACGACCAGGCGCAACTGGCGACCAGCTACCTGGAGATGAAGCAGGCGAGCGGACAGGAAGCGTATGCCTGGGTGGCCCGGGATATCTTCGCCTATGTGCAGCGCGACCTGACGGCACCCGGCGGCGCGTTTTATTCGGCCGAGGATGCGGATTCGGAGTCGCCCCGTGGCACGGGTCTCCTGACCCGTGAGGATGCGGCCAACATGGGTCGGGAGACCCATGCCACCAAGTCCGAGGGCGCCTTCTACGTGTGGACGAAGAAAGAGATCGACGCCGTGCTCGGCGGGGACGCGGCGTTTTTCTGTGCCCACTACGGCGTGAAGCCCGGTGGCAACGTGGACTCCGAACCGCAGGGTGAGTTCACCGGGAAAAACGTGCTCATGCAGCGCCAGTCGCTGGCGGCGACGGCGCGCGACCACGGCCTCGGCATCGAGGCGGCCAGCGGGAAGCTCCTCGACTGTCTGGCAAAACTCCGCGCCGTGCGCGCGCAGCGGCCCCGCCCGCACCTCGACGACAAGATCATCACCGCGTGGAACGGGCTGATGATCTCGGCTTTCGCGCAGGGCAGCCAGATTCTCGAGTGTCATCCTGAACGAAGTGAAGGATCCATCACGATGCCCGAGCGCGGAAGCCCTGATGGATTCTTCGCTGGCGCTCAGAATGACAAACATGGGGATCGTCCGTATCTCGCCGCCGCGACCCGGGCGGCGGACTTCATCCAGCGCGAGCTCTATGACGAGCCGAGCGGCGTTCTCTACCGCAGCTGGCGCGAGGCCCGCAGCGACATTCCCGGATTTGCCGAGGACTATGCCTGCCTGATACAGGGCCTGCTCGATCTCTACGAGGCGGGCTTCGACGTGCGCTGGCTGCAATGGGCGGAGCGCTTGCAGGCCGCGATGGACCGGCAGTTCGAGGACCCGGAACGCGGCGGCTACTTCAGTTCTCGCAGCGACGACGCCACGGTGATCGTGCGGATGAAGGAAGACCACGACGGCGCGGAGCCGTCGGCCAATTCCGTGGCCGCGCTGAACCTGTTGCGACTGGACGCGATGATCGGGGATGGGGCTGCGGGCGGGGTGCCCGCACCCTGCGGAGACGTGGCCTTGCCGGGTGAGGGCACCCGGCCCACAAGGCAAACCTACCGCGACCGCGCGATGAAGACCATCGAGGCGCTGCGGCCGCACTGGTCGCGCGCGCCGCACGGGCTGCCGCAGCTGCTCTGCGCCTTCGAGCTGGCGATGGACGCGCCGCGCACGGTGGTGCTGGCCGGCGACCCGGCGACGGCGGATTTCCAGGCGCTCGCGGCGGTGTTGGCGGAGAAATCCGGACCGCGGCGCGCGGTCCTGTGCGCCGCGGGCGGGGCGGGCCAGCGCTGGCTGGCGGCGCGGCGGCCGTATCTGGCGGACATGCAGCCGGTCGGCGGCCGGGCGACGGCGTATGTCTGCGAGAACTACGCCTGCCAGGCGCCGGTGACGACGGCGGCGGAGCTGCGGGCGTTGCTCAACGCCTGAGGGCGGCGCGGGCGAGGCGCTGGTCGCCGTCGTTGGGCGCGGGTTTCACGCCGAGCACGGCGCAGAGCAGATTGTAGACGTGGATGTTTGCCACGTCGGGGATCTCGACGTGCTGCTTGAACGCCGGTCCGCTCGCGAGGAACAGCGCGCCCATGTTGGGTGTGGCCGGGTCCCAGCCGTGGGTGGCGGGATTCTGGCGGGCCCAGGTGATGGTCCAGCGGGAGCGTTCCTCGATGGTCCAGTGGTCGTCGGCGATGAGCATGATGGGCGGGATGGATTCGCCCCGGCTGTAATGCAGGCGCGCGGGCACATCCTCGCGCCGGTAAACCTGGATCGCGGGTGGGGCCTTGGCGCGGATGTGCGCGACGAGCGCGGCGACATCCACGCCGGGCTTCGGCCGCACGCCGCCGTTGGGCCCGGTGGCCTCCACGCGCACCTGGGAGAGGTCCATCAGATCCTCGAGGAAGACGACCTTGTCGGGCGGGCATTCGGACATGCCGTGGTCGGACACCACGACGAGATTTGCCGTTTCGCGCAGGCCGAGGCGCTCCAGGCCGGCGAGCAGCCGGGCGACGGCTGCGTCCACCTCCTTCACCGCCGCGTCGGTCTCGGGGGCCAGTGGGCCGAAGGAGTGACCCTGGGTGTCAACGATGTCGAAATACAGCGTGGCGAACCGGGGTCGCTGCGCCGCCGGCAGGGCCAGCCAGGCGAGCAGGCCGTCCACGCGATCGGCGGAGGGCAGCTTCTTGTCGAAGCGCTTGAAGAAGGTTGGGCGGATGCCGTGGTTCTCGCTCTCGGAGCCAGGCCAGAAGAAGCAGGCGCTGCGCACGCCCTGCCTTTCGGCGGTGATCCAGATGGGTTCGCCGCCCTGCCACCAGCGCGCCTCGGTCTTGCTCATGTTGAACTTCGCGTCGTCTGCCGGATCCCAGAACGAGTTGGCCACGATGCCGTGGTTCTGTGGATAGAGTCCGGTGACGAGCGTGTAGTGGTTGGGAAAGGTCTTGGACGGGAAGCTCGGGCTCAGGCGCGTGGCGTGCACGCCGCCGGCGGCCAGCGCCCGCAGGGTCGGGGCATCGTGCCGCTGCAGGTAGTCCCAGCGGAAGCCGTCAATGGAGATCAGGATCACCGGCCCGCTGGCGGCGGGCGGGGGCGGGGTGGAGCAGGCGGCGAGCAGGCCGCAGAGGAGGAGGCCGAGGAGGGCCGGGAAACATTTCATCGCGCCACGCTGGCGGATTGCCTCGGGCCGTGCAACCTGCTTCCTGTGGCCCGATGAGTGAAGCCGAACGCCTGACCCGCCTCGAGGAACGCTACGCCCACCTGCAGCGCCACACCGCCGAGCAGGACAAGGCCATGCTCGAGCTGGCGGACGAGGTGGCCAAGCTCCGGAAGGAACTCGCCGCGCTGCGCGCGCAGCAAGCGGGGGGCCGGGACAGCGAGGAGGCGCCCGACGAGCGCCCGCCGCACTATTGAACGGGCAACTGGAAGCGGCCGGCTACGACGCCGGGCACGCTGATATCCTCATCGAGTCCGTCCCAGCGCAACGCATGCCCGTCCAATTCGAGATGCACCGCCGATAGCGCCTCATCGGAGGCAGTGCTGAGCCGCTTGAAGCGCGACGCGGGGAACCCCAAAATGCGCCCATCGGTCAGCTCAAGGAAAACGGTGCGGGCCTCCACCCAGACGCGCAACGCCGCCGGTTCCACGGTGACGAGCTCAAGGGGATGGGTGGAATTCATGATAGGCCTTTAATAAGACCGAATGATGCTCAAACACAAGCCGCTCGATGGTGCGCAAATCATGGGGCTTGATGCCGCGGTTGCGTGCGAGCCGCACCTCACCGAGCCAGAATTTGCATTCACCTTCGGGGTTGCGGATGTGGATGTGAGGAGGTTCATCGCGCTCGTCCGAGTAAAAATGGAAACGAAAGGCACCGATGCGCAGAACTGTCGGCATGACTAGAACAGCGCCGTGACCTCGACGTGCTGGCCGGGCTCGAGGAAGACCTCGCCGGAGAGCGCCGCGGTCTCGTCGTTCTTGTAGAGCTTGCAGGCCACGGGGCCGGTGGCCTCGTCCGTCGCCCAGCCCCACTTGCCGATCGAGACGAATTTCATCGGGACGCCCTTGTCCCAGCTGAGCCCGGGGCCGTCGCCGCGGATGTAGAGCTTGTTGCCGATGCCGATGTAGGCGGTGACGAGCAGGCGGGTGGCGCCGTCGGCGGAGACGGAGGGCTCGGCCGGTGCGGCGGCTTCCGCCGGGGAATCCTCGGTCGGCGCCGGGGCGGCTTCGCCGGAGCTGTCGGCGGGCGCGTCGCCCGGCATCGGTTCCGACATGGCGGCGAGAGTGTCCTCCGGCTTCGGCTTGCGCGGCGCGCGCGGCTTCTTGGGCTTGGGCTCCTCGGCTGGCGCGGGGGCGGTGGTTTCGACCACGGAGACGGATTCGACGAAGGGCGCCGGGCTTGGTTCGGCCTGTAGCGGCGGTCTATGACCGCCGTCCTCGGCTGGCGTGGGCGTCTCACGGCGGTCATCAGCCTTCGCCGAGCCTATGGCCGACGGGTAGACCGCCGCTACAGGGGCGCTGGCGGCGACCGGGATGGCCAGGGAGGCGAGTTTCGCATCGAGCGCGGTGAGCGCGGCATTGAGGCGGGCCTCGAACTTGGAAGCGGCGGTGTCCTGCGCGTCCTCCTTCGCTTTCGCAAGCGAAGCCACGTCCTGTTGCAGGCGGCCGGCTTCGGCGGACAAGGCGGCGAGGGACTTGCGCGTGGCGGCTTCGAGGGTGGTGAGCTCGGCCAGGGTCTGGCTGACCTTGCTGGCGAGGGCGGCCAGGCGCTCGCTCTCGCTCTGGCGGAGGGTGGCGACCTCCTCGGTGAGGCGTTCCTTCTCCTCGTCCTCGGCGGTGGCGAGCTGCTGGTTGAACTCGGCGAGCTTCTCCTGCATCCGGTAGGGCAGGTGCTCGGCGGCGTGGGCGGTCTTGTGGACGGCCTCCTCGACCGCCTTGATCTGGGCGGCGGCGCGGGCGAGGCTCTCGCCGGCGGCGTTGAGGCGCTGCGCCTGTTCGGCGTGGCGGGCGCGCTCCTCCTGGACGTAGTCCTTGTTGTCGGCGATGAAATCCAGGATCACCGGCGTCATCATCACGCCGATGCTCAGGATCAGGAAAACCACGGCGGTGATGAGCGGCGTGGCGGCGAAGCGGTCGGGCGCCAGCAGGCCGATGGACAGCGTGACGGCGAAGCAGCCGGCGGCTGCGAGGATGAACGGGGTCTTGTTGATGCGGGGGGCGGGGTCGAGATTCATAGGCGATTCGCGCGCACGCTTCTTTTCCCCCGGAGCGGCGGGTTTCTCAAGGCTAAACACCGGCGGGCGGCGGCGGGAAAAGAACCTTGAGCGGACGACGGAGCCTGCCAGCCTGCGGGCATCGCCGATGAACTTCTCCCACTTTGTGCGGATTGATCGGGAACGCCGCGGGCTCGAGCGGCACTACGTGGTCCACACGGGCCAGCCGAAGTTCACGCTGGAGCTGACGCCGGATCACGAGGCCCCCGACAAACTCGGGCGCGGCATCATCAAGCGGGTCTGCGTGCCGAACTCGTGGGCCGGCGACTACAACCAGTATGGCAAGATGCTCGCGGCGGCGCAGGAGTTCTTCGCGCAGTCGCACCCGCCCGCCGCGCGATAGGGGTGGTCGCCGGTTTCCACACCGGCGACGGCGTCGGGATGGAAACCGACGCCCACCTTGTCACAAGGCGTTCAGCCGCCGCCAGGACTGGACGATGAACGAGATGAGCATGCCGATGCGGATGGAGCCCTCGAAGGTCAGCACGACGAGCACCCACTTGAGGCCGCAGGTGCTGCGGAGCAGGTAACCGAGGCCGGTGACCGCGATCAGCACGACGCCCTGGGCGCGGCCGACCGGGTGCAGCAGCAGGGTGAGCATCCAGACGTAATAGGCCACGAGGCCGCCGGCCCAGGTGGCGGCCATCCAGTGCTTCATCGGCAGCTCGCGCGGGTCGGCGTTCACGCGGATCTGCTTGATGCCCATGTAGCGCTCGCTGACCACGAGCTGCCAGAGCTCGAAGGCCACGAAGAGCGGCGCCAGCAGGGCGGAGGGATTCATGCGCGGGCCAACTTCGCGCCTCGGTCGGCCGGAGGCCAGATTTTATTCCCGGCGGGCCGGGCGGCGTCAGGCCGGTCCCGGGCGGTTTCTGCAACTTCCGGCCGAGGCTGGGTGTTTTTCCGGCAACACCCCTCCGCGCCATGCTGTCCGACCTCCGCCTTTCCCTGCGGGCTCTCGCGAAGAGCCCGACGTTCACCGTTGTCGCCGTCTTCACCATCGTGCTCGGCATCGGCGTCAACGCCGCGATGTTCTCCATCGTCAACGCCATCATGTTTCGCGGCCTGCCGTTTCCGCAGCCGGATCGGCTCGTCCACCTCGAGCAGCACAACCCGGTCGAGAACATCGACGGCATCGAGATCGCCTACCGGGACTTCGCGGCCTGCTGCGACGGCATGCGCACGCGCAGCGGCCCCGAGATGCCGGCCCTGCGCGCGCTGCGGGTGAACCCGGTCGAGGCGCTGCGAAACTAGGCCCGGTCAATACCCGACGGACAGGCTGTCGGGCTTGCGCAGGTCGGAGGCGCCGAGGCGCCGCCCGGTCGCGGGGT